>Ga0138256_10001209_pt1 | contig 27901 bp, 29 predicted proteins | sample KNB2016incub_MG_FD_105486 | JGI IMG/M metagenome (GOLD analysis project Ga0138256, IMG submission 105486) | Active sludge microbial communities from wastewater in Klosterneuburg, Austria - KNB2014incub_MG | ecosystem: Engineered > WWTP > Activated sludge > Unclassified | place: Austria...
ATTCTGTAAAAAGTTGTTTCGTGTTCTCAATAACTTTTTCATAATAAATATGTTTTTATTCTGTAAAAAGTTGTTTCGTGTTCTCAATAACTTTTTCATAATAAATATGTTTTTATTCTGTAAAAAGTTGAAATTCTAACCATTTAACAACCTTATATATTTTCTTTTGTATTACTCACTCCTACTGTGAAGTTTCTGCAATGGAACACAAGATCAGTCTTCGTACGATCATGAAATTCTTTCTTGAAAATGATCAAGAGAAATTAGCTAATATTTTTGTCGAGGGTCTTGACGAACCAATGCGAACTGTCGCCACAACCATGATTATCGAATCAGTTTTGACACGCGTAGACAAGGAAATGATTCGTAAACTCCAACTAACAGCAGAAGAGGCTAGACTAAATGAATTCAAACAAATGATTGGTACTTGGACAACTCAGCAATTGATCACATGGTATGGCGATCACGGACCCACATCCTATCCATTCAATCCTCTATGTGGCGAAATGGATGAATATGTTCAATGTGTCTACCATGAACTTTTTGAAATAAATAGAATCCCACAAGAGCAATATGAAGCTGTTCAGCAACATATCATGCAAAAGATCGAACAGCGTTGTAACAAACGTGTATATTCTCATTAGAATATACAAACATTCAATTCCAAAAAAATTGATTTACGGAATGCTTATAAATTCCATTAAATTTACCTTTTATCAGTCTCTCTTTGCTACATTTCCCATGTCGCAGAAGATTTCCAACACGCCCAACACGCCCAACACGCCCAACACGCCCAAGACCTTGCAGACTTCTCTGCGTCCCAAGGTTTCCCTGAAGCCTAAACAAACTTCTCTGCCTTCCCGAAGCTACAAGCGCCTGGACCAGCGTTTCGTTTCCGGAGGAGTCCTTCGCAGTTGCCCGACTTGTGGTCACCACCTCCATAAGTCCCCTTGCCTCTGCACTCTTCCTAACGCCATCGTCCTGAAGAAGTGACAGAAAAAAGATTCGCTGTTAGATTTTGTTTATTCAGAGTCCAATGGTGTGTCAAAAAATTGATTTATTTTCATTATGATCATATTATATTATTCATTTATTAAAAATCCAAACAATGGAAGAAGATATTATTCAGTGGTGTAAGTCGCATGATTATCCGTATTGTAAAATTAATAATGAAATTTCTCTTAAAATTATTCATGATCTGTATTTTAAAAATATTTTAACATTTGTTCAAGATGATGTCGAATGTCATTATTACGGGTTATGGTATTTTAGTAAAAAAGAATATGATATTGCAAAAATATATTTATTGAGATCGATCGAAAAAGGAAATACTTATGCTATGGGATTGATGGGAGCAATTCATGAGGAAAGTAATGATATTGAAAACATGAAAAAGTTTTTATTGATGGGAATCGAAAAAGGAAATACATATGTGATGAATTTATTCGGTCAATATTATCAAAGTCAAGAAGATTATGATAATGCCAAAAAATATTTTCTTATGGGGGTTGAGAAAAACTATAATAAGAGTATGAATTATTTAGGTATATTATATGATCATTTAGGAGATACAGAAAATGCTAAAAAATATTATCTCATGGCGATTGAACATGGAAATTCTGATGCTATGTATAATTTAGCTGTTCTGTATGGAAAACAAAACGACGATGTTAATACAGAAAAATATTATATGATGGGAATTGAAAAAAATGATCCTGATGCGATGTTTGAATTAGGTATATTTTATTATAGTAGAAATATGAAAGAATTAATGAAAAAATATCTTCTTATGGCTGTTAAATATAATCGTTCTAATGCTATGTATGAATTGGGATGTTATTATCAAAAAAATAGTGATATATATAGAGCTGTAAAATATTGGACCATGGCAGCAGATCGAGGACATGTAAGTGCAATGATTTCTGTTGGAAATTATTATCAGTCTATTAATGATGACGAAGAAACTGTCAAATATTATGAAATGGCATCAGGAAAAATGGATGCAGGCGGTATGGAAAAACTAGGTCATTATTATAAAAAAATTAATAACACTGAAAAAATGATCAAATATTATAAATTATCAGCTCAAATAGGAAATATGAATGCATTTAATTCTTTGCTACAACATTATGGTAATGATATGGAGGAGAAAGTGATCTTGTGTTATGAATTAGACAAACCTGATAGATTAGTAGAATTTCTGGGAAATTATTTAAGTAAAAAGAGTGATCAAGAAATATCACCAAAAATCTATGAAATCATTGAACAACTAGACCTAGAAAAAATTAAAAATGCACCTCTTTATCTTCAAATTGTAATTAAATTACTGAAAACCAAGACAAATGCATTATTATTACATTATCAATATTCACCTCAAGGACAATCGTATGAAGAAGCCAAACAGGATTTTTATAAAAGAGATTTAGATTATTCAAAAAAAAGGAAGTTGAATACTCTTGATGAATATTTTGAACCTGCGACTAAAAAGATGAAATTATTATCAGAAATATAATTATATGGCATTTGAGGTTAATTTTAAAACAATTGATGAATTAAAAACAAAAATCCAAGATAAAGATAATTGTCACACTTCAGAAGAAACTAGAGAAGGTTTGGTACGTTTTTGTCAACTTCATCCAGAAATCGAATTTGTTGAAGCCAGTATTGAAGGTTATTCTTATTATCAATGGGAATTTTCCGCTACCTTAACATTCAAATACACTTTTTACGGAGACAATCAACCGACATTGATTGAAGCTCATTGGAATGGCATGGGAGTTAGTGATAATTATTGGTTTGATTTCGATGTTGATGATGTTGAATATTATCCAGGTTGTCAATACAAAAATGGTAAATGGCATAGAGTCTAAAATGGATCATCTATTGTTTCAATATGCATTTTTTTAATATGTTCTTCACCAAACGCAAAAATTGTAGTAACATAGAGATTGCTATTTAAATTATTTGTTTTAATATCATGTAAAGCATCAATAATATATACTGCTAATGATAAATCTGTATCACATAACATTGGTATAGGAAAAACCTTTTGACCATATAAACCAATAACCTTTATTTGACCTTGTAAATCATGGTCGTTTTCAAAAATAATATCCATAACAACGTATTCATTTGTTGTAATATACGGTGTATAAATTACTTCTTCTGTTAATACATTGATTATATATTCTTTATTTGTAAATATATCTATACAAACTAATGGAACAATAAGTGGGTCATGATTGTTTGTTACATCTATACTTTTTATTTTTGTTGGTCTTTCGTCTACAATAACATAATCATTTACATGTAAATCCTTGCATTGAACCCTTGTACAATACTTGATGAACTTATACTTCATCTTATTATTATTTTATAAAATGGTTTATATTATGGAAGTCAAATAGAAAAATTGATTTATAAATTATTTGGTGAGTGGTTACTTATTAGTTATATTTATCTAATTGAAATGTTCGTTGCAATATTGCGCATCCTGGTCTTGTTTGGTTTACCATTAATTGGTAGTATTTTCATATCACCGCTTTATGTTAATTATATGAAACCTGATTATATTAAAGTTGGTTGGGATATGTTAATGTTGTATCAAAAAGTTTATTTGGAATGTCTTGTTGGATTAACCGTTGTATCATTCTTTTTCATGACATATCCAGAATTGTTTTTAGTTGGGTTGGTGCTGTATTTGAGTTATATGTATGCTTATGAGGCTCAAGTAAGGTTGTTTGTTGTGCTTGAGACTATTGGCGTAATGCGGTATGAATAATGGACTTAAAGATGTGGTTAGTTTATATATGAGTTGACAAAAAGTAATAAAAATATATTATTATTTATAATCAGATAATAGTATTTTTCTAATAATGCGGCCACCGGGAATCTAACCCGGGACAAATGCTTGGAGGGCATTGATTTTGACACTAAACTATGACCGCTAAAATCCATAATATAGACCTTAGCGATATCAATGAGGTCAACAGGAATCGAACCTGTATCTAGAAGCTTTGGAGGCTTTCGCAATGCCATTATACCATGACCCCTATAAACAATACTATATTCATAGACTAAATAAATAAATGCAACAGCTTGTAATCGAAACAAGAACCCATGTGTGGGAAAAACACCGTGTTATACCATTTAACTACAGTTGCTAAATTCCGTATCATGGATCTTAGCAATTACCATAAATTGTCAAACCTTTAAGTCTGTTTAGAAGTTCTTTAAGTATTAAAAATTGATAATTCAATAATATTATTAAATCATTCCTTCATTTGATATCATATAAATGGAACCAAAAACATACAACCTTAAAGATGATGATGTAGATCCAAATGAAATTATGTGTGATATTTTCGATTATTTACTTAAACTAGATGGACCAACCCAAACAGATGATGAAATTAAAGAAACCAAAAAAGAGAAAATGAAATGGATTGACAAACCAGCAATGATCACTATTGAAACAATTGATGATTCCAAAAAATCTATTTATAATAAGTTGTATTTTAATGGAGAATGTGATTCAAATCAAACGAGATATGAATTTTTATCAAATCATTGTAAAATAAGTACAGTATCAAAATCAGATAAAGTTGGTCTTGTGTTACATACATTTTTAAGACAAGTTATTGATGACCAGCCAGAACATTTTTTCCTTTATGTTTTTGAAGGATATGATAATGAAGAAAAAGGAGTTTTCACTGTTCCAGAAATGGTTGATCGTTTGGCTAAACATAATTCTCAATATTCTCATATTTGCGACACACGTTTAGGGTTATATTATGAAAGACAATTATCTGGTTACAAAAGAGAAATCAATATACACCGATTCTTACCTGATGTCGATGTATGGGATATTTATCGTATTGCAACTGCTTTAGGTATTTGGGATCCAGAAGAGCAATACAAGGATATCAAAATGTAACCAATTTATATACTTGTTTTATTTGTCTATAAAATATCTCTTATGGTTAATAATTAGTTTATTTATTAAACTTGTCTCCCTTCGTCGATAAAAATTGAAAAACATTTGATATATTCCTAATTTCATTATAATGATAATATATGAAGCGACGGCTTATGAATAATGAAATGTATAGACCATGTAAACGAAATCGTTTAGTGGAACTTCTTTTTAGTGCTCCAACGCAACCTACATACGAGTTACATATATATTGTGATGATAAAATGGATATAGTTAATCAACAAAAATCATATTTAGATGAAATTCCAATAGATATGTTATATGACATTTGTAAACATTTATCCATTCAAGATGTTAATAAATTGCATAGATTAAATAAAAATATGTATGTACAATTTGAAGATAATCTCTTCTGGTCAAATTTATTGGTCTCAAACTTAGGGTTTATTAAATCTCAAGACAAAAATTCAGATAATTGGAAAGATGTGTTTAAGAGAGAAGTAATCGCAATGAAGCAATCGGGTGACATATTAAAATGGGCAATTAAAAATCATTATCACAGACTTGTTACAAGAATTATATATCGAGTCAATTATGTTATTCCAAGAGCAGATCAATCTTTTGATTCGAATGACATACAATATTGTATTATAAACGGAACCCAAGAAATATTGAAAATATTAATAGAAAGGGGGTTTGACTTCAAATATGTATCAGACACTATGGCATCTGCACTGTATACAGCTTCTCAAGAAGGAAAATTGGACATGTGTAAACTATTAATTCAAAATGGTGTAAATATTGAAGAAAAGTTCAGAAATGAATTTTCTGCTCTATATATTGCTGCACAAAGAGGACATGTTGATATTTGTGAATATTTGGTAAATCAAGGAGCAGAAATTGAGGTCAAATGTGCTAGCGGGGCTACTCCTCTTTACATTGCTTGTCAAGAAGGTCATCATAAAGTTGTAGAATATTTAATTAAGAAAGGTGCAAACATAGAATTGAAATTCCGCGGTGGATTTACGCCTTTATATGTGGCATCCAGAAATGGACATTTGGAATGTGTCAAAGTCTTAATCAAATATTATGCCAATATGAATGCTCATGATGACGACGGTTCCACTCCATTGTATGTTGCTTCCCAAAATGGTTTAGATACAATTGTAGAAGCATTACTCAAGGCATGTGCTGATCAACGTATTTCTTTTTCGGGTGGTTATACACCATTATATATTGCATCCCAAAATGGTTTTGATAAAGTTGTTAAACTATTATGTGAACATGGAGCTGAGATTAATAAGATTAGTCCAAATGGTTCAACTGCGCTATATGTTGCATCCCAAAATGGTCATAATGAAGTTGTCAAAATACTTTTGAAGCATAAAGCCCGACATGATTTGGCGTATTCAAATGGTTATAAACCATTGTATGTTGCAGCCCAAAAAGGTCATTTTGAAGTTGTTAAAACCTTAATTGAGGCTGGTGCTGAAATCGATTGTATGACCGGACGAAAAGCTACCCCGCTTTATGTAGCATGTCAACGTGGAAATATAGAAATAGCAAACTACCTTTTAGATAAAGGAGCGAACATTGAATCTCCATTCGATAATGGGTGTACACCACTTTTCATCGCTTGTATTGAAAATGAACCAAATATTGTCAGAATGTTATGCGAAAAAGGTGCTAAAATTGATATTATAGACAAGGATGGTAATAAACTATACGATAAAGCCACATATGAATGTCGGAAAATATTAGACCAATATAAAAAACAATAAGGATAGTATTTTTTTATTTATTTAATAAATCAAGTATCTTCATACTAACATTTGTTATGACATTTACATTATAACCACCTTCTAATAAAAAGATCAATCGTTTATTAGTTTCTTTGAAAAAAGTTGTCATATACAGATATGTTTCATCTGTTAAATTCAAGAAGTTCATATTATCATCTTGATGACCATCCAATCCATTACTAATAATAATTGTATCAACATCAATTGTATTGTAAAATGGTTTGAACAAATTATCAAAATGATAAGTGTATTCTCTATTACCTGTTCCTTTTCTTAACGGAATATTCATGATATTTTTTGTCATAAGAGTTCCAGTTCCAGGATAAAACCCATTTCCATAACCATGCATTGATGCGTAATAAATATTCTCATCAGAATTTTTGAGGATAAGGTTTTCCGTTCCATCGCCATGATGAAGATCCCAATCAAAAATTAAAACATTTCCTCCCAAGTTTTTAGCCAATAAATATGCATTATTAACAAAACAAAATCCACTATGATGATCAAATGATGAATGATGACCAGGTGGTCTAATCAATGCATAAACATACTGATTTTGTTTTTTAAGGATATCAATAAGAATCTTACACGTGTTGATAATTTCTTCTGGTGTATGACTTGTGAATAATGTGTCATGGTCATCTGGCATATAATTTTTTACCATTGATTTATTATTTGCGGTTCCACAAAAAGTACATTTTTGTAAACTAGTGTCGGTTTTACATTCACATATATCGCAAATCGTTTCAGATGGCTTGTATGATAAGATATAATTAATATATTTAGATGAATAGACTGATTCTAGGAAATTATTAATTTCTTTTGCATTTACTTGACAATCATTTGACGAAATCATCGGATATTTTTGCATAATATTTTTTGCTGGTATCATAACTCTTTTATAATTTTCAACATGAATTGTTGGGCATTTTGGTTCTTCAATTGTATAATAAATGGTTGTCATTTAATAATAAAATAAAAAGGTATGTAATATATATATATTTAGTTTCAATATTTTATGCCTATTATAAAACAATTATTTCATGATTCTCATATTAGAAATTCTAGTATTATCATTTAATTGAATATGTTGGTTGAATCGATTGAATGTCGTACCAACACGTAATTTCTTATTTCTGTATAAATGTAATGTTGTCAGTCTAGGCATTTTGGAAATTTCAAAAGGTATAGTTGACAACATATTTTCATTCAATAGTAATACACGTAATTTTGTTAATTGAGTGATTTCATTTTGAATATATCTAATTTTATTGTGTCCAACAATAAGTTCTTCCAAATTAGTCATATCATAGATAAATGATGGAATTACTGAAAGTGAATTGTGTTCCATTTTTAAGCACTTAAGACCTGTCATGTATTTGAATGTCGGAGAAATACGTTGAAACTTGTTATAACTTAGATTGAGATATTCCAAATTGACTAGTTTTTTGAAATTAGATGGAATTGTTTCAAGAGAATTTCCCTCAAAAATCAATTGTTTTAGTGACGTAATAGTACCAATAACTGTTGGTATTGATGTAAGGTTACAATCAAAAAAATCTAGCTTGATCAATGTCCGTGACCAATAATTAGTCATAGTTTCATGTGCTATAAATATTTGCATTTGATTAGCATAACTCACAGATTCGTATAATGATATCAGATCAAATCCTGTTTTCAGAAAAGTGTATGTTTTGTACGGCGTAGTAGAATTGTCAATCATATCCATCACATGGATATCATCAGTATCATTTGATAGTTTTTTTCGCCAAATCATCTTGTTGATCCATATAGTATATACTTCTTTGCAAGAAATGGCATAGCTAAGGGCTTCATCTGGAGTCATCAAGTCAAACATGATGAAGATAATGTCGTCAGGCAAGGACATCGTGCGCGCCTGTTAAGGAACAATTATATGTAAATTTATAAGAGTTAACAATGCATTAATTATTCAATTTTTTATATGTGACTTCATTGTAAAGATAAAAATACTTAAATAAATGTTATAATGGAATGATATGGAAATAGTATTATATGGGGATCCATTTAAATATCATATTATAAATGAACTAAAACCAAAGGAGTTATATTATATACGCCAAGTTAATAAACAGTTTAATAAAATAATTAAGTATGATTATCTAAATAATTGTATAATAAACACTGTTAAATCTAGACTCCGTGAAATATTTGATAAAGAGACTGATGAATTTCTTGAATTATTGAATAAAGAAAATGCAATTATATGCGGACCATTCATTACGCAATGCTTATTAGATGAATATTGGAACAATTGCAATTTAGAAATCTATTTAGATAATTATATTGATATTTATTCAACAAGATATTATGAAGATCCTAAAACTTTGGGCGGCTTAATTGCAAAAAAAATTGGAAATAGCAAATATCATCGCGGAAAACTGTCGGATCCATATGAAATCAGTTTATATAAAATCCAAACATTTAAGGCAAATAATATTATTAATAAAATAAAATTTACTATGGTTAGTTCTGAAAACAAAATTCAAGGCCTAAACGAATTATTTGAATTTGATTTTTGTAAAAATATGTTTGTTAAAAATAAACTAATTATATATGATTTAAATGGCACAATGAATAAAACTGTAAAATTTATTTATAAGTCAATACAAACAATTGGTAAATATAATATATATAAGTCGCGGGGCTTTAATTTTACAAATATTGATACATTATCATATCAAACAGTCGCATATAATTCTGACATAACACTTTATTGCAGTATAGGAAAGGAGAAAAAACAAAATAGTAATTTAGATAAACATGTTAAATCGTTAAGCATAGTATATAGAAATGATAAAAATTATTCGAAAAAATGTATTAGAGATAAACGTTATCAAAAAATATGTGATAATAATTTTTGTATTTTCAAATTATTTAATATTGAAATGAACCATGAACATTATTTTAGATCAGATTTTGATAAGAATAAATTTATAGAATGGATTTATATTGATGAAAATAATTATTATTAAAATTATTGGTGTCGTAAAACAGACTTTTCAAGTAGAGAGATATATGATGTAAGAGATAATACTGTAAGTAAATGAATTAAATGTCTTTGTATTTTTTAGTGATTAATAAAAATAACCACGCTTAACGGGCTTGTACCTGTAATAAGGATAAGATGGATATCCTGGATAATATGGTGTTAAAAGGTCCCAACCAACTGGTTCACGATCACGGACAATATATTTGGTTTTTCTGCCTTGTTTAATCGGAACAACTACTGAATATGGTTCTTTTGTAATATAATATAAGACACCTAAAATGGCTACTAATATGAATATATAAATTAACATTGTCTATATGTATATGTGAAGATTATAATTCGTTACATTCATAAATTAAATAATGTTTCTCTTCATCAACATTATTTAATTTATTCGTTATATTCATAAATTAAATAATATTTCTCTTCATCAACATTATTTAATTTATTCGTTATATTCATAAATTAAATAATGTTAGCTCATAATATAGTCAATGGATACTGAAAATCCCAAAAATAATTTGGATAGAATAAAAGAGCCGGATGTTGTTGAACCAAAAGAAGAAGTTAAAAAGGAGGAATTAGTAGATATAGAAGATATCAAAATTGATCCTTCAACTTTGCCAATAAAACAATCTTCTGCTAGCAAATTTGTACATATTACTAAAAAGAAAAATATTGTTATGCACAATATAAATAAAAATAATGATAAAAAAAGATTTGATTCGTCTGATTATTACATGAAGAAGCAAGCTGAAAAGAAAGATTAGGCTACCATATCAAGAATTTGGTGCAGTTCTTTTGCAATTTTAGTTAATTGTGCCTTATCTGGAGGTGAATAAAATCCTGATTCCGACCAACCATTATTTTTTAAGCAGTCATTTATCAAAGTATAAATTGTCATTTGATCAGGATGTTCAGATAAAATGACTTTGTTAATATCCTCAAACAGTAAAATGAATTCGGTAATCTGACTATTCATCACATTTTTTCTAATATTTAAAATGAGATCCCTTATCGCATTAATCATTTCAGGAACAGCTTTATAATTTGCTTCATAATCTTGACTTGTTAATTGTGTTTCTTTATGCCATTCAAGTAATATTGGTTCTAATTTTTTTTGCTGTTCTTTGGTATTTTGAATTTCCTTTTCGATATCAGCAAGTGTTATATCTTTTACTTGTGGTTTTAATTTTAAAACTGGTTTTGATTCAGACGTAAATGGAAAAGATGTAACATTTTGTTTTTTTGGCAAATATGGTTCATTGTGGTCAATTTTATAAATGATATTATTAATAAGAATGAAAAATTCTGATCGATACGATGATTGTAATGCATATTTATATTGATCGCGTTGTTTTATAGAAGCATTGAGCATGTAATTTGGAATTTTACAAAGAATATCTGAAATCTGTATCTCATAATCTTCTCTTTCTTTTTGTGACAACGATGCCAGATCGTCAATAAGTTTAAACAAATCATCTGTCGTCTTTAATCCATTATTAATGACGATGTTTGTTAAAACTATGTACAATGACATTATATAATAATTAATTAATTATGTTATATGTCAATTTATTAATAAATCAATTTTTTCTGGATTGTAAAATAAAGTAAATCAATATAATAACCAAAATAATAAACAGCCAATTAATTCCACCATAGCCGAAATGTTCAATTGAGTTTAATGGTAAATTTGTATAACTTGGTGCTTTGCCTTGTTTAGTTTCCATTTTCACGCGCTGAGGTATAGATTCTGATATAACTGGAGCTCTATGAGTAGCTGGAGCAGATTGGTATTCGTGTTCAATGTGAGGTAATACAGGAGCAGGAGGAACTTGTTCCATTCGTGGTCTTTGAGCAACTGCAGGAGGAACTTGTTCCATTCGTGGTCTTTTAGCAACTATTTGTGGGGTATGTTCCATATTTGGTTCATTTGAAGGAAATAATCCGCGACGTATTAATGAATCTTCATGGACAGAAGTACCACTGGGCTGAACGTTTTTATTATTATCTTGTAATCCTTCCATTTTAACAGCAATTCCCGGTGGTAATTGTTTACATTGTTGTTGTTCTTTTTCAATCATATCTTCTAACATTTTTAATTGTGTCATGATACCTAAATACTGTTGTTGTACCACTTCCGATTGCGGTGGTTGTTGTACTATTGGTGGTCCAATAGGTAGTCCATTTGGTGGTTGAATTGGTGGTTGAATTGGTGGTTGAATTATGACTGGGGGAGAAGTTATTACTTCTTGAGCTGGTTGTGATTGTTTACTGCCCATATAATTATTATATTATACTGATAACATAATAAAATTTTTTATATAAGTAAAATTACTCAAGTCGAATAAAACATTCCAGCAGTAAAGGCAATTTCATCTAAAGCGGGCGGAGCACCAAACAGATTTGACGTTAATAATAATGCAACACGGTCACCAGAATTAACAACAATTGGACCGGAAGCTGTACTACACGCCGATACATATTGACCGGTTGAAAATGTGCTTGATGTTGCAGTAGGTAATGTAACACTAGTACTTAAGCTAGTTGATGTATAAGACAAAGTAGGATTTTGAGTACCGGAACATGCAGATTTAAACACAGTGAAATTATATGTCCATGAAGATTGTGCAGTATTTGCGATAAAATGGGCATCAACACTAGCCTGGAGATTAGATAAAGTACCATTAGTTGGTATAGTGAATGCATATTGTGTATATTGTACTGGAGATGAAATTGGATTAATTACTTGATGAGAGCCAAAGCCCATAACAACAGGTGGATTTATTGTAACATTGCTAACTTGAATTTCACCAGACGAAAATGGAATAAATCGCTGAATACTGCCAGCGGCACCAGTTGCGCCAGTAGCACCAATTGGTCCAGTCACTCCTGTTAACCCAATAGAACCAATTGGACCGGTTGGACCAGCAGGGCCAGTTGAGCCATTTATTCCGTTTAATCCATTTATACCATTTGTTCCATTAGTACCATTTGCTCCTGTCGAACCACGTGGTCCGGTTGGTCCAGTTGTTCCAGATACACCATATGGCCCAGTTGGTCCGGTTGTACCTGGTGCTCCATTAAGTCCAGTTGGACCATATGGGCCCGTTGCGCCTATACTAGATAGCCCAGTTGGACCAGTTGAGCCAATATTGCCTTTTTGACCAGTTGGACCTTGTAAACCTTTTGCTCCGGTTGCCCCTTGTATACAGCACCCCGTTATACCTGGCGTACAACCTTTAATCCTCATTTGTTCTGCTTGTATCTGTTCGTAACATTTACGTTTATTAGACATATTCTATTAAATTTACTTAGAAAAAAATAAATATTATGCACTAATATTTATATTATTAAATTATATATTTACTAATTCCATTTTAAGCAATTTTCAAGAAGGTAAGTCTGCACATATAAATTCCAGCAGCAGTGCCAGCTGGAACAACATTAGCAGTACCAACGACTGAGCTAATTGCTACAACTAATGTGGTCGATACGTCAACTATTGATCTACCATGAATCCATGTAGTTCCAGTTGATGAACCAGCAACACTGTCATTAACAACAGCTAATGATCCGGCAGCGGGTCCAGTGTATATGGCAACTGATCCGGCTGCTTCCAAACTCATTTCATAATCTAGTATATATGTACCAGCAGAAAGAGTATACACTGTACCACCTGCGCCAGCACCAGCAACTATATCAGCTGGTACATTGTTAAAGACAAGTGTATCAATTGTGAATGCTGTACCAGGTGGAACAGAATTGTTAGGTGATTGAATTGTATGGACGTATTCCGCAGCACCTACAATTCCAGATGTACCAGTTGGTCCTTGTTGACCAGTAGGACCTTGGATACCTTGTATTCCTTGTGGTCCAGTTGGTCCTTGTATACCTTGTATACCTTGTGGTCCAGTTGATCCTTGTATACCTTGTATACCTTGTGGTCCTTGTATACCTTGTGGTCCTTGGGGTCCTTCTGGTCCTTGTGGACCACGTGAACCGGAACGCCCGCGAGGACCGTGATGTCCGCGAGATCCGCGACGTCCACGAGATCCCCGGCGTCCACGGCATCCGCATTTGCAATAAACATCAACGTGTTTCTTTGAATGACAACTTGATTTTTTGTGACTCTTTCTAGAATGGCTTTTACTTGAAGAACATTCGTGCTTTGGCATTGTATATGTATTGGGCAGATAATATTAAATTATGTGCATGATAAATAAAGTAATCTATATATGATAAATTAATCTATGTATGATAAATTAATCTATGTATGATAAACAAATTTAAGCAAGTAATTTAACTGTTAAACTTTGAGTATTCGCATGAGTTTCTGCCCCATCTGCTGGTGTAATTGTCAATGCTGTTGAATTTCCAGGGGGATTAATTACTGCTAAAGTTGAATTAGTCACAGTTGTTGTTATGAAAGCATTTCCAATAATTGGATGTCCACCCGATGTTGGATTCATGTCTACTGCTACGCTTTCGGGTAATTCATTTCCATCAAGCTCAAGTTCTAACTGTCCTGGTTCTGTAGTATGAACTCTAAATATAATTTCATAAGTTCCAATAGTAGGTAATGTAAAACTTGAAGCATCCACACGCACTATACTTCCAACTTCTGGACCATCGCGAGGGAATGGGACTCTGCCAGTACCCGCACCAGTTTTAACTGGTATAGTTGCAGCATAATCGTCCGGTCCAATATTGCCTGTTCCAGTTGTTAAACCATAAAACATAGCAAATTGCGCAATTCCTCCTGGAGCACCAGTAGGACCAGTATCACCTTGAATACCTTGTAAACCAGTGGGACCAGTATCACCTTGAATACCTTGTAAACCAGTGGGACCGGTATCACCTTGTGATCCAGTGGATCCGGTGTCTCCTTGTGCTCCAGTGGGACCAGTATCGCCTTGGATACCTTGTAAACCAATGGAACCGGTGTCTCCTTGTGCGCCAGTGGAACCAGTATCACCTTGAATACCTTGTAAACCAATGGAACCGGTGTCTCCTTGTGCGCCAGTGGAACCAGTATCACCTTGAATACCTTGTAGACCAGTATCTCCTTGCGCTCCGGCAGGACCGGTAGCTCCTAGTGCACCGGTAGCACCAGTTGCGCCAGTTGCGCCAGTCGATCCTTCAATACCAGTTGACGAACCGGTAGGACCGGTAGGTCCCAATAAACCATTTATGCCAGCCGATCCAGTAGAACCTGTAGGACCAATAGGACCAGTAGAACCAGTAGAACCTATACGACCACGGCGTCCGCGATGTCCACGATGTCCATGATGACCGTGTTGACTCTTATGATTTTTCTTATGCTTGATGCAAGTAAATGTTTCTGGGCATTGTATTTCACACTTTTTTGGGCAAGAGCTTTCACTTGTTTCTATACAATGATTTTCATATTTTTCTAAAGAATGGGATTTTTTACGACTGTCTGAATGATGTTTTCCACAATGACATTTATCACATTTTTCAGAATGATGTTTTTTCTTAGAATGACATTCACACAAACAATTTAAATGTCTGTTTTTTTTATTACTTTTGATCTGTAATAATTTTGTTTCATTAACAGAATCCATTATATATATTTTAGTATGAGAATAAAATGTTTATATCACAAAAAAATTTACTATACATTGCAATATAATTTCTTGGGGTTTGCATTCACTGACAAATAAATTAAGTAAATTCAATAACGATTGTAATATAAATTTTTTTTGATGATTAAATAATATGACCAATATTATTCAGTTTTTAGATCTAGACGTTTTTCAACTATATGCGCTTTATCTTACATCATTAGTTATCTTTGTCTATTTTATATATAGAATAATTAATTATTGTTTTGATATTGAAGTTAGTTTCTGGTGGTATTTATTAGCATGTTATATTATTTATAACATTGTGTCGCTTTTCAATTATTATTATAATACTTATGATATCACAATTGTTGAAAAGAGTAACTAGAATTATTTAATAAGATGAATAGGCATTATTATATTTTGTGTTTATAAAATATAATAATTTACTTTAATGATAAAACAATCATTGTTAATATGATAATAATCAATAATATCAGTAAATTTGTCCAATTAAAATAATGATTAAGAAATGCTTCAAATGGTTCTATTTGTATATTAGTACCAAATTCTGTATTGTATTCACTTGGCGTAGAATTGATAAGTTGATTATTTGGTTCGACAAAAAATGCATTTAAATCATCAATATAATCACCAATGACTGAATCTATTTGAATATCAATTGGAAATAAATTTAATAATTTTTGTGCTCCTTTTAACGAAACCACATATCCATACAGTCCAAAAACTTTCTTCGAACGTAATAATTTATGCTTTTTATCACGATATAAATATTCGTCTGTTGTTGGGTGATAACCTAAGAAAACTATATCATAATCTGATGGAATATATTGGGATATTTTATTATAGTTATAGATAAAGTCGGTGGGAATCTTTATATCATCCTCCAATATCAAAGTAGTGTTGTAATTATTATTTACTATATTATCCCATACCTTTCTATGTGATAATGCACAACCAACCCCTCCTAACGTCAAATCAACACCAAAATGCTTCTTTGGATCCTTTATTCGTTTTTGACCATATTTTGTGATGTATGTTGAAATTTCCGATTGTGGTAATTTCGTACCATCAATTGCATCAATCCTCTCAGTAATATTTTGTAAATTTAATTTATTTATTAATTGTATCATATGTTCATTCCTATCAGGACGACTTTCTAAGTTTATATAATATATCTTATCGAAGGACATTATAATATATCTAGATAATAATTCTATTAAGACGGAAAAAATTTGATTAACTATTACAATTATGGTATTAACCTAATAACATAATTATCAAATGAAATTATACATCGCAGGAAAATTTTCCGAAAAGGAACAAATTAAAAAATATATGGAAGAAGCAATTAAATTAGGTCATACTATTACTCACGATTGGACTAGTTTTGAAAATGAAGGCGATGACAAGGAAAGAATGAAACGATCTGCCGAAAAAGATATTATCGGAGTTCAAAATTGTGATTGTGTAATTGCAATTTTGACTGATCCGAAATATGCTTATCGAGGAACTTGGTGTGAGATTGGTTGTAGTATGGGATTAGGGAAAAAGGTTATTATGGTTAATCCTAATAAAGATGCCTACTGTACAACTAATTGTTTTTACCATCATCCTAATATAGTTCATGTGGATAATTGGGATGACGCCTTGGAAAAATTGAATTAATTTATTATGTGTTTAATTTTTCTATCAAATCTAAATGTCTTTGGGTCTTTTTATGTCGTATCATATTGGATCTCATTGATGTCATACCGCAATCACATTTAATACGTTCTGATTGTTTTTTATTTAATCTTTCTTTATTTTCATTCCAATATTTTTTCTTTTCTTCTATCATTTTCGTATGATTATTATCATAATAGGTTTTTTTCTTTAACCGAATTATCTCTTTATTTTCTTCTCTATACATTTTACTTTTACATGCTAATTCTTCTTTATTTTGTTCCCTATATTTTTTATTTGCTTCCAATTCATGCTCTTTATTTTTTTCATAATGTATCTTTCGTTTGTCCTTTAATACTTCTTTATTGTTTTCGGCATATTTTTTCTTTTTAATTTTTATTTCGTCTTTGTATTTTTCTCTATATTTTTTGGATTTATTCTTATAATATTCTTTTTTTAAATGTTTAGTATCATGATAATATTCCTTTTCTGTTCTTGTTGGAATAGTTCTATTCACGCAATCAAATTTACGTATCCAAAATGCTTCTCTGTTGAGTAATTCTGTTTCCGATTCACATGGAAAATTTTCAATTAATTCAATAATACAATCTTCATATTTTAGCAATTCGTCTGCTGTCATATAACCGTCTTTTTCATTTATATACATTTTAAATTGTGCTTTATGTTGTACAAATCTAGCATTTAATTTTTTACATGTACTGCCTACATAACATTTTGGATTTTTGGGACTAAATAATTTGTATATTTTTCCATCTTTAAAATTTGTTCTACGAGACCATTTATTATTACTAATTGCATTATATTTATTTATACAATTAGGTGTGTTATTTTTACAATCTTGTTCTTTTTTGTGTAATTCTTGTTTACTATCACATGGATAATTTTCAATTAATATTATGGATGCATCATCATATTTCATTAGCTCAAACGATGACACATAATGTGTCTTTTTATTTTGATATTGTTTATATGCAGATTTATGTCCCGAAAATCTACTTTTTAATTCGTCAGTTGTTGATCCAACGTAAACTTCTATAGTTTGATTAGACACTATTTTATAAATCTTACCATTTTGATAATTAACCATTTTTCTATATACTTTAATCTTAGTAATTTTTTTTACTAAGCGTAACGCAATAATTTATTTAACTGATTTTAATTTGTTACACAGCTCATCAATTTGCTTATCTTTTTCATGTAATGCAAGTGCGTTTAAATGTTTTTTGCTTTTATTATGATAATATTTACTGTTCATGTTATACGTACCATTACATATAACACATGTTGTCTTAATTTTCCTATCATCTTTATGAAGATCATAGTATTGTTTATTATATATCTTTTTATTTGACTTAGCAGACATCTATATATATTATACATATATTATATCTCTTTTTAAACCAATTTAATATTATATTAACCTAAAAAATTGAAAAAGTAATATAAAACTGTCGTTAATCTATTGAACATTATACTTCTTCAAGATGAATTACGACGACTTAATGTGTCCAATTACAATGGACTGGTTGGAAGATCCAATCACTTTACCTTGTTGTGGACGGGCAATTTCGAGGGAACCGATGGTACAATGGAAACAAAATTCAGATAATTGTCCAGCATGCAATCAACAGTTAGATAACTTTAATCCGATGACCGTTGCAAAATCTATTAATATTGCTTATCTGGTCGAAAAAGCCAAAAATGAAGGGGCGGTTCCTGAATTGTTTAAACAAGAAAAGAAAGAGTCAAAATGGGTTGCTCAAATTCACAAGTTATGTAACAATGATGCTGTTTATCAAACAGTTATCGGAAAATTACATATTTCTAATACTGATAATAAATACCAGTTTAAAACTCTCATACTTCCTGTTGTCGATGAAAGTGGAAGTATGTCGGGCGCACCAAATCGTCAAGTAAAGTATTCACTGCATCGCATTTTGGATATGACATATAAACATTCACAATTAATGACAACAGTGATTGGTTATTCAGATAATGCTGTCAATTTTGAAATTGATACAAAGATGCCACAAGCCTTATTCCGTGATTCTGTTGAAAAAGTCGGAAGGGGAGGAGGTACATCATTCAAATCGGCCTTCGAGGAAATCCTTAAAATCTGCAAGAAACACGTCGCAAATCCGGATATCAGTTCAATTGTTATTATTTTCCTAACTGATGGCGAAGACTCTGCTGTCACAAAAGATAAACGTATTGAACTGGTCAATAACCTGAAAACAGAAATGAAAAAGATTTGGACTAAAGAATTCGTTGTTCATACAGTTGGGTTTGGTGGTTCACATGATTATAATTTTCTAAACAATCTCAGACAAATCGGTACAAGTGAAGGAGCATATCGGTATGCTGATCCCGGCGAGGACACTGACAGTTTGTCTAATAAAATTAACAGTTTATTAGATGTTATTGCCGCATCATCATCAATTCCATTAAAAATTAGTAAATCATCAGTTCCTATTCTCAGTGGAGATAATGATAAATACTGGGTTGAGTTGACCGGACATCAAGAAGCACCCGAATTTGAAATTACAATTAATGATCAAGAAGCTGTGAAAATTCAAGCAGAATTTGGAGAAAATGAGAATGATCCAAAGGTATGGGATGAATGGTATACACAATTGGTAGATGAGATTGCAAACGAAATTCTTATGTTATCAACCAGTAAGATTGATTCCCTAGACAAAGAAATTCATTGTGAACTACTACAACAACGTATTAATGCAATTCTTATGCGCATTGACAGTACCAGCGCTAATGCCGGAAGATTAGAAAAGCTACGCGAATCATTGAAAATAATGCAATCTGGTGGCAGTGTTAATCAATCCAAATTGAATGATATGAAGTTTGAAGGTAAATATGCTACTAAATCAAGCGGTCAACCTAAGGTCCAGGTTGTTTCTGGTGGTTCTGCTACAACATTAGCTTATATCGTTCCTGTCCCACAAAAGCCTAAAAAATGGGAAATTATTGAAAAGAAAAAAGGGAGACGGTGTAATTCTACAGCAAAGGCTAAACAACCATTTATTGTTCTAGGTAGATATAAAAAGCAAGATGCGGTAGAATGGTTTGAGAAAAATATTATGAATCATAAAGACGAATTGGACGATAATGGTTCAAATGTCTTAATGATGGCTTGCAGTATTGGTAAGCAGGCAGTTATTGAAGTTTTGCTTAAATCTAAATTATTTGACTTGAATCAAAAGAATAATGATGGTTATAATGTGATCGATTTGGCAGCAATTTATGGATATGATCATATCTATGACTTATTAGTTTCTCATGGAGCCAAACTAAGTATTGATGGACAATTACTATTAAGAACATGTTTGACTACTAATGGTACAAAATATAATATATATACTAGATTGGCAAGCAGACTAATTAAAGATAAAATTGCTACTATTACAGATGAAATGATAGAAAATTGCCCTTCAAATGAAAGTGTTACATGGTTAAGTGCTAGAAGCAGTAAAGCAATTAGTATTGAGACAGCTATCATGAAGGGTATGTTAGATATTGTGACAGATCAATTAAACACTATTGACAAGATTTCCTGGAAACCTTTCTTGGATATATTTACCAAACCAACAAACGAACATATTGCAATTGTTGATTTGTTACTTCAAAATAAGAAGGCTGATCCAAATGAACAGTTTGAAATAACAGACGAAGATGGGGAAAAGGGAATTAGTTTTCCACTTTACGCTGCTTGCGAAAAAGGGCAAGTAAGTATGTTCAAAACTTTGATGAAATATGTTGATAAGGCTACTTTGAACAGACAAAATCATCATGGTACAACATGTCTTTGGATTGCTTCATGTAATCGTCATATTGATATTGTCATGGAACTACTTTATCTTGGAGCTGATCCAAATGTTCCGAATTTCAAAGGAGATGGACCATTAATTCCATCAATTCAAAGGGGAAATGATAGCATTGCCGAACTACTTTTGGAAGCAGGTGCCAAGATGTCAGTCTATAACCCCGAACGCGATGGTCCTGTCTTAAATTGTTGCAGAACTGGACAGGCCAAGATCCTGGAAATGCTTTTCAGACGAATGAATAAAGAGGAAATTGTGGCCATACTAGATGTCTATCACCCAATTGATGGCTTCCCGCCCTTGATGGCCGCAACAGAGCTTGATAAAGTCGAATGCATCAAAGTCTGCTACAAGTTCGGTGCGAAATTAGAGTGGAGAACAATGGATGACAATAAAGTCATTCCTGGTGCCACTGCTTTACATTTAAGTTGCCATTATAATCGATTAACCGCTACAAGAACACTAATTGAATTAGGTAGTAATGTGAAGGCACAAACATCAGTTGGTGGTTATACGCCATTACATATTGCAATTAAACAAAACCATCCAAATATGGTCAGATATCTTTTATCATTACCAGAAGGTAAGGAATGTATTGAGGTAACTGATTCTGATGGAAGAACTCCGGCTTATTATGCTAAGAACAATCCAGAAATATTAGATGAATTCTTCACTAACAAATTATCTCTAATGCTTGGTAAGATTATTGATAGTGATTCAGAAATGGAGGAGAAATGTGCCAAAGTATTAAGCAAATATGGACGTTCTGCTATCTGTTACGAATATAATGATATTACAGGTACACCACTTGACGATGGGTCTAGTTTAATCGCTCACGCCCTCCTTAATGGTAACAAGAAACTTATCGAAGAATTAGGTCATATGAAGGCTGATCTTTATAAGCAAGATGATTATGGTGTACCTGCTATCTTCTGGGCCCAGTTATTAGGGTATAATATTGATGGTGCCCAAGCCAATGAACAAAGTATTAAAATGATTGATAATGTCCATACTTCTATGAAGAAGAGTATGCAAAATAAACTGCTACTCAATGTTCAAGTCGGTCAGCCAAAACTCCTAGAAGCACCGCCAGGTGTAATGGATCCACTCGAAAAAATGAACAATGGTTATTCTTTAAACATCAATGATACTGTTATCAAGAACCTCAAGAGTTTGAAATCGATTGATCATTCTCTGCTTGGTTTTATTGAAAAGCTAAAGAATAACAAGGTCTTTCCTGACGGCAAAACCTATCTTGAGCGTTTATTGTTTGAAGCGAAGGTTCATGTTATTAAGATTATTGCTGGAGGCGAAACAACTCTTGATGCTATTCATTTGATGTCCATCTATTTGCATAGTAGTAATACAACAATCTTCAAACAAGTCAATCAAAGCCTTGTGAATTACAAACCTAATGACGTTTGGCAACCTTTTATTGGGTGTCTTTACCAAGGACTGAATTTAATTAAACCATTTGGAGGTGAATGTTACAGAGGAGTTGATATTCGGTTTAATATGAAAGACTTTGCAATTGGCAATACACTGAAATGGAATGCTTTTTCAATTGCTAGTCAGGAATATAAGTCATGCAACGAATTACTTAACAAAAAGAAAGGAGTTATTTTCATCATTCAAAGTAAGACAGGACGTCCTATAAGTTCATATGAAAAGGTACAGAACGATAAAACTGTAGTCTTTCTTCCAGGTACTCAATTTAGCATAAAAGGGTATATAAAACCAAGTTTGACTGCTTTAGCCCAGGCAAATATTCGCGGTTCAACGTTTAAAATCAGTGATAAAGACATAGAGCGCAGTATCAATGGTGAGAATTGTATCATCATTGAGTTAGAAGAAATCTAGATCATATACAAACTATTTTTTATCATTTATATATTCGGTTAATTTATTTTTCCATAATTTTTTTTCATCGTCATTCCATTTAAAATTTAACTCATAGTTGTTTTCATTTAAGAATAAAATTATATAAATATCACGGTATCGTGCCACAATTTCTTCATTTTTATCAAATATCGAAAAGATTTTTTTCTTATTATTATAGATTCGGCAATTATAACTATTACCATGTTTACTAATACCGATATATTTTGATGTTTTTATTTTAAGTTGATTCTTTTTCTGTTTTTCAAGTTGTAATTTTAATTTATTTTCCCATATTTTTATATCATCTAAATCTTTCCATTCAAAATTTAATTTATAATGATCATTTGCCAAAAATTTTATTATATAAATATCTCGATATTTCGCAGCTGTTTCTTCATTTTTATCAAATATACTAAATATAATTTTACCATTTTTTTTAATTCTACAATTGTAAGTGCTTTTGTACTTGGTTATACCAATAAATTTAGAAGCTGTATTTTTTCTTTTTTGTTTGTTTTGGGAATTTTTTTCAGAATTAGATAATCTAAGATTTTTCTTACTATTGTTTAATGTGTTGCTATCTATGTGATCTATATATATTTTTGATTCTGTTACATTTAAAAGAAATCTACTAAGTATTATTTTTTTAGATGTTTTACCAATTCGTGGTATTGTGATTATTGGATAATTATTACTGATATGTATTTTATAATTTTTAATTTTATCATAATCTTCTCTATCAATGATTATATTATCATTGATTTTAATAAGGTCATTATTAATCATAGTATTTAAAGTTTTGATAATATTATTTGGATTGTAATTTGGATAATCTTCCGGAAAATTTAATTGTTTTGATGGTACATTATTGTCTATTATAAATTTGTCATATGCTTTCGCACATTTAATTGGATCATCTGAATGTAGTATATAAGTTTTAATACTATTAACTACAATAGTTGCCGTATATTTGTTATTTTGTTCCACTACACCACGATACTTATTTTTCTTTTTATGAATATTATAGGGAGTTTGATGGTAAATGTCTCTTTTTTCTGGAAAATTTAAGGTGATATGATCTAAATTATTATGAACAATATACAAATCCCTTGCTTCAGCCGCTGAAATTTCATCATCATATTGTCCAAGATTAACACATTTTTGATCATGAGTACATCGTGCTTTATATTTATTTTGTGTTTTAATATGAAAAACACCTCTATAAATACTTGTTGTTTTTGATTTTGATACCTGTTTATTTTCTGCATTTTTTTGTGTTGTGGTTATTTTTAAATTTTCACGTCTATTATCTAATGTATTTCCATTAATATGATCTACAACTTTACCAAATGGAGATTTAGTTATATAATTATGTATATACCTCATTTTTCCGTTAATTGTCCCATGTACATAATTTCCATTGAGATACCATTTATATTGTATTAAATCATTATAGTCTTCTTTAGAAACTAATATAGTTTTCATTGTATTACCATTTAGTTTAATTTCCATACCTATATAATCTATATAGATAAACTTTTAAGTGTATTTTCCGCATTTAACCATTAGATTTTTCTATAGTATGAATTTTATTTTGCAGATTTTTAATTTGTAGATCCTTATCAGCTATCACATGCTTTTTCGATTTAATATGTCTTGATCTCGTTGATCTATTATACTTTCCTCCACAAACATCACATTGTTGTGTAACATACCATTCAGCCCTATGATCCTTATAATATTGCTTTAAATATTCCTTTTTACTATCACTAGTACTCATTAATTTATATATTATGCTATCTATTTAAATCTATTTCAAATTATAAAACCGCCGTCAATCTACTTTATTTATTTTGAAAATATTATAATATAAATGTCACTTGGAAGTAAATTAAAAAAGACAGCTGATGAATATAATAAAGAACATAATGAGAAAGAAAAATATAAACCATTGAATGTAAAATTAGTTTCAAAAATAGAAAATATTATGAATTTTATTGAGACAAATACTTACTTTATGGAATGTGCGAAGAGAGGCCATTATAAATACAAGATGGAATGTCATAACGATAATAAAGAAATATGGAATACATGGAAAGAAGTCGGAAAAAATGCTTTAACATACAAAGATGTGACATTTCAATATATTAAACCGATAAATAAGAAAAATAAACATTATCTGGTATTTTCGTGGAATTAGTAAAGTTGAAAAATAATTGTTTTACAACGTAATGATTAACCTTATAATTATTACATCAAATGGAAAAACCAATTGTCCAATATTTAATTGTTAACAGTGATCTTAATATGGGTAAAGGTAAAATAGCCAGCCAAATCGGTCATTGTGTTAATGAAATCACGGAAAGAATCATAATATCAGCTTACGAATCAAAAAAGCCACCCGAATACTATTCTACATATATGAAATGGAAAATGCATGGAAGTGCTAAAATTGTACTTAAGGCTTCTGGAGAGAAATTACAAGAGTTAATGAAATTGGATCACTGTATCCCTGTATATGACGCTGGCAAAACACAAATTGAGGCAGGATCATTGACTTGTATTGGGTTTTATCCAAGTTCAGAGATAGGAGTATTATTAAAGGACCTGAAACTACTGTAACAAGTCGTGACATATACCAATTCGTCACCTCATCTCCTCATGATATATGACCCAACGCGTTGTTTATATAAGAGATACCATTATGTTAGTGTGATAGTTCATATTATTCCACATAATGGTTTTTTTATATTATTTAGCGCTTTAATTACCATATAATAATGTCCACAGCGATGATCCATCATATTATTTTATCAAGTATAATATGATGGATCATCGCTGTTTTATCATGTAAAAAATTGTTTCCCCGTGTCAATAATTTTATATAATATCGCCATTCTCATTATAAAAAATTGAAAAACGAACTCATTGAAGATCCCATAAATTTTCCCTTATAGTATTCCCTTAATTGCACAATGAGCAACTGGAAGAAACACGACCCCAACCACGGTCACAAGATGACCCCTGCTGAAAAGCGGGCTAAGGAGGAGGAACACGAGAAGAAGATGATCGAGGTCCGTAAGAAGACCGAGGAGGATGCTCAAGTCCTCATTCAACGCATTGGCGATCTCATCAAGAAGACCCTTGACGAGTTCACCAAAAGTCCCGACAAGCATATCGACTGCTGGAAGCAATTGACGGATTTGCTCACAGAGTGTCGCGAGCTTAATCGCAGCAACCTCACTGACGAGTCCAAAGACCAGTTCGTCACTGAGGCGCAGAGGATTACCGGCTTGGCTGATCATTTGAGCAAGTCCTTCAAAGAGATGCTCTATGCTAGGATGGACAAAACGCTTGCTGAGAAGCAGATTGACCTTTACTTGGAGCAGCTCCATCCGTTTGCACTTAAGGCCCATGATGCTGGAATGATGACGTGGGATGAGGCCACTCTCAAACTTGGAGAGTTCGACACGATCCAGGCAGAGATCAACGCGCCTGCCAACAAGAAAGTGATGGATAAGTACACCAGCATGTTCAACGCGCTTGTTGAGCGTCTGGATTCTGTGGATCATACGAAGGACATTCTTGCTGCCTACAAAGCTTACATTCTGATCTGGGCTGATTCATTTGCGATCCGCCAGGAGCATTTGGAAAATCCCCGCAAGTTTCAGACCTTCATGCTCAAACTGACCGACGCCCTCAAAATGAGCTTCGCCGGATGCAACTTTGGCAACGAGATGTTTTTCAGGTGCGACGAGGAACAAAAACTCCACCTCAAAGCCTATGCCGACGGACCGTTCACGTTCAACCGTTACCAGGATGAGTTCGATGCCATCCGCAAAGCTTCCGCTGCGCACTAAGCAACGCTTTGTAGATATTGTCCATTAATTAGTTTATTCTTTTTCCGAAAAAAAATTGATTTATTTATTCTCTAATGATCATGTTATTTAGGTTATATTACATCATTCAATGAAAGGTTCAATTGAAGGTTCATTTGAAGGTTCAAAGGAACAAAAGTGTTTTATTACTTTCCCGTTTCCATATCAAAACGGTACTCTTCACCTTGGTCATGGATACACCCTTTCTAAGGCTGACTTTTTTGCTAGATTCAAACAAGCACACGGAATCAATGTTCTTTTTCCATTTGGTTTTCATCTGACTGGAACACCCATTGCGGCTTGTGCAAATAAGCTAAAGGAGTCTCTCCAGAAATATGATCTTAAGACAGTTGACATAGACAATCTTGATAAGAAGGATCAGATCAAAATTCTATATAATATGGGTATTTCAAGGGAAGAAATTCCCAAGTTCATTGATCCATATTATTGGGGAATTTATTTCCCTGAGAAAGCCAAAGAAGACCTTAAACTTTTTAATCTAAGCGCTGATTTTACACGATCATTTATTACGACGGATGTTAATCCTCAGTTTGATTCATTTGTCAAATGGCAATTTAATCAACTCAATAAAAAAGGTTATCTGTTCCATGGAAAGAAACCAATCATTTATTCTCCTAAAGATGAACAAGCATGCGCTGCTCACGATCGAAGTGTTGGCGAAAATGTTAAGATTGCTGAATTTAATGTTATTATCGCTGGAGAATATGTTTTGACTGATATAGTTCTTGTTGAAACAATTAAATGTGTTCTAGTTTATCCAGATGATAAATTTCAAAAGGTTAAATACCAAGGAAAAATTATGATTGCCCGGGATGAATTTTTTAGAAATCTACAATATCAAACAGAAGATAAAATTGAGATTATGGAAGAATTTTACGGAAATCAATTGATTGGCAAAACTATTACAATTGATGATTATGATTTTGTTATTCAGTCGTCAAAAGTTAGTAATCATGCAAGTGGTATTAAACTTATTTCAACTATTAAAGATGTGATTAATCCTGGAAGGTTTAATGTTCAATTCAAATACTATGAACCTGCTGATCTTGTTATTTCCAGAAGTGGTGATCGCTGTGTTGTATCAATTACAGATCAATGGTTCATTGATTATTCCAAACCAGATCTGAAAGCTATAGTAAATGATTATATTAAAAACGAGCTTAATACATTTAGCGAAGAAGTTAAAAATAAGCTCCTTGCTGGATCAAATTGGATTGA
>Ga0138256_10001210_pt1 | contig 27900 bp, 23 predicted proteins | sample KNB2016incub_MG_FD_105486 | JGI IMG/M metagenome (GOLD analysis project Ga0138256, IMG submission 105486) | Active sludge microbial communities from wastewater in Klosterneuburg, Austria - KNB2014incub_MG | ecosystem: Engineered > WWTP > Activated sludge > Unclassified | place: Austria...
CTGGCTCACGGGCTACACGCGCTCCTGCGACCCGGCCGAATTCAAGCGGATCATCGGCACGCTGCAAAAGGACGCGGTGTTCAAGCAATGGTCCACCAACCATGTGGACACGTCCAATGCCTACTGGGACCGCCTGTATGCCGCGAAAAAAGTGTGCGGGGGCACGAAGTAGAAAGCTGCCGCTACGCCCCCCGCATTGCAGGCCACAGGCGGGACGCCCGTGGTTACGCCACCTTCAGCGCGTTCTCCACCTTCTCCTTCAGGAGGGCGTGCTTCACCACCTCGATCATCTCGGTGACGTAGGAGAAGCGCATGCCCTTGGTGTAGCGTGCGTCGATATCCTCGATGTCCTTGCGGTTGTCCACGCTGAGGACGATCTCCTTGATGCCCGCGCGTTTGGCGGCGAGGATCTTCTCCTTGATGCCGCCCACGGGCAGCACGCGGCCCCGCAGGGTGATCTCGCCGGTCATGGCGGTGAACTTGCGCACCTTCTGCTGGGTGAAGGCGCTGGCGATGCTGGTAAGCATGGTGACGCCCGCGCTGGGGCCGTCTTTCGGCGTAGCGCCCTCAGGAACATGCACGTGTACGTTCCAACGCTTGAACACTTCGGCGTCGATGCCGATGATATCACTGTGCGCTTTGAGGTATTCCATCGCGATCACGGCGCTCTCCTTCATCACATCGCCGAGGTTGCCCGTCAGGGTGAGTTTGCCCTCCCCTTTGGTGATGCTGGTCTCGATGAACAGGATGTCCCCACCGGTGGGCGTCCAGGCCAGACCGGTGACCACACCGGCCACGTCGTTGCCCTGGTACTTGTCGCGCGCGTGGCTGGGCCCGAAGATCTTCAGCAGATCCTCCACGGTGATGGTGACGCCGTATTTCTCCTTGAGAGCGATCTGCTTGGCGCGATAGCGCACGAGTTTGGCGATGCGCTTCTCCAGGGTGCGCACGCCGCTCTCGTCGGTGTACTGGTCGATGATGTTCTCGATGAGGCCGGGTGCCAGTTTCAGCTGGGCTGATCGGATACCGTTCTCCTTGAATTGCTTCGGCAGCAGGTGGCGGTTCGCGATCTCCACCTTCTCCTCCAGGGTGTAGCCGTTCACTTCGATCACCTCCATGCGGTCGCGCAGGGCGGGGTGGATGGAGCTGAGGCTGTTGGCCGTGGCCACGAACATCACGCGGCTGAGGTCGTAGTCGATGTCAACGAAGTTGTCGTGGAAGGCGTTGTTCTGTTCGGGGTCCAGGATCTCGAGCAGGGCACTGGCGGGGTCGCTGCGGTGGTCGCTGCCCACTTTATCGATCTCGTCCAGTACGAAGAGCGGGTTGCTGGTGCCCACTTTCTTGAGGTTCTGGATCAGGCGGCCGGGCATGGCACCGATGTATGTGCGGCGGTGGCCACGCAACTCAGCCTCATCGTTCAGGCCACCGAGGCTCATGCGCACGTATTTGCGGCCCAAGGCTTCGGCCATGCTCTTGCCCAAGCTCGTTTTGCCCACGCCGGGTGGGCCGTACAACAGGATGATGGGCGCCTTCATATCGCCCTTCAGCTTCAGCACGGCCAAATGCTCGATGATACGTTCCTTCACCTTCTCCAGCCCGAAGTGGTCGCGGTCCAGGATCTTCTGGGCGTTCTTGAGATCGAACTTGTCGGTGCTGTATTCACCCCAGGGCAGGTCGAGCAGCAGGCTCACATAGTTATGCTGCACGCTGAATTCGGCACCGGCCGGATTCATGCGCTGCAGCTTCAGGAGTTCCTTGTCAAAGGCCTCGGACACTTTGGCGCTCCACTTCTTCTTGGCGGCGCGCTCGCGCATCTCCTCGATCTCCTGCTCCACCGGGTTGCCGCCCAGTTCGTCCTGGATCGTCTTGATCTGCTGGTGCAGGAAGTACTCGCGCTGCTGGCGGTCCACCTCGGTGCGCACCTTGCTCTGGATCTCGTTCTTCATTTCCAGCAGCTGCAACTCCTTGGTCAGGTGCGCCAGGAGCAGGTTCGCGCGCTCGCGGAGGTCGGCCACCTCGAGCATCTTCTGCTTGTCGGCCACCTCGGCGTTCATGTTGCTGCTGATGAAATTCACCAGGAAGCTGGGCGAGTCGATGTTCTTGATGGCGAAGCCCGCCTCGGTGGGGATGTTCGGGCTGGCGCGGATGATCTGGATGGCCAGGTCCTTGAGACTGCTCACCAGCGCCTCGAAGCTCTTGTCGCCCTTCGCGGGCCGCAGCTCGGAGAACTCCTTCACCTGGGCCACATAGAAGGGGTCGGTGCGGGTAAGTTCCAGCAGTTCGAAGCGCTTCTTGCCCTGGATGATGGCCGTGGTGCTGCCATCGGGCATGCGCAACATGCGGATAATGGTGGCGATGGTGCCGATGCGGTTGAGGTCCTCGGGGCGCGGGTCCTCGATGGCGCTGTCCTTCTGGCTCACAACACCCAGGGTCTTGCTGCCCTTGTACACCTCCTGGATCAGGCGGATGCTGCGGTCGCGGCCCACAGTGATGGGGATGACCACGCCGGGGAAGAGCACGGTATTGCGAAGGGGCAGGATGGGCAGTTCGGGCGGGGTGACCTCCGCGTTCATCTGCTCCTCGTCCTCGGCGGTGATCAGCGGAATGAGTTCGGTCTCATTCTCGATCTGCTCGGAACTCAGCAGCATGTCGGAGGGAAAGCGGTTGCTCATGCGGATGGGATCGGGCCGGTGGGAACGGCGAATTTACGCCGGGGTGCAGGGGGCTTCCCCGGAAATGTTTCAACGAAGCGCGCGCGTATGTTCAACCATCATGCCTTGCAAAGGGCGACTGCCAAGCTGTCCGGCGTGTGGGGAATGCAGGCCACCGACCACACAACGCCGGTCCCATCCGGAACGGCGCTGCCCCGTATGAAATTCTGTGGCAACGTCCCATCTGCGAGCTACTACCGCTCATTCCGCACAGCCCCGACCATACGAGCTACCGATCGCGGCTGGTGAACCTGGGGGCCGGGGGCGTGGTGGCCGAGATACGCGCTTGCTTCTACGTGGACTGGGCCCCCTCACACCTCCTCCACACTGTCCCTTTTGAACACCTCTTTCAGGATCGCCTCGTCCTCGGTGGTGAGTTCCACGTCCCGGCGGGCCATCACGCGGTGGGCCGTTTCGGTGGCGCGCTCGAACTCGTAGGTATCAAAACCGCTGGCGCCACCCCAAGCGAAGCTGGGGATGCGCTTGGGCGGGAAGTCCGCGCCGAAGACGTTGGCGCACACGCCCACCACGGTGCCGGTGTTGAACATGGTGGCGATGCCGCTCTTGCTGTGGTCGCCCATGACGAGCCCACAGAACTGCAGGCCGGTGTCCAGCATGTTCTCCTCGGCATAACTCCACACCTTTACACGGCCGTAGGTATTCTTCAGGTTGCTATTGTTGGTGCCTGCGCCCAGGTTGCACCACTCGCCCAGCACGCTGTTGCCCAAGAAGCCGTCGTGCCCCTTGTTGCTGTAGCCGAGCATCACGCTGTTGTTCACCTCGCCGCCAACGCGGCATCCGGGACCGAAGGCGCTGGGGCCGTACACCTTGGTGCCCATCTTGAACTGGGCGTGCGCCCCCAAGGCGACGGGCCCGCGCAACAGGGACCCCTCCATCACCTCCGCCCCTTCACCGATCCAGATGGGGCCGTTGCCGGTATTGAGCACCGAGGCATGCACGGTGGCGCCGGGCTCCAGGAAGATGAGTGACGGATCGCCGATCACGGTATTGCTCGCATGCAAGGGCGCGCTGGTGCGGTGCTTCGTCAGGAAGGCGAAGTCGTTCTGGATGGCACGCCCGCAGTGCTGGAAAAGGTGCCAGGGCCGTTCGAAGGCGATCACTTCTCCGGGGTATCCTTTGGCGTGCCATGTGGTGGAGAGCTTCTCCCATGCATCGGCCTCGAGCGGTTCGAAGCCCGCGCGGCAGAAGGCGAGCGTGCGGCCACGGTGCGTAAGGGCCTCCCCCGCTTCAAGGCGCAGGACCGCCTCCACCAACTCTGATAGCGGCAGCAGCGATGCGTCCACTTCGCGCACGGTATCGGCCTTCGCCCCGGGGAATTTCGTGGCCAGATGATCCTCGGTGCTGAAGCCAACGGGCTGTCCGGCCATCAACCCCCAGGCCTCGGCCATGGTGAGGATGCCGGGCCGTAATACGCCCACCGGACGGGTGAAGGTGAGCGGAAGCAGGTGCTTCCAGTGACCGGCATCGGAAAGGATGATCGCCATGCGTGTGCCGTATCAGGCTCCGGCCAAATGTAGAGGCGCGGCCGTCACCGGCCGGATCGGTACGTTAACAGGTGTGGCTCCTTCCCACTGACGGTCTTAATGGAGCCCGAAGAGGCCCACCACCCAATAGGCGAGCATGGCCATCAGGGCACTCACGGGAATGGTGATGATCCAGGCCCAGAGCAGGCGCACGGTAACGCCCCAGCGCACGGCGCTCGCACGCTTGGTGGCACCCACGCCGATGATGGCGCCGGTGATGGTATGGGTGGTGCTCACGGGAATACCCATCTGCTCGGTCACATAGAGTGTAAGGGCCCCGGCACTCTCGGCGCAAACGCCCTCCAGGGGTGTCACCTTGGTGATGCGCGAGCCCATGGTCTTCACGATCTTCCAGCCGCCGCTGAGGGTGCCCAGGCCGATGGCCAAGTAGCAGGCGAGCGGCACCCAGGAGGGCATTTCCTTGAAATCGCCGATCACTCCGCCGGAAATGAGCGCCGCGCTGATGATGCCCATCACCTTCTGGGCGTCGTTGCCACCGTGGCCGATGCTGAAGGCGGCTGAGGACAGCAGTTGGAGCCGCTTGAACATCTTGGCCATGCTGAAGGCGTTGGGGGTCTTCACCTGCTCCACATAGATGTAGGTGAGGATGAAGACGAGCGCCATGGCCATGAGCCCCACGCGGATCCAGAAATTGTCGGCCCGGGCCAGGGCGGAGCCGAGCTTCGCTACATCCACCGTGGGGTCCACGGCCTGTTGGATGCGCGCGGCCAGGCGCTCAGCATCCATCTTCCCGTACATGGCGAGCATGGGCACGGCCTGATCGAGTTTGGCGCGTGCCGCCTCGTAGTCCGCCAGTTCCGCCGGGTCCTGCTGCGCGGCATGAGCGAGCTCATCCACCTTCCAGTACTTGGAGAGGTTCTCCTCCATCTTGTTGCCCTGCAGGTGGCCGAAGAAGAACCAGATGCCGATGGCACCAAGAATGATCAGCGTTACGCGGTACCAAGTGGAGCTCACCAGCGTCACCAGTGTGATGCACATGCTGGCCACCATGCCGATGAGCGGTGCCAGGAAGATGAAAGCGACGGTCTTCAGGATGCGCTCCTTCTCCACCACATCACCCAGGGAAAAGCCGTCGGTGATCTCGAAGGCGTGGGCCACGGCCGCACCGGCGAAACCACCGATGAGGGTGTGGCTGCTGCTGCTGGGGATGCCGTACCACCAGGTGAGCAGGTTCCAGGTAATGGCGGCCAACAGCCCGGAGAGGATCACCGGCAGGGTGATGAACTCGGGGTGGACCGTCTTGCTGATGGTGTTCGCCACCGCATGATCGGTGAAGATGAAGAAGGCCGCGAAGTTGAACAGCCCCGCCCACAGCACGGCCTGGAAAGGCGTGAGCACCTTGGTGCTGACGATGGTGGCGATAGCGTTGGCCGCGTCGTGGAAGCCGTTGATGTAATCGAACACCAGCGCCAGTACGATGATGGTGATGAGCAGCGGCTCCATCCCCTCACGCGTACTTCAGCATGATGGACTCGATCACGTTGGCCACGTCCTCGCACTTGTCGGTGGCCAGTTCGAGCGTGCTGTAGATATCGCGCCAGCGGATCAGATCGATCGCGTTCTTCTCGTTGGCGAAGAGGTGGGCGATGGCCTTGTCGTACACGCTGTCGGCCTCGTTCTCCATGCTGTTGATGTCCACCACGAAGCGGATGTTCGTGCTGGCCTTGTGCAGGTCGCGCAGGCTCTGCACGGCCATTTGCACGATGCGGCAGCCCTCGTTCACCAAACGGGCCAGTTCCTGGCAGGTGGCATCGGGCTGTTCGATGCCGAAGAGTTCCACGTTCTTGGCAGCGGCCAGGATGAAGTCGGCCACATCATCCAGGCTCGTGGCCAGCTGGTGGATGTCCTCCCGATCGATCGGCGTGATGAAGTTGCGCGCCAGGTCGGTGAAGATCGTGTGCGTAAGGTCGTCGTTCGCGCGTTCCTGCATCTCCAACCGCTCCAGGATGGCGTCGCGCTGTGGGCCGCGCTTGGCGGCCATCATCAGGATGAGGTCCTCGCTCATCCGGAGCACATTGGCCGCGCTCGCCTCGAAGTGGTAGAAAAAGATACGGTCCTTCGGCTTGAAGAGCCGAAAGAAGGCTTCAAAGGGGTTGGTGGCCACGGGTAGGACGTTGGTGTCGCCTCCGCTGGGAACTCCGGCGGCCGGGGCGGCGAAAGTAGACGCCCCTTTTTACCGGCGAAGGGACCGGAGCATCCTTAACGCTGGGTTAACCTTGAAAAAGGGCGGCTTGTAGCTTCGCCCGGCCATCAGGCCTACAGCCATAGCCTGCGGCCCCTCTCACACTTCCACGCCCTTCCCCCATGCTTTATGAATTCAACGGCTACCGTCCGGTGGTGCACGCATCGGCATTCGTGCATCCGCAGGCGGCCGTCACCGGTAACGTGGTCATCGGCCGCGACGTGTACATCGGGCCGGGCGCGGCGCTGCGCGGCGATTGGGGCGAGATCGTGATCAAGGACGGCTGCAACGTGCAGGAGAATTGCGTGATGCACATGTTCCCCGGTACCAAGGTGACGCTGCACCCCGGCGCGCACATTGGCCACGGGGCCATCATCCATGGGGCCACCATCGGCTCCAACTGCTTAGTAGGGATGAACGCCGTGCTCATGGACGACGTGGAACTGGGCGAAGGCTGCATCGTGGGCGCGCTGAGCTTCGTGCCTGAGGGGAGCAAGTGGGAAGCGCGCAAGGTGATCGTGGGCAATCCGGCGCGGGTGGTGAAGGACGTGAGCGACGAGATGCTCGCCTGGAAGACCGAAGGCACGGGGCTCTACCAGCGCCTGCCCGCCGAACTGCACGCCACGCTGAAGCCCTGCGAGCCGCTGCGCGAAGTGGACCGGAGCAAGCCGCCCATCACGGCCAGCTATAGCACCTGGAAGCGGGCTCGCAGAAGCTGAAGCAGCCGGTCCGCGCTTGCAGCGGGGCCCATGGGGGAGCAGCGCTTTGGTCGCCATGACCGATATTCGGCACCACGAACAGCCACGCATGAGCTACGAAAAGATCCTCTACTCCATTGCCGAGGGCGTGGCGGAGGTCCGCCTCAACCGCCCCGACAAGCTCAACAGCTTCGACCGGGCGATGTCCCTGGAAGTGATCCACGCGCTGGACAGCGCGAAGGACGACGCCACGGTGCGCGCTGTGCTGCTTACCGGTGAAGGACGCGCCTTCAGTGCGGGGCAGGACCTGGCGGAGGCCGTTGCACCGGGAACGAAGATCGAGGACATACTCACCGCGCAGTACAACCCCATCGTACGGCGCATCCGCACGCTGCCCAAGCCGGTGGTCGCGGTCGTGAACGGCGTGGCGGCCGGCGCGGGTGCCAACATCGCCTTCGCCTGCGACCTCACCCTGGCCGCCGAGAACGCCAGCTTCATCCAGAGCTTCATCAACATCGGCCTCATCCCCGACAGCGGCGGCACCTTCACCCTGCCAAGGCTTGTCGGCCTGCAACGGGCTTTCGGGCAAATGATCCTGGCCCCCAAGGTGAGTGCCACCCAGGCCGAGGCGCAGGGTCTCATCTGGCGCACCGTGCCCGGCAGCGAGTTGCTCAACGAGGCCACGGCGTTGGCCCAGAAGCTGGCCGCCCTGCCCACCAAGGCCATCGCGCTCACGAAGGAGGCCCTCAACCGCGGGCTCTCCAACGATCTTGACGCACAATTGGACGTAGAGAACGAACTGCAGTCCATCGCCGGCCGCAGCCACGACTACAACGAGGGCGTGCAGGCCTTCCTGGAAAAACGCAAACCCGTTTACACGGGCCAGTAACGGGCGCCAGGCGGGACCTAACTTCGCCCGCACCAGCCCCGCTAGTGACCATGCGCGCCCATTTCCGTCCGGAGGAGGAACTCCTTGACGAGATCGTTCTCGAGGAGGGTCCGTTCAAAGAGCTTGTTCTGCACAACGACGACGTGAACACCTTCGACCATGTGATCATCAGCCTGATCGAGGTGTGCGGCCATGAACCGATGCAGGCCACGCAATGCGCTCACATCGTCCATAACAACGGCAAATGCTCGGTGAAGCGCGGCACCTTCGACCGCTTGGAACCGATGTGTACCGCGCTCTTGGAACGGGGTTTGTCGGCCGTGATCGATTGATCCGCGCCCGCGAAGGCGCCATACCATGAAAAAGAAGATCGTTCTCTGCGCCATCACGGCCTTGGCCGTGGGCTGCGCCACGGTGCCCATTACGGGGCGCAAACAATTCAACCTGCTGCCCGAAAGCGAACTGATGGCCATGAGCCTGGCCCAGTACCAGCAGTTCCTGGACAGCGTGCCGCCGGTGGCCGCGAGCGACCCCAACGCGCAGATGGTGAAACGCATCGGCCAGCGGCTGGCTTCAGCGGCCACGGAATTCCTCAACGCCAATGGTGCCGGGAGCCGCGTGGAGGGCTTCAACTGGGAGTTCAACCTGGTGAACGAGAACACGGTGAACGCCTGGTGCATGCCGGGCGGCAAGGTGGTGGTATACACGGGCATCCTTCCGGTAACGCAGGACGAAACGGGCCTGGCCCTGGTGATGGGGCACGAGATCGCGCACGCTATCGCCCGCCACGGCAACGAGCGCATGAGTCAGGGCGTGGCCATCCAGGGCATCGGACTGGCGGCCATGGCGAGCACCAAACCGAGCCTAACGCGCGATCTGCTGCTGCAATCCTTCGGCATCGGCAGCCAATTGGGCATGCTGGCCTACAGCCGCAACCACGAGAGCGAGGCCGACAAGATGGGCCTGGTCTTCATGGCCATGGCGGGTTACGATCCGCGCGGCGCGCCGGAGTTCTGGAAGCGCATGGCCGCCCAGGGTGGGGCGAAACCTCCCGAGTTCCTGAGCACCCACCCCAACGACGCGAAACGCGTGGCCGACCTGGAGGCCTACATGCCCGAGGCCATGAAGTACTACAAACCGCGCCAGTGATGAGCGCTTGGGGCCCGGGATGCGGACGATAGCCAGGGGCTGCGGAACTTTCATCCGAGGATGATTACATTCGCGGCCGCTTTTCGAGGGACCCGTAGCTCAATTGGATAGAGCATCTGACTACGGATCAGAAGGTTTGGGGTTCGAATCCCTACGGGTCCGCTGAACGAAGGTCCTCCTGCGTGGAGGGCCTTCGTTGTTTCCGAGGGATCGGGAGACGCCAGCCCCGCCCCGTCCGGCTATTTTCGCGGCCCTTTTCTCCAAAGACCATGGGATTGAAGTGCGGTATCGTCGGCCTGCCCAATGTGGGCAAGAGCACCTTGTTCAACTGCTTGAGCAACGCCAAGGCGCAGGCGGCCAATTTCCCGTTCTGCACCATTGAGCCCAACGTGGGCACCATCACCGTGCCCGATGCGCGGCTGAACAAGCTGGCGGACCTGGTAAAGCCGCAGCGTGTGCTGCCTACCACGGTGGAGATCGTGGATATCGCCGGGCTGGTGAAGGGCGCCAGCAAGGGCGAGGGCCTCGGCAACCAGTTCCTGGCCAACATCCGCGAGTGCGACGCCATCCTGCACGTGCTGCGCTGCTTCGACGACCCCAACGTGGTGCATGTGGACGGCAACGTGGACCCCGTGCGGGACAAGGAGGTGATCGATATCGAACTGCAACTGAAGGATCTGGAAACCGTGGAGGCCCGCATCAAGCGGGTGGAGAAGCAGGCCCAGATCGGCGAGAAGGAGGCCAAGCGTCGCTTCGACCTGCTGAGCCGGATGCGCGAAGCGCTGCTCAAGGGGCAGAGCGCACGTACGGTGGTCACGGCCAACGACGACCCCGCACTGCTGAACGAATTCCAACTGCTCACCGCCAAGCCCGTGATGTACGTGTGCAACGTGGACGAGAAGAGCGCCATCACCGGCAACGCGTACGTGGAGCGGGTGAAGGCCGCCGTGGCCGGGGAGAACGCCGAGGTGGTCTTCGTTACCGCGGCCATCGAGGCGGAGATCGCCACGCTGGAGGATCCGGAAGAGCGCGCTCTTTTCCTGGCCGACATCGGCCTGGATGAACCCGGCGTGAACAAATTGATACGCGCGGCCTACCACCTGCTGAAGCTGCAGACCTACTTCACCGCCGGCGTGCAGGAGGTGCGGGCGTGGACCATCCACCAGGGCGACACGGGCCCCAAGGCGGCCGGCGTGATCCACAGCGACTTCGAGAAGGGCTACATCCGCGCCGAGGTGATGGGCTACGACGACTTCATCACCCTCGGCAGCGAGGCCGCCTGCCGCGCCGCCGGCAAGCTGCGCACCGAAGGCAAGGAGTACGTGGTACGGGACGGGGACGTGATGCACTTCCTCTTCAACGTGTAGCGCGTTCGGACCGCAGCGCGCTTGGCGTGCTCACCAACGGCCTGGAAGGCGTTCCGCGGCCGGAAGACGGCCACGGGATCGCCCGATCCTGCCAGTTGCTCATCGGCGTACCCACATAGTGGTAATCCTCGCCGACCTTCGGGCCGTTCCGCTACATTTCCCACCGTGAACGCCCCCGGACGCCCGATCCCCTGCCTGATCATCGATGAGGATGACCGGTCCAACCACATGCTGGGCACCGAGCTGCGCAAGCGTTCGGCCGAATTCAGCCTGGATGGCGTGTACTCCTGCTACAAGGAGGGCATCCAACGGGCGATGAAGGTGCCCCCGCAGGTGATCTTCCTGGACGTGGGTATGCCCTTTTTCACCGGCCGTGAGATGCTCGGGGTCACATCGGGTCGGCCCGCCAAGCTCATCTTCCTGGCCAAGGAGAGCGCCTATGTGCATCAGGCCATCAAGAACAGCCCTTACGACTGCCTGCTCAAACCCATCGCCCCGGTGGAACTGCGCCGCACGCTGAACCGGTTGGTGGAGAACAACGCGCACCCCCCGGCCGTGATGAGTGCCCCCCTGGCGCGCAAGGAGGATTTCGTGTACGGCAAGCTGGCCCTCCCCACCTCCACAGGCTACCAGTTCGTGGACCCCAACGAGATCATGTACTGCCAGGGCGATGAGGAATACACGCGGATCACCACCCCGAGCGGCACCTACCTGATCAGCAAGCACCTGAAGTACTTCGAGGCGCGCCTGAGCAGTTCCCGTTTCTTCCGTATCCACAAGAGCTACATCCTCAACCTGGAGCATATCCGCTCCATGGTGAAGACGGAGGGCGGGCACGTGCTGATGACCAACGACAAGCTGATCCCCATCGGCCGCAGCAGGAGAAAGGAATTTTCACTACTTATGGGCCTCTAAGCCATGGTGGCGCTCACAGAACTCTCCCGCATGGTCGGCCAGGTACGGTCCGAGATGCGTGTCACCGTGGCCCGTTCCCTGCCCAAGGCGTCGGCCGCCATGGTCCATGAGGACCTGGGGCGGCTGGACCAGAGCATCCGCCGGTTCAAATTCAAACTTGTTTTTGAGGAGCGGCGCGATCCGTTGGTACAGAAGGCCGTGCGCGACCTGCACCGTCTCCATGAGGACCTGCTGCTCTTCTTCTCCGGCTCCGGGCCCGAGCCGCCGCACGCTGGGCCGGTCGGGGACGCCGCCGGGACGCACCTTATCTTGACGCCCTTGCGGGGGCTTTCCTCCCTGCTCGCCAACGGGCACTGAACAACGACACCGAACCACAGCCCCTCATGGAGAACGGAACCGTCACCGATACGCTGAGCGAAGTCGTGGATCTCGCCCGCGCCATCGCTCGGGACTACATGCATGCCACGTACTCCAGCGCGCACCTGTTGAAGGCCGTCCTCCGCAAGGACATGGGCCTGGTACCTTTTCTGGACAGCATGGTGAAGGACGTGGGCTACATGCGCGAATGGGCCGACATGCGCATCGAGGCGTGGCCCAAGGCGCCCAACCCGCAATCGTCCCCCGCGCCCGACAAGCAGGTGGACGCGGTGCTGCGCGAGGCCGACTTCGCGCGCATGACCTTCGGCCGCTCCGCCATCGACGCCTACTGCCTGCTTACCGCTCTCTGCACCCCGGGCGTGGGCTTCAGCTACGAGCAGCTGAAGAGTTTCCCCCTCACCCGGCAGGAGATCATGGACCACATCGACGCGCCCAAGCAGGCCAGCGGCGACAACGCCCCCACAGGCCTGAACGAGCCCGGCGGCGGCACGGTGGACCAGAAGGCCATCGGTGCCTACTGCGTGGACAAGATCGAACTGGCGGCCCGCGGCAAGATCGACCCCATCGTGGGCCGCGACCGCGAAGTGCGGATGATGACCGAGGTCCTCGGCCGCCGCAGCAAGCCCAACGTCATCATCCTCGGGGAGCCCGGCGTGGGCAAAACGGCTCTGGTGGAAGGCTTCGCGCTGAATATCCAGCGCGGCGAGGTGCCCGAGCGCCTCAAGGGGGCGCGCCTCTTTGAATTGGACCTCGGCTCGCTGGTGGCCGGCGCCAGCTACAAGGGCGAGGTGGAGGACCGCATCAAGAAGGTGATGAACGCCATCAAGGCCCATGACAAGGCGATCCTCTTCATTGACGAGATCCACGCCCTGATGGACGACGCCCGCGGCCTGAGCGGATGCGCGGACCTGCTGAAGCCCGAACTGGCGCGCGGCGAACTCACGGTGATCGGTGCCACCACGCGCGATGAGTACCGCTCGTTCCTGGAGCCTGAGAGCGCCTTCATGCGCCGCTTCGAGCTGATCACCGTGGAGGAGCCCAACGACCGCGTGTGCAAGCAGATGCTGCGCACCGTGGTGCCCATCTACGAGAAGCACCATGCCCTGCAGGTGGACGAGAAGGCCCTGGAGGAGTCCATCCGCCTGTCGCGCCGCTACCTGAAAGAGCGGAGGCTTCCCGATGCGGCCATCGACCTCATCGACCGCACATTGGCCTCCATCCGCATGATGAACGACACCTCCACTGGCGACATCGCGCGCTTCAGGGCACGGCTGGATGAGGTGCTGGCGGAGGACGAAGCGGCCCAGATGGAGGACCTGCGGCACCTGCACAGCGAACTCATCGGTACCCTGAGCCCGGTACTGCTGGGCCTGCTGAACGACGAAGTGGACGTGGAGACGATCGAGGAGGGCGCTGCGATGCGCGCGCACATCGGCAAGATGCTGGATGGCCTGGCCACCCATGCCGGCGTGAAGAAGGAGACCGTGGACAGGGAGGACATCGCCGCGGTGGTGTCGCACAAGACCGGCATCCCCATCGGCAAGGTGCAGACGCAGGAGAAGGAGCGCCTGATGAGCATCGAGGAGATCCTCAAGAAGCGCGTTGTGGGGCAGGACCACGCCATCAAGATCCTCGGTGACGCCATCCTGGAGAGCCGCTCGGGTCTGAACAAGGCGGGCACCCCCATCGGCTCGTTCTTCTTCCTGGGTCCCACCGGCACCGGCAAGACCGAACTGGCCAAGGCTCTGGCCGAGTTCCTTTTCAGCGACGAGAACAGCCTGATCCGCTTCGACATGAGCGAGTTCAAGGAGGAGCACAGCGCGGCCCTGCTCTACGGCGCCCCCCCCGGCTACGTGGGTTACGAGGAGGGCGGCCTGCTGGTGACCAAGATCCGCCAGCAGCCCTATGCCATCGTGCTGTTCGACGAGATCGAGAAAGCGCACCCCTCGGTATTCGACCTCTTCCTGCAGATCCTGGACGAGGGCAAACTGCACGACCGGCTGGGCCGCGAGGGCGACTTCAGCAACGCGGTCATCCTCTTCACCAGCAACATCGGCAGCGAGCACATCATCGAGGAGTTCGCCGCCGGGCGCATACCGAAGTCCAGTGAACTATTGGAGATCATGGGGAACCATTTCCGTCCCGAGTTCCTGGCGCGCCTCACGGAGATCCTCCCCTTCCGCCCCATCAGCGAGGAGACGGTGGAGTCCATCTTCAACCTGCAACTGAAACAGCTCGAGAAGGCCCTGGAGAAGCAGAACATCACCCTGCGGCTCACCGAGGGTACCCGTCGTGCGCTGGCCCTGGAGGGCTTCACCCCGCGCTACGGCGCCCGCCCGCTGAGGGCTGTGATCCGCAACCGTCTGCGCAGACCGATCTCGCGCATGATCATCGGCCAGGCGGTGACCAAAGGGCAGACCATCGTGGCCCATTACAGCGATGGGGAACTGGAACTCAACGTCGAAACCAACAACCAACCCTAGAACATGGCAGAATTCGAATACGGCATCGGAGGGACCGAACGACCGGTCGATGCCAGCGAGGCCTTCGCTGACCTTCCCCAGAACAAGACGCTGATCATCGAGAAGCTGACGGCGGACGGCGCGGCCAAGCCGCAGATCGCCACGGGTCTCACCAACGTGGAGGCCGTGTTCGAGCACTACAAGCCCAAGGTGGAGATGGAGTTCGAGGGAGAGGACGGCGCCACCGTGAAGGAGGACCTGAAGTTCAAGAACCTGGGCGACTTCGGCTCCAAGGGGCTCACGCGCCAGAGCGGCTTCCTGCAGGGGCTCAACCTCAAGCAGGGCGAGATGAACAAGATCGTCAAGCAGTTGCGGAGCAACAAGCGCTTCGTCACGGCCATGCAGGACCCCGCCGCGAAGGCCGCCTTCGTGGAGGTGCTCAAGAGCCTGGCGGCCGAGATCGATGCGGCCGACAAACAATAACGCTACAGGCAAAGCAATACCACCGACCCCATGAGCAACGAGCCCCAAAAGGAAACGCGCCCGGCCGAGAAGGTCCGTGAAGGCGTGAAGGAGAACCTCGATGTACTGACCCGCTTCGGCGGCTTCGACCTCTTCGAGAGCGTCGTGGACGGCATCCAGAACGTGAACCCCGAGAGCAAGGCCAGGCGCAAGATCTTCCTGAACGAAGGCAACTACTCGGGCGAGCGCAAGCAACTGAAGGACAAGTTGCAGCTCTGGATCGATACGCTGGGTTCTTCGGAGAACGTGGCGGACATTATCCGCGACTGCGAGGAGAAGAGCGAGACCACCGAGCGCGTGTACCGCGATAACATGCGCAAGGCCCTGGAGGCCACCGGGGAACTGGAGCGTTCCTACCGCAGCGTCGCCCTGTTCTACAAGAACACCGAGAGCGACAAGCTGAAGAACGTGAACATCATGAACGCGTCCATGGACGTGCTGCAGGACCTGGACAACACCACCTTCATCGACGCGGTGGAGCAGGAGTTCAAGGACAGTTACGACCGCCTGGACCTGCGCGACAACTACGGCATCCTGGTGCTCCCGGGCTACCTTGGCAGCAACAAGGTGGTGGAGAAGTGGGCCAAGTTCTGCCACAAGAACAAGGTGACCATGGTGACGGACTTCCAGCACCTGGATTCGCCCGATGACGTGATGGAACTGTTCCAGAGCGCCAACCTCAGCGGCGGCGACGTGTACAAGAGCAACGTGGTGATGGGCGCGAACTGGCTCATCGGCAGGCCCAAGGAGGCGGCCTTCGGCGAGGAGGAACACCTGTTCGTGCCGCCCGCGGGGGCCCTGGCCGGCAAGATCTACAACACGCTCATGTCGCAGGTGACCGCCGGCAAGAAGCACGGCTCGCTCAATGAAGTGGACGCCGTCGCCTTCGATCTGCGCAAGAGCGAGATAGCGGCGATGGAGAAGATGGGCCTGGTGCCCATGGTGAACGAGTACGGCAAGGTGATGGCCTTCAGCGCCAAGACCCTCTTCAACGGCGACAACATCGGCCTGCAGACGTACTCGGTAGTGCGTACCTTCGACTACATCAGCAAGGTGCTCCAGGACTTCCTCAACCGCCGCGCCTTCGAGAACTTCAACGCCAAGACGCAGCGCGAGATCCGCGCGCAGATCGTCAAGTTCCTCGATGGTATCTGCGGTCCTGGCAAGCTGATCGAGAAGTTCAAGATCCTGCGTTTCGAGCAGGATCCCAACCAGAAGGACCGCATCTTCCTGGACATCCACATGACGCCGTACTTCCCGGCGAAGAATTATGTCTTCAAGCTCGACGGGCAGAAGGGTGACGACCCGGACAGCGCCGAGTGGCAGACCGAGTACGCCCAGGAGTGATGCCCGCATGACGTGACGGGGGCCGCGCGATGGCGGCCCCCACCGCGCCCGGTGCAGAAATGATCCCACAAGAACCAATTACCACATATCCCCACTACAAATGGCACAGAAACTTTTCCTGAGTGTGAAGGTCGACGGCACCGAACTGTACGCCGTCCGCAGCGTGAGTATATCCCAGGGCATCTTCGAGCACCACGCTTTCGAGGTGGTGGTGCCCGGACGGTCCATCGACCCCGATCCGAAGAACGCCACCAATATCCTCGATAAGGTATCGGGCTGGATCGGCAAGGGCATCGTCATCGATTGGGAGACGGGCAGCCTCAAACAGGACCGGGAGGGTGAGGACAACAGCGTCTTCCATGGCATCGTGACGAACGTGTCCGTGAACGGGCAGGAGAAGGATTTCATGACCGTGACCATCTCCGGCAAGAGCCCCACCATCCTGCTGGACGGCGTGCCCAACTCGGAGACCTACGCCAATGCGGGCCTGAAGGACCTGTACAACAAGACGATCGTGAGCGCCCCGGTGGACGAACTGAAAGCCGAGGACAAACTCGCGTTCAAGGACAAACTGCCGTTCAACGTGCAGTACAACGAAACGGACTGGAACTTCATCTGCCGGATGATGCACGAGAACGGCGAATGGTTCTACTACGACGGCCAGAAGATCGTTCTGGGAACGGCCAAGGCCAGCACGATCGCCATCACCCCGGCGCACGTGTCCTCGCTGGATTTCGCCTTCGGCATATCCAGGCCCGTGGGCCCGCTGCGCGCATGGGACTATCTCAAGAACAGCGAAGCCGAGATGAAGCCCGCCAACCCCCAGCCGACCGACACATACGCCAAAAAAATCCTTAAAGCGGCGGATGATCTGTACCCCTCGCACAAGGTGGACCATTCCGCCTTCCCCTCCTGGCCCGACGGGGACGAGCACCATACGAAGAAGAGCCTGTTGAACGGGCGGCTGGACAAAGCGCGGCAGGGCCACGCCAACGACGTCCTCTCCGTGATCGGGGTGAGCCATGTAGGCGCGATCCAGCTCGGCAGCGTGCTCAACCTGGACGGCTTCGCGCATGCCGGCGAGTACATCGTGACGCGCGTTACCCACACCTGCCAGGGGTACGACAACTACCAGAACTACTTCCACGCCGTACCGGTGGACGCCGGGATCCCCTCCAGTGTGGCCGTGGCGCGCCCGCGGATCGGCAGCACCCGGGGGCAGGTGATGGACAACAAGGACCCGAAGAAACTGGGCCGCGTGCGGGTACAGTTCGATTGGGGCACTGAGCCCACGCCGTGGTCGCGGGTGGTGTGGCCCCATGCCGGCAAGGGTCGCGGCTTCTACTTCGTTCCGGAGATCGGTGATGAGGTGATGGTGGCATTCGAGAACGACCACGAGGCGTTCCCGTACGTCATCGGCTCGCTGTACAACGGCAAGAACGCCCAGGAGAAACAGTACGACGACAAGGACAAGTTGAAAGTGATCCGTACCATCAGCGGCAACGAGATCCTCTTCGATGACAATGGCCGCCTGGTGATACGCAACGCCGAGAACAGCATGGAACTGAGCTGCAAGGACAACGGCGTGCTCACCATCCTCACCAAAGGCGATATGATCCTGAAGGCCGACAAGAACATCACCATCGAATCCGGGGAGAACCTCTCGATCAAGGCGGGCAAGGACATGAAGGTGGAAGCCACGATGAAGCACGAGACGAAATCGGGCCAGGACATGAAGGTGGAGTCGGGCATGAAGTACGAGTTGAAGTCGGGCATGGACATGGCGATCAAGGCCGGAATGAACATGAAACAGGAAGCCGCGATGAACCTGGAGGCGAAGGCCGGCATGAACGCACAGGTGTCCGGCGGCGTCCAGCTGAAGGTGTCCGGCGGTGCGATGGCCGAGCTCTCCGCCGGCGCGATGACCAATGTGAAAGGCGGTCTCGTAAGGATCAACTGAGCGGGCCATGGAACAGGGCAACGGATACAGTATACCGATGGACCCGGGGCGCTTCTTCAGCAACCGCGCGTTCGACATGCGCTCCATTGACCGGAGCATCGCCGAGCATATCCACTTGTTGCTGATCACCGCACGGGAGGAGTTCGAGTTCGACCGTGACTTCGGATGCGAGGTGTGGGAAATGGACTTCGAGACGCAGTACACCTCAGCGGCCTGGGGCGATCAGGTGGCCAAGGGTATCCAGAGCAGGTTGGCGGTGTATGAGAAGCGGCTCACCGGCATCACGGTGATGTGTGAACCGGGCCAGGCCGAATTCTCCCGCAAGGAGGGCGAGCAGGTGGCCAGCCGACTGAAGCGCAAGCTCACCGTGCGACTCACCGCACGCATCGCCAGCACCAATGAACCGTTCCGTTTCGAGGACAGCGTGTTCATGAGCCCGTTCTCCCTGGACTGATCGCGGCGCGTAATGGAAACCGGATATTCCAAAGAGGAGGTATACGCCCGCATGCTCCGCAACGCCGGGGACATGTGGGGCATGCATACGTCTGAACTGGAGGGTATAGACCCGCTGGTGCGGCTGCTGTTGGGCGCCATGGCCAAGGAGGTGGAGAAGCTGGGCAACGACCTGCACTCCTCGGACACGCGGATCTTCCGCCGTATCGCCCAGTATCTGCTGCCCGACGCCCGGCTGTACGCGCAGCCGGCGCATGGAGTGCTGCGCCTGGACCCGGCCGGGCCTCAGGACATCACGCGGTACGACGAGTTGAGCTTCGAGAAGCAGTGGCGGAACAAGGAGGATATGAACCGCGAGGGTTCCATCGATCTGGGCTTCACCGCCACGGGCACGCATGCGCTGGACGGCCTGCGGGTGGTGTGCCGCGCGCAGGGTACCGGCCTGCTGGGAGTGGAACGGTTGCGCACTCCGGAGCTGGCCACGTTGGGCGCCGCCCTGGCCCCGGGCGAGATCTACCTGGGCCTTACCGGCCCCACCGCCGATGCGCGCCTTCTGACCCTCTATTTCGACTGGATCAACGACCCACAGCGTGATAGCTGGTTCAACTCCTTGCACAAGATCACCGCATTCGATATGGCCAACTCCGGCCTGGCAGTGGGCCGCGGAGCGAATTACGAAGAACCCGTTCGCGACCTGCGACGCACCACCAACGCGATCGCGGGCATCGAAGAGCGTACACGGCTCTACTATTCGGAGCGATTCCTGCGCATCGCCTTCAATGGCGCCCTGCCCGCGGGCGCCCCGCCGGTGATCGAGCAGGCTCTGGCCCGCACCAACCTGGCCGGCCTCGAGGACATCCGCTGGATCCGGCTGGTCTTCCCGTCCGAGTTCGGCCCGCGTGAGGTGCGCGAGGCGCTGATCCTGGACAACTGCGTACCGGTGGTGAACCGCCGCTTGCAGCGCACGGTCTTCCGTCTGCACCGGGAGTTCAACATCAAGCGCCTGGATATGGAAGGCTTCTTCCAAGGTATCGAGAAGGCCGAATCGGGGGCCGGGCAGGACTACGCGGAAGTGCCCTCGCTTGATATGTCCGAGGTGTCGCCTGGCACGTACACCATGCGCCAGGGGACCGCCGGCCGGTTTGATGAACGCGACGGGATGGAGTTCATGAACCACATGCTGGACCTGCTCCGCGACGAGCGCCGCTCGTTCGCCGCGATGGACGTGAACACCACCGTGAGCGAACTGCGCGCCATTGAACAGGTGTTGGAAAAGCTGGGCCGCCGCGTACAAGGTCCCGCCAGCGGCGGCGGGCAGCGGTACATCATGATCAAGCCCTTCACCTCCTCGGAGAACGCGCACGTGTTCTACTGGACCACCGATGGGGAACTGGCCGATGGCCTGCCGGCGGGGACGCAGTTCGCGTGCAAGAACGCCGGGCTCTCCGCCACGGGACAGGTCACGCTGGTATCCACCACGACCGGTGCGCGCAACGAACTCACCCCCAAGGAAACCGTGCAATTGTACCGGTCGATGATCCTCTCGCGCGGTGTGATCCTCACGCGGCAGGACATCATCGAGCACTGCCGGTACGTGGGATCCAGCGACATCGAGAGCGTGACCGTGGAGGAGGGCGTGATGGTCTCGCCCGACCATGGCCGTGGCCTGATGCGTTGTCTGGACGTCCGCCTGAAATTCCTGCCCGGCCGCAACTCCCCCGAGAACACCGAGCGTGTGCGGCGCCGCATCACCGTTGACCTGGCCGCTTCGGCGGGCTCCAGTGTCCCCATCCGCGTCAACTGAACCGGCCGCCATGGAGAAGTGGGAAATCTGGAAACGAACGCTCGAAAGCGGTGCCGAGGACCTGCGCCCGGAAGTGGTCGTCGGCGAGTTGCTCATCGCCGGCGCGCTTACCGAAAATGACATCTATTTCATCCGCAACGGTGGCTCGAAGCGTTCGGTGAACCGTGATATCGAGCGGGTATTGCCCCCCGGGAGCACCGAGTTCCGTACGGAGCGCGGGATGGTGGAACTCAACCGGGCCGGCATCTACGACGGCCTGCCCGAAGGGGTCTTCCACCAGCCGAAAGGCTCGCGGCCCTTCCGCTCCATCGAGGAGGTCAAGGAGGAATACGTCGAGAACGAGCGGATCGAACGTGACGCCCGCAGGTTCTTCTGGCCCATCGACCATGAGTTCTCATGGGCCCGGGTCATGATCGAGTTGAACGAGCGCCGCCTGACCACCGACCTGCTTGACGACCGTACCGGTCGAGGGGTATTACGTTTCTGGGACCCTCCCGCGTACTTCTCGGATGAGGAGAAGGGCGACCTGCTCATGCTGATGCCGTTGTGCTACCGGCTGGTGGGCGACCTGCGGCTGAGCGCCCAGGCGATGGAAGAGGTGCTGCAGGTGCCGGTGGACCTGATCCCCCGGATCGTGGAGCGCCCCTTGGAGGCCGTTGAGGACAACGGCGGGCTCGCCGACACACAACTCGGGGTGGACAGTCTGCTGGGCGGGCCGACCACGGTGCTTGAGCAGGTGCTGGTGGCCCGGTTGGGGCCGATGGATGCCCAAGTGGCCAACACCTTCGCACCCGGCCAGGTGGGCCGCCGTAAACTGGAACACCTGCTGGGGCTGCTGACGCGGGCCGACCAGTTCGCCCAGGTGGAGATCGCCGTGAAGCCCGCGCCAGCCGGGGCCCGGCTGGCTACCGAGCGCGGATATTGTAGATTAGGCGTCACATCCATACTGGACTGAAGCGATAGAAAAATGGACCCGCTGGGAGGTATACGCAGCCAGGCCGCGCAGGCGAAGGGCGTGCAGCGCAATGTGAAAGGCCAGATCAAAATGGCCAAAGCCGCGCAGGCCAAGGCCGCCAAACTGGACCGCAAGCTGGTGCTCCACTTACTGCTGTTCCTGCTCCTGGGCGTGGTAGTGGGCACACTGTCCCTCATCCCTTTTTTCGGCGAGCAGAACGGCGCAACGCCCAAGCTGGTTTTCGGTGGCAGCACCCTGCTGTGCGTGCTGTTGGGCATGCTGCACGAGGGTTGGTTGGCCCGCCGCGCCGAAGGGGACCGGTCGTTCTGGCCCGAACTGCTGGTCAGCCTCATTACCATGATCTTCACCGGGGCGGGCATCTGGCTGGGCCACCGTTTCCTGCCCTTGCTTGGCGGCGACAAGGAAGGACAATCGGCCTTCGCGCTCATCATGGCCCCGGCAGCCATCGGACTGCTCATCCCCCACCTGCTGCTGCTGGCCTTCGAAGCGGCCGCCCGTTTCGGGCCGCGCCGTTACCTGCTGTGGTTCTACCCTTTCGACCATCGGGAGCGCGAGCCGCTGTGGAACAAGGACCGCATCGTGATCGCCAACCTGCATTTCCGCCGCACGGAGCACGAACCGCAGGTGACAACGGTGAACGCGCGACTGCCCATGGACGCGCCCCTGGGCGATCTGATCCACCTTTTCATGAAGGATTACAATGAGAACCGCTTCCCCGGCAATCCCATCGGGGATCTCGGCTATTCCGATGGTTCGCTGGGCTGGATCTTCCGGACACGGCGCTTCCTGCTGCCCTCGAAGCGCCGTCTGCCTTGGTCCAGCCGTGTGCTGGACCCAGCTCTATCCATCGCCGAGAACGGCATCGGACGGGATTCGGACATCTACTTCCACCGCGTGATAACTACCGCCGACAACGATGAGTGAGCCGATCAGGAGCGGGTACGTGAACTGGATCGACGGCATGAAGATGTCGCGTGGGCACTTCGTGGACCTGCAGCGGGCCATCGAGGACCGCATCCGTGACGAGCGGGCACATACCTCATGGCACCTGGACCATGGGCTGCTGCACGGCCGCCACAACGGCAAACCGGCACTTGATTACGAGGTCGTCCTTGAAGGTCGTGACACGTTCACGCTGCGAGTGCGCCAGTGCCGGGCCGTGACCGCCGGCGGTGGGCGCATCGAGATCCTCCATGGCGAGGATCCCGAAGGGGCGCTGCCCGCACTGACGGCCACCGTCGGCGAGGCCCTCATGCAGGAGGGCGCCAGCTTCGACCTGCTGGTGGCCGTGGACTCCCTGGACATGGAGCCCTATGGCGTGCCGAACGCGCTGGAATCGCCACCGCGGCACCCGTGGGCCCGTCCGCGTTGCACCCTGGGCTGGGCGGCTACGGACGACCTGCGCGCAGAGGGCTACGGGCTGCACCATGTGGCCATCGCGCGGTTGAAGGTGGTGCGCAACGAACTGGCGGCCGACACGGAGTACCTCCCGCCCTGCGTTTCGGTATCGGCCCTCCCCCGCCTGGAGGAGTTCCACGCGCAATATCATCGCTTCCTGAAGGAGGCCGAGCAGAACTTGTTCAAGATCGTGATCCGGTTGAACATGCGCGAGAAACGCACCGACCTGAGCGATTCGGTGGACACGTACTGCCGGGCGGCCATCGGCTTTCTGGAGCGGGAACTCGGCAGCTTCCAGACCCTCGGCCACCGCATGGGCCCTCGCCAGATGGTGACCAACGCCGTGTCCTTCGCACGCACGGTGCGCTACACCATCGAGCTGCTCACTGGCAAGGGCAAGGATGAACTGCTCAACTACATGAGCACGGTGATCACCGTGCAGCCCGCCGAATACCTCCGGACCCTGTCGCGCCTCACTGACCTGGAATACCACCACACGGACCTGAAGGACTCGCTGACCCGGATACTCGATTTCTGCCGGGTACACCGCAAACTGCTGGACGAATGGGTCCGGCTGGACTATATCGGTCAACGCAAGACGGAGGATATCTTCATCCACGAGGAAACCGGCCGCCCTGCCCCGCCACCGCCTGCGGCCCCCGCCCCGCCCCGCCCCACCCCGCCGCCGCCGCCGCCACCCAAACGCGGCTGGAGCTTCTGACCCTGGCCGATCACACTCGACTAAATTGATCCCCACCTCTGCAAATCTTTTAAACCTTCAAAACCCCAATAACCATGGCTTTCAGAGCAGAACTGACAATCGGTCTTCCATCGAACGACGGAAACAAGTCCTGGGACTTCCGTGTGCTGGATTACCACTATAACATCAACAGGCCCATTGACAAGTACGGCCATCCCACTGGCCGCGCGTATGGCGGCCAGTGCACCTTCGTGGTGGAGGTCATTCCCGGCCAGAGCTTATGGAAGTACATCACGAGGAATGATACAATGCCAAAATGCAAACTCGTGCTGCGCGGTGGAAAGGACGACAATTCCTCCGCCTTGAAGACGATCGAGTTCGAAGAGTGCGTCGTATACGACATGACCGAGAGCTTCAGTTCGGTGGGCGGCCAGCCGGCCACCATCCAGTTCAGTATCTCCTGCAAGAAAATGAGCGAGGAAGGAGCCGAACTGACCAATGAATGGAACAATGACCCGAGCAGGTGAGCATCTGGCCCTGGACCCTCAGCATCCGTTGTGAACAGGCAGCGGCGGTCCAGTTCCACGGCTAACAGACAGGAAGACCCCACCGTGCCCGATCGGACATGGTGGGGTTCGTTCTTCCAGGGTCCAGTGCGGCCCTACGTCCTTAACGCTACGCTATTCATCGGCCATTGGCGACCGGATATCTCCTGTTCGTACCTCGCCCTGGGTCCCGGGAACCGCTGGTAACGCGTTCCGGGCCCGGGGCGTGCACGGTCGGAAGACCTCGATCAGAACACCATTGGTGAGTTGTTGCCCGGACGGCCCACTACCATGGAGCGCGTATGCTTCACGTCCACGCAGCCACCCTCCTTGTCGAAGCCGAAGTTGGCCACGGGACCGGCATAGACCTGGCCGCCCATCAGTCGCGATTCCTCCAGGATGACGGCGAAGCTGACGTGCCGGGCACCGGCGGGAATACCGATCCGCGCATGGCGTGTGTCCACCAGCACTTCCTTGCTCAAGTGGCCGGGGTGCTCGAAGCGGAGCACGGCCTCGGTCTCGGCCGGTAGCACGATATCGATGCGGCCTGATCGCGAGACCGGGACGATGCGGCGTTCACCGTTGATCGTGACGAGTACCGTGGTGCCTTCAAAATCATAGGCCTCCACGTGCAGCCAGCCGGTAAGGTCCACCGCGCCCGGAGCGATGATCCGCGAGCGGCCGGTGGCGGGCGGTTCATCGGCCCGGACGTTTACAGCGGCGCCAACGAAAATGGCGGTGAGGGCGGCGGTGAGGAGCAAGTGTTGTGGGGTGCGCATCTTCCGGTATGTAAGTGGTGCTTCCAACGGCGCCTTGCCGGGTGTGTTGCTCCGGATCCACGCCCTTTCGACGGCCTGGGCGGAAAACAAGCCCCAAACCCGGAAATGCCTCGCCGGACCGGCAAGCATGAAAAGGCCGGACGGCCCGGTCGCCTGGAGCGACCGGGCCGTCCGGAAGGCATGTCCGCAGGCTGGCCTACTTGCCGTCCTTCGCACCTGTGGCCTGTTTGAGGCCGTCCTCGATCATGCCGTAGAACTGGTCGAGCTTGGGCAGGATCACAATGCGGATGCGGCGGTTGCGGCTGCGGCCGTCGGCCGTATCGTTGCCTGCGAGTGGCACATACTCGCTGCGACCGGCGGCGGTGATCCGCGAAGGGGCGACGTTGAACTCGTTCTGCAGCACGCGAGTGATGGTGACGGCACGCGAGGCGCTGAGGTCCCAGTTGTCCTTCATGCAGTCCTTCTTGATCGGCACGTTGTCCGTGTGGCCTTCCACCAGCACCTCTTGATCCGGCTTGTCGTTGAGCACCGTGGCCACCTTGCTCAGCACCTCCAGTGCGCGGGGCGAGAGTTCGGTGCTGCCGCTCTTGAAGAGCATCTTATCGCTCAGTTCGATGAAGACCACGCTTTTTTCCACGTTCACCGTAACGTCCGTGTCGTTCAGGTTACCAAGGGAACTCTTCAGGCTGGTGACCAGGGCGAGCGTCACGGAGTCCTTCTTGGAGAGCGCTTCATGCAAGGTGCGGATCCGCAGGTCCTGCTCGCGGATCTGCTCCAGTGACCGCTCCAGGTTGGTGGCCTCTTGATGACTGAGCGTGGCCATCGTGTTAACGCTGTTGAGCAGGTTGGCGTTGGTGTTGTTCAACTCGTTCACCTGGTCCTTCAGGTGCTGGTTCTTGTTCTCCAGTTCCGCCATGCGCGCATTGAGCACGGACTTCTCGCCCCGGCAGCCATCGAGGGCGATATTGCAGTCGGCGAGTTTCTGATTGAGCGTGGCGTTGCTGGCCTGCAATTCCGCATACTGCTTTTTGGACACGCAGGAGGTGAACAGGACGGCCGCGCCGAGGACCGGGATGAGCGTGTGCTTCATGGTGTTCAGGATTGTGCGGCCGAAGATAGACGGCCCATTCCGACGGGCAGATCGACGCTCACCGGCCCGCAGGGTCACGTGGATCCAACAAGCAGTGCCATTCCGGCCGGGATCTCCATTGCGGATCGGCGCCTTCGCTGTCGCCAAGGGGTGCCCCTGGTCATCGCGGCCCAGGAACCGTGCTCACGCCCTCCCGCTGTTCCCCAAGCCGAGCCGCACACCGAAAAAGAAGCTCCGGGCCGGGGCGGGGTTGTAGTAGCGGCCGCCGGGGTCGTTCACGGACACCCAACCCGAATACCGCGTATCAAGCAGATTCTCCACGTGGGTGAACACGGAGATCCCTACCGCCTGCAGCGGAAGGCGCCAGGAGATGCGCAGGTGTTCCACGTGCGTGTCGTCGGTGGCTTGGGGGCCACCGGTGGCCATGCTGCCGATCAGGCGGGCGCCCGCCTCCAGACCGAGGCCCTTCAGCCCGATACCATCGGTGCGGCAGAGCAGCCCAGCGGAGATGAGCGGTACACCGGGAATGTCGCCTTCGCTCCGCCCCTCCTGGCGCAGGTCGCTTGCGCTGATGGAACAGTTGCCCACCAGGTCAACACGCCTCGCGCCCTTCGAGTACAGGGTGCCGCTCACCAGCAACTCCATCCCGGCAATGAGGGCCTGGTCCGCATTGGTATAGATGGCGGGACCATCGTTGAAAGCGGGCCGCTGCGTGATCATATCGTTCACCAAGCGATGGTAGAGGCTCAGGTCCGCGCGTACCGGGCCGCCAGCCGCCGCGTTGTCCGCACCTAACTCCCATTCGCGCACGCGTTCACCCCGCAGGTCCGGGGAGAGCCTGCCGTCGGCACCGAGCAATTCCCACACGGTGGCGCGGCTGACGCTCTCAGCGTAGCGCAACCGCAGCCGGTAACCACGTCCGATGGCCTGTTCCACCCCGGCGTAAGGCAGCACGGCTGGCGTGGTCACGCGCTGGGTCCGCGTGCGGCGTTCCTCGTCCTGATGGTCGTAGCCTGTACGTTCAAGCCCGGCGCCCGCGTGCAGGGTGGTGCTGCGGCCCAGTTTGGTAACAGTGACGGCGAAGGCGTTGAGGTTGGAGACCCGTGTGTCACCGTTCACCTTGATATCGCCCTTGATCCCGTCCACGTAGTACAACTCGCGCAGGTGGTCGCGCTCGCCCAGCGCCTCCAGGCCGATGTCCCAGGCCACGGGCAACCCGAAAAGGCGGTCCGCTCCGAGGGCGACACGCGCACCGGCGGCCCGAGCGGTCTCCTCCTTGGATCCGCAGTTCTGGGGGCTGGTGCCGTAGGGGTTCGTCTTGTCGATCATCTGGCCATGGATGCCGGTGCGCACGGTGATGCCGCCAAGGCGCAGTTCGTTGGCCGCACCGGCCATGATCTGCTCCTTTTCGATGTGCGCGTCCAAAAACACCGAGTAGGGCCGGGCGGCGCGCGGATCGCTCGCAGCGGTCTGTTCGTCCAGGCTGCCGGGCAGGTCCCAATCGGCTTTTTGCCAGGTGGCGAAAACGCGTGTGGTGTTCCGCCCGTGGCTGAACGCCGCGGTAAGAAAGACCTGATCGCGCGCGGAGGATTCCTGTTCGCGGTAACCGGCACTCCGCTGGTGGACGAGCCCGGCGGCGAGCCGAAGGCCATTCGTATTCACGCGGCCAGTGGCACCGAAACGGTAATAGCCGAAGGAGCCGCCCGTGGCCTCCACCGAGGCATCATTGCCCGGAGCATCGCGGAAGGGCGCGCCAGCGAGCAGCAGGCCGCTGGGCGCGCTGCCGTACAGGGGGCTACCGGTGCTGCGAACGATCTCCAATGATCCAGCGAGCAGGGGATCCAGGATCTCGATGGGGGTACTGCCGTCGGCCAAGGTCAACGGGAAGGGGCCCCAGTACGCCTTCACGCCGCGCGTGCCGTACACCGAGCGTGGCACGCTGCCTCGGATATTTAGGCGGGGGCTTCCGCCATGTCCGCGCTCGTCCCATTGCGCACCCGGCGCCCAAAG
>Ga0138256_10001211_pt1 | contig 27883 bp, 22 predicted proteins | sample KNB2016incub_MG_FD_105486 | JGI IMG/M metagenome (GOLD analysis project Ga0138256, IMG submission 105486) | Active sludge microbial communities from wastewater in Klosterneuburg, Austria - KNB2014incub_MG | ecosystem: Engineered > WWTP > Activated sludge > Unclassified | place: Austria...
GCCCGCGAAGTCGCCGATGGCGCGCATCATCTTGATGGCCTCGGTGCGCATGCGCTGGTAGGTGCGGTCGCTGAGGGTCATGGCCGGCGCCACGGTGATGCTGTCGCCGGTGTGGATGCCCATCGGATCGAAGTTCTCGATGGAGCAGATGATGGTGACGTTGTCGTCGGTGTCGCGCAGCAATTCCAGCTCGTACTCCTTCCAGCCGAGCAGGGCCTTGTCGATCATCACCTCGTGGATGGGGCTGATCTGCAGGCCGTGCTTGAGCAGCTTGTCGAACTCGGCGGGGTCCTTCACGAAGCTGGCGCCGGCGCCACCAAGCGTGTAGCTGGCGCGGATCACCAGTGGGAAGCCGAACTCCTGCGCCACCTTCTTGCCCTCGAGGAAGCTGGTGACGGTCTTGCTGGGCGCCATGGGCACGCCGATGCGCTCCATCAGCAGGCGGAACTGCTCGCGGTTCTCGGTGATGTCGATGGCCTTGGTGTCGACGCCGATCATGCGCACGCCGTACTGTTCCCAGATGCCGAGCTTTTCGCACTCGATGGCGAGGTTGAGCGCGGTCTGTCCGCCCATGGTGGGCAGCACGGCGTCGATCTTGTGCTTCTTCAGGATCTCCTCGATGCTCTCGACGGTGAGGGGCTTCAGGTACACATTGTCCGCCGTGACCGGATCGGTCATGATGGTGGCCGGGTTGCTGTTGATCAGCGTGACCTCGATGCCTTCGTTGCGGAGGGAGCGGGAAGCCTGGCTGCCGGAGTAGTCGAACTCGCAGGCCTGGCCGATGACGATGGGTCCGCTCCCGATGAGGAGGACGGACTTGATGGAAGGATCCTTGGGCATTATGGGGTATGCGGGCGCGAAGGTACCCGGCATAGTCCCTGCGCTTTGCGGGTGTGGAAAAGGCGCCTGGATCGTGGAGAAGTGGGCTCATCTTCTACCTTCGCCCGATGCGCAGGTGTGTTCTTTTCGGCGGGTTGGCCGTGCTGATCACGGGTTGCGGCAAGCACAACGCGGCCCCGGTTCATCCCTGCGGAACGGTGGAGGGGATTAGTGCCGTTGACGTGAATGGCGTTCAGGTCTTCCCGCCGGACACCACGGACTGGCGCACGGCCGATGATTGGTGTGATGAAGTAGAGGGGCTCTTCCCCACGATCCCTGGCTTGGTGTGGACTGACGAGTTGGACAGTTCAGCGATCATGGGCTTCCCGAACCCCTGCCAAGAGCTGTTCTTCCTGCATCTGGACAACGACACGACGACCTATGTGGACGTCCGGATCGTCAACGACCAGTTCCAGCCGCTGATCGCGACCGATAGTATCGGGGCTCCCATGATCCTCTTCGACGTCGATTCCTTGGGCTTGGACACGGGCGACCTGTTCCGTGTGTACTACCGGATCGTGAACGCGGACGGCACGGCCCATCGCGGGCATGGGGACATGCGATACATACCCTGAACCCAACGGATCTGTGGCCCATAGTGGTTCCGGGCACCAGGGCGAATGCGGCGCGGGGACTACTTTGCCCCGTTGCACAGGAGCGCAGCGCCAGAGCACGCGGCCATGAACCTGCCTACGATGCTCGAAGCTTCCACCGCTCGATCCACCCGCCTGGGCAGCTGGATGCTGAAGCACCTGGACCTGGTGCTCTTCGTTGCGGCGCTGGTCGTGGCCCTTCCGCTCTGGCAGGACTTCGGTCTGTCGTGGGATGAACTGGCCCAGTGGGACATGGGCCAGATGTCCTATGCGTACGTGTTCCGCGGGGACGAAGCGCTGCTGAGCTTCCGTAACAACGACTACGGCGTGGCCTTCGAGCTGCCGTTGATCATGCTGGAAAAGATACTGGGGCTGGAGGACACGCGCGATGTCTACCTCATGCGCCACCTGGCGACGCACGTGTTCTTCCTGTTGGGGGCGCTGGCCTGTTTCCGCTTGGTGGACCGCCTGTACCACGACAAGGTGCTGGCCACGGCGGGTTTCCTGCTCATGGTGGTGCATCCGGTGCTGTACCCGCATTCCTTCTTCAACTCGAAGGACATCCCCTTCCTGTCGTTGACCATGATCTGCATGTATCTGCTGGTGCGCGCCTTCCAGCGCGGAACGACCGCCGCCTTTGCCCTGGCGGGTGCCGGTATGGGTCTGCTCATCAACATCCGTATCATGGGCGTGCTGTTGCCCTTGTTCACCGCCGGCATGTTGGTGATCGATGCCTGGGCCACGCGCCGCTTTGCCCGATCACTGCGCCTCGCCGCCCTGTTGCTGGTCACCACGGTGGGGGTGCTCTACGCCACATGGCCCTACCTGTGGACCGATCCGGTGGAGCACTTCGCCACGGCCTTCGCCAACATGTCCAAGTTCCGATGGAACGGCAGGGTACTCTTCAACGGCGCTGCCGTGAAGGCCTCGGAGTTGAGCTGGACGTACATCCCTGTATGGTTCACGATCTCCACCCCCATCCCCTACCTGCTGGCCGGCGCCGTGGGGACCTTGGCCGTGGTGGTGGCCTTCGTCCGTTCACCGCGCACTTTCCTGCTGGACCCCGTCCGGCGTTATGCGCTGATGTTCCTGGGGTACTGGATCGTGCCGGTGGTGGCCGTGGTGGTCCTCGGCTCGGTGCTGTACGACAGTTGGCGGCAGGTCTTCTTCATCTACGCACCATTCGTTCTGCTGGCCGTGCATGGATTGTGGACTGTGTCCCGGCGGTCGGCACTAGCGCGGAAGCTGGTGGCGGCGTTCTGCGCTGCGTCCTTCGTGGCCACGCTCGCGGTGATGGCCGCCGGGCACCCCTTGGAACACGTGTACTTCAACGCGCTGGTACCCGACAGCCGTCCGGAAGAGGTGCGTGAGCGCTTCGAGATGGACTATTGGGGCACCTCCTACAAGCAGGCGCTGGAGCACATCCTGGCCACCGATCCGGCACCGGTGATCCGCGTGGCGGTGGCGAACACGCCGGGGCTGCACAACGCGATGCTGCTTACCCGGGCACAGCGTGAACGATTGCGATTCGTACCGGTGGAGGAAGCGGATTACTTCGTCACCAATCACCGCGCTCATGACAACGTGGACCTGGGTCGGCATGTGGCGGAGCCCGGCCGATATAGTTCCTTTAGAATAAGGATCAGCAACAGCACCATCAGCGAGGTGTTCAAGCTGGAATGACCGGGAACGGCGCCGGGGATCCGCGCTGTGGTATCGTGCCGCGATGCGCAGCCCATGAGTGAGGGCAGGATGGTGCATGGACCACCGGATCACGCCCCAATGGCGGCCGCTGCTGCCGTAGGATCGGGTGAAAACCGACCGGATGGTCCCAGGATGATGGCTCACCACCCGAACTTCGCGGGCATTTACATCCCGTCAGCATCTGACGCGCTCATTCGCTCATCGGCCCTTGGTCCGCTACTTCACCCACGGCACTACCCTCGCCTACCGCACGTATGGTAGCGGCCCGCTACCGCTGCTGGCCTTCCATGGCTTCGGGCGCACGGGCGAGGACTTCGCCATCCTGGAAGAGGTCCTAGGCGCCCGCGTGACCATCCACGCCTTCGACCTGCACTTCCACGGGCAGAGCCCCGGATACCCGGACCGCGCCGATACGCCCTTCACCCCGGACGAATTGGCCGGGTACTTCAGCGCCTTCACCGACCATATCGGGGCGGGCAGGGTGCTGCTCTTGGGGTACAGCTTGGGCGGCCGGATCGCGCTCAGCCTGGCGGAGCGGATGCCCGGGCGGTTGGCGCGTGTTTTCCTGGCCGCCCCGGACGGGCTGAAGACCCGCCCCTGGTACCGGGGACTGGCGGCCTCCAGCATGGGGCGCAAGCTCTACGGTCGATTCGTGCATGACCCCAGGGTGACGCACGCCATCATCAACGCCCTGCGCCGCACTCGCCTGCTGAGCGAGAAAATGCACCGCTTCCTCGTTGGCCAGACCGACAGCCGCGCCAAGCGCCAGCTGGTACATGACGTGTGGCTGAGCTACCGCCTGATCGAGCCGGACCTCGCACGCGTGACGGCCAACCTGCGGGAGCATCACATCCCGCTGTACCTCTTCTTCGGCGAGCGCGACCGCATCATCCGGCCCGCGTTCGGCAAAGCGCTCCTGGCCATGGCCCCGCAGCAGGTGACGCGCGAGCTGCTCCCCTTCGGCCACGTGCTCATCAGCCCCGAACTGGGGCGGGCGATGGAAAAATACCTGGAATGAGGATCACGGCCGCCAGGCCACGGTGAGCAGTACGCGCAGGTCGGTGTAGGAGGCGCTCACGGGGGCCACGAGGGCGGGCGAGTACGTGTAGTATTTCCCGTCGCGCAGGCCGTACGCGCCGGCCAGGTCGAAGCTCCAGTGCGTTACGCGGTATCCGAGTCCGCCGGTATACTGACGGTACGAGGTCCCCCTGCGCGTATCGGCCTTGGTGTACGGATCGGGCCGCCAGGCACCGCCCACGCGGAAGTACCAGCTGCCCGCGCGCCACTCGGTGCCCGCGCGCACCGTGTGCGAGGGGCTGAAACTGTCCTTGATCGCGCCGTTCTCCGACGCGTAATCATACTCATCGAGAAAGTCACGGCTGGCGCGCAGGCGGGCGTTGCGCGGGTCGCTGTACGTATAGTCCACGCTCACCAGCCCGTACTTGCCCGCTTGGTACACCGCGCTGAGCACGGCGCTCCACGGGGTGGTGACGCGGTAGCTGAAGGTGCCGTCCGGCGAGACCTCCTCCAGGGGGTCCCCGCCACCGTTGAACGAAGTGGTCATCGTATAGCTGTACGCATCGCTCAACAGGAGCCACACCGGGCTGTGGAAGGCCGCGCCGAGCCGCACGCGCGGCCCCGCGCGACCGATGACGCCCAACTTCACGTTCAATCCGTTGCCGGTGGTGAGCAGATCCTCCTTGTACCGCACGGTCCGCATGTCCGCGTTCTCGTCCAGCACGCGCTCGTCATGCGTGGTGTACCGCTCGTAGCGCGTACCCGTGAGGCCCAGCCCGAAACCGATGTACAGCTTGTCCTTGTAGTTGGTGGCGTAGAAAAGGCTGGTGGTGCCCATGCGCCCGGAGGCGTCGATCGTATGTTGTTGCCGCGTATCGCTACCGGACGGTATGCCGGGCAGGTACTGGTCGGTGCTGCCGGGCATGGTATCGATGCCGTAGGTGTACCACGCCAGTCCGGCGGTGAAGGGCAGGCCGCCGTTCTCCAGGTCGGTGTAAGGTATGCCGTTGGCCTCCAGGACGAACTGGTCCAGAAAAGTACCCGGAACGCGGTCGGCGCTGGCCAGTTCCTTCCGCTGGAAGCTGGCCTGCCGGTCGTAACTCACCCCGAACGTGCCGCCGCGCCAATCACTGTTGTTCTTCCGGTAGCTGAACACCAGGCCCAGGTTGTTCACGCTCATGCGCTGGCGGCTGGCGCTCGCCGCCGTGCTGTAAAAGGCGGCCTTGGCCGTGTTCGACTCCAGGCCGAGGGTGAGCGAGAACTCCGAGGTGTTGTACAGCCCGAAGCCCGCCGGGTTGATGGTAGCGGCGGCCGGATCGGCCCCTACGGCGCCCATGGCTCCGGCCAGCCCCCACGCGCGCGCCGTGCCGCCGGGCATCGTGATCGAATACCGCAGGGCGTCATCCTCGTTCTGCGCGAGGGTGGCCGTGCCGAGCGCCAACAGGCACACGGCGATGCTTGTCCGCAATTCCTTCATCGTTGCTCAGCGGCGCGGGCGCGGGCTGGGCGATACACCGCCACCTCCGCCACCGCCGCCACGGCTTCCTCCCCCATCAAAACTCCCGCCACCGTTGTCCCAGCCACCCCGCTCGCGCTGGGGCGCCACGTCGCGCTGGCGCTCGCGGGGTTGCACCGGGCGATCGAAGCGCTGGCGCGTGCGGTCGGGCTGGGGCGTGCGCTCCCGGTACACCGGACGATCGGTGCCGAAGGTGCCGCTATCGCGCATGCGGTCGCGCCCGCCCATTGCCGGGCGTGTGGTACCGGCCCCGCTGCCCATGAAGCCGCTCTGGGCCGGTGCCGGGCCCAGCAGGCCGAAACTGCCGGGACGGCCCATGCGGGGCATGCCGCCACCAGCCGTAATGCCTGCCGCTCCACCATTCAGCGACGGGCGTGGCGCCACCACCACCGAATGGTAGCCGTAACCGGGATCGGTGAGGCCGCCCGTGCCACAATACCCGCAGCCGGGATAGCCGCCGTAGCCGTAATAACCACCGTAGGGGTAGTAGCCACCGTACGGGTATCCGCCGTAGCCGTAGCCATAACCGGGATAGCCGTAGTAGCCGCTGCCCCAGTACAGGCTGGACCCGTATCCGAAGCCATACCCATAACCACCTCCATAGCCCCAGCCGTTGCCGTACCACGGGTCGTACATGCCGCTGTTCCATGGGCTGTAGTAGCCGTAGCCGCTCTGCCAGCTATTGTTCCAGTAGGGGTTGTACCCGTAGCCGAAGGACGGGCCGCCGTACATGCCACCATAGCCGAAACCGAAGCGGCTGCGGCTCCATGCGGGATCATTGTAGGTGCGGTCCCAATAGCTGCCCTGGGCGTACTCCGACGCGTCCTTCTCGCTGTAGTAGTCCTCGTTGGCCGGGGCCTGCGTGACGGGCGCTTCCGGGGAACCGCCCCCGCCCGTGGAGGCCACCACGCTGCGGTCCGGGATGTCGTACACGTCATCCCGCACCTGCGTCGTGTCCCGCACCGTGCCGCAAGCGCCCAGCAACAGGGCCGCTGAAAGAAGGCTGATCGTGGTTCTCATCGTCGTGGGGTTCTGGGTTCCGGAATGGGCGGAGGCTTAGCCGTATCCTTGCGCGTTCTTGCATCAAAGCTAATACCAAGAACGGGCGGAATGAGCGAGCAGCTGACAAAACGCGCACAGGACCATGCGCAATGGTACAACGACCTGGTCCTGAAGGCCGACCTGGCCGAGCACAGCGACGTGCGGGGTTGCATGGTGATCAAGCCCCACGGCTACGCCATCTGGGAGAAGATACAGCGCGCGCTGGACGACATGTTCAAGGACACCGGTCACGTGAACGCCTACTTCCCGCTCTTCATCCCCAAGAGCTATTTGGCCAAGGAAGCCAGCCACGTGGAGGGCTTCGCCAAGGAATGCGCCGTGGTGACGCATTACCGCCTGAAAAGCGACCCCGAGCAGGGCGTGGTGGTAGACCCGGAAGCGAAACTGGAGGAGGAGCTGATCGTGCGCCCCACCAGCGAGACCATCATCTGGAACACCTACCGGGGCTGGATCAAGAGCTACCGCGACCTGCCCCTGCTCATCAACCAATGGGCCAACGTGGTGCGCTGGGAGATGCGCACCCGCCTGTTCCTGCGCACGGCCGAATTCCTGTGGCAGGAGGGCCACACCGCCCACGCCACGAAGGCCGAGGCCGTGGAAGAGACCGAGCGCATGCTCGACGTGTACGCCCGCTTTGCCGAAGAGTGGCTGGCCATGCCGGTGATCAAGGGCATCAAAACGGCCAGCGAGCGTTTCGCCGGGGCCGAAGAGACCTATTGCATCGAAGCCATGATGCAGGACGGCAAGGCGCTACAGGCGGGCACCTCGCATTTCCTCGGCCAGAACTTCGCCAAGGCCTTCGACGTGCTCTTCACCAACAAGGAGAACAAGCAGGAGCACGTGTGGGCCACCAGCTGGGGCGTAAGCACCCGTTTGATGGGCGCGCTGATCATGACCCACAGCGACGACCACGGCCTGGTGCTGCCGCCCAAGCTCGCCCCCGTGCAGGTGGCCATCGTGCCCATCGCCAAGAACGCCGAGCAGCTCGATGCCTTGCGAGCGTACGTGAAGCCCATGATCGACGGCCTGCGGGCCCGCGGCATCTCCGTGAAGTTCGACGATGACGACACCAAGAAGCCCGGCTGGAAATTCGCCGAGTACGAATTCAAGGGCTATCCGGTGCGCATCGCCGTGGGCCCGCGCGACATGGAGAACGGCACGGTGGAAGTGGCCCGCCGCGACACGCTGGAGAAGCAGGTGATGCAGGCGGCGGACATCGCCGTGAAGGTGGAGCACCTGCTGGAGGCCATCCAGAGCAACCTGTTCCAGAAGGCGCTGGCCATGCGTGAGAACAGCACCCGGGCCGTGGACACGTATGATGCGTTCAAGGTGGCTATCGAAGAGGGTGGCTTCATCCTGGCCCACTGGGACGGCACGCCCGAGACCGAGGCCAAGGTGAAAGAGGAGACCAAAGCCACGATCCGTTGCATTCCTTTACATGGCGAACACGTACCCGGCCAGTGCATGGTCACCGGCAGGCCGAGCGCCCAACGTGTCATCTTCGCAAGGGCCTACTGAGCCATGAAAAAGAAAACCGCCCCCAAAGCGCCCAAGCCCGATCCGCAGGCGCTGATCGTGGACCTGCTGCGCACCAAGAGCGGTATGAAGCAGGACGTCTTCGCCCGCACGGTGGATCTCTTCCGTGACCTGAAGGCCGCTTTGGCCGTGATCGCCGAAGAGCTGGAGGAGCGCATGTCCACGGCCGACAAGCGGATCGTCGTGAAGTACACGGACAAGGGCGAAATGGCCTGCGAACTGAAGGTGGCGGGCGACACCATCATCTTCCACATGCACACCAACGTCTTCAAGCTGGACCAGGCCAACAGCCTGTGGAAGACCAGCTACCTGGCCGAGGACGAGTTGCGCGGGTACTTCGGGGTGATCAACATGTACAACTTCCTCAGCGACTCCTTCAAGTACAACCGCGAGCGCGACCTGGGCTACCTCGTGGCCCGTCTCTTCCTCAACAAGGACAGCCACTACTTCATGCAGGGCAAGCGCCAGCTCGGCTTCCTGTACAACGATCTGGCCACCAACGTCATCGATCTGCCCAAGCTGAAGGAACTGCTCCAGTCGGTCATCATTTACGTGCTCGATTTCGATCTGCTGACCCCGCCCTACGACCAGGTGAACCAGGTGACCGTGAGCGAGGTGAACGAGTTGAACGCCAACATGCAGATCAGTACCGGCAAACGCCTCGGCTTCCGGTTCCAGGCCGACGTGGAGGACGTTTCGTGAACGCGCCTCCGGCCCCGAGCCGGTGGCCCGAGGCCGGAAGCCCGTGGCACACGCTCTTCCATTTGGACCGAAGCCACGAAGGATTACATTTGCCGCCCCTCCGAAAGGGGGTTTGACATCGTGGCCCGTTCGTCTAGGGGTTAGGACGCGTCCCTTTCACGGATGAAACAGGGGTTCGATTCCCCTACGGGCTACTCTCAAAAGCCGGGCTTTCGCCCGGCTTTTTCGTTCCACCCCCAGGGGAATTTGGTGCCCGTGCGGATCCTGCGGATCCTCCGGTCACCTCCTACGGGCCGCGATAAAAACCACAGCAAGCGCCGCGGAATTCTGCTGATGATCCGCCCCGTCCGATCCTTTCGGATCGCTCGGCCGCCCCCCCCGAGCTGCTTCTGAAATCCGCGCCAGTCGCGGCTTTCCGTTTTTTCCCGCTGTGTTTTGTCGCGCGGTTATCTTTCGCCGTCATTTTCCCGTTCATCCGCAACGATCGCGCATCACAGCGCGTTCAAGCCACTTCGGGATCGCACCTGACCCCAACCGCATGAAGTCCATTACCCCGATCCTGGCCGTGCTCATCCTGGCCACCCTGAGTTCCTGTGTCGGCCGCCGAAGCGTCAACTACCTGGCCGACCCCGCACTCAGCAATACGGCGAAGCTCTTCCCCAACTCGCGCTTCGAATACCGCATCCAGCTGAACGACGTGCTCAGCATCCGTGTACTGGGGCTGGACGACGCCACGGGGCGGCTCTTCAACATCGACCAGAGCAACAACAACGCGTTGAGCGACGCGGCCATCTACGTGAACGGGTTCAGCGTGGACAAGACCGGGCACGTGCAGCTGCCCAGCGTTGGCAAGGTGAAGCTGCAGGGCCTCACGCTGAGCGAGGCGGAGGAACTCGTGCAGCGCCGGATCAACGACATCTTCACCAACGCCACGGTGATCCTCAAGCTCGTGAGCTTCCGCGTCAGCGTGCTGGGCGCGGTGAACGCCCCCGGCAGCTACCTCATCTACAACAACCAGATCACCCTGCTTGACGCGCTGGCCCGCGCGGGCGGCCCGCAGGAATACGCCGACAAGCGCCACGTGACGCTGATGCGCCAGAGCGACCAGGGCACGCAGGCGCTGTACGTGGACCTGGGCCGGGCCAACGTGGCCAGCAGCGAATACTACTACCTGCTGCCCAATGACGTGGTGTACGTGCCCACCCTGAAGGCCCGCCCGGCCCGCATGAACCTGGAGCTCCTCGGCGTGCTCTTCTCGGCCATCAGCGCGGCCGCCATCGTCGTTACCGTGGTGCAGAACCAGAACAACTAGATGAGCCAGAACACCGCGCAGGACACCATCGACCTGAAGGCGATCCTCACCCGGATCGCGCGCAAATGGTGGCTCTTCGCCATCACCGTCTCCATCGCGCTGGCGGCGGGCGTGGCGTACATCAAGACCACGCCGAAGTCCTACGGCGTGAAGGCGGTGCTGCGCATGAGCGAGGGGCGGCGCTCCAGTTTCGGCGGCCCGAAGGAAGAATTCATACGGGGTTCCGGCTATTTGAAGACCGACGCCGAGCTGGAGGACGAGATCACCATGATCCGTTCGGTGAGCAACATGACCGCCACGCTCAAGAAGCTCGATTTCTCCATCGGCTACTTCGTGAAGGAGAATTTCATTACCAAAGAAGAGTATGATGCGCCGCCGTACACGGTGCGCATGGACTCCTCGGTGCACCAGATGTGCGGTGTGGCCGTGCATGTGAAGGTGGACACCCTGGCCGGCACCTGGCGCGTGACCGCGCAAGGCAAGAATGTGCGCCTCTACGACCTGCGCACGGAGAGCGTGGCCGACGGTTTCCTGCCCACGGTTGAGATCGACGAGCTGGTGGCCCTGGGCCAGCCCTTCAAGAGCGAGTTCCTCTCCTTCGGCATCGAATTGCGGCCCGGCCGGGCCATGAAGGCGGGAAGCGACCACTTCTTCTACCTGAACCCGCTGGACGAGCTGTTGCGCCAATGGCAGGGAACCACCTCCGTGGATCCCATGAGCGACGAGAGCAACATCGTGATCCTGACCACGAGCGGGGAGGTGATCAGCAAACAGCAGCGGTTCCTGGACATGCTGATGGCCACGTACATCCAGAGCGAGCAGGACAAGAACACCCAGAAGGGCAAGGCCACGATCGAGTTCATCGACGCCACCCTGCAACAGAGCGGGCAGAAACTGCAACAGGCGCAAGCACAACTGCAGATCGCGCAGACAGGCGGCAGCATGGGCGACGGCGCCATCCAGAGCGGGGCCATCAACCAGGAGCTCTTCCGCCTGCAGGACGAGGAGGGTCGCATACGCAGCAAGCTCAGCAACCTGAACGCGTTGGTGAGCACCATGAGCACCGACCCGGGCGGGCAGGCAAGCACCATCGCCGCCACCGGGCTCGATGCGCCCAGCCTGAACACCCTGATCGACAAGTACAACCAGGACGTGCAACGGTTGCGCACCGACGAGTTGAACGTGAAGATCGCCACCGCGCCCATCATCGCGTTGCGCCGCACGGTGCAGACCGAGCGCGACCAGATCGTGCAGAGCGCGCAGGCCCTGGCCCGCCAGACCCAGAGCGAGCTGGGGACCATCCAGTCGCGCATCAGCACCCTGCAGGGCAAGCTCTATGTACTGCCCCGACAGGAGGCCGATCGCCGCATCGCCGCCAAGAACTACGAGATCAACGAGGGCCTTCACAACTACCTCATGGAGAAATCCTACGAGGCGCAGATCGCGGTGAACAGCGACCAGGTGGACAAGAGCGTGGTGGACAAGGCGCGTCCCGACCCGCCCGCCCCGATCGCGCCTGACAAGAAGATGGTCCTCGGCGGCGCCTGTGCCCTGGGCTTCATCATCCCGCTGCTGCTGCTGATGCTGCTGGACCTCCTGAACGACAAGATCGGCGGGCTGGACGAACTGAAGCGCCTGACGGCCGTGCCAATCCTGGCCACCATACCCAGCAGCAAGCGCAAGCGCATCACACCGGACGAGCCCAAGAGCCTGCTGGCCGAGAGCTTCCGTACCGCGAGGATCAATCTGCAGTACCTGAACGCCAACGCCCCACGGCAGGTGGTGGGCATGACCAGCAGCACCAGCGGGGAGGGCAAGACCTTCTGCTCGATCAACCTGGCCACAGTGATCACCCTTAGTGGCAAGCGCACCCTGCTGGTCGATGCGGACATGCGCCGCCCCCGCGTGCACGAGTACCTGGAACTGCCGGACGGCCCTGGTCTGAGCACCTACTTGATCGGCGAATGCACGCTGGAACAGACCATTCGCCGAAGCGGTGTCCAAGGGCTCGACGTGATCACCGCCGGTCCCATCCCGCCCAATCCGCTGGAACTGGTGGAGTCGCCCCGCATGGCCGAGCTCTTCGCCGAGGCCCGTAAGCGCTATGACCACATCGTCGTGGACGCTTCGCCCATGGGCCTGGTGAGCGAGTTCAAGATCATCATGGGCCACGTGGACGTCATCCTCTACGTGGTGCGCCAGGGCCACACCCGCCGCCCCATGCTGCGCGGGGTGAACGACCTGTACCGCGACGGCAAGCTGCCGCACGCCAATATGATACTCAACGACGTGAAGGCCGGGGACGGCTACGGGGACGGCTATGGCTACTACACCAGGTAGCCCGGGCGGCGGGATGCTCCGGTCCGAAGGCTTCCAGCGCTACTTCCGCAACACCTCGTGGCTCTTCATCGACCGGGTGGTGCGGTTGGTCTCCGTGCTGGTCACCAGCATTTTCGTGACGCGCTTCCTGGGTCCGGAACTTTTCGGCGAACTCAATTACGCGAGCGCTTTCGTGGGCATGTTCTTCGCGCTCACCTCCATGGGGATGGAGGACATCATCACCCGCGACCTGGTGCGCCACCCCGAACGCCGCGATACCCTGCTCGGCTCGGCCGCCATGTTCAAGCTGGGCGGTTCGGTCATCCTGTTCATCGCCGTGCTGGGCATCGCGCTGCTCAAGGGCATGTCCTCGTTCAAGGTCCTGCTGGTCGCGCTCATCGCCTGTGCGGAGTTCCTCAAGCCCTTCTCGGTGATCGAGCCCTTCTTCCATTCCCGCACGCAGGGCCGCATCGTGGCGCAGGTGAACATCGTGCAATCGATCGCGATCTCGCTGTTCCGGATCGGTGTGATCATGGTGGCCAGCAGTCCCCAGGACGCGATGGTACCTCTGGCGATGGCCTACATCGTGGAAATGGGCGCCATCTCGGGCAGCTACTTGGTCGCCTACCGGAGCCAGGGCCTGCACTGGCGCGCTTGGCGGTTCGACACGGCGGTCGCTATGGACCTGCTGCGGCAATCCTGGCCGCTGATCGTGTTCGGCATCGCCCTTTACGTGCAGGCCAAGATCGACCAGGTGATCATCGGCGACGTGCTGCGCGGCCAGCTGGGCGAGCGTGGCGCCGATGCCGAGGTGGGCCAGTACTCCGCAGCGCTCAAGATGATCGAGGCACTGGGCTTCCTCCCCAGCATCGTGGCGGCCAGCCTCGCGCCAGCGATCACCCGGGCGCACATGCAGGACCGCGCGCTCTTCGAGCGCCGCGTCACCGACCAGTACCGCCTGATGTTCCTGCTCTTCCTGGTGACCGCCGTTCCCCTCTACTTCCTGGCGCCGCCCTTCATGATCCTGTTCTTTGGGGAAGAATTCAGCACGGCGGGCCAGCTGCTCTCCTTGTTCGCGATCCGCCTCTTCTTCACCAACATGGGCGTGGCCAAAACGGCCTTCATCACCAACGAGGGGCTCTTCCGTTACTCGATGGTCACCGCAGTGATCGGGGCGGCGTGCAACATCACGCTCAACCTGCTGCTGATCCCGAGCATGCACGCCAAAGGCGCCATCTGGGCCATGATCATCAGCTTCTTCATCAGCAACTTCCTGCTGGACCTCTTCTACCGGGAGGCCCGGCCCAACTTCGCGTGGACCATGCGCGCCATCGGTACCTTTTGGCGCGTGCGGCACGCCGCCGCATGACCGAGCCATGAACGGGAGCAACGAACAGGAATGGCGCATCGACGCCGGTCACGGCCCGGGGCCTGTACTGGCCAACCGGGATCTGGTGCCCCTGCGTCCCGCGCTCTTCAGCAACTTCGCTTGCGAGCGGTGCGGCGCGCCGGGGCCCAAGCCCGTTCGCGACCTCTTCATCGGCATCCAAGTGATGGGCGAATACGCCTGTGGGGCCTGCGGCACGCGCTTTTTCCGTGACCTGCCCATCGGCTTCCAGGTGGACCTGCCGCTCGCCTTCACCGTTGAGGGCCGACGGATCCTGCATTGGAACGCAGAGCCCTGGATCACATATCCCGAGTACGCGGAGCCGTCCGCCCTGGAGCCCCGCATCGAGCGGAAGGTCTTCAGCGGGCACGAGCGGATCATCGTGCTCAACACGCTGGACCACCTGTACGGCCACGTGCTGCTCAAGCTCTACAACGCGCAATACTACCTGGACCACTACAAGGACCGCGGCCTGGTGGTGATCGTGCCGCGGATGTTCGAGTGGCTGGTCCCGAAGGGCGTGGCCGAGGTATGGGTCGTGGACCAGAAGCTGTCGCAGGCCCGCGCCTGGCACCCGGCGATCGACCGCTTCGCACAGGAGCAGCTGCCGCGCTACAAGGAGGTGGACCTGGCGCGCGGCTGGGGGCACGTGGAGCCCGCGCATGTTGACATCGAGCGGTTCACCGGCGTGGAGCCATTCCCGCTGGACAAGTATGTATCCACCGCCCCGCACATCACCTTCGTGGCGCGCACGGACCGGCTGTGGTTCCGTTCGCCCCTGGCCAAATTCTGCCGCCGGGCCCTGGGCGCCGTCGGTCTGGGGAAGAGCGCGGGCCGCTGGTTCACCGGCCGACAGTCGGCCCTGATGCGCGGTGTGATGCGCCGGGTGAAGAAAGCCCTGCCCGACGCATCCTTCACCGTGGTGGGCCTGGCCCCGCCCGGCGGGTTCGAGGGGCTGGCCGAGGACCTGCGCACCATGCGCATGGACACGGAGACCGAGCTGCGCTGGTGCCGCGCCTACGCGCGGAGCCACATCGTGGTGGGCGTGCATGGCAGCAACATGCTGCTGCCCACCGCGCACGCCGCGGGGCTCATCGAGATCCTGCCGCGCGACCGCTTCGGCAACTTCGGGCAGGACGTGAGCATCCGCTACGGTGACCGGATGCAGCTCTTCCTCTACCGGTTCGTGGACGAGTTCGTCGGCCCGGCCACCGTTGCGCGCAATGCGGTGTCGATGATCCGCCACTTCACCGTGTACCACCGCAACAACATCCTCAATACTTTCGGGCTCCACCGCACACCATGAGCAGCCAGCCCTACACGATGCGCACCGCCGTGCTCTTCATCGCCTTCCGGCGCGTGGAGGAGAGCGCGGCCGTATTCGAGGCGATCCGTGCGGCCCGCCCGCCCCGGCTCTACTTCGCGGTGGACGCCCCACGACCGGGCAAGCCCGAGGAGGCCGCGCAGGTGGCTCGGGTCAGGGATCTGGCCAAGCTGGTGGACTGGCCCTGCGAGTTCAAGACGCGATTCAGCGATGTGAACCAGGGCGTGAAGTACGGCCCGTGGAACGCGATGAAATGGTTCTTCGAGCAGGAAGAAGAGGGCCTCATCATGGAGGACGACTGCCTGGCCCACCCCTCCTGGTTCCGCTTCGCGGAGGAACTGCTCGAGCACCACCGGCATGACGAGCGGATCTGGGCGATCATCGGGAACAACCTGATGGACGAGTGGAAGCCGGCGAACGACGACTCCTACTACTACACCGCGCACGGCTACGGCGCGTACTGGGGCTGGGCCACCTGGCGGCGCACGTGGGACCGTTACGACCTGGACATGACGCACTGGCCTGAGCTGCGCGACAGCGGGCTGCTGGACGGCCACTGCCTCTCGGGCAACGAGCGCACCGAAGCGTACGGCGTCTTCGAGTACTCCTGGAACGGCCACATCACGGGGTGGGATTTCCAATTCGACTACAGCCGTACGGTGAACGGGGCGATGAACATCATCCCCAACGTGAACCTGGTGCGCAACATCGGCTTCGGCGAAGCGGGCACCAACACGGTGAGCGGCCTGGACCCGCGCAACAAGGATGGCCGGGGCGCGATGGCCTTCCCGTTGAAGCACCCGAAATTCTTCCTTGTCGACAAGGATCGCGATCTGGCCTATTTCGCGAAGTACATCGAGCCGAGCCGGCTGCGCAAGTTCAAGGACCTGATCAAGCGCCTGCTGCCCGCCGAGGTGGACAAAGCGGTGACCCCCTTCCTCGGCAAGCTGCAGCGCAAGCTGGGCCTGCACTGAACCCCGGATCCCGAGCCGCACCGTGATCTCCAAACGAAAACTGGTGAACGCCCTCTTCCTGGCGGGCTTCCCGGTGTACGGCCTGGGCACCTACCTCATGTTCGAGCCCGCGGTGGGCTGGAGCCTCGGCCTGCTGCTGGCCAGCGCGCCGTTCACGGCCATCATCGTGTTCCACCTGGTGGACCTGATGTACCGGGGGCGCTTCTCCTCGCATGTGGGGCCCGTGTTCTGGCTGTGCTGCGCAGGCATCCTCTCCTTCGACCTGTCGGTGCTCCTGGGCCTCCACTACCGCAGCCCGGTGCTCATACCGGCCAATGCGGTGGCCATCATCCTGCAATGCACGACACCCTACCTGGCGGCGGTGATCGTTCAGGTGTACAACCGCGACGAGGACGGCTTCGACTGGTCGGCCATGCTGCTCAAGTGCCTCTTCGCGCTCATCGCTATCAACGTGCTGGGCATGGGCGCGGGCATGCACAACAAGCTGCACAGTTTCGAGGGCCGGGCGAGCTTCCCCTTCGTGCTCGGCATCTACGAATCGGCCCACCTGCTGGCCTTCGTGAACCTGGTGCTGCTCTTCCACATGCGGGACATCGCGCGCAGGCCGGTCCGCTTCGCGCTCATGCTGGCCTTCTACCTGATGAATCTCGCGATCATCATGAGCGTGAACAGCCGCCTCTCGTTCATGGTCTTCTTCGTGATGACGGTGCTGGTGCTCGTGCGCGCGGTGAAGGCCTTTCGCGGGCTCTACTGGACCTCGTTGTTCACCATGCCCATCATGGTCAGCTTCGCGCTGCTGATCTACGCGATCCTCTCCCTGCCCTTCTTCATCGCCGTGCTGTCGCGGGTGGACAAGAAGGACGTGACCACCTACAACGGCCGTACCTATATCTGGGAATCGGCCTGGGACTGGGCTACCACGGACGGCCGCGGGCTGCTCTTCGGCAACGGGTACAACGGGCAGTACAGGCTGCGCCTGCTCGACTTCGTGGCCAAGCTCTGGGGCGAGGGCGACTCGTACAACCTGCACATGCACAGCGCCTTCCTGGAGTTCTTCGTGAACCAGGGCATCGTGGGCATCATCCTCATGTACCTGATCTACTGGACAGCCACCAAACACTACCACGGCCACTACCAACAGGGCACCTCCATGGCCCCCCTGTACGGCGGCCTGCTGTACCTGTTGTTCGTGTGGCAGATCGACATCACGGGCTACGGTTATTACATCGGCTTCATGCTGCTCTTCATGGTCATGGCCCCCTTGTCGATCAAAGCCTCCTCGATCACCGGTAAACGCACCGACCTGGCCGGGCGGTGGCTGCCATGAGCGCCATGCGCGGAGGCCGCCGTGAACACGGCAATGCCCCCGCAGCCGGGGAGGCCCCGCTCGTGAGCATCGTCACCGTGGTGTACAACGGCGCCGCCACCATCGAGCGCACGATCCGCAGCGTCCTTGCGCAGACGTGGCCGCGCATCGAGTACATCATCGTGGATGGCGGCAGCACCGACGGCACGCTCGATATCATCCGCCGGTACGAGGACCGCATCGACTACTGGGAAAGTTCACCGGACAAAGGGATCTACGACGCCATGAACAAGGGCATCACCCTGTGTACGGGCGAATGGACCGGCCTGATCAACGCGGACGATTGGTACCCCGATGACGCTGTGGCCACGGCCATGGCCGCGGTCAAGGACCGTCCGGACGTCCAGATCGCGCATGGCGACATCCTGATCCATTATCCCAATGGCACCAGCAAGGTGAAACACCCGAAAGCAGGCGGATTCCTCCTTAAGTACTGGGAGATGACCATGAACCACCCCAGCTTCTTCGTGCGACGCTCGTTCTACACGGGGCGGCCCTTCAGCACGGCCTTCCGCGTTGGCGGCGACCACCACTGGACACTGCGTGCGTGGATGGAGGGACCACAGGCGTTCCTGCGGGTGCCGGCCGTGCTCGCCCATTTCAGCGTCGGTGGGGCCAGCGCCACCATGCCCCTGCGCAAGGGCCTGCGCGAAGGGGATGCCATCGGCCGCGACCTGGGCTTGGGTCCGGGGGAACGCCTATTGGGCCGCACCGTTCGGATCGCGCTCCATCTTCCCGCGCAGGCCAAGTTGTGGTTCAACCAGTTCGTGGCACCTTTGCTTCGCCGATCCTGATGGCCAGCCCCTTCAACATCTTCCAGGACTTCCGGGCCAATCGCAACAACCCCAAGGGGCTGCTTGTGTTGACCTTCTTCCGCCTCATGCACCTGCTGCGCCTGAGCACGATCACCTTCATCCTCTTCCTCCCGCTCTTCATTCTGTACCGCATCCTGGTGGAGTGGATCCTGTGCATCGAACTGCCCTGGAAGACGCGCGTGGGTCCCGGTTTCCGCATCGACCACGGACAGGCGCTCATCATCAACGACGGCACCGTGTTCGGTGCGGGCTGCACCGTGCGCAACAGCACCACCATCGGCAACCGCAAGCTGAAGGACGGCACCTACAGCCGCTCTCCTGTATTCGGTGACCGGGTGGACGTAGGCGCGAACGCCATCATCATCGGGCCCATCACCATCGGCGATGACGTGGCCATCGGCGCCGGGGCCGTGGTGCTGAAGGACGTGCCATCGAAGCATGTGGCCGTGGGCAACCCCGCGCGCATCCTTCCGAGACCCTGAGTTCCCGGGCCTGAAAGCCAGAAGGCCCGGTGCGGCGATCGCACCGGGCCCTCTCGTGCATATCCGCTATCATTCCACCACCAGCCGTTCCACGGGTCGGTCCATGGTGCGCAACGCGTACACGCCCCGGCCGAGGCCCTTGGGCAGTTCCATGCCCACCGAACCCGGGGGCAGTACCGCTGCGGCCACCTCCTGTCCGTTGGCGCCTACGAAGGAGACCGGGCCACCCATAGGGACGGTGAAGTTGATCCGTGCACCGGGGATCGCCGGATTGGGATAGATCCCGCCGGTCCCGGCCAGCACGGGTATGCTCTCCGTGCCGGTGCTCAGGTCGCACAGCTGATCGTCCTCGCGCACAAGCACTTTCGAGCGGAAGGCGGCCAGGGTGATGCTGCCCGACCAGTACTGGCCGTCCACATCGCTCCAGCAACCGTCCAGGCTGAAGGTCTGCTCCGTAGCGCCATCATTGATCAGTACCATCTGCTTCTCCAGCGGATCGTTGGCCTGCACCTGCACCTTGTGCAGATGGATGTTGTCGATATAATACTGCGGCATCGTCCACTTGTTGATCAGCAGGAGCTTGGCCTGCTCGGAGGCCGACACCTGGAAGTAGATGCTGCGGTCGCGCCGGCCCGGGCCGAAGGGCATCAGTCGCTCATACCGGGTGTAGGGGTTCCCGCTCTGCGATTCGCCCTTGATACCCACATTAACGTACCCTTCCGCATCGGCCTGCAGGCTCAGGTCCAACCGGTACCAGTCGTTGACGCCGTTCTGCACCGGGAACCATTCCGGCCCGCGCACCGAGCAATCGTCGTAGACCGAATTGTCGGGGATATACACCTTCAGGCAGCCGTTGTCCAGGTGCCCCGCATCATGCGTCACCTGCGCGTTGTTGGGCCACACGGCGTTGGCCCAGCCGTTCGCGGAGCCCTGGAACGTGCCGCTCGGGATGAGTTCTCCTGAAAGCTCGCTCACCGTGGTCCACTCGGTGAGGCGAAGCGGGCTGCGCGTGGTGCCCACCTCTTCGCCACGGGCGGCCTGCCAGTGTTCCAGGCTGTACCAGTGCTGGCCCGCTTGGAAGCTGAACAGGAAGATGCCCATCTCGTTGTACGGGTTGAAGTAGCGGTTGTTGGTGAAGCTGCCGAAATCCACGGGCTGCGCGGTGTAGCAGTTGTAGAAGCGCACGGCGTACTGGTCCTTCCGCAGACCATAGATCACATTGCCGGAGTACTGATCATCGTAGTTCGCCACATAATACGGGTATTGCGCTCCCGGACCATTGGTGTTGGAGTAGTCGCTGATGGACATGCCGATGCCGCAGTTGAATATGACGTTGTCCCGCACCTGATGGCCGTGCGTGTTCATGTTGTGGTCCACATTGATGCCCACCCCGGTGAGGTTGGCGATGGTGTTGCGCCGCACGATCGTGTTCACGTTGCTCGTGTTCCCGAAGTAGATGCCGAGACCCAGCTCCTGGTAGTGCGGCATGACGGTGGAGGAACCGTCAAGTCCGCACACCGCATCGTACATGATGTTGTCCTGCACGGTCAGCCCGTCCGAGTGGTCGAACGCGATGGCCCCGCCGTCGTTCAGCGTGGTGAGGAAGTGATGGATGACGTTCTTCTCGATCAGGTGGTTCCCGTTGGCCACGATGCCGATGTAGCCCACGTTCTCGAACCGGTTGCCTCGGATGACATTGCCCTGGCCGATGCCCCGGATGCCGAAGTAGCCCCACTGCGTCTCCCCTTCGCCGGGTATCGTGGCGATGTCCTCCAGGTCGTTCCACTGGAAGACCGAATTGTTGTCGATCATCAGGCAGCCCGTGGCCAGCGTGCGGCGGAGCGTGTTGTGCTCGAAGAGGTTGTCGTGCCCGTAACTACGGATACCGTGGTAGGTATCCTCCATGGTGCAGTTCCGGATGATCACGTTGCTGGCGTCGTCCACACGCACGCCGGCGTTCCGGTGGTGGCGGAAGACCAGATTCTCGGCCACCATGTGGTGCCGCTGGTAGGAGCACAGCAGGCCGGTCCACTCGGTGCTGGCCTCCACGGTAAGGCCGTTGGGATCCGCATTGCCGGAGGCCCTCAGGTACAGGTATCCGGAGGAAGCCTCATAGTACCATTCGTTCGGCGCGTCCAGCAGGTCCAGCCGGTTCTCCAGGTAGAAACCCCAGTCATCGGCCGCCATGTTGTTATTGGTGGGCTGGGTGCTGAAGGTAAGTGTGCCGTTGTTGAAGCCCGTCACCTTCAGCGTATCGATGCTGCTGGCGGTGCAGCGGAGGACGCAGCGCGCGCCGGTCCAGAACCCGTTGGACTCGGTGAGGTTCGCGCTGTGCAGGGTAGTGCCGCTCCCCTGGTCGTTGCGGTACCAGCCGGTGTTCGGCGTACGCGCGAGCGTGGACCGCGCACCGCCCACGTAAACCTGGCTCACCAGGGCACCGACCTGCGCACGCCAGATATTCCCTTGGTACTGCGTCCAGCCCGTCACCAGCTTCGCCCCATCGATGATGGGATCGGCTCCGGAGCCATAGGCTCCGTAGGTGATCGGCGCCCCGGCCGCGCCCGATGTGCCCCAAATGATCCCCCCCCGGTAGTGCCCGCCGCGCTGGAAGAGGATCTGGTCGCCCGGCTGGATCGTGTACGCGCTCTGGTTCACCCGGTCGATGGTGCGCCAGGCCGTAGCCTGCGACGTACCGTTGGCCGCGTCGTTGCCGCTGGGCGACACGTAGTACACGGTGGCCTGCGCGGCAGGAACGGCGAAGGCCGCCACCAGCAGCGCTACCAGGTATCCGAGGCCGGTGCGGAAGGGTTCAGAACGCATCATGCGCTGTCAGTTTTGCGCCTTCAACCCCGCATAGCGGAGGGCTGTTCGGTCTTTTCGACCAAAGCGCGCATTGCTTCGACGAAGACCCATATCCGTCGCCGAGCCATTTGCGCAGTGATAAATTCGCGGCCCGGAAAGCCGACCTACCGATCTAACGAACCCCACGCCGCCGCGCACCGTACCAAGCCGCCCCCATGCTGCCGAGCCAACGCACGATCCGCCTGCTGGACAAGGGCCGCAGCGCCTATTCCCGCTTGTTCCCTGGAAAGAGCCGCTTCGGTTTCACATACGACCTGGCCCAACTGCGCGGGCAGGAGGGCTGTGACCGTATCCGTCAGGAACTCCTCGCTCCCAAGCCCAGCATGATCTGCCGCTTCGGCAGCACAGAACTGCTCTCCCTGCTCGGCCATCTCGGCCACCTCGCTGACCCGAAGCCCTCCCTGCTCAACCATATCCGCTATATCACCGGCGCGCTGCCCGGATATGGGAACGACCCCGAGCACACGCAACTCCTCTACCTGCTCAGCGGCGTGTTCCCGCCCCGGCCCGACGTGGAGCAGCGCTTCGGCGAACGGATGATGGAGGACATGAAGCTGGTGGACATCCTGGGCTCCTGGCGCCGTGAGGAATCCTTCTTCACCAAGGAACTGGCCCACGCTGTGAAGGTGGAACTTCCCGCACTGGAGCCCTTCCTGCACAAAAATCCCTGGAGCGAGGTACTGGAGGGAAAGACCGTGCTGGTGGTGCATCCGTTCGAGCGCACCATCCTGAGCCAATGGGAGCGCCGCGAGAAGCTCTTCCAGGACCCGCGCGTGCTGCCGCCCTTCGAGCTGAAGACCATCCGTGCGGTGCAGACCGTTGCGGGCAACCCCACCTCCTTCAAGGACTGGTTCGAGGCGCTCAAGTACATGGAGGACCGCATGAGCGGCATGGATTGGGACGTGGCCATCATCGGCTGCGGCGCGTACGGCTTCCCCCTGGCCGCGCACGCCAAACGCATGGGGCGCAAGGCCGTCCATGTCGGTGGTGCCACGCAGTTGTTCTTCGGCATCGTTGGCGCACGCTGGGAGAACCACCCGCTACGCAACGCGTACTGGGTACGGCCCGGCGACAACGAACGCCCCGAGCACGCCGGCGTGGTAGAGGGCGCCTGCTACTGGTGAAGCTGTTCCAACCACCGCCTGTGAAGAGCACGTGCCACGTGGCCCCTATGCCGTAGCGGCCCCGGATAGTTTCGCCCGATGCCCGCAACACCCGTGCGCGTCCTTGTCGTTGGCCAGACCCCGCCTCCGTTCGGTGGACAGGCCGTGATGATCGAAGCCCTGCTGCGCGGCACCTATGGCAAGGTACACCTGTTCCACGTGCGGCTGGCCTTCTCCGAGGACATGGAGAGCGTGGGCAAGTTCGCCTTCCGCAAGGTGTGGATCCTGTTCGCGACGATCCTTCGGATCTGGTATGCGCGACTGCGCCACGGCACACCCGTGCTGTACTACCCGCCCAGTGGCCCCAACAAGGTACCCGTGCTGCGCGACATCGTCCTGCTGAACGCCGTGCGCTGGATGTTCCGCCGCACCGTGTTCCACTTCCACGCGGGCGGCGTGTCCGGCTTCGCACCGCAGCTACCCGCACCGTTGCGGCCGCTGTTCCGTATGGCGTACGGGAATCCTGCACTCACCATCCGAACCGCACCCCAGAACCCCGATGATGGCAAGGCACTTGGCGCACGGCACGACATCGTAGTGCCCAACGGCCTGCCGGACATGCGTGGCACGGTGCCTGAACGCACCGCCGGGCCGGGCGATCCCGTCACGATCCTCTTCTGCGGCGTGCTCATCCCCAGCAAGGGCGTGCGCATGCTGCTCGATGCCTTCGCGAGCATCGTGCGACAGGGCGCCAACGTGCGACTCGAACTGATGGGCAAATGGGGTGACGAGGCCTTCAAGCGGGAGATCGAAGGGCTCGTGGCCCAGCAGGGCCTCACGGGAAACGTCACCTTCCTCGGCGTGAAACGTGACCAGGCCAAGTGGGCCGCTTTCGCGGGTTGCGACATCTTCTGCTTCCCCAGCTTCTTCGAGGCCGAGAGCTTCGGCCTCGTGCTCGTGGAGGCCATGATGTTCGCCAAACCCGTGGTCACCACCCTTTGGCGCGGCATACCCTCCGTGGCGCAGGACGGCGTGAACGGCTTTGTCGTGCCTGTGCAGGACGCCGCCGCCGTGGCCGACCGCCTGATGCGCCTCGTGGACGACCCCGCGTTGCGCGAACGCATGGGGCGCGAGGGACGGCGCATCTTTGAGGATCGTTTCACGTTGGAACGCTTCCACCGGAACATGGAGGACGCGCTCGCCACGTGCGGCGATACCACGAGAACGGCATCATGAAGAACGCGCGCCTGCTCATCACCGGAGGATCCGGATTCATCGGCACCAACGCCGTGACGCATTTCAGCACACAGGGCGCAGATGTGCTCAACCTCGATTGGAACCCGCCGCTTGACCCCACGCATCGGCCGCTATGGAAGGAATGCGACATCCTGGACGAGGAACGGATGCGCACCATCTTCCAGGAGTTCCGGCCCACGCACGTGATCCACCTGGCCGCACGCACCGACACCGACATCCAGGACGACATCACGGCCTACGAGCAGAACCATACCGGCACGGAGAACGTGCTGCGCACCGTGAAGATCACCCCCTCCATCGAGCGGCTCATCGTTACCAGCACGCAGTTCGTGTGCGAGGCCGGCTACCAGCCCAAGGACGACCTGGACTTCAAGCCCTTCACGCTCTACGGCGAAACGAAGCGCCGCTGCGAGCTGGCCACGCGCGAAGCGGGCCTCACCTGCGCGTGGACGATCATCCGCCCCACCACCATCTGGGGCCCCTTCAGCCTGCGATACCGCGACGTGATGTTCAAGGTGATGCGCAAGGGTCTCTACTTCCACCCGGGCGGAAAAAAAGTGATACGCTCCTATGGGTACGTGGGCAACGTGGTGTGGCAGATCGGCCGCATGCTCACCCTGCCGAAGGCCGACATGGATGGCCGGGTGTTCTACGTGGGCGATCAACCGATGGACCTGCGCATCTGGGTGGAAGCCGTGTCGCGGCGCCTCACCGGCAAGCCCGTGCGCTACATCCCGTCCGCGCTCATCCGCGCCATCGCCCTCGCAGGCGACGTGCTCACCACGCTGCGCCTCCCCTTTCCGATCACTACCGGCCGGTATCGCAGCATGACCAGCGACTACATCACGCCCATGGACCGCACGATCGCCGCGCTGGGCGAGGCCCCGTACACGCTGGAACAGTCCGTGGACGAGACCATCCGCTGGTACGAGAACGGCAGCGAACGCTTCATCGCCCCGGCACGGATCGACCCGCGCGAAAAAGCCGGGCACACGGCATGACGGAACCCCTGCCCAAGAAGCCCGTGCTCGGCACGGACCTGTCCACGGGGTCGTTCGCGGAGCACATCGCGCGCTTCGCGGCGTTCGGTGCCGCCCACCGTTCCTCGTACGTGTGCTGCGTGAACGTCCACATGTGCGTGGAGGCCCACAACGACCCGGCTTTCGCCGCGGTGGTGAACAACGCCGACTTCGCCACGGCCGACGGCATGCCCATGCTCAACCGCTTGAACCGCCAGTACCACCTGCGGCAGGAGCGCGTGGCCGGCAACGACATCATGCCCGCCCTGATGGCCGAGGCCGCGGAGCAGGGGCTGAGCATCTACCTCTATGGCGGTAAGCCGGACGTACTGGACCGCATCACCACGCGCGCGGCGAAAGAGCTGCCGGCGCTGCGGATCAGTGGTGCCGAGTCGCCGCCCTTCCGCCCCCTCACCGATACCGAAATGGAGGAAGCGGCCGCGCGCATCAACGCCAGCGGCGCCCAGGTCGTGCTCGTTTCACTCGGCTGCCCCAAGCAGGAGAAGTGGATGGCCCGCATGAAAGGCCGCATTCAAGGGATCATGCTCGGCATGGGTGGGGCCTTCCTCCTCTACGCCGGGGTGGATACGCGTGCCCCGAAATGGATGCGCGACCTGTCCTTGGAATGGCTCTACCGCCTGGCCTTGGAGCCGCGCCGCCTCTTCAAGCGCTACCTCATCACCAACACCACCTTCGTATGGCTGGTGGCCACCGAGGGTTTCCGGCGGCCCACGGCCACGTGACGCCATGTCCTGCTTGCGGTCGAAACCCGGGCAGGGGCTCCTTCCGTTTCGACGAAGCGAAGATACTTATCGACGAGATTGACTTTCCGCAAGACCACCCGCTACATTTGACGCGTTCCCGCCGCCACCCCGCATAGCCATCCCCGCGTGGAGAATCCGCTACCCCCTCGTTCGAACAAACGCTCTGCCGGCCTGCCCGGCGAGCGGCGCGGTGCGCGGCCCGAGGCCAACCAGGACCTGGCCACGGTGCTCCGCTCGAGCCAACGCTCCTTCCTCTCCGTACGCAGCGGGCTCAACCAGGTGCTCGCCTTCGAGCCCCTCACCACGGTCAAGGACCTGATCATCGTGGGCGACGGTCCGGCCGCCGAGGAGATCTTCCGCTACTGCCAGGACCAGACCGTGCGCGGCTACCGCTTCCGGGGCCTCTTCAACGATCGCGCGGTGGAAGGTGTACTGGGCCCGCAGCGCCTCGGCGACATCGAGGCCGCGAAGGTCTTCGCCGTGCAGAACCGCATCGACATCGTCTACTGCGCGCTGCCCGGCTCCCAGAAGGAAGCGATCACCGAATTGCTGGAGTATTGCGAACGAAACACGATCCGCTTCCGTGTGATCCCGAGCGCCGACAGCTTCATCCCGGTGGTGGAGGCCAAGAACCTGGAGTTCCACGGCAGCGTGCCCGTGAGCAAACTGCGCGACGAACCGCTTGACAAGCGCTGGAACCGTGCGGTGAAGCGCGCCTTCGACATCCTCTTCTCCCTCGGCGTCATCGTCTTCGTCCTCAGCTGGCTCATCCCCATCCTGGCCCTGGCGGTGAAGCTCAGCAGCCCGGGGCCCGTCTTCTTCAAGCAGACCCGTCTGGGTGAGGGCAAGAAGAAATTCAGCTGCTACAAGTTCCGCAGCATGCGCGTGAACAAGGAGGCCGACAGCAAGCAGGCCACCAGGAACGACCCGCGCGTGACCAAGGTGGGCGCCTTCCTGCGCAAGAGCAACCTGGACGAGATGCCGCAGTTCTTCAACGTGCTCTTCGGCCAGATGAGCGTTGTGGGCCCCCGCCCCCACCCCCTGAAGCTCAATGACCAGTTCCGGGACATCATCGACAAGTACATGGTGCGCCACTTCGTGCGCCCCGGCATCACCGGCTGGGCTCAGGTGAACGGCTTCCGCGGTGAGACCCGCACCCCCGAACTCATGGAGAAGCGCGTGGACCTGGACGTGTGGTACCTGGAGAACTGGTCCTTCCGGCTCGATCTGAAGATCATCGTGAAAACGGTGACCAACATGCTGGGCAAGGACGAGCGGGCATACTGAGCCGCTCCCGCCCCCGAGAGCCCCTTCCTCCGATCGCCCGGGACGGGCTTTTTCGTTGAAAGCCTTGTGGGTAAGCCGGATAGGGCTATATTCGCGCCCCTTTCCGACAAAAATGGCCAACCACAAAAGCGCCCTGAAGCGCGTCCGCCAGACCGAGACCCGCAACGAGCGCAACCGCTACCAGCACAAGACCACGCGGAACGCCGTGCGCGACCTGCGGGCCACCACCGCCAAAAAGGACGCCGAGAAGCTCCTGCCCGAGGCGGAAAGCATGCTGGACAAGCTGGCCAAGAAGAATGTGATCCACAAGAACAAGGCCGCCAACCTGAAGAGCAGTTTGCGCAAGCACGTGGCCAAGCTGAAGTAAGGTCTCCGCTCGGCCGGACCGATCCGGACCGCATACCCCGCGTTTTCAAGGACAGGCTCCCATCATGGGGGCCTGTTCTACTTTCAGCCCCTGCGTGAAAGAAGTGGACGAAACCCCGCTGAAACTGAGCATTCCCGAGTGGTCCAAGGCGGATCGCCCCAGGGAGCGCCTGCTCGCCAACGGCCCCAAGGCCCTGAGCGATGCGGAACTCGTGGCTATCCTGATCCGCAGCGGCA
>Ga0138256_10001214_pt1 | contig 27877 bp, 26 predicted proteins | sample KNB2016incub_MG_FD_105486 | JGI IMG/M metagenome (GOLD analysis project Ga0138256, IMG submission 105486) | Active sludge microbial communities from wastewater in Klosterneuburg, Austria - KNB2014incub_MG | ecosystem: Engineered > WWTP > Activated sludge > Unclassified | place: Austria...
AACACAGATTACGAATATGTGATTTTCGACAGAGTCTTCAGCAACAACTGGCTTCTGGAGCATGAAGGCGGACAGACGGGATGCACCCCGCCCATCCCTACGGGCCTGATTACCGTTTTGAAAACATATGACGTGGATTCCCGGGGCAATGTCAGTGTCACGTCAACCGAGGAAATACTCGACAAGTTCTGCGTGGCGCCGAACTGCCATTACGAGGGGGGTGCTACATGCGTTGCGCCCTGATAAAAGCCATTTGCGCCAAGGCCCTGTTTTCCTGTAAAATTTTAGGTAGGAGCTGTGTTTTATACGTTTCCCCAGGGGCAAGCATGAACTTTTATAGTTCAAAAAGAACGGTTTATGTCGTTTTGACGGCACTTGTTCTTTTTATATCAGGCATTTCGCCCGCTCTGGCCGGTGCAGCCCCGACTCCGTGCGACCCCCTGTATTACGAGTCGCTTCGCTCCCGTGCATGGCTGGAAGCCCAGCGTGAAATCACCCAGAATCAGAACCTGATCGTCAAGCCGGACAGCGTCCTTGAATATACCTGTTTCGATCAGTTCATGAACATTCTCGCCTACGAAGCGTTCAATATGTTCAGCGAAACCCCGCGCTGGGGGATCGTTCTGCCTCCCAACAGCATGGATATGGCGCTGGAATACCTGGTCGGCGGCGCAATGCGTTCTTATCTGGCCGCAAATTATCCGCACAGGTTCCGCGGCCATCGCTCTCTCACGCTTGATTACGAAGCGGGGCCTATTCGTGGCATGTCCGGCACGGACTATCTCTGCACCAGCATGCGTGACGTGTGGCTGGAATCCAAATGCGTCGATTTCATCGAAATTCCCGATGCCGATGGCTTTTTCACGTTCGAAAATTACCGCGACACGCCGGACAAACGCATCCTTCCCGAAGCCTGCCTCGGTGTGCCGGATCGCTGGGCGGAGAACTTTGACGTTGCCACCGTCAATGATTTCACGCCCTGGGAGGAAGACAACCAGCTTGTTTTCTTCGGCCTTCTCGATCCTAATAACTGCGGCGGCGCGACCCTGCAGATCGAAACCGGCGTGATCGTCAGGCGCTCAAAGCTTGATCCTATCCTGTACCGGGAAAAGGCCTGCCTGCCCCCCGGATGCCATTACGTCCCCAGCGGCATGAACAGCGGCAGCTGCCAGAACTAAGGCCTTAAGCCCTTAATCATTGCCAAATCCCGCTTTATAGCCTTATATCTACTGCGGAAAACAAGGCTTTAGAGGCTTTTTGGCATAAAATGCTCCAGCTTTATAAATCGGTATCCGGGGCCAGCGGCCCCCTGCTGCGCGCCCTGCTGCATGCTCGCTCCAGGAGGGGCAAGGAGCTGCCTGCCCATCTGGGCGAGCGGCTGGGCCGGGCCAGCCTTGCCCGGGGCAATTCGCCGCTGATCTGGGTCCATGCCGCCAGCATCGGCGAGGCGCAATCGGCCCTTATCTTGGTCGAGCGGCTACAAAGGCTGGTTCCGGGCACGCAGATCCTCATGACTACCGGTACGGTCTCTTCAGCCAGCATGATGCGCAAAAACCTGCCCGCCGGGGCGGTGCACCAGTTTTACCCGGTCGATCACCCGGCATGGGCGAAGCAGTTTCTCGATCACTGGAAGCCCGACCTTGTGCTCTGGATGGAATCCGAACTCTGGCCGAATATGCTCACCGATATAAAAACGCGCGGCATCCCTGCCATTCTCGTCAATGCCCGCCTCTCGGAAAAATCCTTCCGCCGCTGGTCATGGTTCGGCGGCGCGGCGAAAGAAATTCTCAGCGCTTTTTCGCTCATCCTCGCGCAGGGTGAAAAAGAAGCCGCGCGTTTCCGCGCGCTCGGCGCGAAAAACGTTACGGCCACAGGCAACATCAAATACAGCGCCAAACCTCTTTCTTTCAGCGAAAGCGATTTAAAAGCGGCGGGCGGCGCCATCGGCCAACGTCCGCTGTGGCTCTACGCAAGTTCACACAAGGGCGAGGAATCAATGGCTTGCCGGGTGCACCAGAAACTGAAACTGAAATTTCCGGACCTCCTGACCATTATCGTTCCCCGCCACCCGGAGCGCAGGCAGGACATCATCACCACATGCGAGCAGGCCAATCTGAAATTCGTTCTGCGCGGCGAAATAAGAATTCCGCCTTCTTACGATACCGACATTTACATTGCCGACACGTTCGGCGAGCTCGGGCTTTTCTACCGTCTTGCGCCGCTGGCCTGCATCGGGCGTTCGTTCAGCGATGACGGCGGCGGCGGCCATAACCCGATCGAGGCCGCGCAGCTCAATTGCGCCGTGCTTTACGGACCCAATGTCCAGTTCCAGAAAGAACTGTTCGAGGAAATGAGCAATGCGGGCGGCGCGCTCGGCGTTAATAACGAATCCGAACTTGAAGAAGCCATTAGCGCCTTCCTGTCAGACCCGCAAAGACTTGCAGCGATGCAGCAAAGCGGCCTGGAGTTTACCCGCATGAAGGCCAGGGTCGTGGATATCGTGATTGAATCCATTTCGCCGTGGCTGGATTTTTCCACTGAAAAAACCGGGACGCAGCCATGGCACTGAAAACGCCTGCATTCTGGTATAGAAAAGACGGCGACATCTCGCTGAGGGAAAAAATTCTGACGCCATTTTCTCTCCTCTACCGAATTGGATATGAATTCCACCAGCATTCCGTGACGCCGGAGAAACTGGACATTCCGGTTGTCTGCATCGGCAATATCAACGCAGGCGGCACCGGCAAAACACCCACCTCCATCGCGGTGATGAATGCCATCACAAAAAACAGTCTCGCGAAAAAGCCGTTTTTCCTGCTGCGCGGCTACGGCGGCGGCGAACGCGGGCCGTTGCTGGTGGATACATCCAGACATAATTCATGGGCGACAGGCGACGAAGCCCTGATTCTCGCGCAGCACGCGCCCACAATCATTGCCGTCGACCGCGTGCAGGGCGCGCTGCTGGCGGCAAAGCACAATGCGGATCTCGTCCTGATGGATGACGGGCTTCAGAACCCGGGCATCCACAAGGATGTGAAAATCGTGGTCATCAATGGTGAAATGGGTTTCGGCAACGGCAAGATGCTGCCTGCGGGGCCGCTCCGCGAGCCTTTGAAAAAAGGGATCGCAAGGGCCGATATCTTCATCCTGATCGGCGAGGATGTGCGCGGTATTACCGCCCTACTCCCCGCCGACAAGCCGCTTATCCGTGCAAAACTTGAGCCTGAACTTGTCGTGCCGCTGTCCACCGATAAAAAATATGTCGCCTTCGCGGGACTCGGATACCCTGAGAAATTTTTCTCCTTCATGCGCGAGCGCTTGAATCTCGACATCGTCAAAACCATCAGCTTCCCCGATCATTACCCCTATACTGAGAAAGATGTTAAAAATCTGCAAGAGCGCGCCAAGGAATGGAATGCCGAACTTCTGACCACTAAAAAAGACTCCTTACGCCTGCCGGTCGTGCCGGATGTCACGGTGCACGTGGCGGATATAAAACTGGCATGGGACAATGAATCGATCCTGACGGATTTCCTGAAAACGCGGCTGGCCCGGTAAATGAAACAACTCCGATATATTCTCGAAGCAATCGTCCTTTATGTTTTTTTCGGCATCTGTTTTTTACTGACTCCCGTTCCCGCTTCCAATCTCGGCGGATTTATAGGTCGCACGGTTGGGCCCCGCCTCGCCGCGTCGCGCAAGGCACGAAGAAATCTCGACCTCGCTTTACCGGGCCTGCCCGACGCCGAAAAATCGAGAATCATTACGGATATGTGGGACAATCTGGGCCGCGTCATTGCCGAATACCCGCATCTCGAAAAAATTGCCAGAACACGCGTCTCTGTTATTAATGAAGGCATCATCACAAAGACAATCGATGCCGGTCAGGGCGCCGTTTTCATCGCTGCGCATCAGGCGAACTGGGAAATTGACATGACGACCCTGCATGTACGTTTCAATGTTGTGCCCAACCTTACCTACCGCGCGCCCAACAACCCGATGACGGATTATCTTCTTGAATATGCGCGCACGCTCGGCGGGCGCATCAAGGCCATTCCAAAAGCGCGCTCCAGCGGTCGCGACCTGATGACTGTGATGAAGAACAAGGAATATCTCGGCATCCTCATCGACCAGAAATACCACGAAGGTATCGCCGTCGATTTCTTCGGCTACCCGGCGATGACGAACCCCATCGCCGTTGTTCTCTGCCAGAAATACAACACGCCTTTGATTCCTGTGCAGAACCGCCGCACCGGCCCCGCGCAGTTCGAACTGACGGCGTATCCGCCCATGCGGTTGTTCGATGGCAGCGGCGAACCTCTGCCTGTCGCCGATGTTCTTAAGGAAGCAAACGGCATGATCCAGGACTGGATCGTGCTTGATCCCGGCCAATGGCTGTGGCTGCACCGGCGCTGGGATCTAAAATAAATTAGTTGATGGTTTTGCCTGCGCCGTCCGCGCCGCCGCTGTGAAGCAGCAGGAAGTCGGAATATTCAGGCTGCGGGAAAGCATGGTTGCCGTCGGCGATTTCCCTTTCAGCCAGCGCGAAAATCCGGGCCATGTTGGCGGCGAACAAGCGTTGACCCGCGTCAGTCAGCATCTGCCGCTGACAGATATCGTTCAGGAAATCCACGATGTCCTTGGGGAAGGCCTGCTCTTCGCCCATTTCACGCTTATACAAACCTGTCTCATACGTCGTGACATTGTAATCAAGCCCCGCCGACGTGCCGATATCGGCTTCATGCAGGATTGCGCACATCATGGTGAGATCGGCGTCCCTTTGCAGCGGCTCAAGGTCCTCATCGAGATTAAGCGGCCCGGTCTTTCTCTTCTGGCCGAGGAAGTGATAGCGGTAGGCCGATTTCATCTGGTTCACTGGATTGGCCGGATCGCCGAGCGGCGCGACATCCGTGCACAGGAGCATAACGCGCAGTTTTTCCAGGTCGGCATAATCGAGGCCGCAGGCCTCGAGATACGGGAAGGCCAGCTTGAACGCGCGGCGCTCTAACCTGCCCGGTTCGAAGACGCCCTTGATCGTGTTGCCCCTGCCGTCATGGCCGAGATCGTGGATGCAGGCGGCGATCATCAGCATGCCGATTTTTTTGCAATTGAATGTCTGATCGGTGCCTTCATAAATATTATTATGCATGGCGATCAGGCGCGCCGTCTGGAACAGAACTTTTTTGTAATGAAGATTGTTGTGATACGGCAGATTGTTTTCAACCTCGCCCAGAACGCTCGCAGCCAAGACAGCCCGCGCTATTTCCGGCGGCATATTGGTGCCCAGATATTTTGCCGCGAAGATCGCCAGCGCCGAAAGGCTGGGTGCGCGCTCGGCGATGTGCCAGCGCAAGAGCATCGCCACGCTCTGCTGCGTCAGTCCTTCCGCCCCGGAGGACAGCGAGAAAATGAATTTCGCCTCGCCTTCCAGCGTTTCGATATCCTGGTCCAGCGTCTGGAGGGTTTTCCTGGTAGTCTGGTGGACGGCGTCGCGCGTGGCCCATGAAGGGTCCGGTCGGATACCATCAAAGGCGGGGCTCATGGCCCGCAAGATGGCCGCCCAGTCCATGTTATTACTATCGTCTGCAAATTCGACCATAGGCTTTATTACCCCGTTCCCCCTCAATCTTAATAACGCAGCACTCGCCCTGACAAGCAGGAAGGTGCTCAAAACCGAAAAAATTACTGGATTATCAGAGGCCTTATTCGCTTGGCTAAACCCCTCGAATTGCTATATATAAGGATAATTTTAAAGCTAAAAGGTTAACGGATTATTTTATGTCCCGGAACTGGTCCCCCTCATCCTGGCGCACGAAACCGGTCTTACAGATGCCGGTTTATGACGATCAGGCAGCCCTGAAACGCATCGAAACCGAGATTTCGAGGATGCCGCCGCTTGTTTTTGCAGGCGAGGCGCGCAACCTCCAGGCCCGGCTGGGGAAGGTCGCCGAGGGACAGGCTTTCCTGCTCCAGGGCGGCGACTGCGCCGAGAGCTTCTCTGAATTCGGCGCCAATAAAATCCGCGACACGTTCCGCGTCATCCTGCAGATGGCCGTGGTCCTGACTTACGCCGGTTCTCTGCCGGTCGTGAAGCTTGGCCGCATCGCCGGGCAGTTCGCCAAGCCACGCTCGAGCGGTGAGGAAACGCAAGGCGGCGTTACGCTGCCCGCTTACCGTGGTGACAACATCAACGGTTTTGAATTCTCGAAAGAATCGCGCCGTCATGATCCTGAAAGAATGCTGAAATCCTACAACCAGTCAGCAGCGACGTTGAATTTACTCCGTGCTTTTGCCGATGGCGGTTATGCGGACCTTCACCGCGTCCATGGCTGGAACCTCGAATTCGTCAAGGACAGCCCCCTCACCAAGAGATATGAGGAGATGGCGGGCCGGATCAGTGAGGCTCTGGGCTTCATGGGTGCCTGCGGGATCAATAGCGAAACTGTCCCTGCGATCAAACAGACTGAATTCTACACCTCTCACGAAGCGCTACTCCTTAATTACGAGGAAGCGATGACCCGCGTCGATTCCACGTCTGGCGAATGGTACGACACCTCGGCGCATTTCCTGTGGATCGGCGCGCGCACGCACCAACTGGATAATGCTCAAGTTGAATTCATGCGCGGCATCAAAAACCCGATCGGTTTGAAATGCTCGCCCGACATGAAGACGGATGAATTGCTGAAACTGATCGATGCGCTGAACCCCGACAACATCTCGGGCCGCCTGACGCTGATCGCGCGCATGGGTCATGACAAGGCCGAAGCAAGCCTGCCGCCGATTATCCGCGCGGTGAAAAAAGAAGGCCGCTCCGTCGTCTGGTCCTGCGACCCGATGCACGGCAACACGATCAAATCGACGACGGGTTACAAAACACGCCGCTTCGAGCATATCCTTTCCGAAGTGAAGACCTTCTTCGAAGTTCACAAGGCTGAAGGTACACATCCCGGCGGCGTTCATTTCGAGATGACCGGCCAGAACGTGACCGAATGCGTCGGCGGTGCCGAGAAAATCACGGATGAGGATTTATCGAGCCGTTACCACACGGCGTGCGATCCGCGCCTGAACGCGAACCAGGCCTTGGAGCTCGCGTTCCTTCTCGCGGATGAATTAAAGGGCCTCCGTCAGGGTGGCTATCTTCCAACGGCGGCTGCAGCGGCGGAATAATGACATCAAAGCTTCATATTTCCCTCGCCCAGATGAACCCCATCGTGGGCGGCCTTGACTATAATTTTAAGAAAATATGCGCCGTGTGGGATTCCGTTCCGAAAAACACGGACCTTGTCGTGTTTCCTGAAATGGTGGTGTGCGGTTATCCGCCCGAGGATCTGGTTCTCAATCAATCCTTCCTCGACGAGGTTAAAAGATCTGTCGAGAAACTTGTGGCTTTCAGCAAGGGCAAGGCGGCGGCCATCATCCCGTCGCCCTGGGTGATCGACGGAAAAATTCATAACGTCATGCACATGATCGAGAATGGCAAGATTATAGCGACGCAGCCCAAGCATCATCTGCCGAATTACGGTGTCTTCGACGAGGCTCGTGTCTTCACCGCCGGGCCGCTGCCGGACCCGATAAAATTCCGCGGATTTTCGCTCGGCCTGATGCTGTGCGAGGATATGTGGTATCCGAAAATCGCGAAGCACCTGAAAAAAAGCGGCGCGGAGATTCTCGTAGTGCCGAACGCTTCGCCCTTTGAAAGCGGCAAGAAAGCCGTGCGCCACAAGCTCGCAGCCGACCGCATCAAGGAAACGGGCCTGCCACTCATTTACGTACACCAGGTCGGCGGCCAGGACGAACTGATTTTCGATGGCGGGTCATTCGTCATGAACGAAAAAGGCCACATCCTTTTAGAGGGTGATCAGTTCGCCGAACAGACCTATAACGTCCTGCTTGAGAAAAACGACAAGGGTATCATTTTCGGCGGCGTTGAAAATTCCGCCGCGCCGTTTTCTCCGCAGGAGGAAATTTATCAGGCATTGATTCTGGGCCTGCGCGATTACATAGAGAAAAACAATTTTCCCGGCATCTTGATAGGGCTTTCGGGCGGCATCGACAGCGCATTGTCCGCCGCGATTGCCGTTGATGCGCTCGGGCCGGAGCGCGTTCACGGCATTATGATGCCTTCGATTTTCACTTCAAGCATCAGCATGGCCGACGCACAGGCCCTTGCGAAAAATCTGGGTATACAGATCGATGAAATCTCTATCGAAAAAACTGTCGATGCATTACAGGGCGTTTTAAGCCCTCATCTCAAAAACGCGCCCCCGACGACTTTTGAAAATATCCAGCCACGCGCGCGCGGTATTATTCTCATGGCTCTGTCGAATGCTTCGGGAAAAATGGTGCTCTCCACAGGCAACAAATCCGAAATGGCGGTGGGTTACGCCACGCTTTACGGCGATATGTGCGGCGGGTTCAACGTGCTGAAGGACGTTTATAAAACGCAGGTCTATGAACTCTCGAACTGGCGCAACAAGCATAAGCCACGCGGCGCGTTCGGCCCCACCGGCGCAGCCATCCCGCAAAATTCGATTAACCGCGCCCCGACGGCGGAGTTGCGCGACAACCAGCTAGATCAGGACACGCTGCCGCCCTATGAAACGCTGGATGCAATTTTAAAACTTCTGGTCGAAGAGGAACTGAGCGTCAACGAGATCGTTATCCTCGGCCATGACCGCGCAACCGTTCTCAAAATATGGTCCATGGTGGACCGTGCCGAATATAAACGCCGGCAGGCCTCGCCGGGCATCAAGATCACCCGCCGCGCCTTTGGCCGCGATCGCCGCTACCCGATCACGAACCATTTCGTGAAAATCATTGAAAAAGGCTGATCCAGCCGCTATTTAGAGACCTCAAAGGAGTTTCATGACCGTTCGTGTTCGTTTCGCCCCCTCGCCCACCGGGATGCTGCATATCGGCAATGCCCGCACGGCGCTTATTACCTGGCTGTTCGCACGGCATAACAATGGTTATTTCCTGCTGCGCATCGACGACACGGATTTCGAGCGCTCGAAAGTCGAATACGAACAGGCGATTGAAGAGAGCTTGAGCTGGCTCGGCCTGCCCTGGGATGAAAAGACCAACCAGAAGCTGCGTTTAGAGCACTACAAAGTCCATATCCAGAAGCTGAAAGATTCCGGTCGCCTCTACCCTTGCTATGAAACGGCAGAGGAACTGGCGCTGAAAAGAAAGTCATTACTCGGACGCGGATTGCCGCCGATTTATGACCGCGGCGCGCTGAGCATGACCGACGCGCAGAAACAACAATACGAAGCCGAGGGCCGCAAGCCGCACTGGCGATTCAAACTCGAGCATAAATCCATCGAATGGAACGATCTGATCCGAGGGCCGGTAAAATTCGACGGTGCTCAATTATCGGACACCGTTGCCATCCGCGAGGACGGCAGCCCGCTTTATCACCTCTGCTCCGTCATTGACGATATCGATTTCAAGATCACTCATGTCGTGCGCGGCGAGGACCATGTTTCCAACACCGCGACGCACATCCAGATGTTCGAAGCGCTCGGCGCGAAGCCGCCGGAATTCGTTCACCTGCCGCTCATTTCCGACACTGAAGGCGGCAAACTATCCAAACGTCTCGGAAGCTTGAGCATGAAAGAAATCAAGGAAAACGAAGGCCTTGAGCCGATGGCGGTGAACAGTCTGCTCGCCCGTCTCGGCACATCGGACCCAATCGATGCGTTCGCGGATCTGAAACCGCTGATCGAGAATTTTGATTTCTCGAAATTTTCTCGCGGTACGCCAAAATTCGATCCTGACGAATTGCTTCGTCTCAATTCAAAAATCATTCATGAAACAAAATTCAGCGATGTGAAGGAACGTCTCGCCGTTTTGGGCTTGAGCGGCATCGATGAAGGGTTCTGGAACGCCGTGCGCGCGAACCTTGGCAAGCTTGATGACATCAAGGAATGGTGGCATGTCGCCAAGGGCCCGGTGCAGCCGAAAATCGAGGAGCCGGATTTCATCAAGGAAGCCGCGACGTTGCTCCCCGCCGCGCCGTGGGACAACAATACATGGACTGTCTGGACAAACGCCGTGAAAGACAAAACCGGTCGCAAGGGCAAGCAACTTTTCATGCCACTGCGCCAGGCGATCACGGGCATGGATCACGGGCCGGAGCTTGCCGGACTGCTGCCTCTCATCGGTCCTGAAATTGTGAAGAAGCGTCTTGCCGCTTAAGTGCGCGCGGTTTTGCGCAGAAGAACCAGAAAGCTTTCGAGTTTTTTCACGTCGAGCAACGTCGCCTCGGGCCAGAGCAATTTCACGGTGTTCTGGAACGTTTCAAACCCTTCGATGAAAAGATGGTCGCACAGGAGAACCTTGCGCTTGGCGCTCAGCGTCGCGAATTCCTCGATGATGCTGAAAGGCTGCTGGGCCTGTTTCAGAAGATCGTCACCGCCCTCATACCGTGCCATGGCTTTACCCCTGTCCTTAATCTCAATAGATTATTAGTCCAATCTACCCTATTTTTGACAATAAGAGAACTAAAACGCTTTTTATTATTTTAAATCAATAGCTTACTGTCTTAACGTTATGTAAACCATTTTGGCGAAATTGTGACGAAAGCACCATGAAGGACGCTCCTGCCATCATCCTTGTCCGGCCCCAGATGGGAGAAAATATCGGCGCCGCGGCGCGCGCGATGCTGAATTTCGGGCTGACAGACTTACGGATTGTGGCGCCGCGCGACGGCTGGCCGAGCCAGGCGGCAATCGATATGTCCGCCGGTGCGCTGGAGATCATGCCCGAGGTAAAGGTTTTTGAAACGCTTGCGGACGCCGCCAGGGATTTGCATTTCCTGTTCGCCACCACCGCCCGCCCGCGCGACATGGTCAAGCAGGTTTATACGCCTTCTTCCGCCATCGAAGAAACATTCAAAAGACAAAATCAGAAAATCGGTTTCGTGTTTGGACCGGAACGTTCCGGTCTCGAGAACGACGATGTCGCGCTGTGCCATGCCATACTCACGATGAAAACCAATCCCGATTTTTCATCGATCAATATCGCGGCATCGGTGATGGTAATCTGTTACGAATGGATGGCGCGGCAGTCGGATAATGAGATAGTCACGCCGACCAATGCCAGTTTTCCCGCCGCACATGAAAAGCTTGAGGAATTACTCATGCGGCTTGAGACCGATCTCGATACAGGCGGTTTTTTTCGCGCGCCGGATCAGAAGCCAACAATGGTGCGCAACATCCGCAATCTTTTTACCCGCACAGGTATGACCGACCAGGAAGTGCGCACTTTTCACGGCATGCTTTCGTCCCTTACGGGTAAAAATAAAAGCTGATTACAGGCTGGGGGTGTCCGGCTCAGAAGTTTTGCTGGCAGCAAGCAGACGATCAATCAAAGCTCGCGTTTCCGATTTATATTTTCCCATCGGCATGGCATTTTCTAAAATTTCTATCGGCAACCGCGCATAACGAAGCTTATTTCTTCCCGCAGTCATGATAAAAATACCTGTATTGGCGTCGACTCCATCCTGCACTGACGCCGGGCCCAGGAAGTGCGTAACAAGGTATTGCTTGCTGGTTTTCTTTTTGCCTTTTTCGGGATCCTCGTTGTCCTCCTCAAAGATGTCTATGACCTGCATGAGCATGTCTCCGACCTGAATGCAGTCGGCAGTGTTTTCGTATTTTTTCAATGCCTCATCCATAGCGCTGACTTTCCTGCTCCCTGTATATCTAAACTTTAGAAAAAATAATATGGAAACATTGTTTCGGGCAATAAAAAAGCCGCCCGAAGACGGCTTTTTCGAAACTTCGATAATTAGCGCGAATAGAATTCGACGACTAGGTGAGGTTCCATCTGAACGGCATAGGGAACTTCGTCGAGCTTCGGAACGCGCAGGTACGTCGCCTTGAACGCGGCGACATCAACCGATACGTATTCAGGAATTTCGCGCTCGGCCAGTTGCACGGCGGCAATAACCATCGGCAGTTGACGGGATTTTTCCTTCACTTCAACAACGTCGCCCTCTTTCAAGAGGTAAGACAGAATGTTGACGCGCTTGCCGTTCACCGTGACATGGTTGTGGTTGATGAACTGGCGCGCAGCGAAAACGGTCGGCACGAACTTGGCGCGGTAAACAACCGCATCCAGGCGGCGCTCGAGCAGGCCGATCAGGTTCTGACCGGTGTCGCCTTTCATGCGCGATGCTTCATGGTAGTAACCACGGAACTGACGCTCGCCGATATTGCCGTAGTAACCGCGGAGTTTTTGCTTCGCGCGGAGCTGCGTGCCGTAATCGGTCGGCTTGCCGCGACGGGCGCCGTGCATGCCGGGGCCGGTCTGGCGTGTGTTGACGGGGGATTTCGGACGGCCCCAGAGGTTTTCACCCAGGCGGCGGTCGATCTTGTGTTTGGATTGTAAACGCTTACCACTCATAGTTCTTTTTCCTTTTCTTGTCCCGGCGGACCAATTTGGTTTGAAGGAGCGAACAATTCCGCTCAATCAACGGGGGGTCAAAAGACCCCCTCTTTCCCGGGAATGGCGGGACTATAAGGATTTGGCGGTTAAAGTCAATAAATTAGCCCTTTTCAGGGGTATTCCGGGTTCAGGGCGATAACCGAGAGCTTCTTGGCGCTCGAATAATCCATTGTATACAAGGCTTTATAAGGCCTTATGTCATCCTCGGTGCGGTAGCGGACGACGGCCATCCCGTCCGGGTGTTTGATAAACCATTCATGTAGGGATTCCATATCCGGCAAGCCGTCTACGGGCTTTTCGCGCTTCGCCAGGAACCCAACCTCGCCGTGATAATTACGGACATAGGCCCAGTCGGTGTCAGGATGCGCGGCGACGATTTCGGCAATCTTGCTTATATCGTGACGCGGAAAAACCGCGAAGGATGCGGCGCCCTGCCCTATGACCATCAACCCCACCGCCGCAACCGCGACGCGCTTCAGCGTTTTCATCTGGACGCTTTCAAGTCCATGCGCTGTCAAAATGGCAACGAACGGCAGAAGCGGTATGAGGTAATGCGCCTGCTTGCCGCTCATGATCATAAAGATCGCGAGCGTGGGAATGATCGTAAAAAAACAAAAACGAATGACCGGATCGGCGCGGCGTGCAAGTTTCAGCTTTCTCCAGAATGCGGGAAACACGATCCATGGCGCGAACAGGCCGAGGAAGAACGGCAGATAGAAATAAAACGGGCGGGAATGCGCTCCGCCGAAGCTGCCGGTCATGCGGCCTTTCGTTTGCTCGACGACCAGCCAGTGGAAAAATTCTTTATCCGTGCCCTGCGATACTTCATACAGCCAGACCGATACCGGCGCGAGCGCGACCAGAACCATAATCAGCAGGCCGGTGTAGAATTTCTTCTTCTGTACGCCCTGATACCAAAATGGCGCGAGCAGCCATGGCAGCAGTGTGAACAGCAGAACAACCGGGCCTTTCGCCAGCACGCCGAAGCCGAGGGCAAGGCCTGCGGGGATGGTCAGAATAGATTTGCCGCCTTTCAGAAATTTCGCTGCGAAAATCCATGCGACCAGCACGCAGAAGGTCAGCAGAAAATCGAACATAATGGCCGTGCCCATCGCGAGGAATGGCGCGCTGGCGACCATGATCCACGGCACGCGGCGCGCGAGCTCTTCCCGTTCGGGAAATAAAATCCCGACCAGTTTATGGGTGAGGAAAATCGTGCCTGCGCTGATGAGCGAAACTATCAGAACAGCGGGCCATCTATGTGCCCCGAAAATCTCCCATGACAGGTTGATCAGCCAAAAGAGCAGCGGCGGCTTATGATGATACGGCGCAAAATTCAACGTCGGCAGGAAATAATTATGATTGAGAAACATTTCCCACGCGGCGGTGAGATAGCGCGTCTCGTCGATCGGCAATGCCGGGCGGAAAATAATTGCGGCCAGCGTCAACGCCGCGCATAAGACTGCGATGCCGGTCAGATTTTTAGAGGCTTCGCGCACTAGGCCGCCTGCTCCGGGTTGGTTTTTTCAAGAATGGCGTTCTTGCGGATAAGAAACAGGTTGCGGGAGTAAATCAACAATCCGATGCTCTGCCCGGCGATGAAAACCGGGTCGGCGCGATAAATTGCGTAGGATAAAATAATCAGCGCGCCCGCGATGCTGAAATACCAGAAGGCCACGGGCATAACGCTCTTCTGTGCTTTTTCCGAGGCCAGCCACTGGACGAAGAAGCGCATGAAGAACATGGCCTGGCCGAAGAATCCGACCCCGATCCAGATTTTCTCGACGGTATCAGCGCTTAAGCTCACGCACATTCTCCCTGGCAGAAGTTATTTCGCTCACAATAATGTCAGGCCGCGCCCTTTTCAACAGCCACCGTACACCGAATAAATCATGCACACCGGCCCAGAGCCGGTCGAAAAACCCGTATTTCGAGACGCCGCGCCCGCGCGGGCGGTGCGAGACGTCGACATGACAGACCTCGACATAATGGCCTTTCATCAGCGCCGGCAGATAGCGGTGCATATGGTTGAAATATGGCAGCGCCATATAGTCCTCCCGTCTAAAGAGTTTCAAACTGCAGCCCGTGTCCCTGGTTCCATCTTTCAGAAAATAAGAGCGGATAGCATTGGCGGCGCGAGAGGATAAACGGCGCACCAGGTTGTCATTCCGCTTTATCCGTTGACCTGCAATCATGACGCGCGGGTTAGCCTTGGCCTTCTCGCTGTACAGATTAAACAGCAGCGGAATATCGGCGGGGTTGTTCTGCCCGTCGCCGTCCAGCGTGACGACTAATGGTCCTGTCGCATGGCTGACGCCCGACCACAGGCCGCGCGACTGGCCCGAGCGTTTCGAATGCTGGATGATGCGCAGGAACGGATATATTGCCGACAGTTCCTGAAGGTGCAGATGCGTGCCGTCGTCGCTGCCGTCATCGACATACAAAACTTCCGTGATCGGCACCGCGCGCGCGGCCGCGCTGATCTCCTCCAGCAGCGGTCGGATGTTTTCTTTTTCGTTATAAACGGGGATGACGATGCTGAGCATATTATGTTTCGAAAAAATTGGTGGGCCCACCAGGACTTGAACCTGGGACCAATCCGTTATGAGCGGACTGCTCTAACCAACTGAGCTATAGGCCCTTAGGGTTAAATCTATTCTGCCGGCTTTTTCGCGGGCTCAGCGGGCGCTTCTTTATTTTCCTTCGACTTCGAGCGCTCGAGCCACGCCGCGATCTCATTCATGTGCGGCTTTACCGCTTCCCTGTCTTCCTTGGGCGCGCTGGTGAAAATTTCCATCATGCGGATGCTCTGATTGAGCTGGGCCTTTTGCGCCTCCGGCATTTTCGCCTTGGTCGCCTCCGGTATGTCGCGGAGCTGTTTCAGCGCGTTCGGGTTTTCCTGGTCGATCTTGATCGCCATATAGGCCAGCATTACGCCGTCGCCCGTATTCGCCCAGTCTTCCTGCGATTTGAAATCATGCTTTTTCACGATGTCGCCGAGCCTGGTGTAATCGGAAGGAAGTTTTTCCTTCATGATTTCGATGCCCATCAGATAGGGCGCATAGCTTTTTTCGCCGAGCTTGGGCTGCAGCGCGACATTGAGCTCCTTGTCCTTGCCTTCTTTATGGAGACCCTCGGAGAAAACCTCGACATCGGGCAGCGCCTTGACGAATTTCGAAACATTATCGCTCGAGAGTTTCTCGGCGAAGGCAGGCGCGGCAAAAAATCCGAGCGCGCAGATCATTACAAAGGCGTTCAATACGTACTTCATGGAAGTTTCCTTTCGCGTTCTATAAATCAGGTATCGAGGAAGCTGCGGAGCTTGCGTGAGCGGCTCGGGTGCTTCAGTTTGCGCAGCGCTTTCGCCTCGATCTGGCGGATACGCTCGCGCGTCACGTTAAACTGCTGGCCGACCTCTTCCAGCGTGTGGTCGGTATTCATGCCGATACCGAAGCGCATACGGAGCACGCGCTCCTCCCTCGGCGTGAGGGAAGCCAGAACACGCGTCGTCGTTTCGCGCAAATTCGAGTGAATGGCGCTGTCGATAGGCTGCAGCGCGTTCTTGTCCTCGATGAAATCGCCCAGCGATGAATCTTCTTCATCACCAATCGGTGTTTCCAGCGAAACCGGCTCCTTGGCGATCTTCAAAACCTTGCGGACCTTATCTAACGGCATGTGCAGGCGCACAGCCAGTTCTTCCGGCGTCTGCTCGCGGCCGATTTCGTGCATCATCTGGCGGCTTGTGCGCACCAGCTTGTTGATCGTCTCGATCATGTGGACCGGGATACGGATCGTTCTTGCCTGGTCGGCAATCGAGCGCGTGATTGCCTGGCGGATCCACCATGTCGCGTAAGTCGAGAATTTATAACCGCGGCGGTATTCGAATTTATCGACCGCTTTCATCAGGCCGATATTTCCTTCCTGAATGAGATCGAGGAATTGCAGGCCGCGGTTGGTGTATTTCTTGGCGATGGAAATAACGAGACGAAGGTTGGCTTCGACCATTTCCTTTTTCGCGCGCCCGGCTTCCTTCTCGCCCTTCTGGACGGTACCGACGATGCGGCGGAATTCCTTGATCGGCAACATGGCCTCTTCGGAGATTGCGCCGATATTGTCGCGAATGGTTTTAACCTCGTCCTTGTGCTTCTCGGCGAACTTGGCCCAGCCCTTACCCTTAAGGACTTTGACTTTCGTCAGCCAGCGCGGGTCAAGCTCGGCATCATAGTAACGCTCGAGGAATTCCTCGCGCTTTACGCCGCAGCTGGTGGCGAGGCGGAGCATCTTGCCCTCGAGCTGCACCAGCTCCTTGTTCATCGTGTAAAGGCGGTCGATCAACTGCTCGATGCGCGGGTTCGACAGGCGAACTTCGTTCATCAGATTGACCATCTCCTCTTTTACCTTCTGGTATTTTTTGTTGCTGGCTTCGTCGGGTTTCTTGCCCTTGTTCAGCAAATCCAGCCGCTCTTCCTGAATTTTGCGCATTTTCTTGTAGGTCTTTTGAATCTGGCTGAAGATTTCAAAAACCTGGGGCGCGAGTTGCTCTTCCATCGCGGAGAGAGAAATATTGTTCTCATCATCCTCTTCGCCCTCGCCGCCTTCGGTACCTTCAGCACCGGGCACGCCGGGTTCGCCACTTTTTACAGGCGGGGATTTGGGCATCGGCCTTCCCGGAATTTTTCCGGCTGCTGCGTTTGCAACCGCCAGCGCCGAGGCCGTGGCCGCAGCGGCTGCCGCAGCAATACCTTCCGGTCCTCCGCTGTAGGTCGCGTCGAGGTCAATCACTTCGCGGAGTAAAATGTCGCCCTTCTGGAGCGCCGTATACCACGCGATCATGGATTCAATCGCGAGCGGTGATTCACAAATTCCGCCGATCATCAGTTCGCGGCCGGCTTCAATTCTTTTGGCAATCGCGATTTCGCCTTCGCGGGAAAGCAGTTCAACCGCACCCATCTCGCGCAGGTACATACGAACCGGGTCATCGGTGCGGCCTGTGTCGTCGTCGGCGATGTTACCGCCGGCTTCGTAATCGCCGTCTTTATCCTTGTCCTTGTCTTTTTCGTCGCCGTCTTTTTCCTCGACGTCGTCTTCGCTCTCGACGAGTTGCACCCCGATGTCAGAGAAGGTCGCCATCGCGTCCTCGATCTGCTCCGAGGAGAATTCAGCGGCGGGCAGCGCCTTGTTGATTTCGTCGTAGGTCAGGAACCCGGCGGCCTTGCCTTTTTTGACCAGCTTTTTGACAACAGTCTCCAGCGAGCCACTGGCGGTTTTTGTTTCCGCCGTCTCTTCGCTATCCTCTTTTTCAGTCACTGCCAGATTTTTGGTCTTTTTATTAGACGCCATTAATACTCCAACCCGATTCGTTGATTTAATCCCAATTCCTATGAAATCCAAAGTCTTAAGATGATTATTCCCCAACCTGTCAGCTTCTTTCGCCAGCCTTCAGTTCCACCATGGTTCTCAGTCTTTGCTCGTCATCCTCGCTCGACATCTGAAAGGCCTGTTTCCAGCCGCTCCGCACTTCCTGTTTCAGAGCTTCGCCTTCGTAATCCCGGTACAGGGCCAGCCATGTCTGGGCCACAGACCCGGGATCTGCGCGTGGACCCGCGAAAGTCGCGAGACGATAGACAGATTCGTTAAGGATGTCACTTAATTCTTTCGCAAGCCCTTGTGATTCCAGATGGTTCTGAAGACCCTCGCCGTCAAGGTCTGGGTTATGGGAAAATGCGCCTAAAAGCACCTGCCGGATCCGGTCGCAGGCGGGGTTCCGGAAATCGAATTGGCCGAGCGGCTGCTCGATGGCCTCGTAGATATGGGGGTGGTTGATGATGGCGGCCAGCAGGCTGCGCTCATCTTTCTGCCGGACGGCGCCGGGTGCCTGCGGGCGCATGCCAGGCCGGACGGGTTTATTGAAATCGCGCGGACCGGCGGCGCGGGAGCGATTGAAGAACACCTCCCCGACTTTGCGGCGCAGATGCTCCTGGTAATGACGCTGGACCTCGCCATCGGAAATTGTCCTGATTGAATTCTCGAGCGCCTTGACCACGCCAGCGCGGCTCTCGGGCGAGTCAAAATTCCTGCCGCCCGTATGCGCAAGCCAGAGGAAATCAAAAAGCGGAATGGCAGTGTCTAAAATATTCTGGAACGCCTTCGCGCCGCCCGCCTTGATGAGAGTGTCAGGGTCTTCGCCTTCCGGCATGAATGCGAAACGCGCGGAGTGATACGGTTTCAGGAGCGGCAGAATTCTTTCGCACGCACGCACCGCCGCACCGCGCCCGGCATTGTCGCCATCGAAACACAGCACCGGTATTTTTTCTTCCGCGACAATCATCGACCAGAGCATAACGATCTGGTCTTCGGTCAGCGCGGTGCCCATCGGCGCGACGGCGCCTTTAAATCCCGCCTGATGGCAGGCGATGACATCCATATAGCCTTCCGTAACCAGCACGGTTGCGCCGTCCCGCGCCGCCTGCCGCGCGAAGCTCTGGCCGTAAAGCGTGCGGGATTTGTCGAACAGCGGCGTGTCGGACGAGTTCATATATTTGGCGGGTTTGTAATCGCCCTTATCAGGTTCGCGCATGTGATCGGGAAGAATTCTGCCACCGAAGGCAACGATGCGCCCGCGCCGATCACCGACCGGGAACATGACGCGCTCGCGGAAAAAGGCGTAAGGCGGTTCGCCGTCTTTTTTCCTGACGAGGCCCGCTTCGAAAATCTGTTCGTCGGTGAATTTTTCGGCGAGCAGGAATTTCCTGAGCGCCTGCCTGTCCGGCGGCGCGTAGCCAATGCGGAAAGATTGAATCGTTTCTTTCGACAGGCCCCTGCCCGTCAGATAATTCAGGATTTCCTTGTTGGCGGGCGCGAAGAGTTGTTCCTCCATCCAGCGCGTCGCGGAATCGATCAGAGCATGGAGGTCGCGGGCTTTTTCCGCTTTCTGGATGTCCTGCGGGCTGGGTTTTGGGACCTGGAGCCCCGCCTGCCCGGCCAGAGATTCCACCGCCTCGATGAAAGAAAGATTCTCGTAACGCATCACGAATCCGATGACATCGCCATGCGCGCCGCAGCCGAAACAATGGAAAAACTGCTTGTCGTCGTTGACGGTGAAGCTCGGGCTTTTTTCCTTGTGAAACGGACAGCATCCTTTATATTCCCGCCCGGCCCGGGTCAGGCGGACGCGTTTTCCGATGACATCGGAAAGCGACAGCCGGGAGCGGATATCGTCGAGAAAACGCGGGGGAATCGTCATAGGGAATTCATAGCACGGCCACTACCCTACGGAAAATGTTTCACGTGGAACATTAGGGGAACGTCCAGAAAACTTGCAAAGTGCACAAAAAAGGTATATATATCTATTAATAATTCGTTAAAAAAGAGAACCAAACGGCGACTGAAACATGCCCAAGATCTTTACACAGAACAAGAAATTCAACATTATCGTGTACGGAGAACAATGCACAGCTTCCTCCTGGCAGGAGATGATGCAGGCCTGTTTCGGCTATATGAGGAAAGTCCTTAAATCGTCCTGATGGAAATCAGCGACGATTTTGTGTATTAAAGGCCAGAATAAAGCCGCCATTTGGCATAATACTTGCAACTTTAGCCTCTAACAGACGTTAGTAGAGGAAAGGTGAAAAATGACAAACGCTTACGATAAAGACCTGAACGTAAATATGATGAACGACGAAGATCGTTGCTTCAAGCCGGTCACGTTTAAATCCATTGTTTGTGCGTTCAAAAGCCTTTTTAAATAGACATCGCTGACACATGGTAAAAAAGCCCGCCCCCTCATAAGGGGCGGTTTTTTATTTGGGTACTTCAAAGATGATTACGACGGCGGGTTGAATTCTAATGCACTTGTATTCGGCAAAGCACATTCCCCATATTTCAAAATAGTTCTTTCATCATTTTGCAAACGCGCGTCCATGATTTTTTGTTTTTGTTCGGGTGAGGACGCCCCTCTTACATAGGGACTCCAGAAGAACACGCCCGTACGCCTGACTTTAAAATGGCCGCGAACAAGAGCTGCCGCCATGGACTCGGAAGCTTCTTTTTCCGATATACCCGGGCTTTCTTTCAAAAGCCTCGATACATCAAACTGAATGTCATGCATTGAAAGAATATCGGGCTGACCGTTTTTCCTTCTTTTTATATTCAGCCTGGAATAATTTTCCTCCGGCTCCATAGGCTGAATAATGTTCGATCTGCTATTCAATAAAAGCAAAACACTCATCACGATACGGCACATGGAATTCCTGGTGTTTTCGGCTACGTGCACAAATTCCACAGGCCCATTCAAGGGATTAAAAAATTTAAAACCTTCTTCTGATATTAAATAATGATTTTTGCCTTTCATATACATCGGCAGATGATTAAGATTACTGATAGATCCTACATTTTTTAAAGAAATTCCCCCCGGAACTGCTTCAAGAAGCCAGCCAAACCTCTCCATATCACCCGGAGTAGAATACTCAATCCATGTTTTGGGAAAAGGAAGTTTGGCAAATTTGTAAGCGCCCAAAAGAGTTTCTGTCGGCGTTCGATCCATTTTAGCAACAGCGGCCCCTACACGATGATCAAGCGCGAACCGCATTGAAGAAGACAAATGAGACGAAATATCTGTAATGTCCTGATATAGCGGCATAACCTGAGCAGCAAACATAAGTGCAACCTCAGGATTGATCTGCGCAGCAGGGCTTTGGAAAATGGATTTTGCCCTGCCGCGAAAGAAATCCGCACGATTTTTATTCATGGCATGGGCTGTATTTAAAATATTCTGAGCAAGTGACTGATACATTAAAAACTCCAGAAAACAGAAAAACCCCTGTAAAACTGAACTGGTTTTACACACAATTAGTTTTTATGTCAACTTGGTGCACGGAATGCGACAAATGGATTGCTTCGTCAGCCTGTTGGCTTCCTCGCAATGACAATGGCGTCAGCCCTGCCCTTGCGTCAGCCCTGATGTCGACCACATGGCGATGTAAAAGAGGCCAGCGAGGAACGCGCCCGCGACGACAATGCCGAGAACGAGGCGCACGACAAACGAGAAATATTTCTGGAATTTCGTTTTCTGATACGGCGTGTATTTCCACGACGAAGACGAAGTTGCGGGGGGCTCCATGAACACATCCATATATTTATCGCCGAGATGCGCGAGGCCGGAGCGCATGAAATACATCGAGAATAAAATATACATCAATGAGGGCAGGATAATGCTTTTGAGGGCGGGTATGTTCTTGCCGATCCAGGCAAACGTGCGGCGCATGTTGTAGTAGAATTTCTCGGTGGAGTCGCTGTGGGGCCCGAGCGCCTGGATTTTTTCCTCTTCCATGAAATTCAAAAGGAAATCCATATCCATATCGGAATTTTTTTCGCGAATGTCCCTCGCCTGCTCGCCGTGATGGACGGCGCCGGTGTAATCGATATAGATGAGTTTTCCGACGCTCCGGTAGCCAAGGAAGCTGAACGGCACCTTGCAGACGATATCGCGCTGGTTGACGACGGAGTATGTGATGTCGCCCAGCGTTTTATTTGTGCCTTTGATGATTGCTTTTGAATAGCGGTCTGCCGTGCCGAGGAAACAGGCTTTCGGCGCGCCGAAGGTGACGACGGAATTGACCGGGAAATCACGGACCAACCCGAGCGCCGCCATGTGCGCGATACCACCGCCGAGCGAATGGCCGCAGAGCGTTACCGATTCAACATCGGCGGGAAGCGAAGCGAGCCATTTGCGGATTTGACCGCGCACGCTGAACCATGCCGTGCCGAAACCGAAATGGCGGATGGGCCAGTAGAACGGGATGAGGAGAAAATCATAGATCCAGTCGAGCGGGCTGGAGGAGCCGCGAAAGGCGATGCAGGCGGTTTTATCCTTGAGGCAGGCGATGGCCTGTGTACCGGTCAAACATCTTTGTATTTTCTGAACGTGCGTGAATTCCGCGTCTTTGAGTTCCTCTGCGAGGTGATCGAGCGGATCGTAGACGACAAAGCTGAACTGCAGCGCCTTGCGGACGATTTCGAGTTCGGCATTGTTAGCGTTGGCAAGCACGTTTGCGCGGAGGATTTGTTCCGCTGCCGGCGTTTCGAATATCTCGACGGGCGGAACGATGTCGGTGGCTTTCAGGGGGCGGTTCGGGAGTTCGGGTAAGGACGGGGCTTTTAGAATTTTCATGATGTCCGACAATCGTTGCGAGATAATCAATTCCGATTCTACTGACTATTTTAGTGCAATCAACAGATTATAATTCTGGGTCCAGCGTGTTGATGAACAAAAATCGCTTTTGTTATGCGCTTTATTTTTGGGATCTCATTTTTTCTTATTTTTTTCTTGCCACTTTTTTTCTTCCTGCTTTTTTCGTTCGAAGAATTTTTTTTGCTCTTTTTGTTTTTCCTGAAAGCGCTTTGCGTCCGCTTTTTTACGTTCTCTCGCTTTTTTATCAGCAGCTTTCTTGGCAATATTTTTCTTTTGTTGTTCTTCTTGTTTCTTATGGTATTGCTGCATCATTCTTTTTTTTATGTCGTCTGATGTATTTTTTTCTTTAGATTCTTTAGATTCTTTTGATTCCTTCGCATCGGTTTTTTTGCGTGAACTACCCGGGCTATTTACAAGGCCGAGCGCCTGACCTTTTTCCCGGATAATATTTTTTGTCTCTTTTTTCTTTTGAAGCGGCTTCTCGTTTTTGTAGAAAGTCTCTTCAGGAAGATCGCCTGTCACAGCGCCTGTCATGTTTGCGCCCTTTAAATGGGCCGAAAACAGTTTAGCGCCCCGCAAATCAGCGTTGCTAAGATTGGCACCGTTGAGATCTACACCGCCAAGATCAAGGCCTGTGAGGTTTGTGTTGCTCAGATCGAGAGCAAAGGATGGGTCGGCTTTGCGCGCCAGTTCCACCCGCTTGTTCAAAGCGCCGATGGCGCCATTCTGCAAAAAATACAGGGCAGCGCGCTTTTGTTCAGACGGGCTACGCCGGACAAAATTTTCCGGCGCATTCAAATCCCTGTAATCTTTTGGAAGGTCAGTCATGATTATTTCCGCAAGAAATGGCTGGCACGCTGCAAACGAATAATTTTTACCCCAATTTTTGCTTCACAACCGCGCCAGCCTTGCCCATGTCGAGCTGGCCTGCGTACTGGGCTTTGAGCGCGCCCATGACCTTGCCCATGTCTTTCTGGCTGGCGGCGCCGGTTTCAGCGATGAGCTTGACGACGATGGCTTCAACCTCGGCGTCGCTCTTCTGCGCGGGCAGGAAGCGCTCGATGACGGCCACTTCGGCTTCCTCTTTCGTGGCGAGGTCTTCGCGCTTGTTATCGCGGAAGATGGTGATGGATTCCTTGCGCTGCTTGATCATGCCCTGGAGCATGGAGAGGATGTCGGCGTCTGTGACTTCTTTCCCAGAAGGGCGCGCGTCGATGTCCTTTTGCTTAAGGCCCGCGTTGATCAGGCGGATGGTGCCGACGGCCACCTGGTCCCCGCCTTTCATGGCGGTCTTGAGGGCGTCGTTGAATTCTGTGCGTTTGCTCACGATTTTTCTTTCCTTTTAGAGTGAAAGTGATTATTAAATCTTTTTCTAGCGGCATCAAGCTAGAAAGACCAGCAACAATGACAAGTTTAAAGGCCTCAAAACAACCCCGAAACGCGACCGGGGTGATTATTCTGGCTGACGGAAAAGTCATATGGGGCAAGGGTTTCGGGGCTCCTTCCAAGGCTGTAGGCGAGATCTGTTTCAACACTTCGATCACCGGGTACCAGGAGATTCTCACCGACCCGAGCTACGCCGGCCAGATTATCAATTTTACATTCCCCCATATCGGCAATGTCGGCACCAACGACGAAGACATCGAAACCGTGAACCCGGCCAGCCGTGGCTTGATCGTGCGCGAGGACATTACCAACCCCTCGAACTGGCGCTCACAGAAGCATTTCGATGCGTGGCTGAAGAGCTATAATTTACCCGGGATCTGCGATGTGGATACGCGCGCCCTCACCCGCCTGATCCGCGATGGCGGCGCGCCGGTGGGGATTATCTGCCATGCGCCGGACGGGAAATTCGACCTGAAGGCCCTGCATGAAGAGGCGAAGAGCTGGCCGGGGCTGGAGGGTATGGACCTCGCCAAGGAAGTTTCCTGCACGCAGATGTATAAATGGGACGAGGCGCAATGGGTTCTGGGTCAGGGCTATCAGAAGCAGACAAACCCGAAATACAAGGTCGTGGCGGTCGATTACGGCGCGAAGCGGAATATCCTGAGATGTTTGGCGGCGGCTGGCTGCGAGGTTGTCGTGGTGCCCGGCAATTCGAGCGCCGAGGATGTCATGAGCCACAAGCCGGACGGGGTGTTCCTGTCGAACGGCCCGGGCGACCCGGCCGCGACGGGTAAATATGCTGTGCCGATGATCAAGGCGCTTTTGGGCAAGAACATCCCGATCTTCGGAATTTGCTTAGGTCACCAGATGCTGGCGCTAGCGCTGGGCGGTGAAACGACGAAGATGAATCTGGGCCATCGCGGCGCGAACCAGCCGGTGAAGGATTTGACGACCGGCAAGGTCGAAATTACATCCCAGAACCATGGCTTCCACGTGATTTCTGAGTCGCTGCCTAAAGATGTGGAAGTGACCCATGTGAGCCTGTTCGATGGTTCAAACGAAGGTTTAAGAGTTAGAGGCAAGCCCGTATTCTCAGTGCAATATCACCCTGAAGCGTCACCCGGCCCCCAGGACAGTCATTACCTGTTCGAGCGGTTCGTGGATAATATCCGGAAAGCGAAGGCCGCTTGAAAGTGTTAACCACATCACCTATGTCGTCATCCTCCGCGAAAGCGGAGGATCCATTTCTTCAGACTCACGGTGTATCCTCGTGGATCCATGGATTCCCCGCCTTCGCGGGGAATGACGTGTGGGAGAAGGCAGCATGACGGAAACGCTGCTAAAAGGCTTCAGGGAATTCTGCGCCGACGCTTATGATAGCGAGTCGAACGTCATGGGCAAGCTGGTCGAGGAAGGCCAGAACCCTGAATATTTCATTATTTCCTGCATCGACTCCCGCTCGAACCCCGGCACGATCTTTCGCCCCGCTCCCGGCACATTCATGGCTTATAAAGCCATAGGCGCGATTGTACGGCCCTATCAAAAAGGCACGGCGCTGGCAGCGGCGCTGCAATTCGCGCTTCATCATGTGAATGTGCGTAAAATCATCCTGCTCGGTCATACGCGCTGCGGCGCGATCAATGCGCTGGTCGACAATGTCGACGACCCGGATATCGCCGGCTTTATTGACGTCGCGCAAACAGCGCTTTCCAAGGCGAGGTCAGAATGCGGCCCTACGCCGGACCGCGAAGAATTACAGCACAGGGTGGAAGAGCAACTTGTGATGCTCAGCCTGAAAAACCTGGAGACTTACCCGAGCGTGGCGCCCCTGCTGGAGGACGGATCGCTTGAGATCGTACCGTGGCTGTTCGAACTTGAAACAGGGACTCTCAAAAAATTCGCCCCGGAAACGCAGACATTCTCGCCGGTGCCGGGACAAACTGAACATAAACATTACAGACGTACAACCGCCAGGAACTGAGGAACAATGCCCAAGCGTACCGACATAAAATCAATTGCGATCATCGGGGCCGGACCCATCATCATCGGCCAGGCGTGCGAATTCGATTATTCGGGAACGCAGGCCTGCAAGGCGCTGCGCGAGGAAGGTTATAGAATTGTTTTAATCAATTCGAACCCGGCGACGATCATGACCGATCCGGATATGGCAGACGCGACTTATATCGAGCCGATCACGCCGGGCGTGGTGGCAAAGATTTTAGAACAGGAGCGCCCTGATGCGTTGCTGCCGACCATGGGCGGGCAGACGGCGCTGAATACGGCGCTGGCGCTGGCGGAAGACGGAACGCTTGAGAGACTCGGGATTGAGCTGATCGGCGCGAACCGCGAGGCCATCGAAATGGCCGAAGACCGGAACAAATTTAAAGAATGTATGAACCGCCTCGGGCTTGAATCGGCGCGGAGTAAAACCATTCATTCAATCGATGAAGCCGAAGCGGCGCTGGAATATGTCGGACTGCCCGCGATTATCCGTCCCTCCTTCACACTTGGTGGAACAGGCGGCGGGATTGCGTATAACAAGGAAGAATATGAAGAGATCGTTTATAGCGGTCTGGACGCTTCGCCGACGACGGAAGTGCTGATTGAGGAATCTCTTCTCGGGTGGAAAGAATTCGAGATGGAAGTCGTTCGCGACAAGAACGACAACTGCATTATTGTCTGCTCGATTGAAAATGTCGACCCGATGGGCGTGCATACGGGAGACTCCATCACTGTAGCTCCGGCAATGACGCTCACGGATAAAGAATACCAGATCATGCGGAATGCCTCTATCGCCACGCTGCGCGGGATCGGCGTCGAAACCGGCGGATCGAACGTGCAGTTCGCGATCAACCCGGCGGATGGCCGCATGATTGTGATTGAAATGAACCCGCGCGTGTCGCGCTCGTCGGCGCTGGCGTCAAAAGCGACGGGATTCCCGATTGCGAAGATCGCGGCGAAGCTGGCGGTCGGTTATACGCTGGATGAACTCAAGAACGACATCACGGGCGGGCGCACGCCGGCGTCGTTCGAGCCGACGATTGATTATGTTGTGACGAAAGTGCCGCGTTTCGCGTTCGAGAAATTCAAGGGCGCGAAGCCGCTGCTGAATACGTCTATGAAATCGGTTGGCGAAGTGATGGCAATCGGACGCAGTTTTGAAGAGTCGCTGCAGAAATCCATGCGTTCCCTGGAAAAAGGCCTGACGGGTTTAGACCCTATGCCTATTCCAAATGCCGATCCGACGAACCCGGAATCTCTTACCGACGCGATACTGGCCGCCGTTGCGATGCCGACGCCGCAGCGGATCCTGCATATTGCCGACGCGATCCGTCACGGCATTTCGCTCGAGAGAATTCACGACACGTGCAAATACGATCCGTGGTTCCTGGAGCGCATCAAGAATATCGTCGATGCGGAAAAAGGAATTACAGCCAAGGGCCTGCCGGTCGACCGCGAGGGCTGGGTGCGACTTAAAAAACTTGGATTCTCGGATGCACGTCTTGCTACGTTGATGAATGTAAGCGAAGCGCAGGTCCGCAAGGCCCGCAAAACACATAATGTGCACCCCGTGTTCAAGCGCGTGGATACGTGCGCGGCGGAGATCCCCTCCTCGACGCCTTATATGTATAGCTGTTACGAGGGCGACGGGGTTAATGAGCCGGAGAGCGAGATCGATCCGAGCGACAAAGAAAAAATTATTATCCTCGGCGGCGGACCGAACAGGATCGGCCAGGGGATTGAATTCGATTATTGCTGCGTGCATGCGTCGTATGCTTTGCGTGAGGCGGGTTATGAAACGATCATGGTCAACTGCAACCCGGAAACGGTTTCGACGGATTACGATAC
>Ga0138256_10001215_pt1 | contig 27861 bp, 22 predicted proteins | sample KNB2016incub_MG_FD_105486 | JGI IMG/M metagenome (GOLD analysis project Ga0138256, IMG submission 105486) | Active sludge microbial communities from wastewater in Klosterneuburg, Austria - KNB2014incub_MG | ecosystem: Engineered > WWTP > Activated sludge > Unclassified | place: Austria...
ATGTCTTAATTCAAGGATATTCATTGCATCACGAGGTCATCAAAGACGTAGTGAATCATGATTACGAACGCTTTTATTCAAGAGAAATTGAAGAGCGTAAGCATTTCTTCTACCCTCCTATTGTCCGATTCATAAGAATAGAAATTAGACATGCTAAAATAATCATTGTAGAACAGGCTGCAGAGAAATTATGCAACAAATTGAGAACTAATCTTGGTAAAAGAATTCTTGGTCCTGCAGAACCCATTGTATCACGAATAAAAGGTGTTTATGCCAGAGAACTATATGTTAAATTGGAACGGAAACAAAAAATGGTAGAAAATGCTAAACATCTTATCAAAAAATACAGTCAAGAATTGAAAAATGAAACCGGGTGGAGTGCATTGAGGATCATTATAGATGTTGATCCTTATTGATGGGTGTTATTATTCAGATTATTCTTTAACAATTCTAAGTTTGTTAAAATTTGATCTTTAGTACTTTCTATGCGCAATATTTCTTCATGTTCTTTTATTAAAAGTTGATCAAAGGCACTAAAATTTAGATCTATTTTTTGCTTAATATTCATAACATAAGCTTCTAACTTAGTCCGAATTTCATGTTCCAATTTAATTCTAGCTGAATCAATTTCCCGATCGAACTGATTCATGATTTTTCTTTTATTAAATCCTAGGGTTACCCCAGCAAATAAAAAACCAATAGTGGTTAAAACACCACCAGTAATATCAAATATGGCACCATGCGTCAATGCTGTAATCATGGTACCAACGATGGCAATTCCAGTTCCAGTGGTCACATTGGGACCCAAGCTCGAACTTTCTTTGATTAAGCCTTTGCTATAATAATTTTCAGAATTATTCAAGAAGGACTGAAAAGTTTCTTGAAGATCTCTCATAACATCAGCTCTACGATCGGCTATATCGGTAAAAATTTCAAGATCATTTTTAAGTATGGTTTTACTATTCCTAATCTTTAATGAAACGATTTGTCCCATTTGCTGTATTGAATCTGAAATATCCTTTACCGTATGCTGTAACTTAGATTCAAGAGCTTGATTTAAGGAAATTTCAAAGTGTTGATTAAATTCTTGAAGCCATTTGTGCAAAGAAAGAGATTTATTAAATAATCCGCTTATTCCTCTTTTCAAAACGGATAAAAATGCAAGTCCTTTGTCTAATTCTAAACGTTTTAACCCAGTTGCTTTATCATATGCGCCAATTGTATTTTCAATAAGCACATTTATATTATTCTTTGAAATACGCTCATGTTCATCTAATGTTTTTTGAATATCTTTTCGAAACTCAACATCGTATTGATATTGATCTTTTCTAATTAAAATTCCTTTGGATAATTTCTCAATAATTTGATGACAAGTATCAATATTATTTAATAATTTCAGTAATGCTGCTTTACCACCGGTAATATGATTTCTGATATATTCTCGTAATGGCGCAAAACCACTTTCATTATGCAATCCTTCTTGCTCGAGCTTTGCAGAAACACAAAATATTAAAGCATCATCTATACCTTGGAATTTAGCAAAATCTCTTAATCCTTTTACGTTAATGGTCAAATCATTTTCATTCATTAAATCTTTTTGTTGCAGTACAAAAATTATTTTTTTCCGCCATTCTTCATTAATAAACTTAAATAAATCCCAGGCTGATTGTCGGTAGGGATTTTTGGCTTCAAATACAAAAACAATTAAGTCTGAAACAGGAATGAATTTTTCAGTAATTTCTTGGTGATGACCAATTATGGTGTTGGTCCCTGGCGTATCCACAATTGCAATCTCCTTCAGGATTTCTTCATTGTATGTAATCCGCTTTAAAACAGGACTAAGAGCAACTTCGGAATGCTCAGGCCCGTAAATTATTTGCTGGATGGTATCTGTCATGGGCGAAGGCGCCACTTTACAAATATCTGTCTTTGAATTTAATAGGGCATTAATAAAACTGCTTTTACCCACTTTAACCTCACCCACTACCACAAACATAAAAGGTTCTTGTACGCGTAATCTTAAATCACTTACGATTTGATCTAATCCTTCATGTTTGATTTCAATAGTTAATTCATGTAAACTCTTTATAATTTCATCCAATCGGGCCTTAGGAACTTGAAAATCATTGACAAGTAAAGCATTGAGCATTTCAAAACAAGTTAAGTACGATTTAAATAATGGTAAACAAGACTACCAAAACATCCAAAAAAAAATTACATATAACGCATTTGCATAATTAATTTTTCTGTCCATTCCGGCAAATATTGATGTTCCAAATCCTGGACTTTTTTAGCTAATTTTTCAGCAGTGTCCTTTTTTTCTACATTGCACTTAGCTTGGAATATAATCTTGCCTTTATCATACATTTCATTTACATAATGAATTGTAATACCCGATTCGCTTTCCCCTGCAGATAAAACGGCCTGGTGCACTTGAAGACCATACATGCCTTTTCCGCCAAACTTAGGAAGTAATGCTGGATGAATATTGATCATTTTATAATCATAAAGCTTTACCAAAAAAGGCGGCATTAATAATAAAAATCCAGCTAAAACGATAAAATCAATATCGTATAAATTCATCAATGAAGTCATGTAGCTATTATTCGCAAGTAGGGACTTATTCACTACAGAAAATGGAATGTCATTTTCTTCCGCCAAACTAATTACGTTTGCCTTTGAAGAATTAGTAATTATAAGTGCGATTTGAATATGCTCATTATTTTTAAAATATTTAATTAACTGAGCTGCATTGGTGCCATTACCTGAGGCAAAAATGGCAATTTTCTTTTTCTTCATAACATCAATTGGTGTCTAAATGATTGAATTATTTTAAAACATTATATGAACTTGAATTTGCCGGATCCAAATTAGTCATTGCGATATATACCCGCGATTTTTCATTAGATGGACTTGGCACAAATATATCTCTAATTTCACCTGATTTTGCATTAATAAATAATTGAACTAAATAAGAATTTGGAAGTTGGCGCTCCACTTCAACAATCGTTTCCAATAACTCAATCATTTTTGGACGTTGGACCAATACGTCTTTTGAAAATTTGTCCAAACACAATCTATGATATTCATAATATGCTCTTCTGAATGGTTTTAAGGTCGGGTTTGTTAGATTATCCATTAATGAATAGCGATTATTTTTTTTCTTAGATTGGAGTGTCCAACTTTTATCATAAGATTTCACATTTTGGGGCATTTTGTCAATCATATTTCTAAGAATGCTAATATATGGGTCCCCTCCCTCCAAGGCAAAACTATCATAGTCCAAAGCCAAGATAAAATAAGCGTAAAAAGTTAATATGCTAGACAAATTATCAAAATAATTTTCTTTACTATTCTCTAAAGGCTTAAAGGGATCAAATGTGATGGGCACATCTTTTTCAACAAGAACAAATAATTGGGTTTCATAGGCTGATTGAAATACAGGTCTGGTAGCTTGCACTGAAAAATCACAGGAAAACACATTCCCACCCTTGTCTTCCCTTATTGTAATTTGAAAATTACATTTGATCCTTTCGTTAAATTCAAAACGATCATTGGTCCATTTTGTGTTATTTAGGAACTCTTTAACCCCATTTTCTAATTTTTGAACAACAGATTTGTCACTTGTAGTAAGATTGGGTGCTTGTACTTTTACTATGGCATTTAATTCTTGTGCTTGATTTTTGTAACTAATCAAACTAGAAATAAAAATAAAGAGTACTCTTAGGTTCATTCTCATGTTAATGTTTTAATTTAAGCATTTCATTCAATATATCTTTAGCCGTATCTCTTTTTGATTTCAGCTCGAAAGATATTAATTCTCCAGCTTTTTTTAAAATAGAAATTTTGTTTGTGTTATGGCCAAAAGCTGCCCCTGTATCTTTGGGTGAATTAATAACGATCATATCCATATTTTTCTTATCCAATTTGATCTGAGCATTTTCGATAATATGCGTTGTTTCTAAAGCAAATCCAATCAATTTTTGGTCGCTCTTTTTATTGGAACCTAGAAAAGAAGCAATATCAGGGGTTGGGACCAATTTCAATTGATTATTGAAGTTAGTTTTTTTAATTTTTTCATCAGCAATGAATTCTGGTTTAAAGTCAGCAACTGCCGCAGCTAGAATAAAATAGTCCATGGATTTATATAATTTTTCGACCTCAAGCAACATATCATCTGCTGATATAATTCTTTGGATATGAAGTTTAACTGAAGGCGAAACAGGCTCTACACTTGGCCCTAAAATTAACCAAACTTCAGCACCTCTTTTAACAGCTTCTTCGGCAAGGCGTATCCCCATTTTTCCGGAAGATGCGTTCGCAATAAATCGAACCGGATCAATAGCTTCATGAGTTGGTCCAGCGGTAATCAAAATTTTTTGGCCGGATAATTCACTAGTTTGATAAAAAAAAGAATTAACGTGAAAGAGTATCTGATCAGGTTCGGCCAGTCGTCCTGGTCCAGTTAAACCAGAGGCTAATGGGCCATTTTCTACCGGAATGATAAAATGACCGCGATTCACCAAAACTTGTAAATTATCTTGAGTTGCAGGATGTTGCCACATGTCTAAATCCATTGCTGGAGAAATCATGACAGGGCATCTGGCAGATAAATAAACGGCTGTTAATAAGTTGTCTACCATACCACATCTAAATTTGGCGATGGTATGGGCGCTTGCAGGAACGATTAATATAAGATCAGCCCAAAGACCTAATTCAACATGGTTTTGCCATTCATGATCATTCTTTAAATCTGTGTAGACTGGTTTATTAGATAAAGTTGAGAAACTCAACTCACCAACAAAATCATGTGCGTTTTTAGTGAGAATAACTTGAACTTCAGCACCAGCCTTTGTTAATAATCGTAAAAGTAATAAGGATTTATAAGCTGCAATACTTCCAGTTACCCCTAATAATATTTTCCGCCCTTGCAGTGTATTCATAATCAGAGGCACGACTTTTAAAATTACTTATTATTCGGCATCTTCTTGTTCAGGATCAATGATAGTATGTTCAATTTGACCATTAAGAAATTCATCTATGGCAATAAGAACAGGATTTGGAAGCTTTTCATAGAATTTTGAAATTTCTATTTGCTCTTTATTCTCATGAACCTCTTCAATTGTATCAGAATGAGAGGCAAATTCTTCTAGTTTGTCATGAAGTTCAACTTTCAAGTCATTAGACAGTTGATTAGCACGTTTAGCAATCACATTGATCGTTTCGTAAATGTTATGCGTCATTTCGGCCAAAGCTTTTACATCTCTTGCCTGAACATTCGGATTAATTCCCTGAACTTGCGTTTTGATATCTGTCATATAATGGATTATTAGATTTTGATAATGCTTGTTTTCTTATTTCTTTAATGTCTTGTACAAATTTACCAGATGGATATTTTTTTAAAAATTGATTGGTAAGCTCAACAGTGCTTAAAAATCGCTCTTTTTGTTTTTCAAAAATACTGTTTACAGCCCATTCATAATTAGCTTTTGCCTTTAAAAATCGAATTTCTCTATGATTTTTAGTCTCAGGAAAATCGACCATTAAATTATCTAAAGTTGTCAAACAGGCCTGATAACTTTTTACATTATAATACAATTTGCCTTGCTCAAATGCTTTGGTCTCAAGCTTACTGCGTAATTCGTCAATCTTCTCATTACAATCCTTAACCCGAGAGGATTCGGGAAATTCATTAACAAAGCTCTGGAAACCTTCAATAGCTTTTTCCGTACCACTCTGATCAAGTTTATAATTTGGAGATGTCTTATATATGGCATAATTAGACATAAAAAGTGCCTCTTCCCTCTTTGGACTATTAACAAAAGTATTGGAGAAATTTTTAAATAAATGTGAGGATAGCTCAAACTCTGAAAGATAATAATGGCAGTAAGCAAAGTTAAAATAAATGTCTTCAGATTCTTTTTGACCTTTAAATGAGCTTATAATCAATTCATATAAGGTTTGAGCCTTTAAATAGTTTTTCTTAGCATAATATTGATTAGCAGCCTTTAATACCAAAGGAGCATCGCCACTTGTCCGAATTTTGTCATAAGACGACTTACAACTTTGGCCAAAGAAAGCTAAAATAAGGAGGAACTTTAATAAATTATTCATTTTGAAGTGCAAAGATACGGTGAAATAGCGAGTTTTTGTAAAACTTGTTGTTATAATGGTGTCAAGTCACTAAAATCATAACCAATTCAAAGGAAAGTAGTATTTCTGTTCCGCTTGGAGCAAAAGGTCTTATATATCCTCAATAAAAGCCTACTTTTTTAAAGATTCTAACCTTGCTTTTATTTCATTGGATTTATCGAACTTTCCCTTTTTAGCATAAATCTCTTTAAGTGCAATTAAGGTGTTCACATCCTTATTGTCGAATTTATCGGCTTGTTCAAAATAAGGCAAGGCTTTATCAAAATAAGCTTCCATTTCAGCCTGTTTTTCCTTGTATTTCTTGGTGCCCGCACTAGAATAATCATTTGATAATTTATTTGCTTCTTTGGAAACAATGGCAGCATAATTATAATAAAGCGCTCCAATACTATAAAGAGCCACAACATTCGAAGGTTCCTTATCCAAAGCTTCCTGATAATACTTTAAACTTTCATTAAAATATTCCTGAGCTTTAACCATATCACCTTTTTCCCACTCCTTTTGACACATGTTATCATAAACATTTCCCAAGGTCGTTTTAATGGACATGTTATTAGGCTCTTTAGCTACAGCCAACTTAAGTTTATCAATGAGTTCATTCAGTTTACCCTTCTTTAAGAAACTATTGATTTCAGCAAAAAGCAAATTGGAATCATCTGGATATAATGTTCTACCCTTTTGCAAATAAGATTCAGCTTTTACCGTATCTGATGTGGAAAAGATCTTATAGAGACTTTCATAAATTACCGGACCAGCTCCGGAAGAATCAGTATAATTTGCTTTTTCCAAATCAACAAGATAAGGTTTGGCTTCATCATATTTTTTATCGGTAAGGGCACAAACAGCAATAATATATTTTTGCTTATTAATATCATCCTGTGATTCGAAAATTGGTTTCTCACTTGCTTCTTTCAACAATGTATTAATTTTTAAAACAGCAGCAAATTGTTTAAATGCTGAATAAAATTCCTGATTATTATATGCTCCTGACGCAAAATTGTTGAGGTATTGGGATGTTTCTCGTAAGCTATTAAGAACGTCCTTTATTTCATATGATTTAACGGCCAAAGATTTGGCTTTGGATAATGATTCAAATGCTGTTAATGCTGCATCAGGATTTTCAAGTTTTGCTTTAGCACTAAGCACTAACTTGATATTATCTATTGAAGCCAATTCGTTATAAATATTTCCTTTAGTATAATGCGTTTTAAATAGATTCGATACTGATGTGTCTTCTGCAACAGCATCTATTAATTTTCTTGCTTCAATTAATTTCTCTTTATTTGATTTTGTATCGAGTAGGTATAAACCTAATAATCGGTCCGCCTTTTTTACATCCTTCGCTGGATCTTGCGCATTGATCATTGACAATGCCATTAAGCCTAAAATAAAACTACAAATTATGTTTTTCATTTTTTATGAATTTATTGAACTAAACTTTAAAATTTCATAAATAATTCCATCATGATAGATTCATAACGTTAAGTATACCTTAAAATTATTCCTCTTCATGCAATCCTTCTTCATTATCAGTAATATCTGAATCTAATAGATTTTCATCAATGATCGGCTCGATAACTTCGGCTTCTTCCTCCTTCTTTACAATGGCTACATCTCCAATTTGGTCATTTTCATCTAATCTAATGAGTCTTACCCCTTGCGTTGCTCGACCCATAATTCTGAGACTATCAACATGCATACGAATGGTTACACCATTATTTGTGGTGATCATTAAATCATCAGAATCGTGAACTAATTTAATAGCTATCAAATGACCCGTTTTATCTGTTACCTGGATCGTTTTAACACCTTTTCCACCCCTGTTTGTCACACGATAGTCATTGATTTCTGAACGCTTTCCATTACCTTTCTCTGAAACAACTAAAATATTAGCATCCTGATCATTTGGATCTACACAGACCATACCTACTACATAATCATTACCTGAAGCATCTAAGGTTATTCCCCTAACACCAGCTGCATTTCTACCCATGGCACGAACCGTAGATTCTGGAAAACGGATGGCTCTTCCCGTTCTGTTGGCAATAATTATTTCATTCTTCCCATTAGTCAATCTTGCCTCCATGAGTTGATCATTTTCATTAATACTTATGGCAATAATACCATTGGTTCTTGGCCGGCTAAAATCCTTAACGCTACTTTTCTTAATGGTTCCTTTTTTGGTGCACAAGACGATGAAGTTATTGTTCTGATATTCTTCATCTGATAAATTTTCAATATTAATATATGCCCTTACTTTATCTTCTTTCGGTAGCATGATAATATTTTGGATGGCTCTACCTAATGATGTTTTATTAGCTTCTGGAATTTCATAAACTCTCAACCAAAAACATTTACCCAATTCTGTAAATAGCAATAAGTAATTATGATTACTAGCAATAAACATGTGTTCGATAAAGTCTTCATCCTTAGTTTTGCTACCTATAGATCCACGACCTCCTCTTGTTTGTGTTCTGTATTCAGATGTTTTAGTTCGTTTAATATAGCCTTGATGAGAAATGGTCACAACCACTTCATCATTAGCAATCATATCTTCCATATTAATCTCCCCCTCAGCTACAGTAATTTCTGTACGACGATCATCCCCAAATCTTTGTTTAATATCTGTAAGTTCACTGACTATGATTTCTCTTTGCAATAACTCATCACCTAATATGGCATCTAATCGCTTGATTTCAAGCATCAATTCATCATATTCCTCTTTGATTTTATCTCTTTCCAGTCCAGTTAATTTTTGGAGACGCATATCCAAAATAGCCTTGGATTGAATTTCGCTTAACTGAAAAGTAGACATTAAACCTTGTTTGGCATCTTCAACTGTACGTGAAGCTCTAATTAAAGCTATAACTTCATCTAAGTGATCCAGTGCAATCAACAAACCTTCAAGTACATGAGCCTTTTCTCTCGCTTGTTTAAGAAGATATTGTGTTTTTCTTACAATTACTTCAAGTCTAAATTTAATAAATTCACGCAATATATCCTTAAGACCCAAAGTCATAGGCCTACCTCTTACTAAGGCTATATTATTAATCCCATATGAATTCTGGAGTAAGGTATATTTGTATAAATTGCTTAACACAACATTAGAAATTGCATCCTTTTTTATTTCAATGACTATCCGCAAACCGGTTCTATCCGATTCATCACGTACATCATGAATTCCCGTAATGCGTTCTTCATTAACTAATTCAGCAATTTTCTCAATTAAGTAGGCTTTATTTACTTGATATGGTATTTCTGTAATAATGATAGCTTCCCTATTATCAATAATTTCTATTTCTGCCCTGCCTCTAACGATAACTTTTCCTCTTCCTGTTTCATAAGCTTCCCTAATTCCAGCAACACCGTAAATAATTCCACCAGTTGGCATATCTGGAGCTGGTAAATGGGTCATCAATTCATCCAATGAAATTTCTGAGTTATTAACCATTGCAACGGTAGCGTCAACAACTTCCCTTAAGTTATGAGGCAACATATTGGTGGCCATCCCTACAGCAATCCCTGATGAGCCGTTTAATAACAAATTCGGCAATCTTGCAGGTAAAACAACTGGTTCTTCAAGAGAATCATCGAAATTCAATCTAAAATCGACGGTGTCCTTATCAATATCTTCCAACATTTCGTCAGAAATTCTTGCCAATCGCACCTCTGTGTATCGCATTGCCGCTGGACTGTCTCCATCCATTGACCCAAAGTTTCCCTGTCCATCAACTAGCGGGTACCGCATAGACCAATCCTGTGCCATACGAACCATTGCATCATATACAGAACTATCACCATGCGGGTGATATTTACCCAATACCTCCCCTACTATTCTTGCAGACTTTTTGTAAGCCTTGTTATAGCGCATTCCCAACTCATGCATCCCAAACATTACTCTCCTATGAACGGGTTTCAATCCATCCCTCACATCAGGTAAAGCTCTCGCAACAATAACAGACATAGAATAATCTATATAAGCAGTCTGTAATTGTTGTTCAATATTAATTGGGATAATTTTATCTAGCTCTTCCATAGTTTCTATAAGTCAAATTAAGCCTGCAAAAGTAAACAAATTATATCGTAAAAAATAAAAAAAATCTAAATATAAATATTATATTAAATGTTGATTATCATATCTTTATACATATATATTTTTAATAATTATAACTTATTCATTTTAAATCAAATTGAGCCAATTATCTTTGCATTTAAATTTAAATTTTGAATCAAGTAAAACCCTATAACAATACACCTGACTCCAAAAAATTACAGGTGGCAAAGATGTTCAATAAGATTGCTCCTGTTTATGATTTTATGAACCGATTTCTATCTCTAGGTATAGATGCCAGTTGGCGCAAGAAAACGATTCTCGAAATACCAAGATCCCAAGAATCACTGAATCTTCTTGACGTTGCCACTGGAACCGGTGCTTTAGCAATACAAATTAGCAACCAATATCCAAATTATAATATCAAGGGAATTGATATTTCAGAAGGTATGTTAGCCCTTGGTCAGGCCAGAATTATTAAGGAGGGTTTGAGCAAAAATATTGAATTTCTGGTGGGAGATGCAGAACAAATACCTTTTCCAAACGATTTTTTCGATGTCGTAACTGCAGCTTTTGGGGTTCGAAATTTTGAGCATTTAGAATTGGGCTTAAAGGAAATACACCGAATTTTAAAGTCAAAAGGCAAAATGGTCATTTTGGAATTTACAAAACCAAGAGGCTTAATTTTTAAACCTTTATTTCAACTTTATTTTAAATATATTTTACCCGTAATAGGTAAATATTTTTCTAAAGATCCTGATGCTTATAAGTATTTATTTGAATCGGTACAACAGTTTCCGGATTATGAACGTTTTACTGCCAAACTACAAGAGGCTGGTTTTAAAAATTGTAACTTTCAAGTTTTGACTTTTGGAATATGTTGTATATACACCGCAGAAAAATAATTTTTAATATTTTCTTCACTTTAAGTATTCTTTCGCTATATGGTCAAGGAAGAATGAATAATATCAATTATGATGGACTCAAGAAAAAAAATCACTATTTTGGATTAACATTAGGATATAACTACTCAAGTTTTAAAATAGAGCATTCCAAAAGGTTAATAGATAATTCCACTTATAAAATAAACGAAGGCATTGGAAATCCCGGACTAACATTAAGTGTAATTACTAATTTTAAACTTGGGGAATACTTTGATTACAGATTATTGCCATCTATCTCGCTAGGTTATCGAAAATTAACCTATGCGCCAACAAATGGTGGCCCGCTACAAGAAGATTTATTAGAATCCGTATTTGGCGAAATCCCAATGTTGATTCGATATACTTCTGCACCGTACAGAGATAAAAAAATGTTTATTTTGGGTGGGGTAAAATATGCTTATGATTTTGCTTCAAACAGTCGTTCTGATAAATCCAGATTTGATATCGTACGCATATCTCCCCATGATTTTCAATTTGAAATTGGTGCTGGATTACAATTCTTTCTTCCCTTTTTCATCTTTACTCCAGAGATTAAGTTTTCACATGGATTGAACAATTTGCTCATATATGACGGCAAGCTGATTGAGTCGACTATAATCGATAAACTATATTCTAAAACATGGACTATTTCCTTTCACTTTGAAGGCTAGTCCAATGTTGCGCCGCTACAAATATTTCATCAAAAAAACTTAGAAAATGATGTTCAAAGGTTTCAAATTGTTCTGTAAACACTTGAACTGATTGGGTAAAATCAACTTCGAATGTTGCCTTTCGATTCATTCTTGTCATGACATCTTGAATTCCTTCAATCGATTTATATTGATTCAGCCACAATCCATTGACCATTCGTTCTGTAATATATTTTGCTTTATCAGGAAAAAAATTCAATTGAGAAAGTAGTAATTGATAAATGTGATCTGCAAATTCGTCATAATCTTTATCTACATATCTATTCCAATTTTTAAAAAGTAAATGATCTATTAAGATATCAGCAGCAACTGGAGCATATTTATGAACCGAAGGTCTTAACAGCGAAACTATTTTTTTTACATGAGGATGTTCATCTGTAGATTTATCAATCCACAAATGCATTTTAACACCAACTGTAAAAGTTTCGTGCAATAACTTTTCTTCTTTTTTACTGATTAAATCTAAAATATAATTGCCCACCATTAACTCTCTATTCGGATAAGACAATACAAAATGGGCCAAAAAATTCATAACACAAAATAACACAAATCAAAGCAATTGAGAGCAATTTCGTGAGAATGTATACCTTTGCGCCTCGAAAAAATACGAATATGGGACTTCAATGTGGAATTGTAGGTTTACCAAATGTAGGTAAATCAACTTTATTTAATGCACTAACCTCGGCAGGGGCCTTAGCAGCTAATTACCCATTTGCTACTAAAGATCCCAATATTGGGGTAATCACAGTACCTGATAGCCGATTAGACGCGTTGGCAGCCATAGTAAACCCTCAAAGAGTACAACCTACAACAGTGGATATTGTAGATATAGCGGGATTGATTAAAGGAGCTTCAAAAGGGGAAGGACTAGGAAACCAATTTTTAGCTAATATTCGAGAAGTCGATGCCATCATTCACGTAGTAAGAGCTTTTGATGATGATAATGTCGTCCATGTAGATGGTTCAATAGATCCAGTCAGAGATAAAGAAATTGTGGATACTGAATTAATATTAAAAGATATTGAAACCGTAGAAAAAAGACTTGATCGATTAAGAAAACAATCTAAGACCGGTGACAAAGAAATTTTGAGAGAATTAGAGTTTGGTGATCAATTGTTGAAGCATTTAGAATCTGGAAAAACCGCACGTTCATTTATTCGAGATGAAGAAACGGCATTATATATCAAAAACAGCCTAATCTTAACTGGAAAACCAGTACTATATGTGTGTAATGTTGATGAATCCTCTATTCATACCGGCAATCATCATACTCAGAAATTCATTGAATTTGTTAAACCAGAAAACGCCCAGGTATTGTTAATTTCAGCAGGAATAGAAGCTGAGATTACAGAATTACCAGAAGAGGACAGAGCTGGTTTTTTTAGCGATCTTGGACTTACAGAACCGGGTACTTTTAAAATTAGCCGTGCAGCCTATAACTTGTTGGAGCTCATAACCTATTTCACTGCCGGAGTTAAAGAAGTTCGAGCCTGGACGATAAAAAAAGGGATGAAAGCCCCACAAGCAGCTGGAGTGATACATACTGATTTTGAAAAAGGTTTTATTCGTGCAGAAGTTATTCATTATGATGATTACATACACTATAAATCCGAGTCTGCCGTAAAATCAGCAGGCAAAATGAATACAGAAGGCAAAGAATACATCGTCCAAGATGGGGATGTTATGCACTTCTTGTTTAACGTATAATTATCTTCCTTTAAACATCAAACAAAAAACCGAATTCATAATCAAATGAATTCGGTTTTTTATTTTTACAAATAGATAGTAGAATCGCCTAAGGAAATATTCCTAAACTTGCATAATCATTGGATATTTTTTCTAAGGCAACTACGAAAGCAGCGTTTCGCAAGCTGCCGATATTCTCACGTTGGCTATAGGTATGCCAGATTTCTTTAAACGACATAACCATTGTTTCTTCTAAACCAGATCGAACTAAATCAATTTCATCTGCACCTTGTGTCAATATTTCTTTCTCTCTATCCCCTATTGTCTTGCCTGTTAATTGCTCTATTGTGCCTACCAATTTAGCATACATGTTTGAATCAAAACGCTTCTCCATTCGTCCAAAACGCATATGTGAAAGATTTTTCAACCATTCAAAATAAGAAACTGTTACCCCACCAGCATTTAAGTACATATCAGGGACAACCATTACTCCATTCTTTAATAAAATTTCTTCAGCACCAGCAGATACTGGTCCATTTGCTGCTTCTCCAATTATTTTGGCTTTAATTTTTGCAGCATTGTCAACCGTAATTTGGTTTTCTAATGCCGCAGGTATAAGGATATCGCAATCTAAATAGAGGGCTGCATCCCTTGTGTCAAGTGTAGTTGACCCAGGAAAGTTAAGAATTGAACCCGTTTCCTTTCTGAATGCTAAAAGTTGCTCCATATCTATACCATCCGCTTTATATATGGAACCTTCAAATTCTGCAACACCAACGATGACAATGCCACCTTCTTTTTGCATTATCGTTCCAGTAAAAGAACCAACATTTCCAAGACCTTGGATGACTACCTTTTTACCTGCCAAGCCAACGGATAATCCTAGTTTATCCATTGCTGCTTTCGTATCACAAAGCTCTCTAAGTCCGTAAAACACACCTCTACCAGTTGCTTCATTTCGTCCCTGGATCCCATTTTGGTTAACTGGTTTACCTGTAACACAGCCCGCAGCATCAATTTCACCGCCTTTAAAAGTTACATAAGTATCTAATATCCAAGCCATTTCTCTAGGACCTGTTCCATAATCCGGTGCAGGTACATCTATACCAGGACCAATAAAATTTTTACGGATCAATTCAGTGGTATATCTCCTAGTTATTCGCTCCAATTGGTCTTCCTTATACTCCCAAGGATTGATTTTAACACCTCCCTTTGCGCCTCCAAATGGAACATCAACAATAGCACATTTATAAGTCATTAATGCCGCTAGCGCTTCAACTTCTTCCCTATTGACATGCTGACTGTATCTTATACCGCCTTTAGTGGGAAGACGATGATGGCTATGCTGCGCCCTATAAGCTTCTATTACATGAATTTCATTATCGATTCTGACTGGAAAACGAATTTCATAAACAGCATTACATGCCTTTATTTGTGCTAAAATACCTTTTGGGATAGTAGTACAAGCAGCTGCTTTATCAAAATTTCTATTTACGCTATCTAAAAAAGAGCCTTCTGATTCTTTACTCATTATTAATTTTAATTTCTAAGTTAATTATTTTTCGTTGAAGAAATATCAAAAATAGTACAATACCAATAAAAACGACCATAATGACCCCAAAAACCACATTGATCTTACCCGAATTTCGCATAAAGTCAAGATTTTCAGCATTAACGATAAAGGGCGTGAACACTAAAATAAGTAGATAAAATAAAATTTGTTTTGACATCATATATTCGAGGTGTAAAGTTGAATTGAAATTTTAGAATTCAGAAATATTTTAAGAATTATTATCTTTTTCATCGAATTTTAATTGAATTCGATCCAATCTATACAACAAACTGGCCATCCAACAGCCAAGGCATATAAACCCAATGACTGAAGGATAAAAAACAAGTCTAAGAGCATTATCCATATCTTCAGCTCCAAATGCAGGATTACCACCATTGCCAGGATGAAGACTATCTGTCAATCTTGGCAATACAAAAATCAAAGGAACTACTGCTACCAGAGCGAAAATATTATAAGCCCCAGATATTCTGGCCTTTCTATCTTCATCATCAATTGAAGCCCGAAGAATTAAATAGGCAAAATAAATTAAAAGACTAATAGCAGCCATATTTAATTTTATATCCTTTGTCCACCATGTGCCCCAGGTATATCTCGCCCACAATGCTCCGGTTAAACATCCTAGAACTCCAAAAAAAATGGCAGTGCGGACCAAAGCAAATGCTTTTAAATCATAGTCTTTTACATTGGTTTTCAGATATTTAAATGAAAAATAAACGCTCATAAATAATAACCAAAACATAGTAAACCATAAAGAAACATGAAAAAAGGTATTTCTTATTGTTTCGTGAAGTATGTTTCGATATGGAAACCAATATTTGTGGACAATGCTAAATACAGGTTTTTGAGCCAGTGTCCATGATACTACTCCCGACTGGTAGTCAATACTATCTTGATGTATGATAATCCTTGAAGGCAAAACTGTCGTCCCATCAAAGTCTGAACTTAATATAAAAGTAAATTGAGCCAATTTATTCGAATCAGGAAAGTACTTAGGCAAATTAAAAACCACATTTACACTATTATCGGAAGTCACATTAATTTTTGAGCTTTGGATTAAGAATTGGTCTGAGTGTTTAATATAAGCTGTAAGATTACCCTTGGTGTAAAATGTGTTATAACCTTCTACTTGAATATCAATTTCATTACCCGATTCAAATCGAGCCGGTGAAATCTCAAAAATACCTGGCTTTAAGGGAGTTAATATCCCTCTAAATAAAACGTAAATGATTAATACAACACCTAATATTTTCCACCAATTATGATAAACAGTCATGAATCTTTAATTTTTCCAAGTGTAAGGTAATAATATAATGACCAAAGCTAATGAGATCAAATCAATTGCTAGCATGGGTTGAAAATTTGAAATACAATCCTTTATTGAATTACCGTCTAAAAATTTAAGTCCAATACTATAAGAAAGGCCAAATGAGGGAAATGACAAAGGCAAAGTTAATATGGTCAATAAAATAGTTCTATTTTGCCCCAAAGCTGCTAAAAAAGCACCAAAAGTCATAATTACAGCCAATCCAAAATTTAATATGATAAAGAGAACCATCCAGTTAAACCAAGAATGTATAGTAACAGGGATTAGTATTAAGAAAATACTAAAAAGCAATACAGATAGCACTGTGAGCAGAAAAAAACTAAAAATTACTTTGGCCAAAAATAGCTGAACAGGGCTTACCATTTGATGTAAATAGGACTTATACCTAATGGCATCTTCTTCGAATAAACGCGATCCGATAAAAAAGCTTAAAAAAAGTAATACAAGCCAAAATAACAAATTCCAAGTCTCTAATATAGGACTACCCACAAAAAAATAGATTAAATAGGCCACCCCTAATAAAAATGCCATTAACCCGGATATCTGATACAGGCTACGCCATTCAAAAAGAACATCTTTACGGATAAGTGCAATTAATATTTTCATGTATTGCCGCAAAGTTAAACATTGAAAATCAATTAAATACATTAAATAAAATCTTAATTTATAAAATTATGTTTAACTTGATATTACATATTATGAAATAATGTTATATTTGCACTAAAATGAATACAAATGCATGTGATCAAAATGTGTTTAGCTTTAACTTTTAGTCTATGGTATATTTCCCTTACGGCTCAAAAGCAAAAAATCAATTATATCGAAGTAGCAGCTCAAAAAGGACAAGGCGTTTTTGCATTACTTCGGTCTTACCAGCTATTAGGTCAAAGCTCAAATATTGATTTATTCTATGAAATAAATGGTCTTCAAAAAAATACACCATTAACAAAAGGTAAAAAATATTATTTACCATTGGTCCCAATTGCGTTTGATAAAAAAAGTATAAGATCAAGTACTAAAATAAAAGATTATGACCTTGCTAAAGAAATCGAAAGTTATAATGAAGATTTAGTTAAATCGGGGCTTAAAAAGAAAAGCTATAAACAAGATTTTGAATTATGGGTACCACAGTTTTATTTGGATCAGCCAAACACAAATAATTTGGTAAATCAAAAACCAACTCAGCTGAAATCTGAATTTTCTTCAAACAAGACTACATCACATATAGATACCTTAGCAAATATTGCTGTAAAAAATAAAAAATTTACAGAAGACAAATTAGTATCAGATACTAAAATAAAAGATAAGGAGGATTCTGATATTAAGATGACTGATTATGATAAATTTGCAAAAAAAGTATCCAATAAGTCAGTTGATGTTGCGCTATTTGGTCCTAATAAAAGGAATGTTCCCATTGAATCAAATAAACTACACAATCAAATATTCTATATAGTCCCCGGACATGGAGGACCGGACCCGGGTGCAATAGCAAAAGATGTCTTTGGAGATCATGATATTTGTGAAGATGAATATGCATATGATGTTAGTCTACGTCTGGCGAGAAATTTAATCTCTGAAGGCGCTACAGTTTATGTCATCGTTCAAGATAAAAATGATGGAATCAGAGACGATAAATATTTAGAATGTGATACTGATGAAAAAGCTATGGGCACTTATGAAATGCCAATTAGTCAAAAAAAGAGATTACGTCAAGGCATGCAATATGTTAACCAATTATATCTCAAACACAAATTAGAAGGCATTCAAAATCAATGGATGATATCTATTCATATAGATTCTCAACCAGAAGAGTCGCGTCAAGACGTATTTTTCTATTATCAATCCGAAAGTAAAAAAAGCAAAAAAAAGGCTAAAAAACTCCAAGAAGTCTTTTCTGAGAAATACGAAAAATATCAAGGCCGTGATTATAATGGCTCTGTTAGTTCAAGGCCACTATTTGTTATGCGAGCTTCTGATCCAGAACCGGTTTATGTTGAATTAGCTAACATTAGAAATCAAAAGGATAGAGAGCGTATCATACTTCCACAAAATCGGCAAATTCTTGCTGACTGGTTGATGGAAGGTTTTCTAAAATAGAATAGTCAACTTTAAATAACAAGCTATTTATTTCTTTTTAAAAGGGTTCCAATCTTTTACTTTTTCTTTAATTTGATCTGCTTCTTTCTTTCCACCGTCTTTTAAGATCTTATCAGCATTTTTGCCAAGCTTATCATTTAAAACTTCTTTGCCTTTGTTCACCAAATTTGAATCTATATGTTTTGCTGCTTCAGTTCCCAATTTGTCTAAGGCTTTTTGTTTTTCCTCATCAGCTTTTCGAATGGCCATATTGCGCAAACTATCTTCTAGTTTTTTTGCTTCTTCCAAGGCTTTTTGTTTAGCCTTATCCAATTCTTGATCAGCTCGTTTTATGATTGAATCTTTGGCTTTATCAACAGCTTGGTTAACGATTTCCGAACCACTATTTTCAATACTTTGCCCATCCGCATTCAATAATTTAAACCTAAATTTGGGATCAGTGTATAAGCCACTCAGGTTCACCAAAACATTTATATGAGATCCCGTTTCTATATTAACACCTGCCTTATTAGCCAGGCTCTTTAAATAGGATAATCCTGTTTCTGCAGAAGCACCAATTGCATTATTATTAATTTTATTTCGAGGTATCCGAAATTTAAAATCGAAATCCATAGGCCCAGAAAGTTTTGAAGTACCCAGGACTTTCATATCTATGTCATTCCATGTTTTACTCATCTCTTTCAAACTAACGACACCATTTTCAATGGAGAACCAATTTTTAGTATTTTTTAAATTTAAACTTTTAAGATCATCAAATTTTAATTTTTGGGCAATGAGTTCAATTGGTTTGTAATTCTTTATTGCACCTTCTAAAGTTTCAATAATTCCAGATAGATTAAGCTGGTCTAAATTCGGGCTTAAATCCTTATTCAAAGATCCTGAACACACAAAAGAAGAATTAAAAAAGCCTTCAATAAATTTTATGATCGGAGCCAGTTTTTGAACACTGACTATAGATTCAAATGCTTTACCAAATTGAATCTTTTTCAAATCATATTTTAAGTCAAATTTTGGTTTGTTGGAATCCTCCGTATTAAATATACCTGCCAGATTCATCTGCCCTCCTAAAGCATTAGATGTTAGATCTCTAAATTGAATTTCATCTTGAACAATTTGCAGATTCCCTTTGAAATTATTGAGTACTAACTTGTCATAACTTAAGGTTCCAAAAGAAAAATTGATTCCAAAATCCATTGCATCCGGAACTTTAAATGGCGCAGTATCAACAACCGCTGTTTGGTTTTTTGAATCAACAATGGAAGAACCAGATTCCATAAATTTAGTCAGATTAAATTGCTCACCTGTAATTCGTATATCCCCTTTTAAGGTTTTGTTTTGATATACCCAAGACATTGGTCCATCAATTATTCCATTACCTTGTATTACATTTTGGTTGATGGTCATATTCAACTGTTTTAAATTCAACTTATCTTTTATATAATCAAGCTGAACAGTAGAATTATCCATTAAGTAAGTATCATAAACTATTTTTTGGTAAGAACCCAATGCACTAATATTTAATCTTTTGCATAAATTAAGCACAAAAAAAGAACTATCAATAGGTTCCGTAGTAGATGCACTTGAAGCCTCAGGTTCTAACCATTCATTTGCATCAAAAACATTTCCTTTTAATTGAACATTACTTTTAATTTCCCCTTCATCCATCAACAAAGTCAAGGGATTTTCGATATATCCTTTCAAATTAATATCTGATCTACCTAATTCAATTTGAGCATTGCTGATATTGCATAGTTTTGGATTAAATTCAAGATTCATCGTTGGAATCGCCACTCTTGGCATAGTTAAATCTTTGTAAATCAAATTTGAAATAACAAAATCACCCTTTAGAGCGATATTTTCAAAATCACCTAATTCAACTTGTTTTTTTCTAAAATCAAATGAAAGATCACTACGAATCAAACCAGACAAATCAACACCTTTATCCAAAGGCATAAATTGTTTATAATCGTTTAAATCTAAATTGGCTTTAATATTTCCAATCACATGAACATTGTCAACAATATCTTCAAAATGCAGAGTTCCATTTACGGGTTTGTCATTAAGCAATAGACTAAATGGATTCAAATCAACGGTTAATTTAGAAAGATCCGGACCAATATTTTTAGAACTCATATTTAAGTTAAATGCTGAAAGCCTAACTGGCATACCTGGGTATTGAATTCCTCCGTTGGTCACACTGCAAACAAAATCCCAAGAAGGATAAATATTTAAATTCTGGTTTAATATTCCATTTATATTGGCATTGATCAAGAAACTACCCTCAGACTTAACATCTTGATAATTTTTTATAAATGCTTTAGGAATTAATGAGAAAAGGTCTTTAAATTGAGTTCCGGGACTATTAAGTTTTAAATCCATTTCAATACTTTGCTCCTCCTTAACTTGAATATATCCTAGCAAGGATAATTTGAGCGCATTTAAAGCCAACTCATTTTCTTTCAGATCAATCCGATTCTTTGAAGCATCATATATTAAATTCAAGTTAGAATTCAAATTAACATGATTTAAAAACGCAATTCCTGTTGATATAAAATCTAAACTATCTATAGTTGTTTTAGCGTTAATATCAAAGATGTCATTCAATATTGAACATTTTCCTTCATTATTGAGGCCAACAATTTTCAAAGACATATCCATTTGCTTATCAATATAAATGATCCTTGAATTTTTAACTTCAAATCGATCCAATTTAAAGTTGACCGGTTTTGTATCTGAATTATTGGAAGCAGGTTGTTTGTTTTTTAAAATATCATAATTGGCCACTCCGTCTGCATCAATATAACCCTGAATATCAGCATCATACAAATAAAACGATTTAACAACTAGGGATTCAGACTTAGATATAATATTCCAAAAGTCGAAAGAAAGACTTAATTCACTTGCTTTAAACACGTTTAATGTATCCCCGGTAACATAAGACACAACGCTTGGTTTTTTAAGACTTAGGGTTAGCCTAGGAAAATGGGTAAAAATAGATAAAGATGCATCCTCAAAATCAAATGAACCATTTAGATTCTGATTAATAGCAGTTTTAATTTTAGAACTTATTTCCTTTTTAAACAAGACGGGAACCAGAATGCCAAGGATTAAAAGAATTAAAAATAGTCCTCCAAGTAACTTTAGGCCAGTTTTTAGGTTAAATGTCATGTTTCGAAATTTGATTTTTAAACGAAAAGAAAAGTAAAATATTGATCTTCTTAACTATATAAAGTCAAATTTCAACAAATTGGTTTAATTTTCGGCGATGAATCTACTACAGGTTAAAGATTTAAGCATATCATTCTTACAAGAAGGAAATCGCATAGACGCTGTCAGGCATGTAAATTTTGAAATTCTCAAAGGTGAAACTATAGGACTGGTTGGAGAATCAGGCTCAGGCAAAACAGTTACTGCCATGAGCATAATGAAGCTTTTATCCCCAAATGCCCAATATCTATCCGGACAAATATTATGGCAGGGAGAAGATAAAGATTTTATATTAATGAGCGAGCCAGAAATTAGGCCTTACCGTGGCGCAGAAGTATCGATTATATTTCAAGAACCTATGTCTGCCCTTAACCCTGTTTTGACTTGCGGGTATCAACTTGGTGAAGCATTGTTAGCACATAACAAGTGTAATAAGGGAGAAATTCAATCTATCGCAGAATCTTGGTTTTCTAAAGTGGGTCTGCAAGACCCTACAAGGATATATCATTCATACCCTCATCAACTTTCGGGTGGTCAATTGCAAAGAGTTTTAATTGCAATAGCCTTATGCTGTCATCCAAAACTTGTAATCGCTGATGAGCCAACTACCGCTTTAGATGTCAGTATTCAAAAATTGATCCTGGACTTATTAAAAAAGTTAAAGAACGAATTGAACTTAACCTTACTTTTTATTTCACATGACCTTGGTGTTGTAAAAAGTATTTGTGACCGGGTTATTGTAATGCAAAATGGAAAAATAGTTGAACAAAATTCCAGCGCCCAAATATTTTCAAATCCTCAACAACCATATACTCAAGGATTAATCAGTTGCAGACCACCCTTAAATCTTAAATTAAAGAGATTACCAACGGTACAAGATTTTTTGGATGGCAAAACTAAAGAATTTTGGTACGACCAAACCAAGCTGATCCATTCAGTTGATCAAGATAGACATATGGTTGAATTACATAATCAAGCACCATTGCTTACTGTAGATCATTTAAGCACACGATTTGTAAAATCAAGAACATGGTTAGGAAAGCCAAAAACATGGTTTGAGGCCGTTAAAAAAGCTCAATTTGAAATCTATCCCGGGGAAGTATTAGGTCTTGTTGGGGAGTCTGGTAGTGGAAAATCTTCTCTAGGTAAAAGTATATTAGGGTTATTAGAAACACATGAAGGATCCGTAACATATAAAGAAAAAAACCTCTTAACCTTGAGCCCTTCTGATTGGCGCCCTTTAAGGAAAGATTTACAAATCATTTTCCAAGACCCCTATTCTGCTTTAAACCCTAGAAAAAAAATTGGATCGGCTATTATTGAACCCATGGAAGTCCATCAAATACATAATAATTCGAAAACAAGAAAAGAAAAAGCAATTGAAATTCTTGAAATAGTAGGCTTGAAGGCAGATCATTATGAAAGATATCCGCATCAGTTTTCAGGAGGACAAAAACAAAGAATTTGTATAGCGAGAGCATTAACCTTATCACCGAAATTTATTGTTTGTGATGAATCTGTATCTGCTCTTGATGTTTCTATTCAGGCACAAATTCTTAATTTATTTCAAGATTTAAAAGAAAGATTTAAACTAAGCTATTTATTTATCAGTCATGATTTCTCTGTTGTAAATTTTATGGCTGATAGAATATTGGTAATGAAAGATGGATTAATTATCGAGGAAGGAAAATCATACGAAGTTATCAATCAACCTAAAACAACATATACACAAAAACTTATAGAAGCCATACCTAAATAAGTTGAGACTTTATGAAGACATCACAGATTTAATTAATATTCTGAATACAAAGAATGGGTATTACATCAATAGATTTCAAACTATCATTTAAGATATGTAATTATTAACTTAATTTCGTTTCACTTATATGAAGCATTCGATCTTCTAATTCCTGAACTAGAGAAATATATTTATCGGAACGTTTCAACTCTCGATTTCTAATCAAAGGTAAATCAACAACCATTTTGTGGGCAATATTTGAAGGTTGGGATTTAAGAATATAAATTTCATCAGACAAATAAACTGCCTCATTGATATCATGTGTAACAAAAACTATGGTGGAATGAAATTTATTCCATAGAGCAAGTAGCAATTCCTGCATTTGCAATCTTGTTTTAATATCCAAAGCTCCAAATGGTTCATCCATAAGAAGAATTTCCGGATTGGTTAACAAACTTCTAGCGATGGCAATTCTTTGCAATTGTCCTCCTGACAAATTTGGATACTGTGCAAATTTTTTTTCATGGCCTGCGAGACCAACCAATTCAATCATTTCCATTGCCTTTTCGTTCCGGATTTTTTCAGGTATCCCTTTATATTGTAAACCAATAGCAACATTATCAATAACGGTCATCCATGGAAATGAGGAATATTGTTGGAATACCATCCCGACATGATCTTGATCTGTTCTCAGTTTTCCGTGAACAAAAACTTCACCTGAAGTAGGCTGTTGCAATCCGGCAATATATCTTAAAATGGTAGATTTCCCACAACCTGACATTCCCAATAAAGAAATGAATTGACCTTGAGCAGGTTTATCGACAATAACTAAGTTAAAATCTTTTATAGTCATTGTCTTACCACCATCATATGTTTGATTTATATTTCTTAATTCAATTATTTTAGGCAAATCCGATTTAGAAAATAAACTCATAGGAATTAAGCTTGCTTTAATTTAAAATAGCTGTAAAGAATTATTAAAAATCCAATGACACTCAAAGTAATTGCCACATTTAATAAAAATGATAAACCCAATGAATTAGTTGAAACAAGCCCTAAACAAATTGACCCAAGTATAATAAACACACCTAATTTGGCTTCGAAAGTTCCTGGTAATTCCATACTTGTATATTTATAAGGATGAAGAATTCTATCTATCCATCCAAATATTTTATCTTGCAATAAACCGATTAATGTAATCACCACCAACAAGGCAAAAACTCTATCAATTTGTCCTTGTCTAGCTTTGGTATAAATCAAAGAACCAATTCCAGATTCTTTATTAAGCAATTCAGCTATAATAATATATGTCCAAGAAATCGCCGTCAATACTCTAATATCATCAATTAGTTTACTCATCACTGCCGGAAAAAAAACATGTTTTATCTGTTGGAACTTAGAAGCGCCCAAGGTAAATGCTGTCTGAGCGTAGACATCTTCGACTTCAGAAATCCTTTGTACAACTACAGGTATTAAATATACCAAAATTCCTACAGTTAGAAAACCAATTTTCATTAAATCTCCAAGCCCAAACCAAATAATAAATAAACCTGTCAAAGCTGACAATGGCAAATATCGTAATGCATCCACTTGTTTACTGAACAAACCCTTAAAAACAGGAAACAGACCAATAATAAATCCAATGGGTATAGCTAGAAATATAGCCCAAAAATAACCTTGAATATTAAGCCAAACAGAATGTGTTGTGTTCAGAATTAATTTGTCCTTAACATATAAATCTTTAAATGCAAAAAGAACTTTATCAGGTCTTGGCAATATCGGATATACTTTTTCGAATTTCGTTGCTGAGATGTAATTTATAGAATCTAATTTTAAAATAGAATCTCTCGATTCTGTTTGCAAAGAATCTAAAGAAGATGGTAATATGGAATGGTAATTTTCTACAATTGGCTTGTTGGTTGAAAACAACTCCGCCAAAATCCACCAAAATGTTATGGTAATAAGCAATCCCAAGATGGTAAAAACCCACGATGATTGCTCATCTAGATTACCCCTTAGTTTAAACCATTGCTTTATCATTAAATTTACTCTCCAATTAATTCAAAATCGGTTCTGCGATTTTTTGCCCTTCCTTCTTCTGTATCATTAGTTGAAATGGACTTATTGGGACCATTTCCTATTACCACAAATCTATTGCGTGACATTTTATGAGTAATCACTAAATAATCAACGACGGATTGGGCTCTTTTTTTAGACAATATTATATTAGAGGCTTCACTACCAACGTTATCCGTATTTCCTTCAATACGTATTCTTGAATTTGAAAAACCTTTTGCGATTTCTACAAATTCTTTATCAATTATATACTTTGAATTTTCATCCAATTGGAATTCTCCGGTTCTGAAGCTAATGGATACATGCTTAGTAGCTATGGCTTCTTTTGTTTTTGCTTCATTCTCATTTGCTTTTGTAAAAACTTTTTGCCCTTCTCCTGAATGTTCCGGACCTGTTAAAGCCGTTGCACTTTTAATAGCATCAGAATAAAATATGGTACGCCACGATGGAATTTTACCTTCTGCATAACCTAAACCTTTATACAAGTTAGTCATTCTAGAATACAACTGTTCTGCTGATACGCCTTTATACTCAGTGTTTAATCCAAAGAAATTCAGATTATCACCATGGGTACATAATCTAACATTATTAATGGCTCCTAAAGCGTCCTCTTCAGAAAAACCTGTTAACCCTTCTGCTAAAATTTTAGCTGCTTTTTTCTTGTTGGTTTCGCTAGCATTAATTTCAGCAGCTCCAATCATCCAACCTTGATATAATTTTTGAACTTTCTCTTGATTTTTTTCAAGCCAAGCTCGTTTAGCAATAAAAGCATCAGCAATTATATTAGAAGCTGAACGCGTACTCTCCAAAATGCGTGATCCAGGCACGTCTTTAAGACAAGCTATATCATCAGGGCTCCAAACTACGGCTGCATCGACTTGTTGGGATTTAAAAACCTGCGCAGCATCAATGGCACTACCCTGTTTAATAATTTCAACGTCAGTCGCTTTCAGCCCTCCAGCTTCAAGCATCCAAAGTAAAAATGAATGAGATGGAGTCATTTCAGCTACTGCAATTTTTTTACCTTTCAGATCAGCGACTGAATTAATACCACGACGGACTACAATCGCATCACCGCCTCTAGACCAATCTGCTTGAAAAACAACTACAGGATCATAATCAGCCAGTCCAGCAATCTCAGTAGGCAATGCATCAATCGTACACCATAATAAATTTACAGCATCTTTTTTCCAAGCCTCACGCGAAACAGGCACATCATCCAGAATTTTGAATTCAACCGGAAAACCATATTCCTTCAGAAATCGTGATTGACTATTTGCTTTAAATCCTTCATTAAAATATTGGCCGCCAATATACCCGCCCCAAGTGACAACTCCAACATTTATAGCCTCTTTGGACAAAGGTCCTGAAGCCTCTGACTCACTGGTTGAATTTGTAGTATTTGAACCTACTTCTTGACTTTTTTCTTTTAAACCCTTACCAAATGAAGTATTATTCAACACATATCTGCCCAAAAAGAAAATACCAGCTAAAATGGCCAAAGTCATTAAAAACTTAGAAAAGGGAGTCAATCTTGAGGTCATATTATTTAAAGTTTAGTAACAAATGGTAAAGTACATAAAAAAAGCATTACTTGTCATTAAAGAAATCATCGTATGGATTTTGTCGATCCGCATTTTGTCTTTCAGGAACAGCCTCATGTAGATCTAAGGGTTTATCATCTTTTATTAAATCAGCTTTATCACTTCCCAATAGTTTTGAAACACCTTGTTTTTCCCATTGTTCAAGCATTTTTATCCCTTCTTCTTCAAAAACTCCATTTTGCAAATCAACTGAAGACATGAAGTTCTCAGATAATTCCATAAACTGTTCCATTTCGCCAACTTTCAAACTTACATCGTCGGCCATTGCTTCCAAGGCTTCGTCAAAAAGTGCCCGCTGGTCCTTATCTCCAGAAATAACGCTCATTGCTGATCTCATAGCTGAATGACTGGCATGAATAGCTGCCCTTTCCTGACCCTTAATTTTAACCTGATCAGAAATATCTTCTGCCATTATTTCAGAATTTTCATACATTCTATTGAGCACTTTATATAGAATTTCCATTTTTCTATACAGGTCCTCTAATTTAAAATTAGATTCTTTAAGACGCCCAGCCTGCCTTGATTTTAACACCATAACTGATTCTTGCTGAACCTGTTGTGCTTGTTTTGCTTGATCAAGACTCGTATTAATCTGTTTACTATTATTATAAATTTGCTCCTTTAATAAATGCATTTGAGATCTCAACTTGGTAATCTGTTTGTTCATTTTACCCAAGTTATCTTTTAAATCCTCTACATAAGATTTAAGAATACCAATC
>Ga0138256_10001216_pt1 | contig 27854 bp, 15 predicted proteins | sample KNB2016incub_MG_FD_105486 | JGI IMG/M metagenome (GOLD analysis project Ga0138256, IMG submission 105486) | Active sludge microbial communities from wastewater in Klosterneuburg, Austria - KNB2014incub_MG | ecosystem: Engineered > WWTP > Activated sludge > Unclassified | place: Austria...
CCTGGCGGGAATGGTCGGCGCAATTACCCTTTGGTGGTATGGCCCCACGGCATGTGCGCCGACCCTACCTTGGTGCCGTTCGTCTTTTCCGTACGCCGATCCCATGACCACCGATCGCCGCTCCTTCATCCAGCAAAGTGCCGCCCTGCTGGGTGGCCTCGCGTTGCACCAGACCGTAGAAGCCGCTTTCCCCGGACTCATACCCAGGGGCGCGCCGCGTCCGGCCGGCATTCATGACGATGGCGACGAGGAGGCCTTCTGGCGGCAGGTGCGCGCGGCCTACGCGGCCAGCCCCACGCTCATCAACCTCAACAACGGCGGGGTGAGCCCTTCGCCCCGCGCCACGGCCGAGGCGCTGGACCACTACACCCGCATGTGCAACGAGGCGCCCAGCTACTACATGTGGCGTATCCTGGACCAGGACCGCGAGCCCCTGCGCATGAACCTGGCCGCCCTTGCGGGGACATCGCCCGACGAACTGGCCATTTGCCGCAACAGCACCGAGGCCCTCAATACCATCATCTTCGGGCTGCCGCTGGAGAAAGGGGATGAAGTGGTCGTGAGCACGTACGACTACCCCAACATGGCCAACGCCTGGAAACAGCGCGCCCTGCGCGATGGGGTGAAGCTCGTGTTCGCCGACCCTGTGCTGCCCAGCGCCGACGAGGACGCCATCGTGCGGGCCTACACCGATCGCTTCACCGCACGGACGAAACTGGTGCATGTGACGCACGTGATCAACTGGAACGGCCAGATCATGCCCGTGCGGAAGATCGCCGACGCGGCCCATTCGCGTGGTATCGAGGTGCTGGTGGACGGCGCGCACGCCTTCGCCGTGATCGATCATAAGATAACCGATACCGGTTGTGATTATTGGGGCACCAGCTTGCACAAGTTCCTGTGCGCGCCCTTCGGCACCGGGCTCATGCGCATCGCGAAGGAGAAGATCGCCAAGGTGTGGCCCCTGCTCGGCAACAACGAACCGCAGGGCGGCGACATCCGCAAGTTCGAGTCGCTCGGCACGCGCAGCTTCCCGGCGGAGATGGCCACCGGCTATTCGCTGGATATGCACAACCTCATCGGCCCGCGCCGCAAGCAGGAGCGCCTGCACTTCCTCAAGGCCTATTGGATGGACCGCGTGAAGGACGTGCCCGGTATCTATTTCCGCACGCTGAACGATCCCCGGTACAGCTGCGCCATCGGCACGTTCGGTATCGAAGGCAAGAAGGCCACCGCGCTCGCCGAGGAACTGCATTCCAAATGGAAGGTACACACCGTGGCCATTGAGCGCGTGGGCGTCCCCGGCACAGAGGCGCCCTTCAACCACGTGCGTGTTACGCCCAATGTGTTCACCACCACGCAGGAGCTGGACCGGCTGGTGGAGGCGATCCACGCGACGGGATAGCTTTGGGCCGTGCGTCCCATCTTGGCCCTGTCCCTCTGCGCGCTGCTCGCCTCGTGCAACGTGGTGAAGATGCTCGACAAGGGCAACACGAAGACCTTCACGAACAACGGGCTGCGGGCTCATGCCTTCACCGACGCCGCAGGTGCGCATTATGCGTGGGCCACCGCGCCATTCAGCGGCAAGCCCAAGTTGATGCTCGTCCACGGTATCACCAGCAGCGACGCCATGTGGGCGCAGAACCTGCCGGGGCTGAAGGAGCATTTCGACCTCATCGTGCCGGATCTCATCGGCCACGGCCGCAGCACCAACGCATGGAGCGGCAACAGCGTGGACGCGCAGACGGCGCATCTCGCGCTCATCCTGGACAGCCTCGGGGTGGACGAGCCGGTCTTCGTGGTGGGCAACAGCTACGGCGGGGCCGTGGCCGCCAATTTCGCCGAGCGCTACCCGCACCGTACGCGTGGGCTGGTGATCTCCGACGGCCCGGCCAATGCCTACTCCCGGGCCGTGGCCGACAGCGCCGTGCGCACGGTGGGCGCGGCCGATATCCTGGACTTCTTCGAGCCGAGAACGCCCGAGGAACGCCAGCGCAACATCGACTTCGTGCTCGCCAAGCCCAAGCCCCTCCCGAAGTTCGCCCTGAAGCAGATGGGCAAGGCCGGCCAGGCGCGCATCCCGGTGTACCAGGGCCTGTTGAAAGACCTGCTGGAACGCGAGCAGGATTACGTGGCCAAGCGCTACGTATGGCCGATGCCCGTGCATGTGATCTGGGGCGAGCAGGACCGGCTGATCCCACCGCATGTGGGCCGCGGCATCATGCGGGTGAACGAACTGCCCGCCGATCACCTGATCATGATACCTGATGCCGGGCACGCCGTCAATGTCGAACGACCGGACATCTTCGATGCGCACCTGCTGCGCATCTTGAAGGACGGGCCTTGCGGCGATGATACTGTCAAGCCCGGTGAAGGCCCTTGCACCATGGAATATGATCCCTATTGCGGTTGCGACGGCAAGACCTGGCCCAGCCGCTGCGCCGCATGGCGTGCAGGCGTGCGCCTGGTGAAGAAGGGCGAGTGCGCGCAGTGAAGTTCGGGCTGGGCCGGGCGTCCACGCCCGGCCCAGCGCATTCCGGGCGTCCGCGCCCGCAGGGGAAACGCCGAAGGCGCTGCTCCCGCTGGTCCGATCCCAAGGATCAATTCCGCGCTCTGATCGGCAGCACGGTCTCGCGCCCCCAGGCCACGTAACCCGCGATGATGCCGAGGATGATGCTGGGCACGAGCGCCTTGCCCTGGAAGAGCATCAGATGGTAGCCCACGGCGCAGATCATCACCGTGGCCAGGCCCATGGCGGCGTAACTCGTGATCCACGGCCGCATGCGCGTGAGCGCGGGCAGCAGCACGCCCATGGCGCCCGCCACCTCGGCCGCGCCGATGCCGCGCACGAGTGCCTCGGGCACCGCGCCCGGCCAGGTCATCTGATCCGCCAGCTTGGGTATCGGCATCGTCAGCTTCATGATGCCCGCCGCGCCGAAGGCCAGGAACAGGAAACCCTGCATGGCCCAGAGCACGCTGTTCAGGTTCTTGCGGCGAAGAGCGTCGCCGTGCGCCGTGATCGTGCTTCCCATCGTTCATCAGGTGTTGGTTGAACAGGACGAGACGCCACCTTCTCCTTCACCGGAACCTCAAAGAGCACCGAAAGGTAAGCGTGAAAGGCGCTTATTCCGCCAGCAGCGCTGCCGCCCTTTTCGCTACGCGGATCCCGATGGCCACGCCCATGCCGCTGAGCCCGGCGGCTACCACCACGCGGGGCAGAACGCGCTCCATCAGCGCCGTTTTGCCGTGATCGCGGAAGCCCATCACCCCGCTCCAGCGGTGCGCGATGGTGAAGGGTTGCCCGGGCAGGATCGTATCGCGCAGCAGGCGCTCCAGCGCGTCCTGGATCAGGGGTGTCAACGCGTCCTCGGTGGTGGTCTCGCCGGCCTTGTCCAGGTGGCGGCCGCCGCCCAGCAGCACACCGCCGAGGTGGTCGCGGAAGTAGAAATATCCCTCGTCCGCGTGGAAGGTGCCCTTCAGCCGCAGGCCCGCGATGGGGGCGGTGAGCAGCACCTGGCCGCGCGCGGGCTTCACGCAAATGCCTGGCAAGAGTTCGCCCGCGTAGCCGTTGGTGGCGATCACCACTTGCCCGGCGCGCAGCGTACCGAGACCATCAACCGCCAGGTCCACGCCGACCCCGTTGTCCTCCACGGCCGTCACCGCGTGGCGGAAGCGTACATCCACGCCCGCCTCGCGCACCTTGTCCAGCAGGGTGCGCATGAGTTGTCCACTGTCCACGGCGCCTTCCAAGGCGGTGAACGCGATGGGCCCAGCGCGCAGGCCGAGGTTACGTTCCGCCCCATCACGCCATTCATACACAGGGACGCCGAAGACCGGGAACAGCAGCCGGTTCAACTCATCGAACCGGGACGCCACCCGGGTGTACAGCACGTCGCCTTCGGCAAAGACCTCATGCCCACCGCTGGCCTCGAACCCGATGCGATCATCGCCCAATTCACCACGCAATTCGCACAGACCCTGCCAGCGCTCTTCCACCCGGGCAATGGCGGCGTCCGCGCCTTCCGCATCGATGTCGGCCAGGATCTCACTCGGGCTGCCGAAGCAGGCGAACCCCGCGTTCTTCACGCTGGCGCCACTGGGGTGGGGGCCACGCTCCAGCACCGCCACACGATGCGCCGGGAACCGCCGTTTGTGGTGCAGGGCCGTGAAGAGCCCGGTGATGCCCGCGCCCACCACCGCCACATGCGGTTCGGCCATGAAACCCGTTCGTTCCCAGATGCTCAACATGCCCACGCTGGATCCCGTCGAACAGTTCCGGGACCCGCGGGCAAAGTTGCCGTATTTTGCGGGCGTCCTTCCCCCGAGGCCACCCGTGTACGCAATGCCAGCGAATCCCGCCATCCGCCGCCTGCGCGCATACCTGACCCTCTGCTCCGTGCTGCTGTTCGCCGCCGCCTTCGGGCAGGTGGACAACGTGTACGTGTACGGTACCGTGAAGGACTACGTGAGCAGCAAGAAGCTGGACGGCATCACCGTCACGGTCTTCAAGAACGGTGGCAAGCTGGCCGAAGCCATCACCAACGCCAGCGGCAAGTACGAGTTCAACCTCGACTACGGCAGCGACTACAAGATCGTGTACAGCAAGGCGGGCATGGTGAGCAAGAACATCAGCATCGACACCAAGAACATCCCCGAGGAGGAGCGCGTGGGCGGCCACGGGATGAACGTGGAGATGACGCTCTTCACCGAACTGCCCGGTATCGACTTCAGCGTGCTGCAACAGCCCATCGGCAAGGCCAAGTTCGACCCCAACACCAAGGAGGTCACGTGGGACCTGCAGTACACCGAACAGGTGCGGGCCGAGATCGCGCGGCTGATGAAGGAGTACGACGAGAAGAAGAAGCGCGAGGCCAATGCCGACGCCGAGTTCGCCAAGCTGATGACCGCCGGGGACGCCGCCATGACCGCGGCCGATTACGACAAGGCCGTGGAGAGCTTCACCGCCGCGCTGGGCCTGAAGCCGGGCGATCCCAAGGCCACCGCCAAACTCAGCGACGCCAAAATGAAGCAGGAGGAGATGGCGGGCGCCAAGAAGGCGGCTGAGCAGTACGCCGCCATCATCAAGGAAGCCGATGGGCTCTTCGGCAAGAAGGACTACGCGGGTGCCATGGCCAAGTACCAGGCCGCCAGCGACCTGCGTGATGAGGAGACCTACCCGAAACAAAAGATGAAGGAGTGCCAGGCCTTCATCGATGAACTGGCCAAGAAGGCCGAAGAGGAGAAGAAGGCCAAGGAACTGGAGGAGAAATACAAGGCCGCGATCGCAGCCGCCGATGCCGCCTTCAAGTCCGAGAAATTGGAGGACGCCCGCACCAAGTACACCGACGCCTCGACGCTGAAGCCCGCCGAAAAATACCCCAAGGACCAGATCGCGCTCATCGCCCAGAAGCTGGAGGAGAAGGCGAAGAAGGAGGCCGACGAGCAGGCGAAAAAGGAGCGTGATGCCGCCTACCAGGCCGCCATCACCGCCGCAGACGCGGCCTTCAAGGCCAGCAAGTGGGAAGATGCCAAGGCGAAGTACAACGAGGCCATCGGCGTGAAGCCCGAGGAGAAATACCCCAAGGACCAGCTCGCCGCCATCGACAAGGCCGTCGCTGATGCCGCCAAGAAGGCCGAGGAGGAGCGGTTGAAGAAGGAGCTTGACGACAAGTACAACGCCGCCATCGCCAAGGCCGACGCCGCGTTCAAGATCGATGGCTTCGACGAGGCCAAGGCGGGCTACAACGAGGCGATGGCGCTGAAGGCCGGGGAGAAGTATCCCAAGGACCAGCTGGCGGCCATCGAGAAGCGCATCGCCGAACTGGCGAAGAAGGCCGAGGCGGACCGCCTGAAAAAGGAACTTGACGACAAGTACAACGCCGCCATCGCGAAAGGCGATGCGGCCTTCCAGGGGCAGAACTGGGATGAGGCCAAGGCCGGTTACAACGAGGCGCTGGCGTTGAAGTCCACGGAGAAATACCCCAAGGACCAGCTCGCCGCCATCGATAAGGCCATCGCCGACGCCAAGAAGAAAGCCGAGGAGGACGAGAAGCAGCGCCAGATCGACGCGCAGTACGAACTGCTCATCGGCTCGGCCGATGGGCTGCTGCGGCAGGACCGGCTGGAGGAGGCCAAGGCCAAGTACCAGGAAGCGCTGGGGGTGAAACCGGACCAGAAATACCCGCGCACGAAGATCACCGAGATCGATGGCCTGCTGGCCGAGCGTGCCAAGGCCGCCGAGGAGGAGCGCAAGCGCAAGGAACTGGAGGACCGGTACAACGCGCTGGTCGCCGCGGCCGACAAGGCCTTCGACGGAAAAAAATACCAGGAGGCGCTGAACGGGTACCACGACGCGCTGGGCGTGAAGCCGGGCGAAGCGCATCCCACGGCCAGGATCGCCGAGATCGACGGCCTGCTGGACGCCGCCGCCCGCGACAAGGCCGAGAAGGAGCGCTTGGAGCGCGAGGCCGCCGAGCGCGAAAGGCGCTACAACGAACTGATCGCCGCTGCTGATGGCGCCTTCAAGTCAAAGGACTATGAGCGCGCCCGGAGCGGCTACACGGATGCCCTCGGGGTGAAGCCCGGCGAGCAGCACCCCACGGACCGCCTGGCCGAGATCGACCGCATACTGGCCGACCTCGCCGCCAAGGACGCGGCCGATGCCGCCGAGCGCGCGCGCTTGGAAGAAGAGCGCCGGCGCAAGGAGGCCGCCGATGCGGAGATCGAGGCGCGCTACCGCGAAGCCGTGGCCCGTGGCGATGCCGGGTTCAGCGCCGAGAACTTCGACGAGGCCCGCGCCGGCTACAATGACGCGTTGGGTATCAAGCCGAGCGAAGCGTACCCGAAGGAGCGCCTGGCCGCCATCGACAAGCTGCTGGCCGATCGCGACCGCGCGAAGTCCGACGCCGACGCCGCTGAGCGCGCCCGGCTGGAGGAGGAGCGCCGCCGCCGCGAGGCCGATGCCGCGGCGCTCGAGGCCCGCTACCGCGACGCCATCGCCAAAGGGGACATCGCCTTCGACGGCGAGAAGTACAGCGACGCCCGCGCCCGCTACACCGAGGCGCTGTCCATCAAGCCCGGCGAAGCGTACCCGCAGGAGCGTATAGCCGCCATCGACAAGCTGCTGGCCGATCTGGAGCGCGCCAAACTGGACGCCGATGCTGCGGATGCCGAGCGCCTCCGTCTGGAGGAGGAGCGCCGCCGAAAGGCCGAGGCCGACGCGGAGGCCGCCCGCCTCGCCGCGCTGGACGAACAGGCCCGCATGGATGCCGAAAAGGCCAGGGAAGCGGCCTACCTGAAGGCCATCGCCGCAGCCGACGCCGCCTTCGGGGAGGAAACGTATGAGGACGCGCGCGGACTGTACACCCAAGCGCTGGACATCAAGCCCCAAGAAATATATCCGCAGGCGCAGATCGAGAAGATCATCAAGCTGCTGGAGGAGATCGAGCGCAAGCGGCGCGAGGCCGAACTCGCCGCCCAGCGCGAGGAAGCGCCCCCGCCGCCCCGGAAGAGCAACACGGTGGACCCCCAGGAGGTCTCCGACGCCGAGGAGTTCATGCGTGCCGCCCGCCTGCGCGAGGAGCAGGAGAAGTACGAGCGCATCAAGAAGCTGAAGGCCGATGTGAGCGAGGAGGAGCGGAGCAATACGGCCGAGCACGCCGTGCGGCAGGAGGGCTCCCTGCGTCAGAACCAGACCTACGTGGACGACAACGCGCGCATCTACGCGGGCAGTGATGCCATGCGCAAGAAATTGGAAGAGGAACTCGCCGCCCAGCGCGTGGCATGGGCGCAGCGCCACGCGGAAGTGGATGAGCGCGGTGCCCAAAGCAGGGGCGCCGCCGAAGCCGAGAACGCCGCCAAAGTGGAGGCCGCCACGGAGCTGGACCGCACCTGGCGCGACCGCCACGCCGAGCGTGTCGGCGGCAGCGCCAACGAGAAGGAGGCGTGGACCACGGCACAGGCCGATGATATGACGGGCGGTAGCATGCGCCGCGAGCAGGCCACGGCCGAAGTGGGCGGCCTGCGCGAGGGGCAGTCCGCCTTGGCCGCCAAGGGCAACGCCTCCGCCGGTGAGCGCGCCGATCGCGTGGCCACCGAAAAGGAGCAATATGCCGGCCGCCAACGCCTGCTCGCCAACCGCTCAGAGGACGCGCGTATGGCCGCCAAGGAACAACTGGAGAACCTCCCGGCGAACGAGCAGCGTTCGTTCAGCGATTACAACCGCGGCGAACTGGCCAACCAGTACCCGCAGGGCGTTACCGAAGAGAGCTATACCGAGGGCAACAAGGTCATCATCCGCCGCGTCGTGGTGCAGGGCAACAAGGCCGACGAGTACAAGAAGGTGATCGACAAGGCCGGCACCAGCTACTTCAAGAACGGGATGAGCATCACGTCCTGGCTCTGGGCCAAGGAGACGGAGGAGTAGTCCTCAATTCCCCTTCGCCGCCTCTTTCACTTTCCGCGCCCTCAGGTTGGTGACCAGATCGGCCACCTGCGCGGGGCTCAATTGCTTGCCCACGATCTTCCGGTCCCCGTCCAGCAGGAAGAATTTCGGCGTGCTGTACACGTCCCAGGCATCGGCGTAGTTGAGGCTCTCGATGGTGGTGTACTTGGGGATGTACTTGGCCGCGTTCTGCTTGGCCTCGGTGTACACGTGCCAGGTAAGGCCGGCGTTCACCCAGTCCAGCCCGTTCTCCACGATGAACTTCTTCCAGTCGGCCATCAGGGTGCTGTCGGTGGCTTTGGCCACGGCGTACACCTCGATGCCCATGGGGCGCAGGGTGTCGCGGTAGGCACTGTAGATATGCGGCAGTTCCTTCTTGCAGTGGCCGCAGTGCGGGTCCCAGAAGACCACGAGGACATACTCCTGCGGCAGGCGGTAGAGGTCCTGCCACTTCTGTTCGCTGGTGTCGGGCAGGATGATGTTCTTGGCCTGCGCGCCGATGATGAGCGGGGCCTGTTTGCGTGCGCGTTCGCAGAGCTTGTCCATCTTCTCCTCCGTCATCCAGAAGGCGCGGCTCTTGCCGCCCGGCTTGGGGCAGTAGTAGGTCTGCGCCATGTGTACGAAGACCGCGTCCATGCCCATGATGTCGCTCGTTTCGTACTTGTAGGTGATGTTGTGGACGGCGAAGCGCCACAGTTCGTCGTTGTGCTGCGCGTCCATGCGGCGGATCAGGTCGTCCGCGCATTTGTTGATGGTATCGGGGATCTGCGGCACGGTCCGGCCGATATACTCCTCGAACTTGTTCTGGAACACCGGCGTGCGGATGATGCGCTCGTCAGTGAGGTCCGTATTGTCCCAGTAGTGCGCGCGGTAACTGTAATAGGTGGCCGAACTGTCCAAGGTGCCATCGGCCTTCAGGATCTTCTGTTCCTCGGGCGGCACGCTCATTTTCACGATGGCGGCCACCAGCGTGCCGGGGTGCTTGGCCACCACATCTTCCTGGTAGGCACGGATGGCCTTGTCGTAGTCCGCGAGCTTCGCCTTCAGTTCGGCCTTGCGGATGGGGTCCTCGGTGGCGTCGCGCTGCTTGCCCAGAGCATCGGCCTGCTTGCGCTGATCGTTCAGGAAGCGGATGTAGTCCAGGAACACCTGGTTCTCGGGGCTTTTCTGCACGGTGAGCGCGCCGCCGAGGTCGGCGGTGTCCGAACTCATCTGCACCAGCGCCTCGTTCACCAGGAATTCAAAGTAGCGCGGCCCGGGCACCACCACGGCGTACACGCCGGCCTTGTAGCCCCGGGGTTTGGCGAAGACCACTTTGCCCTTGGCGTCGGCCACGGCGGTGTCGTTGTACAGCAGCTTGTTTCCGTAGTAGCCCGCCAGGTAGATGGTGTCCTTCGAGATGCCCTTGATGGTGAATTCGAGGCGGCGCTGGTCCTTCAGTGCTGTGGCCGCCGGCTTCGTCTGTGCCGTGGCGATGGAAGCGAGCAGGAGCGTGGTGGCCGTGAAGAGTTGTCGCATTTGAGTGTCGTTGCGCCGTATGGACCGCCAAAAGTAGCCGGGGGCATACCCCGTGCCGGAGGGGATTAACAGGCTGTTAAGAACGGCCCGATCCACAGGTGGCGGTGGAACAAGCAACCCGAGGCGGCATGCACCGTCCTTCAGTTGTCTATCTTTCGCCCACAAGCCCCGCGACAAATGCAACGCATCCTCGCCACCCTCACGTTCTGCGCCGCCGCCGCTTTCGCCACGGCGCAAAGCCGCGAAATCAACGTCGTTGACACGGACGCCATGCGCGCCAGTGCCGCCAAACACACCGAACTGGTGAACAAGACCGTCACTTTGGACCAGGATCAGAAGGCCAGGGTCCAGGAGATCTATATGAACTACGAACGTCAACTCGACGGGTTGAACCAGCGCTTTACCATGGGCGGGCTCAGCGCGGAGGAGCGTGAAGCGGAAATGGCGCCGCAATGGGCGATGATGGAAAAGGCCGTGGATGACCAACTCGCCACGATCCTCAGCCCCGAACAATTGGGCAAGTGGCAGGAGGCCCGGAAGTGACGGCTTTTCTTCGATCTTGATCGTACGTCCTGGTATGCTCCGTCCTTCGGCGGACATGGCCGGGACGTCCGCTTTTCCGGCCTATCCTACCTCGGCTGTCCGGAACTCGCTCGTGGTGTGGAATTCAATAGCAGGATTGTTGCGCCGCTCCAGTTCCAGCATGTAGGCCGAAGGGGCCATGAACACCGGCAGGCCGTCCTTGTCCTGCAAGATCTGCAGGCCCTTCACGCGCATGAATTCCTGTAGCGCGGCCGGGTCGTCGCTGGTGAGCCAGCACGCCTTGTGCGCCTGGATGGTCTGGAACTCGCACACCGCCCCGTACTCGTGCTCCAGCCGGTAGCGGATCACGTCGAACTGCAAGTCGCCCACGCAGCCCACCACCTTCTTGCTGCCCAAGGGCTGGGTGAAGAGTTGCGCCACGCCCTCGTCAGTGAGTTGGCGGATGCCCTTCTCCAGCTGTTTGCTCCGCATGGGATCCTTGTTGATCAGCTCGCGGAACAGTTCGGGGCTGAAGGCGGGAATGCCCCGGAAGTTGAATTCCGCGCCCTGCGTGAGCGTGTCGCCGATCTTGAAGGTGCCGGTATCGAAGAGGCCGATCACGTCGCCGGGCCACGCTTCTTCCACAATGGTCTTCTGCGCCGCCAGGAAGGTGGTGGGGGTGCTGAAGCGCACCTCTTTGTCCAGGCGCACGTGGTGGTAGTATGTATTCCGATGGAACTCACCCGAGCAGACGCGCAGGAAGGCGATGCGGTCGCGGTGGTTCGGGTCCAGGTTCGCGTGGATCTTGAAGATGAAGCCGCTGAAGTCCTTGTTCTCAGGAGAGATCGGGCCTTGGTCCGTGGGGCGGGGTGAGGGGGTGGGGGCGATGCGCACGAAGGTGTCCAGCACCTCTTTCACCCCGAAGTTGTTGAATGCGCTGCCGAAGAACACGGGGGCCACCTTGCCCGCGCGGTATTTTTCGATGTCGAGGTCGCCATACACGCCGTTCACCAGTTCCACTTCTTCGCGCAGCAGGTTCGCCGCGTCTTCACCCACCTCCTGGTCCAGGCGCGGATCGTTCAGGTCATCGATGCTCACGCTCTGCGCTTCCACCTTCGTCTTGATGCTCTCGAAAAGCTTCAGGTCGCCATCGAACATATCGTACACGCCCTTGAAGGTGGCGCCGATGCCGATGGGCCAGCTCAACGGCCGCACCTTGATCGAGAGCTTCGCTTCCAGTTCGTCCAGAAGATCGAAGGTGTCGCGGCCCTCCAGGTCCATCTTGTTGATGAAGATGATCACCGGCGTGTCGCGCATGCGGCATACTTCCATCAGTCGCTCGGTCTGGGCCTCCACGCCCTTCACGCAATCCACCACCAGCACCACGCTGTCCACGGCGGTGAGCGTGCGGTAGGTGTCCTCGGCGAAGTCCTTGTGGCCGGGCGTGTCCAGCAGATTGATCAATTTGCCCGCGTATTCGAAGGTCATCACCGAGGTGCTCACGCTGATGCCGCGCTGCCGCTCGATCTCCATGAAGTCGCTCGTGGCCCCCTTGCGGATCTTGTTGCTCTTCACCGCCCCGGCCGTCTGGATGGCCCCGCCGTAGAGCAGGAACTTCTCCGTGAGCGTGGTCTTGCCCGCATCGGGGTGGCTGATGATGGCGAAGGTGCGGCGGCGTGCGATCTCGTCGTGGAGGGACATGGCGGAAAAGGATCGCGAATGTAGGATCCCCAATGACAGCGCAGCCCGGTGACGTTCCGGGAAGCCGATCAAAAGATCGATCGTTCAAAAGTGCGGATCCCCCGGGCTGGCGCCCGGTGTTACGTGCCCACACTTTTGGGCAACACTGTTCCTTGATCGGATGAAGAAGAAAGACCGGAAGATCTTCGTGCTGGATACATCGGTCATCCTGTACGACCACTCGGCCATTGACTGCTTCCAGGAGCATGACGTGGCCATCCCCATACAAGTGCTGGAGGAGCTCGACACGTTCAAGAAAGGGAATGACACCATCAACTTCGAGGCGCGGGAGTTCATCCGCCACCTCGACGGCATCGCGAAGGGTGACCTGCTCACCGACTGGACGCCGCTGAACGGCCCCACCAAGGGCCAGTTCAAGGTGGTGGCCAAGCACGACCTGAACGGCGTGGACGCCACCAAGGTGTTCCAGGACGGCAAGGCCGACCACCAGATCCTGAACGCCGCCCTCACCCTGCAGCGCCAGAACAAGGACCGCAAAGTGGTGCTGGTGACCAAGGACGTGGCCCTGCGCCTCAAGGCCAAGAGCCTCAGCATCACCAGCGAGGACTACCTCACCGGCAAGGTGCGCGACGTGCGCAACGCCATGTACAGCGGGCGCACCGTGCTCGACGATGTGGACGAGGGGCTCATCGACACGCTCTTCGAGCAGGGGCAGCTGCCCGTGGATGGCATGGGGCTGGAAAAGCCCAAGGGCAACCACTTCTTCATACTGAAACACAAGAAGAAGAGCATCCTTAGCAAGTACGACCCGCGCACCGGCCTGGTACACCGCGTAGAAAAACGCTCCGTCTTCGGCATCAGCCCCAAGAACGCCGAGCAGACCCTGGCCATGGCCGCGCTGCTCGATCCGGAGATCAAATTGGTGACCATGCAGGGCGCCGCCGGCACGGGCAAAACGCTGCTCGCCCTGGCCTGCGCGCTCGAGCAGCGCCGCGATTACCGGCAGATCTACGTTACCCGCCCCGTGGTACCGCTCAGCAACAAGGACATCGGCTACCTGCCCGGCGACATCCAGAGCAAGCTCGATCCCTACATGCAGCCGTTGTGGGACAACCTCAAGCTCATCAAGGGCCAGTTCGAGAAGCACGACAGCACACCCAAGCGCATCGACGAGATGCTGGAGAACGAGAAGATCGCCATCGCGCCGCTGGCCTACATCCGCGGCCGCAGCCTCAGCAACATCTTCTTCATCGTGGACGAGGCGCAGAACCTCACGCCCCTGGAGGTGAAGACCGTGATCAGCCGTGCGGGCGAGAACACCAAGATCGTCTTCACCGGCGATGTCCACCAGATCGACACGCCCTACCTGGACGCGGAGAGCAACGGCCTCAGCTACCTGATCGACAAGGCCAAGGGCGACCCGCTCTTCGCCCACATCACGTTGGAGAAGGGTGAGCGCAGCGCGCTGGCCAATCTGGCGAACGACCTGCTCTGATACCATTTCGTCATTCGATCCCGTCCAAAGATGCGCGGCTATTTTTTTCGCAGGGCGATACGCGGGGGGCGTTGCGTAGTGGGGGCTACGGAACGGTCAACGCGGAGAAGCCTTGCGGAAAAAGAGCAAGCAGATCGGATGGAATTGAGTGACGAGATGGTATGAGCCCCCCTTCGGACGGAACCTGTTCCTTTGCGCCCCGTTCGCCTCCCGCAGTACAGCGGGACGGCGGACGGGGCGCAACCATGTTCCAGGACAGACTACAGGCTCGGCTCGTTCCCGCCATCCAAGCGGCGTTCCAGCAGCTCTTCAACGCGTCCATCAACGCGGAGCAGCTCGTGTTCCAGCCCACGCGACCGGAATTCGAGGGCGATGTCACCATCAACGTCTTCCCCTTCCTCAAACTCGCCGGCAAAGGCCCCGAGCCTGTGGCCACGGCCATCGGCGAGCATCTGACAGGCAACGTGGACGTGGTGGATCGCTTCAACGTGATCAAGGGCTTCCTCAACATCGTCATCGCCGACAGCTACTGGCTGGGGTTCCTGGCCGAAGCGGGGGAGAAGGAAATCCTCGCCTTCGCGCCCACCGGCCGCAAGGTGATGGTGGAGTACGCCAGCCCCAACACCAACAAGCCGCTGCATTTGGGCCACCTGCGCAACATCTTCCTCGGCTGGAGCGTGAGCCGCATCCTGCAAGCCGCGGGCAACGAGGTGGTGAAGGTGCAGGTGATCAACGACCGGGGCATCCACATCTGCAAGAGCATGGTGGCCTGGCAGAAGTTCGGCAACGGCGAAACGCCCGCCAGCAGCGGACTGAAGGGCGACAAGCTCGTGGGGAAATACTACGTGGAATTCGACAAGGCGTACAAGGCCGAGGTGGATAAGCTGGTGGCGGCTGGCAAGTCCAAGGACGAGGCCGAGAAGCAGGCGCCCATCCTGTTGGAGGCCCAGGAGATGCTGCGCCAGTGGGAGGCCAGCGACCCCGCCGTGCGCTCCCTGTGGGCGAAGATGAACGGCTGGGTGTACGACGGCTTCAATGCCACCTACGCCCGCATCGGCGTCGGCTTTGACAAGAACTACTACGAAAGCCAGACCTATGTCCTCGGCAAGAACGACGTGCTGGAGGGCCTGAAGAAGGGCGTTTTCTACGAGAAGGACGGCGCCGTGTGGGTGGACAACACGCCCGAGGGGCTGGACGAGAAGGTGCTGCTGCGGCGCGACGGCACCAGCGTGTACATGACGCAGGACATCGGCACGGCCATCGAACGGTTCCGCGAATACCCCGGTCTGGGCAAGCTCATCTACACGGTGGGCAACGAGCAGGACTACCACTTCAAGACGCTCTTCATCATCCTCAAGAAGCTCGGCTTCCCGTGGGCCGGGGAGCTTTTCCACCTGAGCTACGGCATGGTGGACCTGCCCAGCGGCAAGATGAAGAGCCGCGAAGGCACCGTGGTGGATGCCGACGACCTGATCGAGGAGGTGGTGGCCGCCGCGCGCGCCACAGGCGAGCAACTCAGCAAGCTGGACGAGTTCGGCGAAGCGGAAAAGGCCGCGCTCTTCGAGATGATCGGCCTGGCCGCGCTGAAATATTACCTGCTGAAGGTGGATCCCCGGAAGCGCATGCTCTTCGATCCCGCCGCCAGCATCGACCTGCAAGGCCACACCGGGCCCTTCATCCAGTACACGTACGCGCGGATCCGTTCCCTGCTGCGAAAAGCGGATCGGCCGGGCACGGTGACCGCCGACCATCAACTGCTCTCCGAGGAGAAGAACGTGCTGAAGCTGTTGCACCAGGTCCCCGCCGTGCTCAACGAAGCGGCCGTGAAACTGGATCCATCATCGCTGGCGAACCACGCCTACGAGCTGGTGAAGACCTACAACACCTTTTACCAGACCGTGCCGGTGCTGAAGGAAGAGGACGCGGAGAAGCGGGCGTTCAGGCTGGCGTTGAGCGGCGCGGTGGCCGCCGCCACGAAGAAGGCGATGTGGTGCTTGGGGATCGAGGTGCCGGAGCGGATGTGATGGGTGCCTGCGTCCGCATCGGGTCCATTCTCATGCTGACGGGCATCGCCCTCGGGCAGCAGGATGTGGCGGCCCAGTCTCCATACCGATGGGCTTTGCCCAAAGACACGGTCCAGCCCACCGCCCTGTTCGCGCGGGCCGATGTCCTGGCAGGTATCGTTTCGCGGATCGATCCCTGGGATGCGTTCTTCCCTCGGTGCGATACATCGGGGTGGTGCTGGGGGCAGGACGAACGGGGGACGCCGGGCTACCTGAGCAGGGATGCGCTGCTGTTCTTGGATGAACTCCCGGACAGTGCGCTGGCCGCTTGGATGCTGCGGGTATTCGCCGAGGAGACACGTTTGGGAAAGGAACTCACGCGCGCCTGGGAGCAAGGCGACAGCCTCCGCCAGCAGGAGATCGGCGCTATCGCGAATGATCACGATATGACCCACATCGCGGCGTTGGCGATGTTCCGGGACTACTTCTGCAGGTCGGGGGATCAGACCATCATGAGGGCCCTGATGGAGAACATTGCCGCCAACCCGGGTTCGGCGAACGAGATGCTTCCGACCACCCTGGTGTCCGGCCTGTCATGCCGTGAACGTGTCGTTCTGAGCATGTTCAAGCGCTTCAGGGCCGATGACCGCGCGATCATTGAGGCCGCACTGTCCGCTGGGATCGGGATCTCGTTCAACGAACGGGATCCCGTTGAAAAGGCCGAACAGGAACGTTTGCGACGGCTGCTGGAATAGATACCGTTGGAACTGGATGACGGATCGCTCCGGTCGCAGGGCCGCTCGCGCGACCATCCTCAGAATTTCGGGCAAGGCACGGCCCGCCACTTACGGTTGCGCGTGCGCTTCGGCCACTCGTACATGATGCTGAGTTCGTGGGCGCCGCCGCTCTTCATGGTGAGCATGCTCACCGTGACGTCGTAGCTGTACGTGAAGCGGATCTGCTGCGGGGTCTGGTAGCCGAGCATCACGATCACACTCTCGTCGTTGGGGTAGCCGGGCTGGTAAGCTTTCATCGCCGGCAGGCCACGGTACCACAGGCCTACGGTCAGCTTATCGTGATCAAAGTAGGCGCCCAGGTCCAGCTGGTCCCACTTGTCCTGCGCCTTGTAGTGCGCGGCCAGGGTAACATACTGCTTGCTCCGGCGCAGCTTCTGGCCGTCGGTGGCGATGCGGTAGCCGGTATGCAGGCTGGTGCGTATGGGCAGGCGCACATCGCCATCGGCATAAAGCGTCTGCTGGGGCCGGTTCACGTGGTTGAGGCTGAGGCCGATCCAGAACGCCTCGCTGAAGTACATGGCGCCCAGGCTGGCATCGAAATAACTCGTGCTCGTCCGCAGGCGGTCAGCCTCCAGGCTCACGGGATCCTCGCGGAGGATCTGGTCGGCGAAGATCAGCTGCCCCTGCCCGAGCTGGCGCAGGATGTAGCCCAGGCCGAGACCGAAACGGACGGCACGCTTGTGGTCGATGCGGGCCTCGTAGCTGTAACTGAAGGCTGCGCGGGTGAAGGACAGGCCGCTGGTGCCGGCCACATCGCGCATCACCATGCCGCCGAAGCCGCTGTGCATCTTGGGGTTGTTGTGGTCGTAGCTCAGCGCATAGGTCTCGAAGCCGGGCGCGATGCCCAACCATTGCTTCCTGTAGTTCAGGATCAGCCGGTCCTGGAAGGTGTTGCCGGTGAGGGCCGGGTTCAGGTACAGCGGCGCGGCGTAGAACTGCGAGAATTGCGGGTCCTGGGCCTGCGCCACGGGCGCGATGAGCCAGGCGATGAGCACCGCTCCGCAGGCGAGGAGGCTCCTGCGGGGGGCTTTCGCGACGCGGTACCGGCCCTTCATGCGCCGGGAACCGCGTGCCGTTTGCTGTTCGTGGGTCCTCATCTGATCGATCAGCGCAACAGGGTGATGTCTCCTTTCTTCTCGGCCACGCGGTCGTCCACGAAGCGGATCTTCGCCTGGTACACGTACACGTCCTGCGGGCTCAACTGGCCGCGGTAGAAGCCGTTCCAGCCCTTGTTCACTTCATTGCTCTCGAAGATCAGTTCGCCCCAGCGGTTCCACACGCGCATCTGGAACTCCTTCACGAAGCGCGCGATGGGGTAGAACACGTCGTTGCTCATGTCGCTCGGGTCGAACACGCCGTTGTTGCCCCCGCTCGGGTCCGGGGTGAAGGCGGTGGGGATGTCGATGTCGTACACCGGGATCACGTTGATGGTGGCCTGGGCCTCGTCCGTGCAGCCGTTCACGTCCGTCACCGTGAGTGTTACCGTGTAGCTGTTCACGGCCATGTAGGTGTGCTCGGCATTGTCGGTGTTGCTGGTGTCGCCATCGCCGAACTCCCACAGGAAGTGGTTGATGCTGCCCGTGCTGCTGTTGGTGAAGTTCACCGTGGGGGCGTCCATGTCCGTCTGGTACGTGCTCGCGCTGAAGGCGGCGCTGGGGCCCTGATACGCGGTAACGCTGGAAGTGTTCTGCGCGTTCGCGGAACATCCGGCCGGGGTGGCCACCGTGAGGGTGATCGTGTAGTTGCCCGGTGCGTAGGTGTGCTCGGGTGCGGGGGCGGTGCTGGTGGTGCCGTCGCCGAAGTTCCAGAGCCAGGTCACGGGCTGCGTGGTAAGGCTGTCGGGGAATTGTACCGTGAGGGGCGCACAGCCGGTGGCCATCACCGGGGGGAGGGTGATCTGCGGAGGCACCTCCAGGGTGAGCGTCACCTCGCCGTTGAGCGTTTGGCCGCAGGCGTTCGTCACCAGCACATGCAGTGTCCGTGTGCTGGTGACCGGTACGGTGAAGGGGCCCGGACCGGTGGTCATCAGTTCGGTCCATTGGTAGTTCACCGCGCCCGGGTAGTTGTTCACGCCGGCGCTTACGGTGGCCACCCCGCCCGGGCATACCGTGGTGTCGTTGGACATCACCAGGGTGGCGGCCGAGAGGTCCAGCACCGTCACCGGGAAGTTCAGGATCGGGCTGGTGCAGCCCACCGCATCGGTGGCCGATACGCTCACCGTTTGCGAGGCGGGGAAGGAGTAGGTCATGGACGGGCCGTATCCGATGCCCCCCCAGTAGATGTTGATGGCGCCGGTGCCGCCGCTCGCCTGCGCGGTCATCTGCACCGGGGTGTTCACGCACACCGTGTCGGGGATCTGGGCCGCGATGGTGATAGGGGCGGGAGCACTGAGCGTGGCACTGGACTGCGTGGTGCAGCCATGGCTGTCGGTCACCGTCACCTGGTAGGCGCCCGCGCCGAGGTTGCTGGCGGTCGCGGTGGATTGGCCGCCGGCGTTGGCGCTCCACTGGTAGGTGTAGGGGGGTGTGCCACCGTTGGCGGCCACGGTGATATTGCCGTTGTTGCTGTTGGCGCACAGCGGGCCCGCGGACTGGGTGGTGGTCACCGTCAGTGGCGGCGGATCGATCAGCGATACGCTCATGACGGTATCACAGCCGAACTGGTCCGTCACCGTCACGGTATGCGTTCCGCCCGGCAGGCCGCTGGCCACGGGGCCGTTCTGGCCGCTGGGGAACCACTGGTACCCGTAGCCCGGTTGGGCCGGACTGAAAATGGCCGAACCGGTGCCGCCGTTACAGAGCACGGGCGTGGTGCTCACGGCCGCGTTCAGGAAGCCGTTGGAGATGGTGAGGTGTATCTGGTCGCTCGCGGGCGGGCAGCCCGTATTGCCCGCAGTGGTCAGCGTCAGGTCCACATAGCCTGCGGCCACTTCGGCGGCGGAGGGCGTGTAGAAGGTATTCAGCGCCTGGCCGAAGAGAACTCCCGTGCCGCCGCTCCAGGTGCCGCCGGTGGCGTTCTGTACACTGCCCGACAGGGCGATGGGGAAGTCGTTCATGCACACCGTGGCATCGGCGCCGGCGTTGGCGCTGTTGGGCAGGGCGGCCGCGTTCACCGTGGCCTGGGCGCTGGCGCTGGTGCAGCCGTTCGCGTCGGTCACCGTTACGCTGTACATGCCGGCGCCCACGGTGATCGTCTGGCCCGTGGCGTTGTTGCTCCAGAGATACGTGTAGCTCTGCTGGCCGCCCGTACCCCCGCTGGCCGTGGCCGTGAGCGTACCATTGCCCTGGCCGGCGCAGGTCTCATGCGTTACGTTGATGCCTGTGATGGTGAGCGCGGAGGGCTGGCCCACCGTGGTGCTGAAGGAGGAGGAGCAGCCCAGCGCGTCCGTCACCGTCACGCTGTAGTTGCCGGCCATCAGGTTGCTGGCCGTGGCGCCCGTCTGCGGCGGCGTGGTGTTCCACACGTAGGTGTTGCCCGGCAGTTGGGGCGCGAAGGAGGCCGAGCCCGTCGCCGTGCCGTTGCAGGTGGCGTTCACCGGCGTTATCGTCGCGTTGGTGTAGGTGTTGGAGATGTTGATATGTACCTGATCGGTGGCATCGGGGCAGTCGCCGTTGCCCTGGGCGGTGAAGACCACATCGGCCCCGCCGGAGCTCACCTCGGCCGCACTGGGCGTGTAGTACATCGTGGTCCCGGTACCGCTCCACAGCCCCGTGCCGCCGCTCCAGCCCGCCGTGGCGTAGTTGGTGGCGGTGCCGATCATGGGCACCGGCCATTGGCCGTAGCAGATGGACACGTCGTTGCCGCCCGTGGCCGTCGGCGGGTCGTTGGTATCAATTTCGGCCTGGCCGGGATCCGCTATGCACGCGTTGAAGTCGGTGGCCTGCACGGTGTAGGTGCCCGCGCACAGGTTGGCGATGTTCTGGCCAATGCTACCGTTGCTCCAGCTGATGGTGTACGGGCCGGTACCCGAGAGCACGTTGACCGAGGCCGAACCGTCGCAGTTGCCCGCGCAGCTCTCGTCGGTGCTCGTCACGTCGATGTACAGGCCCGGGATGACCTCAACCGTGTACACATAGGTCTGTATACCCACGATGGGACAGGCCCCATCGTTCACGTTCACGATGAAGGGATAGAAGCCCGCCGTGCCGGGCCCACCGTCCCAGCACACATGGCACAGGATGGGATTGGTACCCGTAAAGCTGAAGGTCGCGCCCGGGAGGTTCGATGCGATGTTGCTGGTGGCCTCCAGGACGTTGTTCGGGTTGGGGTCCGTGATGGCCATGTCGAAACAGGCCGTGCCGCTTTCACACATGCGGATCGAATAGGGGCCGGTCTGCACGGCCGTGCCGGACACGCCGCCCACGGTGCCCGTGGCGGGATCGGGCGGCGCGTTGCTGCACGGGTACGCGACGAACTGCATGTCCCGCATGATCGTGCCGATCAGGTTGCCGTTCTCGTCCCACTCGTTCACCTGGACGATCACGACCCAGTTGCCGGCCACGTTCAACGTGAAGTTCACCAGGCCGGTGATCGGGTCCAGGGTGATACCGGTGATGGGCTGCGCCCCCGTGTAGGGTGCCACGTAGGGGATGGGGTTGGCCCCGTCCTGGCGGGCGCCGATGAACTCGTAGCTCAACGAATCGGCCTCGGGGTCGTACGCGCCATAGCTGTAGCTCACCGGATAGCCTAAGCACACGTAGGGCACGGCCGTGGTGTTGGAGAACAGGGGCGAGTCGTTCGCCGGTCCTGCGGCGTTGTTCAGTACGCCTTCGATGTACACTTCTTGCGCGCCCGGGTCCTGCAGGTTCACGATGGCGTTGTTGCGGTAGATCTCCGTCCAGCTGATCGTCCAACTGTTGCACGGAGGCAGGTTCACCGTGCCGGTGTATACGCGGCGCTGGATGCCGGGCAGTGTACCCCCATTGCAGGTGCTGTTCGGCAGTTGTTGACCGCAGAGTTGCGATACTTCCGTGGTTCCCTGGTTGGCCACCCACAACTGCATCGTGCCGCACGGGCTGGTGATGTCCAGGTTGTAGCCGTTGTCCAGGTTCACCCCCGCGCAGTCGCGGTACACGATCAGTGTGATGCGGTACTGGTCGCCCCCAAGATGGTCCCAGTAGATCTCACCACCGCCGATGTGCGTGGCCCGTACGGTGGCGCAGGTCAGGAGCGTGAGCAGAACGGCGGCGTAGCGTCGGATGTCCATCGGCCTCGGTGTTCTCCCGTCTTCCCTTCGCCGGATCCTTTGTCCGGACGGCGAAGCGGGATGACGGGCGTTCGCGGCCTATGGAACAGCAAAGAAGCCCCGGAGGTTACATTAGACCTCTTTCCTGATTCCTCAAGAGTGTCACGGTGAGCCCGCCGAACCGGTTCGACGGGCTCACAGTGACACTGCTTTTGTCGCGTCCTTTGAACTGCGAAAGAGGTCTATTGGATCGTTCGGCGGGCTCCGCCGGAGCAGCTTGGAGAGCTTGCGGGCCGCTGGTCCCGGCCGGGGTTTTTCGCGCGCGCGGCCAACCCGCTTCAATCCTGGACCGGGCGCACCAGCAGCTTGTCAATGCGCACGCCGTCCATGTCCACGATCTCGAGATCGAAGACCATCCAGCGCAATTTGTCTCCTGTTACGGGCACATGGCCGGTTTGATACAGGAAGAGCCCGCCCAGGGTGTCCACTTCCAGATCGCGGGCCAGGCCGGGCTGCCCTAGGCGGACAAGCAGTTCGTGCAGCGGGTACTGGCCATCCACCAGCCATGACCCGTCCTCACGGGGCGTCAGCGTGAACTCTCCAGCGTGGAACTCGCTCACGTCGCCCACGAGCGCTTCTAATATGTCGTTCAGGGTGACGAGCCCTTGCACTTCGCCGAACTCGTCGGTGACCAGGCCGTAACGCTGGCCGGTGCGTTTGAAGCGCTTCAGCGCCTCGTAGGCGCTCAGGCTCTCAGGGAGCCAGGGCGGGTCGCGCAGGACGCGGCCCAGGCCGGGGGTCGGGCCATCGGCGTGCGTGAAAAGATCCTTCAGCGTCACCACGCCCACTACCTTGTCCGGGTCACCGTCGATCACCGGGTACACGCCGTGCATTTCGTTCGCCACGATGCTGCGCACGCTGGCCGCGTCCGCATGCAGGTCCAAGGCCACCAGGTCGCGGCGGTGTGTCATCAATGAGCGCACCTTCCGGTCACCCAGTGCGAACACGCGGTCCACGATGTCCTGCTCGATGGCCTGCACCTCGCCGCCCTCCGTGCCCTCCTGTACCATCGCGCGTATCTCGTCCTCGGTAACGCCGCCGCCCGGCTCCGGTTTTATGCGCAGCAGCTTCAGAAGTCCCTCGGTGGCTGCGGTAAGCAACCAGATGAAGGGCGCCGTGACCACGCTCACGATGCGCATCGGTACGGCCACCAGCTTGGCGATGGGCTCGGGGAAGGCCATGCCGATGCGCTTGGGCACCAGTTCGCCCAGGATCAGCGAGAAGAACGTCACAGCGATGACCACGCCTGCCACGCCAAGGCTGTGCGCGTAGGGGGCTAGCGGTGGTATCCGTACCAGGTAGGCCTTCAGGTCCTCGGTGATGTTCTCCCCGCTGTAAATGCCGGTGAGGATGCCGATGAGCGTGATGCCGATCTGCACCGTGCTGAGGAAGCGGTTGGGCGCATTGGCCAGGGCCAGCGCGGCTTTCGCACGGCTGTCGCCCCGCACGGCCTCGCGCTCCAGGCGCGATTTGCGCGCGCTCACCAGGGCGATCTCGCTCATGGAGAAGATCCCATTGAGCAAGAAGAGCAGGAGAAGGATCAGGAGTTCGCCCACAGCCGCGAAGATCGCACCATGGCGTAAACCCCTCCACTATGCGCCCATCGAACAGACCATGCACCTAAGAGCAGGTGGCCTCTACCCGCAGGGCGATGGGAACTTCTTCGCGCGGCACTACGACCCGGACCGCAACGACGCTCAGATGGTGGCCACCTTTTCGGCCTTGTACGCGCCAGCCTCCAGTTTCGTCTTCACCTCCTTGAAGCTCTCGATGGTGCGTTTCACGTCGTCCAGCGAGTGAACGGCTGTGGGGATCAGGCGGAGCAGGATCGTATCCTTGGGCACTACGGGGTACACCACGATGCTGCAGAACACGCCGTATTGCTCCCGCAGGTCCAACACTACGTTGGTGGCCTCCGGGATGCTGCCGTGCATCAGCACCGGCGTTACCGCGCTGTTGGTCACACCGATGTCCAGCCCGGCCTCACGCAATCCACTCTGCAGAGCGCGGGTGATCTCCCAGAGCTTCTGGCTGAACTCCGGCCGTGTGCGGATCATTTCCAGGCGCTTCAGCGCCCCGATGACCACGGGCATGGGCAGGCTCTTGGCGAAGGTCTGGCTGCGCATGTTGTAGCGCAGGAACATGATCACATCCTCGGGGCCGCTCACGAACGCACCGATGGTGGCCATGGCCTTGGCGAAGGTGCCGAAGTACACGTCCACCTGGTCCATCACGCCCTGGGCATCGGCCGTGCCACGCCCGTCGCGGCCCATCATGCCGAAGCCGTGCGCGTCGTCCACGAAGAGGCGGAAATTGTACTTCGCCTTGCGCTCCACGATCTCCTTCAATTTGCCCTGGTCGCCGGCCATGCCGAAGACGCCCTCGGTCATCACCAGGATGCCACCGCCGGTCTCCTTGGTCAATTTGGCCGCGTTCTCCAGCTGCTTGTCCAAACTGGCCATGTCGTTGTGCTGGAACACGAAGCGCTTGCCCATGTGCAGGCGCGCGCCGTCGATCATGCAGGCGTGGCACTCGCTGTCGTACACCAGCACGTCGTGCCGGCCCAGCAGCGCTTCGATGGCGCTCATGCAGCCCTGGTAGCCGTAGTTCAACAGGAAGGTGTCCTCCTTGCCCATGAAGGCGCTCAACTCATCCTCCAGTTGCTCGTGGTACTTGGTCTGCCCGCTCATCATGCGGGCACCCATGGGGTAGGCCATGCCCCAGGCGGCGGCGGCCTCGGCGTCCACCTGGCGCACCTCGGGGTGGTTGGCCAGGCCGAGGTAGTTGTTGAGGCTCCAGACCAGCACGGGCTTGCCCCGGAAGGTCATGTGCGCGCCCAGGTCCCCCTCGAGCTTGGGGAAACTGAAGTAACCGTGGCTGTCCTTGGCGTGGCGGCCGATGTGGCCCAGGTCCTTGCGGAGCTTGTCGAAGATGTCGTTCATGGGGGTATATGCGACCGCGAAAGTAACCGGGCCGGGCAAGCCAGGGCCGGTGCGAGGCGGGAACTGTGAACAGTGGTCGGGATATGGAACTTATGAACAGCCCGGCCCAGGGGATCGGATACCCGGCTACATTCGGTGCTCTCCACTGGCCAAGAACCAGCGTAACGATGCGAACGAACTGGACAAGGCTTGAAGCAGGGAGGGATTCCCGCTCCGGGAAGGGTGAAGGAGGTGCGGAAAGCGGCCGCAGGGCCCGGAAAACCGCCATGGGGGGGGGAATTCTACTTGCATTGGGTAGCGTGACGCCTGAGGCCATGGAGGTGCGGGCCCAGTTGCCCAGTGTTGAGTGGTTGTATGAACGTGCTCTGGAGGAGCGCCCTGCGGGCAATGGGCTCACATGGGATGTCGCGACCCAGACATTCGGTACCACTCCGGTGCCCATGATCCCGGCGCAACCGCAGGCCCCCGGTGTTCCCGCGGCCGAGTCGGACATCGATTGGTTCAACGACGTGTGCCTGGTGCGCGATGCTTCCGGCGTCCACATCGGGTATGCCGTCTGTGGCTACTCGAATATCCCCAACTGGAATCAGAACACGGATCCTTGCGTTGATCCCCGGACGGCCCGCCCGGCGCCGCTCGACATGGAGACCTTGTCATTCGTCCATGGCCAGATCACAGGGACCGTGGCCTACTACGATCTGCAAGGACAACAACAATGGTACCATACGTACATGGGCGGGGCCTTTTTCGGCATCATCCAGGACAAGAACGGGGATCTGGTCATCGCCGGATCATCGAATAGCCGGACCACCTGGCCCATGGCCTGGAGCAACCAACCGCTTTTTTACAACCCCACCGTGGGGCAGCAGACGCATGATGATATTGCGAATGCGCCGTGCGACAACAAACAGAGCAAAATGGTCCTGCTCAAGGTGGATGTGAGCGATGGACATGCCATCTGGAACCACATGTACGGTGACGCGAGCGACCCGGAATTGGCGCTGCACGCACGTACAGTCGGGTACTCCGTGGCGGAGGTGGATCCCGACGGTGATGGAGGATACAAAGTGGAGGGCTATTGGAAGGGAGCGCCGGACGACCCGCTGCTGCCCGGAAAGGACCGCCCGTTCCTGGTGGATGTGGACGTGAACGGGATGCTCAACTGGAAACAGGTGATGAACAGCACGCACGTATCGGGTTATTGGCCCGATGCGTACGGCGGAAGCCAGGCTTTCCGGATCGTGAGGCATCCGGATCCCTCGGAAGACAAGTACCTGATCACCGGTGTTCGTGCGAACAATACCATCTCGGCGGCTTTCCTGTTCTACTACGACAACAACGGCCCCACCCCGGTATGGTGGGAGGACTCGCATGACAGCGCTATGGAATATGCCTTGAGCGGCACATCCAATTGCACGGCGAATCGCGCATGCTTCGCTGTCAGCGGCGGCACCACCTCCATTATCTGGCCGATGCTCACCGATATCGTCGGTGCTTGGTGGGCATCCTACAACCATTCGGCCGTGGGCCGTGTGTATCGCATGGACCTCAACGGGGATCAGTTATGGGCGGCCCCTGTGGACCTGGGATGGATGCGGGGCTATGACCGCTTGTTCTCGGCCAACCAGCGGGCCAACGGCAACATCGTGGTGGGGTGTACCAAGAGTATCCAAAGCACTTCGACCCCCCTGACGTTCAATTCACCACCGCCTGCTATTTCGCTTCCGCTCGCGGTGCAGAATTGCCTGGACAACTATTACAGTTACGATCCGGACAACAACGCGGCCACCAACCCACAAGCCGTCAATTGGCATGGGGTCGGCCTGCCCCAATGGGGCCATTGGCTCAGCGACAGCTACATGGCCGAACTGGACCTCAACACACCCGGTGTGGTGTGGGAGGGTACCTGGGATGCTGACGTGGTCCTGGCGCACGCCCCCCCGAATTGTGCGCCGGACAATTTCAGGCAACGCCAATGCTCCTTCCAGGTGGTCGAAGCCGATGATGGTGGCCTGGTCGGTTGTGGGAATACCGGCCACAACCAGGAGGACGCCTACCTGATCAAATTCAGCGGTTGCGAGTCCGATCCCTCGCGGTACACCGCATTCCATGCCTTGCACCCCTACGATCCCTCCAATGTGTACACGCTCACGGCCAACGAGACCTGGGGCACCAGCATGAACGTGCGCGGCAGCGTGGTGGTGCCCGCGGGCAAGACGCTCACCATCAACAACGGCGCGGTGATCAGCTTCGCGGACAGCCGCCGCATCGGCTACACCACCAACATCGTGGTGCAGCCCGGCGGGGGTCTACTGGTAACGGGCGGGGCGCGGCTCACCAACATCGGGCCGTGCGGCAACGGCATGTGGGACGGCATCAAGGCCTTGGGCAACACGAGCAATCCCAACCAGAACGGCACGCACCAATCCACGGTCCAGATCACCGGCAATGCCATCGTCGAGAACGCCTTCGTGGGCATTCTGGCGGCGAATGCGGACATCAACGATCCCGTGGGCAGTACCGCCACCGATCGCGGTGCGCGGGTGATCGGTGTCAATGCCACCTTCCGGAACAACATCTACGATGTGGTGCTGCGGCCGTACAGCACCACGGGCACGCCCGTGACCAATTTCCAGGAGTGCGACTTCCTCACCACCGCCCCGCTGAACTACCCGGACAAGACCCCCAAGACGCACCTCTATGTAAATACCTACCCGCGCCTCAATATCCGTGGCTGCACCTTCGAGAACACCTCCCCCGCGCTCGATCCGGCCAACGTGGCCGCCTGGGGCAAGGGCATCCAGGGCTTCGAGACCGACCTGCGGATAAATCCGTTGAACGGCCGCGACCCGCATTTCACCAGCTTGGAGAGCGGCTGCTTCGCAGCCAACCCGCAGAACGCCAAGCCGGTCTTTGTAGAAGATGCGTTCTTCACGGGCTGTGGCCATGGCTTGGGCATCGTGGCCTCCGGAAACGCGCGCGTCACCAACTGCGAGTTCAAGGAGCCCGACCTGGACATGGTGGGGCAGGGGCTGGGGGCTCCGGTGTATGGGAGCTATCTGGATGGGACGACCACGATCCTCTTCGAACACAACGCCTTCTGGGCGGCGATCACTGGCCAGGAACCGCCGTATGGCAACCCGCTCGTGGGCAGTACTTTCAAAGACATAGGTGCCAACGTGAACACC
>Ga0138256_10001217_pt1 | contig 27844 bp, 26 predicted proteins | sample KNB2016incub_MG_FD_105486 | JGI IMG/M metagenome (GOLD analysis project Ga0138256, IMG submission 105486) | Active sludge microbial communities from wastewater in Klosterneuburg, Austria - KNB2014incub_MG | ecosystem: Engineered > WWTP > Activated sludge > Unclassified | place: Austria...
AGCATCCGCCAGTACGGCCTGCCGAACAACAGCAAGGGGCTGCTGGTGCGCTCGATCCAGAACGGCTCGCCGGCCGAGGATCGCCTGATCCCCGCCGATCGCTCGCCGATCGCCGACGTGATCACCGAGGTCGAAGGGAAGTCGGTGCGCACCGAAGAAGATCTGAAGGCCGCGCTCAAGGACGCTCGCAACGGCGTCGTGACGCTGACGGTGACCAATCCCGATGGCGGTGGGGTGTCGCGGATCGAGCGGGTGCGGGTGATGAACAAGTAGCGAAGAGCGAACGGCGAACAGCGAACAGGGGTGAGGAGTGAGGGGGAACAACCCCCTTACCCCTCACCCCTCACCATTTCCCGCTGTTCGCCGTTCGCTCTTCGCCGTTCGCTGTCTGTTACTTCTTCGGCGGCATCGGAATTTCGAGGATTGCCGCTTCCTTGTCCCAGTAGCCCCAGCCCCAGCCGGCCACCTTGCCCTCGGCAAAGACCACGGGGCTCATGTCGCGCCAGTCCACCGAGTCGGTGAGGGCGACTTCCTTGGTCGGATAGAACTGGATCTCCCAGAGCTTGCCACCGGTCACGTACGACGCGGCGGTATGGGGAGAGTCGGTCTTCATCAGGACGGCCACGCTGTCCTTCTCGATGCCGACGGAGAGCTTCTTGAGGCGGCTGTCGCCGCAGGCGCTGAGCGCCACCACACCAACCAGGGCCATTCCGGCCCGAACCTGCCAACCATGCTTCACGCGGATCCTCGTCGTGCTGGGGTGAATATCCCCGTAAGATAGCAACCTGTCCGGCGGGCGTGGAACAGGTGGCGTCCCCGGGTTAGCTTGGAACGTCCCCTCGCGAGCGTGGCGGAACTGGCAGACGCGCAGGACTTAGGATCCTGTGGGGAAACCCGTCCGGGTTCGACTCCCGGCGTTCGCATCCTGAAGGCGAACAGCGAACAGCGAACGGCGACCTGAGCCCCTATGGGGTCTTGGGCCGTTCGACGTTGACGTAATAGTCCGGGTCGACGGTCAGGCTCGCCGCGCTGCCATCGAGCAGCTGCCACTCCGTCGTTGGGCGGACCTCCGCCAATCGATCGACGGTTCCCTGCGTTACACCGATCGGCAGCGTCAGGGCGAAGCCCGGCACCACGTTGGTCCACTTGTACGCCACCTGGTTGCCTCGCTGCTCCAGCACCAGCGTCGGGATCATCGTCGTCTCGAGGTACTGCCGAAAGATCGGCTCGAGGTCCGCTCCCGCTTCCTTCGAGATGTAGTCGCGCACCTGCTGGCCCGTGACGGTCTGGTGCCAGAACGTCTTGCCCAGGCCGCGCAGGATGCCGCGCCACTGTTCATCGTTCCCCACGATCTGGCGAATGGTGTGCAGCATGTTCCCGCCCTTGGGGTACATGTCGCCCGACCCTTGCGCCTGCACGCCGCGCGCGGGGATGATCGGCTTGTCGTTGCGGATGCCGCGCCGCGTTCCGATCACATAGGCCGCGCCGGCCTCCTTCCCCTGCTGGCACTCGGTGTAGAGCCCCTCGGCGTAATTCGCGAACGACTCGTGCACCCACATGTCGGCGTTGTCCTTCGCCGTGATGTTGTTGGCGAACCACTCGTGGGCGCTTTCGTGGATGGTGATGAAGTCCCACTGCATTCCATGCCCAGTGCCCGATTGATCGCGCCCGCGATAGCCGTTCTTGAAGCCGTTGCCGTACGCCACTGCGCTCTGGTGCTCCATGCCGAGGTGCGGCGTCTCGACCAGCTTGAAGCCGTCTTCGTACCAGGGATAGGGGCCGAACCAGCGCTCGAAGCAGGCCATCATCGGGCGCACCTGCTGCCAGTGCACGCGCGCGGTGTCCTCGTGGATGGCGAGCGGATAGAAGTCGAGCGTGAGCAGTCCCCGCTCGCCCGCGTAGGCCTCGCTCCAGTGCGCGTAGGTCGCCGCGTTGATGCTGATGCCGTAGTTGTTGATCGGGTTGGTGACGAACCACTCCCACGTGGTGGTGCCGTCGCCGTTGGACCGCGTACTGCGGAGCCGGCCGTTGGACACATTCACCATCGGGTCGGGCACGGTGATGGCCACCCGCTGCGAGTCCGGCTCGTCGGCGCCGAAGTCCTTGTTCGGCCACCAGATCGAGGCGCCGATGCCCTGATTCGCGGTGGCGATGAAGGGCTGACCGAGCGAATCGCGCTTCCAGATCAGGCCACCATCCCATGGCGGGTTCCTGGCGGCGACTGGCTTGCCGTGGTAGTAGGCGGTGACGGACTTCTCGGCCCCGGCACGCTGCGGCGCGCGCAGCGTGACGAAGTGCGCATGGCCCTCGGCGCGCACCCGCAGTCGCACGCCATCCTGCACCACACTGTCCATCACCAGCGGCGCCTGGAGGTCGAGCTGCATCTCGCTGGCCGGGCGCAGCACGCGATAGCGAATCGCGTTGTGCCCGCGGATGGTGCTGTCGGCGGGCATCACGCGCACGTGGAGGTCGTAGAAGGTGGCATCCCACCAACTCCGGCCGGGCCCGTTGCTGCCGCGCAGCGTGTCGGCGCGCGAGAAGCTGACCGGCGCCTGCGCGCCAAGACTCCCCGCGGCGGCGAGGAGGAGGAAGGAGGCGAAGCGGAGGGTCATCGGCGATTCCGCGGAGGGCTCGGGCATCGGCCCGAGCGGGTCAGGGGCGGGGGATGTTGTAGAGGGCGAGCCGCACGGCGTCGACCACCAGCTCAAGGTCGTCGAGTTTCCCCAGGAGGGGGACCCCGCGCCGCTCGATCGGCAGGTGGACGGCCGGATCGCGGTTGGCCCCGGTCAGGAAGACCACCCGTCCGGCCAGCGCCGGGCTCTGTTCCACGAGCTGGTCGTAGAACTCGAGGCCGCTGACTTCCGGCATCAGGACGTCGCAGACCACCGCGTCCGGAACCGGATCGGTGGTGGCCTGGGTGAGGGCTTCCGCGGCCGAGGCGGCTTCGGCCACCACGCAGCCATGGCGCTCGAAGATCCGGCGCAGCACGCGCCGGATCGCTGGATCGTCGTCTACCACAAGGATTTGGGACTTCACCCCCTTAAGAACCGCGTCCGGAGGCCGAAGGTCAAGAGTGGGGAGTGAATTGACCCCCCTGCCACGCGCCGGGTAGCTTTCCGGGCTATGACCGAAATTACCTACCAAATCGCCGCCGAAGATGTCGCCTCGAAGACCCTCGAGGTGACTGTCCCTCTCGAACTGCTGGTGGACGCCGAGCGCCGGGCGGTCCGCGAGTACTCGCGTCAGATCCGCCTCCCCGGCTTCCGGAAGGGGCACGCCCCCGAGGCCGTGGTCCGCAAGAAGTTCGACCAGGAGATCAAGCGCTGGGTCCTCGAGGACTCCCTCCGTCAGGGGTGGGAGAAGGTGCTCGCTGCGGGCGACCTCAAGCCGACTGCCGATCCCCAGATCCGCAAGGTGACCTTCGAGCCCGACCAGCCGCTCACCTTCGAGATCATGGTCGAGGTGCGGCCCGAGCTGGCGCTGACCAAGACCGGCGGCTTTGCGCTGACTCGGCCGGCCGCGGCCGTGACCGACGCGATGGTCGAGGAGCAGCTCGACCGCTTGCGCGAGCAGAAGGCCACCTGGACCCCCCTTGAGGGCGTGCAACCCGCCCCGGGCCACCTCGTCTCCGTGAGCGTGACGACCATGGAAGAGGGGAAGGAGCCGGTGGAGGGTGCGCCGTATTCCCTGGTCATCGGTCAGGGCCAGGCGATCCCGGAGCTGGAGGAGATGATCCTCACGCTCAAGCCGGGCGCCACCTCCGAGGGGGACGTCCGCTTCCCCGAGGACCATCCCGACGCCTCCCGCCGGGGCCAGAGCCGCCGGATCCGGGTCACCCTGCACGAGGTGAAGGCGCAACACCTGCCGCCCCTGGACGACGCCTTTGCCCGGGAACTGGGTGACTTCGAATCGGCCGAGCAGCTGACGGCCCAGGTCCGCGAGGACGTGGCCGCCGAGGCGACTCGCAACGCCGAGCAGGCGGTTCGCGAGCAGCTGGTGCAGCAGATCGTCGAGGCGAACGCCGTCCCCGCCCCGGAAAGCCTGGTCCACCGGCTGTTGCACGCCTACGCCGAGGGGTACCAGATCCCCCGGGAGCAGTTCGAGACCTTCGCCTCCTCCTTCCGGCCGATCGCGGAGTCGCAGGTTCGCCGGGAATTGGTGCTCGACGCGGTGGCGACGGCCCAGAACCTGCACGCCACGGAACAGGATCTCGACGCCCGGGTGGCCGAATTGGCCGCCGCCCGGGGGGTCGAGCCGGGGAAGCTCTACGCCTCGCTGCAGCAGTCCAAGCGCCTGGGCGAGCTGGAGCGCTCCCTGACCGAGGAAAAGACCTTCGGCTGGCTCCTGGCCCAATCCACCGTCACGGAGGGCGCCGCGTGACCCACGCAGCGATCTATCCGCCGTACATTATCGAGAAGTCCGCCCGCGGCGAGCGGACCTACGACATCTTCTCGCGGCTCCTGATGGACCGGATCGTCTTTCTCGGTGCCGGGATCAACGACGACGTCGCGAACATCATCATTGCCCAGCTGCTCTTCCTCGAGGCGGACAACCCCGAGAAGGACATCTACCTGTACCTGAACTCCCCCGGCGGGATCGTCTCCAGCGGGATGGCGATCTACGACACGATGCAGCACCTCCGCGCGCCGATCAACACGATCTGCATGGGGATGGCCGCTTCGATGGGGTCGTTCCTGCTGGCGGCCGGGACCAAGGGGAAGCGCGCGGCGCTGCCGCACGCGCGGATCATGATCCACCAGCCCTCGGGTGGCACGCAGGGGACCGCGGCCGACATCGAGATCCAGGCGCGGGAGATCCTCTACCTGCGCGGCCGGATGAACGAGCTGTATGCCAAGCACACCGGGCAGCCGCTCGAGCGGATCGAGAAGGACATGGAGCGGGATCGCTTCATGAGCGCGGAGGAGGCCGTCGAGTACGGCCTGGTGGACACGATCCTCACCCCGCGCAAGGTGGACACGCCGCCCGTCAAGGGCTGAGAAGGAGTCGCAGATGTCCAACGACAAGCATCTCCGCTGCAGTTTCTGCGGCAAGAGCAAGGACTCGGTCCGGAAGTTCATCTCCGGCCCGTCCGTGTACATCTGCAACGAGTGCATCACCCTCTGCAACGAAATCCTGGCGGAGGACGAGGAGCGCGAGGTCACCGAGGGACAGCGCACCGTCCCGACCCCGCAGGAGATCAAGGCGACGCTCGACCAGTACGTGGTGGGCCAGGAGCGCGCCAAGCGCTCCCTCGCCGTCGCGGTGTACAACCACTATCGCCGCATCACCGCGGGCCCGCGCGAGGCGGGCGAGGTCGAGCTCGAGAAGTCGAACATCCTCGTGCTCGGGCCGACCGGCACCGGCAAGACGCTGCTCGCGCAGACGCTGGCGCGCATCCTCGACGTCCCCTTCACCATCGCCGACGCCACCACCCTCACCGAGGCGGGCTACGTCGGCGAGGATGTCGAGAACATCCTGGTGCGGCTGCTGCAGGCGGGTGACTTCAACGTCGCCGAGTGCGAGCGCGGGATCGTCTACATCGACGAGATCGACAAGATCGCGCGGAAGTCGGAGAACCCGAGCATCACCCGCGACGTCTCGGGCGAGGGCGTGCAGCAGGCGCTGCTCAAGATCCTCGAGGGCACGGTCGCCAGCGTCCCGCCGCAGGGGGGCCGCAAGCATCCGCAGCAGGAATACATCCAGATCAACACCAAGGACATCCTGTTCATCTGCGGTGGCGCCTTCGACGGACTCGAGAAGATCATCGAGGCGCGGCTCGGTCGGCAGCGGATCGGCTTCGCCAACGAGCCGGAGGCCGCCGCGGGCGGACCGGCCACGCCGCTCGAGGGCTACGCCGCCGTCGAGCCGGACGACCTGCTCCGCTACGGGATCATTCCCGAGCTCGCGGGCCGCCTCCCCGTGCTGGTGCCGCTGCAGTCGCTCGACGAGGAGGCCCTGGTGAAGATCCTCACCGAGCCGAAGAACGCCCTGACCAAGCAGTACCAGCGTGTCTTCGAACTCGAGGGCGTCGGCCTGACCTTCCAGCCGGAAGCCCTGCGCGAGGCGGCCCGCAAGGCGCTGACCCGGCAGACCGGTGCCCGTGGTCTCCGGGCCATCCTGGAGTCGGTGATGACGGACATCATGTTCGACCTGCCGTCGCGGCACGACGTCCGCGAGGTGATCATCACGCCGGAGTCGATCGCCAACGGCGTGTCGCCGCTGGTGGTGACCGAGCGGCCGCGCCAGAAGAAGGAAGCGTGAGCGCGCCGGCCACTCCGGTCGAGGTCTCGCCGCTGGCCAAGCTGCCGATCGAGTTCCTCGGCTCCTTTCCCGATCCGATGCACCCGCTCGATCCGCCGCTCCCCGAGTTCGCCATGATCGGGCGCTCGAACGTCGGCAAGTCGTCGCTGCTCAATGCCCTCGTGGGCCGCCGCGCGCTCGCGCGCGTGTCGCAGACGCCCGGCAAGACGCAGCTCCTCAACATCTACAAGCTGCCGTCGCTCTACCTGATCGACCTCCCCGGCTACGGCTTCGCGCAGGCGGACAAGGGTACGCGGCTCGCCTATCGCAAGCTGCTCGAGGGCTTCCTGCGGAAGCGCACCTCGCTCACCGGGGTGATCTGGCTGCTCGACATCCGGCACAAGCCGTCCAAGGACGATGGCGAGTTCCATCGCCTGCTGACCGACGCCGGCTGCGCCGTGCTCGCCGTGCTGACCAAGGCCGACAAGCTGACCCGCTCGGGACGCGACAAGGCGGCCGCCGAGCGCGCCGATGCGATCGGCTTCCCGCTGGATCAGGTGCAGGTGGTCAGTGCCCAGACCGGCTACGGCGTGGCCGACCTCGGCGCCTCGCTCCTCGCGGCCGCGACGGCCGGCCCGGACGAGGTGGCATGATGCGACGCGCCACCGCACTGCTCGGATTGGTGGGGCTGATGGCGTGCGCGCCGCAGGTCGTGCCGGCGCAGGCCACGCCGCAGGATTCGCTCTCCTCCCAGCTGCCGATCGGGCAGGGGCGGCTGAATCAGGACGTGATCACGCTGCGCGTCGGCACCGGCTCGCTCGACATTCGCCTGGTCCCGCTCGAGGAGGGGGTGCTGCGCCTCCTCTCGCCGGACGGCTACCGGGCGCTGAGCAAGCTGGTGGCCGAGCAGCGCGCGGCCCTCGACTCGCTGGCGATGGCGCGCGGTCTCCGGCAGCCCGGGCTCGCGCTGGTGACGTTCTACGGGCTGGCGCCGAATACCCGCTTCGATCCGCAACTGCTGACGCTCGCGCTGCGCAACCAGCTCTATCGCCCGGTCGGGATCCTGCCGCTCTCGCCGGCGTTCTCGAACCAGGTGCTCGACGTGCGTGGCCAGGCGACCGCGATCTTCGTCTTCGAACGGCCGCTGCCGGTGCTCGAGCCGTTCACGCTCAGCTACCTGACCTCGAGCAGCAACGAGTGGGAGCGGAAGCTGCCGCGGCTCAACAACGAGCGCGCCCGGATCATCGGTCGCAATCGGCAGGTCACGGACTCGGCCAAGACCACGCCATGACCCTTCGTCCGCTGCGTCGCGTGACGCTCCCGGAGCAGGTGCAGCAGCACCGCGACCGCTGGCTCGCGGAGCTCTCGCAGGCCCTCACCGCCCCGAACGCCGACTGGTCGGCCCTCACGGCCGAGACGCTCTTCTCGCTGGCCTATCCCGGCCAGGGGACGCTCGCCGAGCGGCTGGCCGATCCGACGCTCTCGCTGGGCAGCCGGATCGCCCTCGAGGCGCTTGATCCCCGCCATGTGACGCTCGAGCCGGAGTATTACGCCGAGGTGGATCAGGCGCGCTTCGCCCGGGTCAAGCCGCTGCTCTGGCTCTGGTACTCGTTCGACCGGCTCCCGCTCGGCGGCCAGCACGTGGAGTTGGGCGTCGAGTTTCGCCGACTGCTCGCGCCGCACATCTTCGCGCGCGTCGGAGCCAACTTCAAGTGTTTCCAGCACGTGGAGTTCTCCTTCGGCTACGGGCTCGAGGTGGGCGATGACGTGGTGGTCCATCGCCACGTCCTCCTCGACGACCGCGGCGGCATCCGCCTCGGCAACCGGGTCTCGATCTCGGACTACGCCAACATCTACTCGCACACGCACAGCATCGTCGAGCAGAAGGACGTCACCTCGCTGCGGACCGTGCTCGACGACGACGTCCGCATCACCTACCACGCGACGGTGCTGGCCGGCGTGCATGTCGGCGAGAACGGGATGGTCGGTGCCAATGCGCTCGCCACGAAGGACGTGCGCCCGTACCACGTGCACGTCGGGATTCCCGCCAAGTCGATCCGCGTCAAGCCGAATGCCCCACCGGAGCACACCAGCACCTCCCGGACCCCCTGACCGGGGCGTCGTGACGCCGTCGTGACATTGCGAGCCCCCTGCCCTGGGGGCTTTTGACTTTGTGACCAGATCGTTGCCTTTCCCGTGACCGAACCGTCACGCCCCGATGCCAAGATTGTCGCGTTGTGGGGGGTCCGCGGCCGACAGGCGGCCCGATCCCCGGACCACACGGACCTTGGGACGGACTTCATGACGGTTGGTTTCGCGCGGCGCATCGCCTTGGCTCTCTTCCTTCTTGCGGCGCCTGCCGCCCTGACGGCACAGGGCACCGGGCGGCTGATCGGGCGCATCGTCGATGCCGATGGCAACATCCCGCTCGGCGGCGCGCGCATCGCGGTGGTGGGGTCGACGCAGATGGCCACCAGCGCGGTGGACGGTCGCTACTCGCTGTCCAATGTCCCCGCGGGCCGCGTGGCCCTGCGGATCACCAACATCGGCTACACGCCCAAGACGGTGACCGACGTCGAGATCACGGCAGGTGGCGTGGCGACGCTGGACGTGACGCTCTCGCCGCAGGCGGTGCAGCTGGCCGAGATCACGGTGACGGCGGCGGCGGAACGTGGCACCGTTTCGGCGGCACTCGACGAGCAGCGCGCCAGCGTCGGGATCGTGAATGCGATCTCCTCCGAGCAGATCGCCCGCTCGCCCGACGGCGACGCGGCCGCGGCGGTGCAGCGCATCAGCGGCGCCACGGTGCAGGACGGCAAGTACGTCTTTGTCCGCGGCCTCGGTGACCGCTACACGCAGGCCTCGCTCAACGGCGCGCGCATCCCGTCGCCGGAGCCGGAGAAGAAGGTCGTGCCGCTCGACCTCTTCCCGTCGTCGCTCCTCGAGGGGATCACCACTTCCAAGACCTTCACGCCCGACCAGCAGGGCGACTTCTCGGGCGCCCTGGTCAACATCAAGACCAAGGAGTTCTCCGGCAAGCGCTTCACGGCGTTCTCGATCACCACCGGGGCGAATGATGCGATCACCGGCCAGTCCGGCCGCTTCGCACCCTCCACCGGTCGCGACTGGCTGGCACTCGGCGCCTCGGCCCGGAAGCTGCCGAGCGCGATCGCGGGGACCAACTTCGGTCAGCAGCTCCCGGCGGCACAGGCCAACGGGTTGATCAATCAGTTGCGCAACATCTGGTCGCCGACGGCCCGCACCGGTGCCCCGAATGCCGGCTTCGGCATGACGCTCGGCGGCAACGTGCCGACCGGCGGTACCGGCATCTCGTACCTGGTCTCCGGCACCTACTCGTTCTCGCAGGAGACGCGGGCAGGCGCCGAACGCTCCTTGGCGCAGGTGTCGGGCACCGGGGGCGCCGAGCAGATTGACCGCTATACCGGCGACCTCGGACGCAACAGTGTGCTCTGGGGCGGCATCGCCAACCTGAGCACCACGCTCGGGAGCCACACCAAGGTGTCGCTCAACAACACCTACAACCGCACCATGGACAACGAGGCCCGGCTCGAGAATGGGCGCTCCGAGAACCTCTCGCAGAACCTGCAGGTGCAGCGCCTGCGGTACGTGGAGCGCAACATCCGCTCGACCCAGCTCTCCTTGCAGCACAACATCGGCAGCCGGCAGCAGATCGACTGGGGCGTCACGGCCTCCGGGGTGAATCGGCGCGAGCCGGATCGCTCGGAGATCGTCTACTCGTTGCCCGAGGATGGCAGCGCGCCGCAGTGGTTCGGCTTCTCGAACGAGGCCGCCGTGCGGACCTTTGCCGACCTCGCCGAGAGCTCGATCGAGGCGAACGTCAACTGGCGCCTCGCGCTCGGCGAGCCATCGGCCGGCCGCGCGCTCCGCGTCGGTGGCCTCTATCGCACCACCGACCGTGACGCCATCAACACTTCGTACTCGCTCTCACTCTCGCGCGCCCTCTCGGCGAGCGAGCTGGCCCTGGCGCCCGAGGACCTGTTTGACGGTCGCTTCACCAGCGGCGACCAGGCCACGATGCGGATCGTGCCGCTCGCGGCCGGGGGCTCGTACACGGCCAGCGACCGGCTGAGCGCAGGCTACGCCATGTTGACGATGCCGCTGACGTCGAAGATCGAGCTGATCGGCGGCGCGCGGATCGAGCACTCGGAAGTGGAAGTTGCCTCGCTCTCGTCGGCCGGCGAGCCGTCCCTGGCGAACCCGACGTTCACGGACGTGCTGCCGTCGCTCTCGATGAACCTGAAGCTGAACGACCGCACCAACCTGCGGCTCTCGGCCACGCAGACGCTGTCGCGGCCGGAGTATCGCGAGCTCTCGCCGGTGCTCTTCCGCGAGGTGATCGGCTTCGACAACGTGAAGGGCAACGAGAACCTGACCCGTGCGCTGGTGCAGAACTACGACCTGCGCTGGGAGTTCTACCCGAACCGCGCCGAGATCATCTCGATCGGCGTCTTTGCGAAGCGCTTCGACAACCCGATCGAGCGGATCTACCAGGGCACGTCGGGCACCCGCATCATCACCTACGTGAACGCCAAGTCGGCCGAGAACTACGGTGTCGAGCTCGAGCTTCGGAAGGAGCTCGCTCCGCTCGGCGCGATGTTCCGGACGCTGTCGGTGGCCGCCAATGCCACGGTGATGAAGTCCACCATCGAGATCGATCCGACCACCGGCTCGGTGACCAACGCCTCGCGCCGCATGGTCGGCCAGGCGCCGTACGTGCTCAACGCCGGCCTGACCTGGACGCACCCGAGCGCGCCGGCCTCGGCGACGCTGCTCTTCAACCGCGTCGGCGAGCGCATCACCGAAGCGGGCGAGTTGCCGCTGCCGGACGTGGTGGATCAGGCCCGGAACGTCCTCGACCTCTCGCTCCGCTTCCCGTTGCTCGCCGGCGTCAGCGCCCGGGTGGATGCCCGCAACCTGCTGGATGCACCGTACCGACTCATGCAGGGCGACGTGATCCGCGAGCGTTACAACGCGGGACGCACGCTGAGCGTGGGGTTGAACTGGCGGCAGTAAGGACCGATTTCCGAGAACCGAGGACCGAGAACAATTGCTCCTCGGTCCTCGGTCCTCGGTCCTCGGTCCGCGGTGTTCCATCATCCATCATCCTTGTCTCTGTGACAGGCTCGTGACCCAATGACAACCAAACGCCGACACCCCCGGAATTGATTTCCGCAGGATGTCGGCGTTTGGCCTGCATGCTTCACTCACCACGAGGACACCAATGATGTTTGGCAACCGTTCAACCATGGGCATGGCGGCGCTTTTCTCGCTCGCGCTGCTGGGTGCTTGCAGTGAAGATCCGGTGACGCCTCCGGTCGTCACCAACGACCCGCCCGCCGGCCTGGCCGCCGCGGCCACCGGACAGAATACGGTGCGGGTGACGTGGACCGTCCCGACCACCGCGGCGACGTCGTTTGTGCTGCAGCGCGCCACGGGCGCGGCGGGTGCCTTCGCCAACGTCGCGACTCCGGCGGGCACGGTGGGGCAGTTCGATGACGCCGGCCTGACGCTCAATACCCAGTATCGCTATCGGATCGCGGCCGTTCGCGCCGCCGGCACGTCGGCCTTCTCGACCGAAGTCTCGGTCACGACCCAGGGTGTCGGCCTGATCGAGGTCACCACGGACATCACGACCAACACCACCTGGTCGGCGACGAACGTCTATCGCATCAAGGGCTTCCGCAAGGTGGCCAATGGCGCGACGCTGACGATCGAGGCCGGCACCAAGATCGAGGGTGACTTCGCCACGGTCGGTTCGTCGCTGTTCGTGCTGCGCGGCGGGCGCATCAACGCGATCGGCACGGCCGCCGATCCGATCGTCTTCACGTCCTCGCAGGCCGCAGGCTCGCGGCAGCCGGGCGACTGGGGCGGCCTGGTGATCATCGGCAACGGCGTGATCAACCGCTCCGGCGTCGTCAACATCGAAGGGACCGGCACCTCGGCCGACAATCCGCTGCAGGCCTATTCGGGCGGCGCGAACAACGGCGACAACAGTGGCCGCCTGAGCTTCGTGCGAGTCGAGTACGCCGGCTTCGGTCCGGCACAGGATGCCGAGCTCAACTCGTTCACCATTGCCGCAGTCGGCAACAGCACCGTGCTGGACCACCTCCAGGCGCTCAACGGCCTCGACGACCACTACGAGTTCTTCGGTGGGGCGGTCGATGCCAAGTACCTGGTGTCGTACCAGGCCGGCGACGACCACTTCGACATGTCCGAAGGGTACCAGGGCCGCCTGCAGTTCCTGATCGGCTTCCAGAGCAAGATCCTGATCCCGCGCGCTGGCGCCGGCAACGTGTCGGGCGATCCGCAGGGCATCGAGAACGACGGCTGCGCGGGCTCGGGCTGCGACCTCGGCATGAACTCGACCCCGTTCACCATCCCGGTGGTGGCCAACTTCACGCTGGTCGGCACGGGGCCGGGCGTGGTGGGCGCGTCGGGTGGTTACGGCGCCGTGCTCCGCCGCGGGACGGGTGGGCACTACATCAACGGCATTCTTGCTCGCTGGCCTTCGGCCGCGATTGGCTACCGTGACGCCGCGTCGAAGACGCGCGAGACGGATGGTTTCCTGACGCTCAAGGGGATCTACGCCGCCGAGACGCCGGTGCTCTTCCAGGCAGGCCAGCAGACGTACGGCGGCCCGGCGGGCGATCTCGAGTTCGCGGGTGCCACCACGGCCGCGTCGCTCTTCGCCAAGTTGCCGGCCACACCGGCTGCGGTCGGTGACTTCGACTGGTCGCTCGCTGGCGGCGTCGCGCCCCGGACTGGCGGCGTGACCGCCCTCTCGGGTGACCTGCTCTTCCGCGCCGGCGCGTTCATCACCGGCACCTCCTATCGGGGTGCGGCCGATCCGGCCGGGGGCAAGTGGTGGGAGGGGTGGACGTCGTACAGCAACAACTAAGTAGTCGTGAGTCGTGAGTCGTTAGTCGTGAGTCGTTAGGGGGGTGCCGGCTGTCGAGACCAGATTGGTTTCGGCAGCCGGACTCGCGTCCGGGATGTCCCTGTGCATGGAGTGCGTATATGCGTGGTCTGATGGTCGTGGTGCTGCTCCTTGCCGCGTGCGGGGGGTCCCGTGAGGCCGCGCCGGTGGCGTCGGCGGACTCCAGTCGGCCGTGGGCTCAACCTGGCGACGTGATCGACTCGATCCTGCCGATGGCGGAGTACCAACGCCGCTTCCGCGAGGGCTTGGTGGAGGTGACGACGCTGGAGGGGGGCGCCGACTCGCCGGAGGTACTGGCCCGTCGCTTCCTCGCGGCCGTGAGCGCGCGCGACACCGCGGCACTGCGCCAGATGGTCCTGACGCGGGCCGAGTTCGCCTGGCTGCTCTTCCCGGACCATCGCTACAGCGAGCCACCCTACGAGCTCGATCCGGCGATCTTCTGGATGCAGGTGACCGCAGAGAACGGCAAGGGACTCGAGCGCGTGCTACAGCGGTATGCGGGGATGCCGCTCACGATGGAGCGGCTCGAATGCCGCGCCGACACGCTGCAGATGCTGCGCGGCCCGACCACGATCCTGGGGCCGTGCACGGTGCGCTATCGCACGGCCGACAGCACGATCACTCGGCGCCTGTTCGGCTCGGTGATCAAGCGAGAGGGTCGGGTGAAGTTCGTGAGCTACGCCAACGAGTTCTAGGCCGAGACCGGTCGGACCGGGATGCCCCGCGCGCGCAGGAAGGCGCGGGCATCGGCAATGGTGGTTCCATCAAAGTGGAAGATCGAGGCGGCGAGCACGCCATGGGCTCCCGCCTCGAACGCGTCGGCGAGGTGCGCCAGCGAGCCCGCGCCGCCCGAGGCAATCACGGGAATGCCGACCGTCCTGGCCGCGGCCTCGGTGAGATCGAGGTCGTAGCCACTCCGCGTGCCGTCGCGATCCATCGAGGTGAGCAGGATCTCACCGGCGCCACGATGCTCCAGGGTCGCCAGCCACGCGAGCGCCTCGAGCCCGGTCTCCTCGCGCCCGCCCGTGGCCATCACCATCCAGCGATCGCCCTCGCGGCGCACATCCACGGCCGCCACCACGCATTGCGAGCCGTAGGCGTCGGCCAGGCGGGACACGAGGTTGGGATCGCGGATCGCCGCGGTGTTCACGCCCACCTTGTCGGCGCCGGCGCGCAGCGCCGCGCCGGCATCGTCCACCGAGCGAATGCCGCCACCCACCGTGAACGGAATGAAGATCGACTCGGCGACCCGTTCCACCATGGTCAACGTGGTGCTGTGGTCGCGGTAGGAGGCGGTGATGTCGAGGAAGACGAGTTCGTCGGCGCCCTCGCGGTCGTAGCGCGCTGCCTGTTCCACCGGATCCCCGGCATCACGCAACGACTCGAAATGGATGCCCTTGACGACGCGACCGTCGGCAACGTCGAGACACGGGATGATGCGGCGGGCTAGCATATGCGGAGGACGTCCTCGGTGGTGCCGGCATCACCGCTGCCGAGCATGCGGATGGCATCGTCGAGTGCGCGTGCCTCGCGAGCCCAGGCACAGCGCTGCCGGGCTTCCGCTGGGGCGAGCCATTCCGCGGCCACGTGCTCGGTGCCGAGACGCACCGCGCCATCGGGCGCCACGAAGGCCACGAAGACCGGGACCATGGCCACGCTGTCGGTGCGATGCTGATAGAAGAGCTCGACGCGCGAGAGGTTGTAGAAGCGCTCCGGCTCGAGGCCCGTCTCCTCGCGCACTTCGCGCAGCGCCGCGTCGGCCGGCGTTTCGCCCTCCTCGATGTGCCCATGCACCACTTCCCACGATCCGGGGCAGCGGCCGTGCGGCCCGCGCTGGAGCAGCAGCACCTCGAGCGCGCTCCCCGTGCCGCGCAACACCAGCGCGTCGATCAGGGAGACGGACACCGTGGTCACGGCGTCCACTCGGCAAAGGCCTTGAGCAACGCGATGCCTGCCTGCTGCGACTTCTCCGGGTGGAACTGCGCCCCGAGGACGCTCCCCATGCCCACCAACGTCGGGAAGGTGCCGTCGTAGTCACCGATGCCGAGCACCGCCTCCTCCGGCAGGTCGGCGGGATGATACGAGTGCACGTGATAGTAGAACGTCCCCGCCTCGCCCAGCAGCGGCCCGGCGACGGCGTGGGCACGACCGGCGTCGGTCGGCATCACCTGGGCCCAGCCGACGTGCGGGACGTGCCGCGACGTGCGGAAGCGAATCACCCGACCGGGAAGGAGCCCGAGCCCGGTGGCGCCAGGCGCCTCCTCGCTCTCCCGGTGGCAGAGCTGCATCCCGAGGCAGATGCCGAGCACCGGGCGGCCGGCCTGCGCCACTTCGCGCACCGCCTCGCCGAGGCCGGTGACCGCGAGCGTCACCGCCGCGCGGCCGAAGTTGCCGACGCCAGGCAACACCACGCGGTCGGCGCGACGAATGGCGTCGGGATCGGCGGTGAGGGTGCCCGGATGCCCGGCCGCCGCGAGGGCGCGCACCACGGAGGCCAGATTGTTGACGCCGTAGTCCACCACGGCGATCACAGCGTGCCCTTGGTGGATGGGATGCCCTGCACGCGCGGGTCGATCGCGGTGGCCATGTCGAGTGCCCGCGCGAACGCCTTGAAGGTGGCCTCGACGATGTGGTGCGCATTGCGGCCACGGATCAGGTCCACGTGCAGCGTCAACCCGCCGTGCACCGCGACGGCGCGGAAGAACTCCGGCGTCAGCGCCACGTCGTACTCGCCCAGCATCTGCCACGCGACCGGGTCGGCGTGCCACTCGAGGTGCGGGCGGCCGGAGCAGTCGACCACCACGCGCACCAGCGCCTCGTCGAGCGGCACCGTGGCCTCGCCGTAGCGGCGGATCCCCGCACGATCGTCGAGCGCCTCGGCCAGCGCCTGCCCGAAGGCGATGCCGGTGTCCTCGACGGTGTGGTGCCCATCGACATGCAGGTCGCCCTCGGCCTGCACCACCAGGTCGAAGAGGCCATGGCGTGCCACGGCGGTCAGCATGTGGTCGAAGAAGCCGATGCCGGTCTCGATCGACGCGTCGCCCGTGCCGTCGAGCTCGAGGCGCACGCGAAGTTCAGTCTCGGCCGTGAGGCGCTCGATGGTGGCGGACCGGCTCATGCGGCCTCCCCGAAGATGGTCTGCAGCGCCGCAACGAGCGCCGCCATGTCGTCGTCCGTGCCGATGGAAATGCGCAGGCAGTCCTCGAGGTCCACCCCCGCGGACACGTCACGGATCAGGATGCCGAACTCCGAGAGGAGCCGGTCGAACACGCTGCGCGCGGGGACCGCCTCGCAGCGGATGACAAAGAAATTGGCGGCACTGTCGAACACCGTGAGTCCGGGCAGTGCGCGCACCGCCGCCATCACCCGCTCACGGCGGGCAACCACCTGCGCCACCCGCGCATCGATCCGCTCGGCGTGGTCGAGGACCACTTCGGCGGCATCGAGCGTGACGAGGTTGACGTTGTAGGGGAGCTTCGCCTTGGCGATCTCGCGCGCCAGCAGCGGATGCGCGATCGCCACGCCGAAGCGCAGCCCCGCGAGCCCGAGCGCCTTCGAGAAGGTGCGCAACACCACCAGCCGGGGATGCCGCGCCAGCAAGGGAATGGCCGTCTCTCCGCCGAACTCGACGTACGCCTCGTCGCAGACCACGAGGCCGTCGAAGGCGTCGAGCGCCCGCTCGACCTCGGCGCAGGTCAGCGCCGAGCCGGTCGGGTTGTTCGGCGTATTCAGCACCAGCACCTTGGCATCATCGCGCTCGACCGTGCGGAGCAGGCGCGGGAGGTCGTAGCGGAAGCCCCGGGCAAACGGCACGCCCACGTAGTGCGCGCCGTGCACCGCGGCCAGCAGCCGATAGAGCGAGAAGGTCGGCGCCGGCGCGACCAGCACGTCGTCGCGATCGAGCGTCACGCCGAGCGTGGCCTGGATCAGCTCGTTCGAACCGTTGCCGACCAGCAGACCGTCGGGATCGCAGGCGTAGTGCGCGGCGAGCCGCTCCACCAGCGAGCGCGGGGCGAACTCCGGGTAGCGATGCCAGGGTCGGGCGGCGGCGCGGCGGAGGATCTCCGCCTTGAGGTCGGCGTCGAGATCCTCGGGCGCCTCGTTCTGGTTGATCTTGTGTCGGGCCACGGGTGCGGCCAGGGTGTAGGCCCCCTGCTGGCGCACCGAGGGCTTGATCAACCGCAGCGCGGGGGTGGCGTCGGCGACTGGCGGGAGGGTCGCGCTCATGACCGGTTCCGGCCCAGGGTGGCCTCGAGGCGGGCGGCGAGGGCCCGGGGACGGAACGGCTTGGTCAGGAAGTCGGTGGCGCCCAGACGGAGCACGCGCACTTCGTTGTCTTCGTCGCCGCGCGCCGAAAGGACCACCACGGGAAGGTCCGCCGTCGCGGGGCGGGAGCGCAGCTGGGCGAGCACGGTGTAGCCATCCACGTTGGGAAGGTTCAAGTCGAGCAGGACCAGGTCGGGGTTGTGGCGATCCACCTGCTCGAGCGCCTCGGCCCCGTCGCGGGCCTCGCAGATGGTGTACCCCTCCTGCTCGAGAAGGTCCCGCATCACCCGCCGAAGCGTGTCCTCGTCCTCGACCAGCAGAATGGTGGCCCGTGCGGCCAGGGGCGCGCCCCCGGTCAGGCTCACCGGTCCGTCATCGTCGAGCAGTTCGAGGTCGTCGAGCAGCGCGCTGCCGGCAGGCGCCACCGACGGCGGCGTCACCGGGATGGGGGCAGGCGCCGTAGCCACGGCAAGCACCGTATCGCCGAGGTTCCGCGCCGACGGCGTGGCCTCGGCCGGAATGTCGGCCACGCGGAGCAACTCGTCCACCGACGTGTGGCCGTCGAGCACATGGCGCAGCCCGCAATGGAAGAGCGACAGCATGCCGCCCTCGCGCGCGGCCTCGGCGATGCGATTCGCCGTGGCGTTGGTGCCGACCAACCGCTCGAGCTCGGCGGACATCTCGAGGATCTCGACGATCGAAAAGCGTCCGCGATACCCGGTCTGGGTGCACTGGCCGCAGCCGACCGCCTTCCAGAGCTTGGCGCCCTCGGGAATGAACCGGAGCACGCGCGAGGGAAGCTCACTGATCGGTTGTGGCGCCCGGCAGACCGGGCAGAGGTTTCGCATGAGCCGCTGCGCGATCACGCCACGCAGGGCCGCCCCGATCTTGAACGCCTCGAGCCCCATGTCCACGAGCCGCGTCACCGTGTTGGGCGCATCGTTGGTGTGCAGCGTCGAGAGCACCAGGTGGCCGGTGAGCGAGGCCTGCACCGCGATCTGCGCCGTCTCGAGATCGCGGATCTCGCCGACGAGGACGACGTCGGGGTCCTGCCGCAGGATCGAGCGCAGCGCCGCCGCGAAGGTGAGCCCCTGCTTCTCGTTCGTCTGCACCTGCACGATGTTGCGCCCCAGTCGGTACTCGACCGGGTCCTCGACCGTGATGATGTTGATGCCCTCGCCCTGGATCTGGCGGATGCAGGCGTACAGCGTGGTGGTCTTGCCGGAGCCCGTCGGGCCGGTACAGAGGATCACCCCTTCCTTGTGATCGAGCAGTCGCTGGATCTGCGCCTGTTCCTCGGGATAGAGCCCGAGCGCCGGCAGCGCCAGGTTGGTCTGCTGGGTGTTCAGGATGCGGATGACGACCTTCTCGCCATGCGTCGCCGGCAACGTCGAGATGCGCAGGTCCACCGGCGCGCCGTTGCTCTGCGCCACGCGGGCACGGCCGTCCTGCGGCCGCAGCCGATCGGCGATGTCCATCCCCGACATGATCTTGATGCGGGAGATGAGGGGTACGCCCGCCTTCCGCGGGATCGTCATGGCCTGCCGGAGCACGCCGTCGATCCGATAGCGCACCACGACGGACTGCTCGCCCGACTCGATGTGGATGTCGCTGGCGCGCGACATGATGCCGTCGGCGAGGAGCACGTCCACCAGCTTGATGATCGGCCGGGAACTCGCTTCCGCCGCGAGCAGCTCGGTTTCCTGATCTTCCGCATCCTCCACCAGCGCGGCACCCTCGAGGCCATCCATGTCCTGCAGCAGATCGGCGACGGTGCCGTCGTTGCCCGGCTTGCCATACAACTCGTCGAGCTTCTCGCGGATGCGCGGCGGCGACGCGAGGGCCATTCGGACTTCGCGGCCGGTGGCAAACGCCAGCGCCTGTTCCGCTCCGACGTCGAACGGATTGGCCGTGGCGACAATCAGCAGCGCATCGGTGACGCTGAGCGGGACCACCTTGTACCGTCGTGCCAGGGCCTCGGGCAACGCATCGCGACTATGGGAATCGGTCTGCGTCAGGTCGGCGATCGGGAGGCGGCAGCGCTCGGCGAGCGCCTCGAGAATCTCCCGCTCCGGCAGCAGGCGGGCGTCGAGCACCCGCTCCCAGAGCGGCTGGCGCGACAATTCATCGGACTGCACGCGCTGCAGCGCCCCCACCGGAAGGAGGGGACCGATGATCGCCGCCAGCCATTCATCGTTGAAGCTCGCCATGCCGAAATCTAGGCCCTTGGAGGGAGGGTACCAATCGCCACCCCGCCAGCCGTGCCCCTTTTCCGCACGTCGAATCCTCCAACCATGAGCGGCCGCCGCTCAGAGGACCGGCCACCAGTCCGGGTGGGCATCGATGCTGAAGCCGATCCGTCCGGTCCGCAGCGAGACCCCAGCCTCGAGCCGCAGCAAGGGACCCCACAGGTCCAGCCGGACACCTGCCACGCTCTCGAGTGCGCGCGTGCCCCGCCACGACCGCCGCGCGTCGTCGCCGGCGGCGACGCCGACGGCCAGAAACGGCATCAGCGTGCTCGGCAGGTCGAGATGTCTGGCATTCGGGAACGGCGGCGTCGGCACCCCAACCGGAAGCGCGACCCCCACCTCGGCGCGGGCCATCCGCCTCCCCCCAAGCGCCCGGAGTGGCACGCCAGGGAGGGTGTGCTTACCTCCAAGCACGAAGTGCCGATAGCCCGGCAGCGAGTCGCTCCCGACGCCCGCCTCGGCCGCAACGGTCACTCGACCGATTGACATCGGGGCGCTTGCGCGAAGCGCGAGTGCCACCCGCCGCCAGGACACGTCCCCCTCTCCCACCTCGGCCGACAGCTGCCATCCATCGCCCGTGGCGTCTTTCCGGGTGAGGCGGCCGCGGCTGACCGTGGCCGCACCGACGCCGAGTGCGGGGTTCCTGCCCGCTGCCCCCGAGAGCGGTGTGAATCGGGTGCCCACCGACCACGACCATTCCCGTGCCAGCTGCCATTCCAGCACCGCTGCGCCCGCAGGGCGGCGGAAGCCGATCCAGGTCCGCTCGAGGAGCGTCCAATCACCGAGGTCGGTGCCGTCGATGGCGGTCGAGAGCGAATTGGCCACGCCACTCGCGGCGGGAGCATCGCCTACATCGCTGAGTCGGCGCTCTGCGCCGATGTGCAACGAGGAACTGCCATCGGTGCGACTGAGGAGCATCGTCCCAAGCAACCGACCATCGCTGGTGCCGAGACCGAGCCGGGCGCCGAGCGTGGTGCCCTGGCCGAGTTGGCGACGAACACCCAGTGAGGGGGTGATGCCGCCGACCCGGTTGACCCGGAGGAACTCCGACACGCCATCGGCCAGCAAGCGCGTGCGGGGCAGACCGTTGAGCACGCGTCGGCCAAGCGCGGTCGCGGCGGCGCGCTGGACCTCGGCAATGGATGCTTCCGCCCCGGGAAGCGGCCGAAGCCGCTCGGCCAGCGATCCGCGCCAGGTGGAATCGCCGCCGGGTGCGCGCAAGCCGTCCACGAGAAAACCGGCGAACCGGTTGAGCGGATGGACCACGCCCAACTCGTAATCGCCAATGCTCCAATCGGCGCGGAGCACGGTGCGAATGGGGAGGTCGAGCAACGGCTGGCCACGTCGGATCACGATCGTCTGCTGGGTGGGGAGCCAGCGCGCGCCCTCCTGCAGTCCGTTCTCGAGCGTGACCGTGATGTCTTCCACGGTCGGGTCCCGATACGATGCGGGCGTGAAGGTGAAGCGGAAGCGGACCAACGCCGCCCGGTCCACGTCGATGAAGAGTGTCCCGACGGTGCCTGCCGCGGTGGGATCTCGTGGCCTGACCAGGACCTCGATCACCCGCAGCGTGTCAGCCGGGCCGCTGATGCGGAGGGTGTCGCCCTCGCGAAACTCGTAGCGCAGCAGTCCTGCAGGAGAGAGGGGATGCACCACGTCACGCACCTCCTCCCCGTCGCCGAGGCGGAGCACGCCGCCGAAATCGTTGGCGACGATCCCCAGATGGTCGCGGTGATAGCGAATCTGGTTGGGGAGAAAGGACGAATCCCGCCAGGCCACGATGATCTGCTTGTGCCGGTTCGGGGCCTCCCCGTACACTTCGACTTCGAGTTCCTCTGCCCGGATCACCCGTTCGACGGACGTGCCCCCGTGTTCGATCACCGATGCCATGCGCACCACGCCGCGCGCCCGCGCGCGCCACGAGGCGAGCAGGGTGTCGGCGTCGCGACGGAGGCGCTGTGCGGAGGCGCGCCCGAGCAGCGGGACCGCGTCGCCGCCCCGCCACTGCTGGGCCCGCGCCGCGGCGGGCAGCAGCGTGAGCAGGAGCACGAGGGCAACGCGACGGGTTGGCACGATCGGGGACATGTGGGGAAAGTAGTCCTGCTGATGGCCTTGGCTGGCTGCGCGAGCGCCCAACCCGCCGCCCCCGCCGGTCCGCCCGCACCTACGGTCGGGGATGGCGGCCCGGTGGCGTTGCGCGAGGTGTGGCCGCTTGAGCGCATCGGCCCCTCACCCACCGACACGGTCGTGCGCTTCGCCGCGGCGACCGGACGCACGATCGTGTTGCGCCATCCGCGCCCCGATCATGCCGTCTTCGTGATCGTCTCGGTGCCGCCAGGAGCCTTCCGACCGCAAGCCGGCGACAGCGTGAGCCTGCGCCTGGAGCCACTCCCCGGTCGCTACGGCGTGACCATCCGCTCGACGGACAGCCTGGTGGGCATTGCGCTCGGTACCTTCTCGTATGCGGTGCACTTCGCGCAGCCCGACGGGTCCACCAGCCGCTATCCGACGGCCACACGCTTCGATGAAGCCATGGGTGCGGCGCGGATGCTCGACAGCACCGCGCTCCGCTTCCTCCCCACCGAGCGCCCAGCCGGCGACATGGCCCGCTTTGCGATCGGGTCCCTCGGCACCTACCTCCTCGCGGCACCCCGATGACCGACACCCTCGCGCGCTGCCGGGACGCCGCCCTCGCGGGCTTCACGCGCGTGCCCATCACCCGTGCCGTCGTGCTCGACGGCGACACCCCGGTCTCCGCCTTCGCGAAGTTGCATCGCGGCGAGTACGGCTTCCTGCTCGAGTCCCTCGAGGGTGGGGAGCGGTGGGCGCGCTATTCCTTCCTGGCGACCGAGCCGGAAGCGATCTTTCGCTATCGTGGCACCGTGGCGGAGCAATGGACCGCAGGTGGGCAGTGGACGACGCTGGCCGGGGCAACCCCTCCGCTTGGGCATCTCGGCGCGCTCCTGCGCGACGATCACGCGATGCCGGTGGAAGGATTGCCGCGCTTCACCGGGGGTGCCGTCGGCTTCTGGGGCTACGACATCGTGCGCGGGATCGAGCACCTCCCCGATGCGCCGCCCGACGATCGCGACCTCCCGGATGCCGTCGCGATGGTGGTGGACACGCTGCTGGTGCTCGACAATCTCTTCCACCGCGCGATCGTGATTGCCAATGTCACCGTGTCGCCCGCGCTCAGCGACGAGGTGCTCCGGGAGCGGATCGCGGCGGCGGAGGCGCGCATCGGCGAATGGATCGCGCGTCTCGGCGCGGCCGGCACGATGCAGCCGCTGCATCCCACCGTGCCCCCCCCGCTGACGCTGGCCGCGCCCTATGCCGACGAGGCGTATCGTCGCGACGTGCTGCGCTGCAAGGAATACATCGCGGCGGGCGATGCCTTCCAGATCGTCCTCTCGCGTCGGATGGATCTCGCACCGGCCCCCGATCCCTTCCTCACCTACCGCTGGTTGCGCGCCCTCAACCCGGCACCGTACTGCTACTATCTGGCACTCGGCCCGATTCAGATCGCCGGCGCGTCACCGGAAGTGCTGGTGCGTGTCGAGCAGGGCGAGGTCACGGTGCGTCCCATCGCGGGCACCCGTCCGCGCGGTCGCGATGCCGCGCACGACCTGGCGCTCGAGGCCGAATTGCGCGCCGACGCCAAGGAGTGCGCCGAGCACCTGATGCTGGTGGACCTGGGTCGCAACGACGTCGGGCGCGTCGCCGAGTACGGCAGCGTGCGGGTGGTGCAGCAGATGGTGGTGGAGCGCTACTCGCGGGTGATGCACCTGGTGAGCGAGGTGCGCGGCCAGTTGCGTCCCGAGCTCGACGCCCTCGACGCGCTCGCCGCCACCTTCCCCGCAGGCACCGTGAGTGGCGCCCCGAAGGTGCGCGCGATGCAGATCATCGACTCGCTCGAGCCGACCCGCCGCGGACCCTATGCGGGCGCGGTCGGCTACGTCGGCTACGGCGTGCGCACGCTCGACACGGCGATCGCCATTCGCACCGTGGTCTTCGCCAACGGGTCGGCGCACGTGCAGGCCGGCGCAGGGATCGTGGCCGACTCGGTGCCGCAGGCGGAGTTCGAGGAGACGGAGGCGAAGGCGGGCGCGGTGGTGATGGCGTTGGCGCTGGCGAGTCGTGAGTCGTGAGTCCTGAGTCCTGAGTTGGGAGAGAGGTCCTTCGACTTCGTCCGCTTCGCGGACTTCGCTCAGGATGACACCCTCCCAGGACTCAGGACTCAGGACTCAGGACTCAGGACTCAGGACCCAAACGCATACCGATACCCCGCCTCCTCCAGCAGCCGCAGCACCAGCCTGAGCGGCAACCCCATCACACTGAAGTAATCGCCCTCGATCCGCTCCACCAACGCGGCGCCCCATCCCTGGATGCCGTAGCTCCCCGCCTTGTCCATCGGTTCGCCGGTGGCGACGTAGGCGCGCAGGTAGGCCTCATCGGCCTCGCGGAAGACGACGACGGTCTCGTCGGCCGCCTCCAGTTCGCGTCCATCCGCGATCAGGCAGATCGAGGTGATGACCGTGTGCCGTCGCCCCTGCAACCGCTGCAGCATGGCCACGGCATGCTCGGCATCGCTGGGCTTCTCGAGGATCTCGTCGTCGAGGACCACGATCGTGTCGGCGCCCAGCACGAGTTGCCCGGGCACGGCGCGCGCCTTGTCACGCGCCAGGCGGCGCGAGTAGGCCGCCGGCGTCTCACGAGGGAGCGGAATCTCCTGCACGTCCGACGGCACCACCCGGATCGGGAGGTGGAGCATCTCGAGCAGCTGACGGCGGCGCGGCGACGCCGAGGCGAGCGTGAGGGTGGGCATCATGCGGGGGTGCGCTCCAGCAGCAAGGTGACGGGACCATCGTTGACGAGGGCGACCTGCATGTCAGCGCCGAATTCGCCGGTCGCGACCTCGAGGCCTGCGCGGCGCAGCGCCGCGATGAACGCCTCGTACAGTGGAATCGCCTCCTCGGGGCGAGCCGCGCCGATGAAGGACGGACGCCGCCCTCGACTCGCATCCCCGTAGAGGGTGAACTGCGACACGACGAGCAGCGCCCCGCCGACGGCGGCGAGGTCCAGGTTCATCTTCCCCTCCTCGTCGGGAAAGAGCCGCAGCCCCGTCACCTTGTCGGCCAGCCACTCCACCTCGGCCGTGGTGTCGCCCGGGGCGAATCCCACCAGCAACAGGAAGCCGACGCCGATGGCGCCAGCAACCCGCCCCTCGATGGTGACCGACGCCTCGCTGACGCGTTGCAGGACGATTCGCATCGCGACAAGATAGCCACGCATCCCTCGACCACGAGCCGGCGTTGAGGATCGGTTGAGGGGGGGACGGTAGCGTGTGGCATCCCCTTCCCGGAGCTGCCATGCGCCGTCGTCCCGTTGGTCTCTTGTTGGTCCTCCCGCTCCTGCTGCACCGAGCCGAACCGTTGCCGGGCCAATGGCAGGTCCAACTGGTTGCGGGGAGCGCGCGCGCCGCGGGCCACGCCCGCGCCGACGACGACCCCGACCACCCCGAAGTGGCACCCCACCATCCGGTCACCCTCGCGGTCGCCGTGGTCCGCCCGTTCGGCAGGTGGCAGCTCGGCGCCACGCTGCGCCGGAGTCACTCCGACCTGGCCATCAGTGGTGGGGAGACGGCGGTGGTGACGCGCGGGGCGCTGCGGGCCTGGGGGGCTGGCGTGGAACTCGGGCGTCGGGTTGCGGGCACGGCGGACTCGCCGAGTGCGGTGGCGTTGCTGGGGGGATCGGTGGATCGGTGGAGCTTCCCGACCAGTGGAGGTGAGCCGCGCGTCGTGCCTTCGGTGCACGGCGCGGTGGAGGGTCGGGTGCCACTCTCGCGGCATTGGCAGGGCATTGTCCGAGGTGAGGCCGCGGTGAGCGGCTCGCTCTTCACGGCCTCGGACCTGCCACCGGACTACGCGGTGCGAGCCGGTCGGCGGTGGGGCTTCGGCATCGGCGTGGGCTGGGTGCGCTGACTAGCGGGCGTCGCCGAGGAGCTTGTTCTTGGCCGCGAGGTCGCGCTCGAGGCGGCCGCACATCAGGTCGCAGAGCTTGAAGACGCCCTGGTCGGCGAGGCGGTACCAGCTGTACAGCCCCTCCTTGCGGCGGCTGACGTAGCCGTGGGAGTGCAGCATCTGGAGGTGCTTCGAGACGTTGGCCTGCCCGAGGCCGGTGGCCTCGACCAGCTCGGTCACGGTGGCCTCGCCGTCTCGCAACACCTGCAGCAGGCGGAGCCGAGTCGGATCACCCAGAATCTTGAAGCGGTCGGCGATCCACTCGAGCACCGCCGGCGTCATCGGCACATCCCCCATCCACCCTCCCCGGCCCGTGGCCATTACACAACTAGAGGGTAATATAGTAGTTGACGGGGGATGGCGCTAGCGGGAGTATGCGGAGACGAGGACGCCGAAGAGAATCAGCGGCACCAGCCAGGTGAAGGAGACCACTGTGACCGCCCCTGCCATGTTGGCCCCGCCCTTCTCGAAATACTCGGCCCGCTCGAGCACCGTCACGGGATACTGCACCCGACAGCTGTCACACGGCGTCTCGCCCCGCGGCGGGAAGCCGCTCAGGCTGTCGCCCGCGAGGCGAACCCCGGACAGCCGGATGTTGCGGCCCTGGTGATCGAAGCGGAGGACGTTGGCGGAATCGAAAACCGCCGGGAACGGCACCGGCACCGGCCGACTGCTGATCCCGGCGCTCACGCACCCCTGCACCGCCGCGAGCAGCAGGAAACCCGCTGCCCGCATCGGGGGTCGCCTCACTCCACCGTCACCGACTTGGCCAGGTTGCGGGGCTGGTCCACGTTGCAGCCCCGCAGGACCGCCACGTAGTACGAGAAGAGCTGCAGCGGGATCACTGTCAGCACCGGCGTCAGCAAGTCGAGCGTCTCCGGCACGATGAACGTCGCTTCGGCGAGCTTGGCAATCTCCTCGTCGCCCGCGTTGACGATCGCAATCACCCGTCCGCCGCGGGCGCGCACTTCCTGGATGTTCGAGACGATCTTGCCGTGCACCGCGTCGCGCGGCGCCACCACGACCACCGGCATGTTCTCGTCGATGAGCGCGATCGGGCCGTGCTTCATCTCCGCGGCCGGGTAGCCCTCGGCGTGGATGTAGGAGATCTCCTTCATCTTCAGCGCGCCCTCGAGCGCGGCGGGGAAGTTCACCCCGCGGCCGAGATAGAGCGCGTTGCTGGACCCCGCGAACTTCTCGGCCAGCACCTTGAGCTCGTCGGCACGGTCGAGGATCTCGCGGATCTGTCCGGGGAGCTTGGTCAGTGCCTCGACGTACCGACGGCCCTCGAGCAGCGACATGTTCTTCAGCCGCGCGAAGCGCAGCGTCACCATGGCGAGCGCCACGACCTGCGAGGTGAACGCTTTGGTGCTCGCGACGCCGATCTCGGGGCCGCAGCGCAGATACAAGCCGCCATCCACTTCGCGCGCGATGGTGGAGCCGACCACGTTGACGAGGCCGAGGGTGCGCGCCCCGCGCTGCTTCGCCTCGAGCAGCGCCGCGAGCGTGTCCGCGGTCTCGCCGGACTGCGAGATCGCGATCACCAGGGTGTCCGAATCGACGATCGGGTTGCGATAGCGGAACTCCGACGCGTACTCGACCTCGGTCGGGATGCGCGCGAGTTCCTCGATCATGTACTTGCCGATCAGCGCCGAGTGCCACGAGGTGCCGCAGGCGGTGATGATGATCCGCTTGACGCTCTTGGCCTGCTCGTCGGAGAGCTTGAGGCCGTAGACGCGGACGTTGCCGCTGTCCTCGAGCAGGTGGCCGCGCATGGTGTTCTCGAGCGAGTCCGGCTGCTCGAAGATCTCCTTGAGCATGAAGTGCTCGAAGCCGCCCCGCTCGATGGTCGCGAGGTCCCACTCGATCTCGTTGATCGGCTTGTCCACGTGCCGCGACGTCAGGGTCCGCACCCGGTAGCCATCGGCGGTGAGCACCGCGAGCTCGCCGTTGTCGAGATAGATCACCTGGCGCGTGTGCTCGAGCAGCGCCGACTGGTCGGAGGCGACGAGGTTCTCGCCGTCGCCGATGCCGAGGATGATCGGTGAGCCGTTGCGCGCCACGATCAGGACGCCGGGCTCATCGCTGGA
>Ga0138256_10001218_pt1 | contig 27769 bp, 20 predicted proteins | sample KNB2016incub_MG_FD_105486 | JGI IMG/M metagenome (GOLD analysis project Ga0138256, IMG submission 105486) | Active sludge microbial communities from wastewater in Klosterneuburg, Austria - KNB2014incub_MG | ecosystem: Engineered > WWTP > Activated sludge > Unclassified | place: Austria...
AGGGCCGCAGTGACGGCTACGGAGGTGACGGCGTGGGTGACGAGCGCGCTGGTTGCGCTGACGAGGCTGCGGCTCAGGGCCGCAGTGACGGCTACGGAGGTGACGGCGTGGGTGACGATCGCGCTGGCTGCGCTGACGAGGCTGCGGCTCAGGGCCGCAGTGACGGCTACGGGGGACCTCACAGGGCCGCGGTGACGGCTACGGAGGTGTGACGAGGTTGCCCTAGACGAGGTTCAGGCGCTTGGCGAGGTCGTCCTTGTAGCTGCCGCCGATCGGGATGACCTTCTTGTCGTTCTCGAGGATGAGGTTGGGCTGCTCGATGGCGGTGATCTTGTCCACGCGGACGATGAAGCTGCGGTGAACGCGGATGAATTCGGACTCCGGCAATTTCCCTTCAATGTCCTTCATGGTGCTGTGCACCGTGTAGCGGGTGTTGAGGGTGTTGATGATCACGTAGTCCTTGAGCGCTTCGATGAAGTAGATGTCGCTGGTCTTGAGTTTGACCAAGCGGCTGTTGCTCTTCACGAAGAGAATATCCTTTCCGTGGTCCTTGTTCTCTACGAGTGCATAAAGGAGGTCGCGCTCCTTGAGCACTTCGGTTTCCTTCTTGTGTTTGTAGAGGGCCATTTCGATCGAGGTGTGGATGTCGATCTCCTTGAACGGCTTGATGATGTATCCGTAGGGCTGTGTCACTTTCGCCTTGGCGAGGGTGCTCTCATCGGCGTATGCGGTGAGGAAGATGACGGGGATGTTGGTGGTCTTGCGGATGGCGTCGGCGGCTTCGATGCCGTTCATTTCGCCCTTGAGCATGATGTCCATGAGGATGATGTCCGGCATGTGCTCTGTGGCGAGGGCCACGGCTTGTTCCCCGGTGCTGGCTGCGCCGACGACGTTATAGCCCAGTTTCTTCAAGCTGTGCTGGATGTCCTTGCTGACAATGCTCTCGTCTTCCACCACCAGGACGTTCGTGTGCGCCATTTCCGCTGTGTTTTAGATACGCTCAAAAGTAAGGAAATAGGACACCCCGGGTCCGCTGGTGCGCTCAATTCTGCCATCCAACTGATCCACCAACATGCGGATGAGTTCCATTCCGAGGTTCCCATTCTTCATCTCATCGAATTCTTTCGGCAGTCCTTTTCCGTTGTCCTTCACCGTGATCTCCACCTTGCCTTCGCGTTCCCGCAGGGCGATGCTCACCGTTCCGGGCCGATCACCGGGATAGCCGTGCTTCAGTGCATTGCTGATGATCTCATTGAGGATGAGTCCACAGGGCATGGCCTGGTCGATATTCAAATGCACGGGCCGCAGGTCTAGATCAAGTGCTACCCGTTCGTTCGTGCTGTAGCTGAGCATGAGGTTGCGCGCAAGCCCGTCGATGTAGTTGCCTAGGTCGATGGAGCTGAACTGCTTGTTCTGGTAGAGGCTGTCGTGGATGAGCGCCATGCTGCGGATGCGGTCACGACTGTCGTGAAGGACCTCCAGGATGCGGTCATCGTTCTCGCTGCGTTCACTCTGCAGCTTCATGATGCTGCTGATCACTTGGAGGTTGTTCTTCACGCGGTGATGGACCTCCTTCAAGAGCACTTCCTTCTCCGCAAGGCTGCTTTCCAATTCGCGCTGCCCCTGCTTCCGATCCGTGATCCCATAGGCCAGGCAGGCGATCTCCTCGACGCGCCCTTCGACGATGATGGGGTCGAGGAAGTTCTCCACCCAAGCGGGTTGCCCATCGAGGTCGATGAGTTCCACTTCGAATTTCTGCGGCTTTCCGCGCAACGCGTTGGTGTAGTAGGTGGTGAATGACTTGATCCGATCCGGAGCGATGCGTGTGGCCATGCGCTCATCGAAGCGATCACCAACCCGGAAGCGGATGCCGTGGATCTCTTCGATGGAGTTGAGGAAGTGCGCGTTGCACGAGGTGATGATCATGTGCTGATCCAGCGTCCAGATCATCATGTTGCCGGAGCTTTCGAAGATGGCTTTGAGGCGTGCGGCTTGTGCGCGGATGGTATCCTCGGCGACCTTCTTCTCGGTGATCTCGTGGCCGACACCGAAGACCTCCACCACTTCACCATTCGCACCGAACACGGGGCTGAGGAAGATCTCGTTGCATACGCGCCGACCTGTTGTGTCGGTGAGGTCGGTCTCGAAGCGGATGGGTTCTCCCGAGAAGGCCTGCTTGTACTTCTCTGCCCAGAACGCTTGGTACTCTTCACTCGCGAACTTGGTGCGTTGACTTGCAGTGTCATTCTTGCGAATGGGGATCTTGTCGTAGAGGCGCTCGATCATCTTGCCGTACCCGTTGTTGAAGGAGGTAAGGCGGAGGCCGGGGTCGATGGTCCAGAACATGTGTTCGCTGCTTTCGAACAGGGCCCGCAGCTTGGCTTCATGCTCCATGACCTGTTGCTGCGCGACCAACACGGTGGTGATGTCCCTGAAGATGCTGCGCGTAGCGGCCGGCTGACCATCCGCACGACGGAGGTTCGCGGTTCCCTCCACGGTGATGGCGCGACCATCCTTGGTGCGGAAGGAGGTCCGGAAAGAGCCCACCTCCTCGCCGCGCATGGTCCGCTCGAAGTGGTTCTTGCACACATCGAGCTGATCGGGGTGAACGATGTCCCACACACTCAACCGCTTCACTTCTTCCGCAGTGTATCCAAGGGTTTCGCGCCACGCGGTGTTCACGTACTCGAAGGTGCCATCCGGAGAAACGCTTTGGATGAGGTCGGTTGCGTTCTCGAAGAGATCGCGGTAGCGTTCCTCACTTGCGCGCAGTGCCTCCTGGTCACGCTTCATCAGGGTGATGTCGCGCGAGACGCCCATGGCACCGATGAGCGCGCCGGTATCATCGAACAGGCGTGACGCGGCCAAGTACGAGGTGAACACGCCGCCGAACTTGTCTATGTTCCGCACTTCCCCGGCGAAGACGCCGTGCTGATCCATTTCCTTGTGGACGCGTTCGAATTCGGCCGGGTCGGCATACAGCACTTGGGTATTGAGGCCGACCACTTCGTGCGGTTCATAGCCGAAGCGGATGCTCGCGGCCGGGTTGTACTCGGTGATGCGCCCGTCCTGATCGGCGGCCATGATCATGTCCAACGAACTGTCGATGAGGTTGCGCGCGAACCGCTTGGATCGTTGGAGTTGCTCTTGCGTTCGCCTGTGGCCGGCGATCTCTTCGCGAAGCACTTGGTTCACTTCTTCGGCGAGTTGCAGCTTCACGCGTTCCCGGATCAACCGCTGTTGCGAGGTGTGATCCTGAAGTGTGATCTGTTGGGCTGGCTTTCCTTGGTGGTTCGTGGAGACACAGTGGAGCAGCAGGTCCCTTTCCGGATGATCGAGGAGTTTGATCCGGATCCCCTCGTGACCCGATCGGGCATCCGGGGAACCCATGGCGGCTTCGGCTTTCTCGCGGTCCGAAGGGTGGATCCGATCAAGCAAACGGGCACCGATGAGGGTGGCATCGAACAGATCTATCGCAGCCGGGTTCGCATACATCACCCTACCCTCCTGCACCACGACCAGGCCATCGCGGATGTGCTCGATCAGGTTGCGGAAATTGGCCATCAAGGCGCGCTGCTCCGTTTCGGCCTGTTTGATCCGCGTGATGTCCTGCAACATGCCGAGGATCGTGGTCTCTCTTTCGGGACCTTCATCCAAGAAGACGTTCTCGAGCGCGATCACTTCGCGTCCGCTCTTGTGCTTCAGGCGGATCTCGTAGTTCAGCAGGCGTTTATCCCTACCCAATTTCTCCACGTACGCCTGCCGATCCTGGTCGGTGTGGTAGAGTTCGCGCGCCGGTTGGCGCATCAGGTCTTCCCGGCCGTCATAGCCCATGATGCGCGCCATGGCATCGTTGCATTCCACGAAGCGGCCGTCCAAGGTGGTGCGGAAGATCCCGGCCGGATTGCGGTTCACCAGATCGTCATACCTGCGCTTCAGGTCGTCATAAGCTGCCGCGAGGTCCTTGTCCGCTTTGGTCTCCATCTGCTGCGGTCCGGCTTCAGGGTTGGTCCGCGCCGGGTTCGTATGGCGGCGGGACACGTCCACCATCGATCCGGACCTCCGCGCCATCACGGAATTTGATGACCAGGGTGATCGCACCATCGATCGCGTGGTGCGTGAAGTCGCCCTGTTCCAAGCCCATGGCATAGCGGCCCTCCAGTTTCAATTGTCCATTGGGCCAATACCACCGGTGTTTGCCGTTGGGTTCGCCGTCCACGAAGTCGCCGGTGAAGTACTTCTTACCGGTGTCGTACGTGTAGATCCAGGCGCCATCCTTCAGGCCTCCCTTGTACGCTCCGGCTTCGCGGTGATCACCGACGGCATACATCCACTCGCCTTCCTTCCGGCCGTCGATATATTCTCCCTTGGTGATCACCACCCCTTTCTCATCGTACTCCGCTGAAGCGCCATCCTCGCGCCCCTTGCGGTACAACTCCTCGCGATGAAGCGTACCGTCCTCATAGAACCATTTCCAGGTTCCTTGGGCGGATCCGTTCATGTACTTGCCTTTCTGTTCCACTTTTCCGCTGCGGTGATAGAAGGTCCAATCACCCTCCTTGCGCCCTTCCTTGTACGCACCCTCCGCACGCTTCTCCCCGGTGGCATAGAACTCCACCCACGGCCCTTCCATCATGCCCAGGTAATTCACCAGGCCTTCACTGATCAGCTGGTCGCCCTTATAGACCTTGGCGGATGAGACCACGCCGTCCGTACTGAACTCCTTGAACAATCCTTCCCGTTTGCCGCTCTTGGAATAACTTCCCAAGGAGGCCACGCGCCCATTCGGATGGAAGGTCCGCTTGATCTCCACCGTAAGCATTTCACCCGCACCTTCATCCACCATGCCGCCATCGTACTTCACCATGTCCTTCAGGTTCCCGAGCGCATCGTACTCTTTGAAGATCCCTTGCTTCCGATCATCCACGTAATTCCCCTCAAGCCGCACCTTGCCGTTCGGGTGGAATTCCTTCCATTGGCCTTGTCGCAAACCCATGGCATCCGCTCGGTTGATGTCCTCCCGCTTGCGCAGCATCCCTGCGCCGTAGTGAAGGATCGAGACAACGCGTCCATCCGTGGCGTATTCGTACCCCCTCCCCTCTTCCTTGCCTGCCTTGAAGGGGATCTCCTGGTACAGCGAACCATTCTCATGGAAATAGTGCGCGACACCTTCACGCAGATCGGCCACGTAATTCTCTTCACTCAGTAAGGTTCCGGTCGTGTCGAATCTTCGGGCCAACCCCTCTTTCCGATCAGCTCGGTAGAAGGTCTCGGTCTGTAGCTTTCCGTTCGCTGAATAGAACCTCCAGAGACTGTCCAATTGGAACTGCTTCCGACCGCCTTCCGATCTCAGGATCCCGGACTCGTAGTAGGTCTTCCACCAACCCTCCGGCTTTCCGTCCACCAGTGTTCCTTCACTGCTCACCAGACCGTTGGCGTGGTAGTACTTCGTGTAGCCGTCCTCTTGCTCTTGTGCAACAGTAAGCCGAACAACACTCAACAGCATCACACAGATCATCACCAACCTCTTCATTACTTAAACCTTAATAGATATTGATGTAGTAATACAATGGTCTGTTGAAACAGTTCATGATCTGTTGTGGATCGACTTGCACGATCGGGTTATCAAAGTTAGTCCACACGCAAGCAACGATCGATCCAGGAACGGGGCGGTGATCCTACTTAGGGAAGCGGGACTTCATCCGGGAAATGAACGATCGTTGAATAGTGGGTTGGCCGCTGGATGTTGATAATGCATGCAATGGATCGAAGGCCTCGATGGTTGGATCCTTGTCGACATCAAGGACATAACAAGATTTGTTTTTCCGGACGGATCGATCATGGCGGATGGGGTTATCAACAGTGGTGGAATGTTGTGCTTCATTATCCACAGAGAACGATGGGATCGAACAGGTGGATCGTTGATAGGATCGTGCCCAAGCGGTGAGGTATCTTCGCCTCATGGCGGAGACCATTGCGATCGGTAGCGACCACGCGGGATTTGAATTGAAGGAGGTGCTGAAGAAGCATTTAATCACTCACGGTTATACGGTTCTTGATAAGGGTACCCACAGCGCGGCGAGTGTGGATTACCCGGACTTCGCCCATGGGGTGGCGGAAGCTGTTTCCAGCGGTGCGGCCGCTTTTGGAGTCCTGGTTTGCGGAAGCGGCAATGGAGTGAACATGGCTGCTAACAAGCATTCCGGGATCCGCTCCGCCTTGGCTTGGCGCGCTGACGTAGCTGCTCTGGCCCGTGAACACAACAACGCCAACGTGCTGGCCCTTCCTGCACGGTTCATCAGCAAGGAGGAAGCCACGGAGACCTTGGATGCATTCCTGGCGGCTTCCTTTGAGGGTGGCCGACACCAGCGCCGGGTAGAGAAGATCGAAACACTACACTGAACGCATGTTGGAACGTTGTTCTTGGCTACTCGCACTTCTTCTATCTGTGGCTGGCGTATTCGGCCAAGGGGATTCATTGGCAACGAAGTACGCGCGAACCATCACGGCGGGCGAACTGGAAGCGCACCTGAAAGTGCTAGCCAGCGATGCCTACCTCGGCCGGGAAACAGGAAAGGAGGGCCAGAAAATGGCGGCAGCCTACCTGAAAGAACAATTCAAGGAAATAGGAATACCGCCGGTTCCGGATGGCGAAGCCAAGGGGATCACAGAAGGTTATTTGCAACCCTACGAGGTGATCGAGGAGAAAGCCGACGGGCTGGAGCTGGCCTCGGGCAATGACGTGTACGGCTTGTTGAAAGGCTTGGTGTACTTCAACACCACACTCACTTCTGATCTGAATGTAAGCGAGATGACCTATGTGGGAGATGGGTCCGTGGTACCTGGGAAAGTCGCGATCACGGGGCGAACGATCCTGATGGATGGCGGGTCGCTCGGTCGTGGTGAAGAGGTGATCAGTAAGCTCAGGACCCGGGTCGAGGAGCTTCGGAAGAGGGGCGCGAACCTGATCCTGGTCAGTACTCCGGACCTCTTGGAATTCGAGGCCTATGTCCATGGCGGATCCCGAATGCGACTAGCGGATCAGAACATTACAAAGAAGTCAGGTCCCGCAGGGCAATTGGTCCTTGTGAGTGATCAGGTGATGAACTCCTTGATCGGAAGCAAGGGGGTTAGAAGGATCGCGAAGAAGAAGCCCGGATACATCGTGAAGGCGACGTTCGAGATGCGCGCGCGACCGCAGGAAGAACGGGTAATGGCGGAGAATGTGCTTGCGTACATCGAGGGTTCGGACAAGAAGGACGAGCTGGTGGTCATCACCGCGCACTACGATCACATTGGTGTGGAGAATGGAGTGGTGTACAACGGAGCGGATGATGATGGCAGCGGAACGGTAGCACTATTGGAGATCGCGGAAGCGTTTGCGAAGGCCAAGGCCGCTGGCCAAGGACCGCGTCGAAGCGTGCTCATCATGCCCGTCAGTGGTGAGGAGAAGGGGCTGCTGGGCTCCCGCTATTACAGCGACCACCCTGTGTTTCCGCTGTCGAGTACGGTAGCGGACTTGAATATCGATATGATCGGGCGGGTGGACAGCGCACATAGCTCAAGTGCTCCGTACGTGTACATCATCGGCAGTGATCGGCTCAGCAGCGAATTGCACGAAGTGAATGAGATCGCGAACCGGAGTGTTGGCCTTCAACTGGACTATACATTCAACGCGGAGGATGACCCCAACCGGTTCTACTACCGCAGTGACCACTACAACTTTGCGCGAAAGGGGGTGCCGTGCATATTCTACTTCAGTGGTGTACACGAGGATTACCACCAGCCAAGCGACGATGTGGACAAGATCCGATTCGACCTATTGCGCCAGCGCGCGCTCCTTGTGTTCCACACGGCATGGGAGCTCGCCAATCGTGAGTCGCGGATCGTGGTGGACAAGCCGATCAAATAGCGGGGTTATTTCTGCGCAACAGCCCCGGGATGCTCATTGAGCATTCCTTCCAGGAAGACGTCCAGATTGCGCTTGTAGTGGTCGTAGTGTGGCCCTGTTCCGGGTCCGTAGAAGCCGGTTCGTATACGGCGCACCCTACCGGCGCGATCAATGAATACGCACGTGGGATAGCTCATCAGGTGTTCGAGGAACGGCAGTTTAGCACTGGCCACCTCCTTGGAAGCAAGCCCCCCGTACAGAACCGGGTAATGAACATCAAGTGCGGTCTTGAATCGCTTTAAGCCCTCGATCGCGCGCTCCTGGTCGGCCTGCTTCTCGAACGCGATCGAGATGATCTCCAGGCCGCGGTCGTGATACTTGGTGTAGACCTCTTGTAAAAGTCGGGTCTCGTCCACGCAATTGGGGCACCAGCTTCCCATGACCTGGACCATCAACACGCGTCCACGAAATTGCTCGTCCCTACTGGATACCAGCTTCCCCTCCGTGTCCGGAAAGCGGAAGTCGATCATGTCATATCCCTCGCGCAACGTGGTCAGTGAATCAGGATCCCGCAGTTTGTATTCTTCGTTGCGGGTCGCAACCCATGGTTCTTGCCAATGTGACCCGCTCCAGAACCGACCGATGAGCGAGTCACCATTCAACGCTGCTTCGAATAGGAACGCGTGTGAACCGTCAAAACATGAAAGGCGCAACGAATCATTGTGCAGGCCACCCTCCAAGTATCTATAGTCTCCTGTTTCGGTCAGGAACGTCCCGGTCAGCCCTCCCTTTGCATCCGCATTGAACACGCCAATGGCATTGTACGCGTCCGGAGTTCCATGGCTGAAGTGCGTTTCCCACGATCCACTGACAAGCCCCGTTGACGACCCTATTGGAAACCTATGGGCCGCTCCGGCAAGGGCACGGAAAGGAAGGCTATAGTCGGGTCCCTTCAGGTGATTGTACCATCGCCCATTGATAAGTGAGTCATTGGCGATCTTCCCGATGAATTCGGAATCAAATAGAGGCATTCGGATCGAGATGGAGTCGCCACCGATAACCACATCGCTCACAGCGATCTCCTCCGCACCGTTATGTATGATCACGACCCACAACGAGTCCGACGCCCGATCCAGCGAGAACGAGAAGGGAAGGACCTTTCCCCCAAGGTCGAGTTCCATTCGCCACTCACCAATACGCGGTGTTGGTCGATCGGTAGTGCTGCAACCTGTGACAGAAGCAAGTAGGACCAATACAGGCAGAATGTAGGATCGCATTCGAGGGCGGGCGAATATAGCCGGACCACTTAAGCGACAACGCCACAGCACCAGACAGAATAGGTCACATCGCGGACTCTTGTGAGGCCAGCGCGGAACCAGAGCCCCGTACACTAGGCGAACTCAGCAACAGGAAGTCCCGGTGGCTATAGGTCGAATTTGATCCCTTGGGCCAGCGGAAGATTTGTTCCGTGGTTGATCGTGGTTGTTTGTCTCCGCATGTAGGCCTTCCATGCGTCACTGCCACTCTCCCGGCCACCCCCGGTTTCCTTTTCACCGCCGAATGCACCGCCGATCTCCGCACCACTTGTGCCAATGTTCACATTCGCGATACCGCAATCACTTCCCGTAGGACCCAAGAAGCGTTCAGCTTCTCGGAGATCATTGGTCATGATGGAACTGCTAAGGCCTTGCCTCACATTATTCTGAATGGCGATCGCCTCCGCGACATCTCTGTTGTATCGAAGAAGATAAAGGATCGGGGCGAAAGTCTCCTCCTTGACGATGGCCATTTCCGGGGTCGCCTCCACGATGGCCGGGGATACGTAACATCCGCTCTCGAAGTTGTTGCCGGTCAGAACATCACCGCCGACAAGTAACCGTCCCCCTTGTTCCTTGCCCGCCTCGAGTGCCCGCTGAAATGCCTTTACCGCAGCATGGTCGATAAGTGGACCCACGTGATTTTTTGGATCCAAGGGGTCGCCGACGCGCAACTGACCGTATGCCGAAACGAGCTTGTTCTTGAAGTCGTCGTATACGGACTTGTGTATGATCAAGCGTCGGGTCGAGGTGCAGCGCTGCCCGGCGGTGCCTACCGCGCCGAAGACGCATCCGATCAAGGCCATATCCAGGTCCGCCTTATCACTGATGATGATCGCATTATTCCCCCCTAGCTCCAAGAGCGAACGACCCAAGCGCTGACCAACAATAGCTCCTACTGCTTTACCCATGCGCGTGCTGCCCGTTGCACTGATCAGCGGAATACGCTCATCGCCGCTCAACCACTCGCCTACTTCGCGACCTCCATTGATGACCACACTAACACCCTCCGGGACACCGTTGCGAGCGAACACCTCGGCGATGATCTTCTGGCAGGCGATGCTGCAAAGGGGCGTCTTCTCACTCGGTTTCCAAACGCAAGTGTTCCCGCAAACCCAGGCCAATGCTGTGTTCCAAGCCCAAACGGCGACGGGAAAATTGAAGGCGGTGATGATACCAACGACCCCTAAGGGGTGCCACTGCTCGTACATGCGGTGGTCCGGCCGCTCGCTGTGCATGGTCAGGCCGTGGAGTTGTCGTGATAGACCAACCGCGAAATCGCAGATGTCGATCATTTCTTGAACCTCTCCTAAACCCTCCTGTAGGCTTTTGCCCATCTCATAGCTAACCAGCCGCCCCAGATGGACTTTATGTATTCGGAGTTCTTCTCCGAATTGTCTCACCACATCACCGCGTTTAGGGGCGGGCCAAGAGCGCCAAACTTGGAAGGCATTAACAGCAGTTGTCACAGCGGCATCGTACTCAGCTCTTGTCGCGCTTCGAACGCTGCCTATCGGCATGCCATTCACGGGACTTATGCTTTCCAGCGGAACACCCTCTCCGCGAAGGCTCACCGACCCGGTCGAAACGCCGCTGGAGTTGGGTTCGATGCGGAGTGGCTTCAACATGGCACCTTGGAGAGTGGTAGGACGTGTGGCAATGCTGGACATTTTCTTTGGTTAAGGCGGGTTTAGACGCCGAAGGTAATCTGAGCCATCGGCGGGCTGTGCGCAGGGGATCACACCAATGGTTATATCAAGAATTATGAGGCATTGAGCCAGCTTGGGCGGCACGTAAGTTTATAACATATTGAAAGTGAGCCTAGTATAACAAAGCTAAAGAAGCGTCACAGAATCGTCACAGGAGCGCCGAACTCATTCGGGAGAGCAACTGGGTTCCGCAATGAGGGTAAAGGCGCGGATGGGTCCAAAAATGGGCGCTATGAAGACTTCCCCTTTTGCGCGATGTATAGCATGCTTGATGTCGGCGTCTTGCACATGAGGGCTGCCAGATTGGATCGAAATCCATTGAAGAAGCCCAGTGCCCATGTCCACGGTTGCCGCCCACCCGCGTAGCATTCACTAAGCATGGCCACGTAGAATGCATCCAACCACATCGGCTTGGTCCTTAGTAGGACGAAGCCGTGTTCCTCCAAGAGCCGAACCACGTCTTGTCTTCGGAAGTGATATAGGTGTCTGGGAACGTCCCACGCAGCCCAATGTTCACCGTAATGATGCGCATCCCAACTTTCGCGGTCGGGTACCGCGATAATCACGACCCCATCCCTTTTGAGTAAAGCGAAGAGGCGCTTCAGGACCAACCCCGGATCAGGTAGGTGTTCCAGAACGTGCCACAGGGTGATTACTTGGAACTCGGCACCAGCGGTCAATTCATCCAGGTTCGAGTGAGGTCGAACGCCATAGTTGGTGAGCGCAGATTCCCGAGCATGCGAATTGATCTCAATCCCATCGACTAGGAATCCGCGCTTCTTCAAGTAGCCTAAGAACTCACCAGTTCCACACCCCAAATCCAGAACATGCCCCCCTTTGTGAAAGCGTTGAATGAGACGGTATTTGCGTCGAAGGGTCCACGAGCGAGCGACCTGATACACGCGGTCTGTAATGGAGGCACGGGAATTTGTATGGCTAATATAGGACGGGCCGGAGTAATAGCGTTGGATGAAGCTTTGTTTGGGACGAGGATTTGTCAGACGGCAACCGCAGGTTGCGCAATCAGCAAGTAAAAACGGCTCAAGGCTATGGCTGAAATCCCGAATACTTGAGACTTGCACCAAGTCTTCAGCTTTGCAGATTGGACACGAAGTGAGCGACTCGAAATCGCGGTGTTCCACGTGGAGCATTTCGTAAATGTTGATTGTTAAGAGGAAAAGAAGTCAACAATATCGAGACCGACTCAGCGACTCAAATAGACAAGCAGAACACTGATATCGGAAGGGGAAACGCCGCTAATTCGAGACGCTTGACCTAGCGTTGTTGGCCTGAACACATCCAATTTTTGGCGCGCCTCCATCGACAACGCTCCTAATTTCCGGTACTCGAGGTCAGGGTCGATCAGTAGGTTTTCGAGGCGCACGACCCTTTCAGCAGCCTCCCTTTCCTTTTCCAAATACCCGCCGTACTTAGCGCCGATCTCGAGTTGCTCAATCGTTTCTTGCCGAAGGAGGGGGTCGACATTCATGCCATGCATTGCGTGATTTCCGAGCTGCGGCAGCGCAGGATTTGAAATATCAGGGTCGTCTGAATGAGCAAACACCACTAGGTCCGAGAATGAGATCTGTGGTCGTAGTAATAGGTCGTACAACCGCACCTTTTGATTCACTGCCGTTGTTCCACGCGGAACAAGGATCTCGTTCGCGGCCTCGGAAGAGACACTGGTGGATCGCATATGCGTTGTGAGGTCACCGAGCCATCGCCGCTTTGACTCTACCCGCCTCATGCGGTGTTCGTCGGCCAACCCTAACTGAAAGCCCTTTGGAGTCAACCGGAGGTCGGCGTTGTCCTGTCGAAGCATCAAGCGGAACTCAGCCCGACTAGTGAACATGCGATAGGGTTCTTCGGTACCTTTCGTAATAAGGTCGTCGATCAAAACCCCTATATAGGCCTCGTCCCGACCAAGAACAAATGGTTCTTTACCTCCAATCAACTGGTGTGCGTTGATGCCAGCCATCAAGCCCTGACATGCCGCTTCCTCATATCCGGTCGTTCCGTTAATCTGTCCGGCAAAGAAGAGCCCGTCAACCAACTTGGTCTCTAATGAGTGTTTGAGCTGGGTAGGGGGGAAGTAGTCGTACTCAACGGCGTATCCCGGACGAAAGATCCTTACATCCCCGAAGCCCGGGATCAACCGAAGTGCCTTGACCTGTACATCCTCGGGAAGGCTTGTGCTGAATCCGTTTATATAGGTCTCAACAGTTTGCCAACCCTCTGGCTCTACGAAGATCTGATGATGATCACGATCTTCGAATCGGGTGATCTTGTCTTCGATGCTGGGACAATAACGAGGACCCGTTCCAGCAATGGCCCCGTTGTACATCGGGCTCCGATCGAAGCCGGAACGGAGCACGTCGTGAACCGCGGTGTTCGTGTACGTGATCCAACAACTCAATTGGGTTGCTGGTGGAACAGAGCTCGGCAGGAAACTGAATTTTCCAGGAGCGCTGTCGCCAGGTTGTTCCTCGAGAACAGAGTAATCAATGCTTCTGCCATCAACGCGGGGGGGGGTGCCGGTCTTCATCCGGCCAGACTCGAATCCTAGCCGAACCAATTGTTCCGTGATCCCGTGACTGGCCTTCTCCCCTGCTCGTCCTCCGCCCATCTTGCGGTCGCCGATATGCATGACCCCATTCATGAATGTCCCGCTCGTTAGAACCACAGAGCGACACCGGATAGTGGACCCCAAGGCGGTACGCACACCCACGACCCTCGGGTGTGCGGTTTCGCCAGAAGAGGCGCCGCTGGAAGAGGACTCCGTGACCAACTCAACGACACTGTCCTGCCAGAAGTGGACATTTGGCGTGCGCTCCAGCGTGAGTCGCCATTCCTCCGCGAATCGAGCACGGTCATTCTGGGTCCGAGGACTCCACATGGCCGGACCCTTGCTACGGTTGAGCATACGAAACTGGATCATGCTCCGGTCGCTCACCACACCACTATACCCGCCCAATGCATCGATCTCCCGCACGATCTGGCCCTTCGCGATACCGCCCATGGCGGGGTTACAACTCATTTGACCGATAGCGCCCATGTTCATGGTCACAAGGAGAACACGACTGCCGAGATTCGCGGCAGCAGCAGCAGCTTCACAGCCCGCATGTCCGCCGCCGACAACAACAACGTCGTAGATATCCGAATGACTCAATGAACGGTGAGTATTAGTGCTATATCTGTCTGAAAATCAATGAAGTGCGGGTCATGGTCGAAGGGCGAAAGATAGGAAGGGAGAGTGGAAGCTTCTGGTGGCTATATGTCTACGAAAGAAAAGACCCTTGGCATCCCCGCCAAGGGTCTTTTCTTTCGCGATCCGATAACAAATCAATCCTTGCCTTGAAGCTCGCGCATCTTGGTAACGAAATGCGTTACGCCATTGCCTAGTGCGCTCATACTCCTGCGGAAGACGTCGTCGAAATCTTCGGTCTTTGGAAGGAACAATTCAATGCCTACCCAGATGTTATCCTTGACAAGATAGCTCTTGGTCACTTTCGCCTTGGCGTTGGAGTAATCCACCGCGATCAAACACTGCGCGCGCTCTTCCTCACTTTCAATCGGCCAGATATTGGCCAGAACCACGCGGAAGTAAGTTGGGTCGTCTTCAACAACATTGATGAAATAGGTCTTTCCCTCGCTCTTGAACTGGACATCCCCGTCGCTATCGATCTCCGGCTTGTAGCCCTCCTCGGCGAGAAAGTCCGTGTACATTTTCTGAAGAGCAGCCTTCTCCTTGCTTGTCTTCTTGTCCTGAGCGAAACCGGTATTGGCAACCGCGAGAGCCAAGATGAGCCCAAGCAGGAGTTTCATTGTACGCATGTTGTGATGGGTTTGATGGGGGAAAGATATTCGTCCTTATGTCGCAAGGCAATTTTGCAGCGACTTCCGAAGCAACCTAACACCGGACCGGACCGTCGAAGAAGAGGCTCTTGGTTTGGCCGGTGTGAACCAAAGCCGCATCTTTATTGCTTCTACCACAGAAACAGACCGAAGAACCCACAACCCATGAAGAATCTATTTCTCGCTTCCTGTATCGGCCTGATGGCCATCTCGACCTCCGTTTCCGCCCAGAACGCGAGCTCCGCGAGTGAACAGGCATCCATCCAGGATGAAATTCGCACGACCAGCGCACAACTCAAGGAGGCCTACGGCATCCTGAGTCAGGACATCGCTCATTTGAACCGTGAGATCGGACCGGATGCGACCAAGGCAACGCCGGAACAAGACGCCATGCGCGCCCGGATGCAAAAGAGTCTGACCCAACTCGAAGGGATGTTGACCACGGTCAATACGGCGAATGAGGAGCAGTGGGTCGAGATCAAGGCAAAGGCGGAAGCCGTTCGCACGGGTGCGCTGAGCTTGGTCAAGGAGCGTACGGGCGGTAAGTGATCAGGTATTGGTCGTCGCTCACCGGGGCGCGCCAATATCCTAGCGGTACTGTTCCAAGTACTTGTCCTCCAAGATCTGCATCGCGAGTTTCTTTGCTCGGCTCTTGTCGCTGTGCCCTAGAAGATGAAGGAGCGCGTGGACCATCACACGTCGGAGTTCTTGCTGGACCGGAGTGCCGAAAGTGGCCGCGTTCTCGCGAATGCGAGGCGAGCTGATCAATACATCTCCACTAACCCCGGTTCCGGTTTGCCCGTCGAAGGCGATTACGTCTGTGTGGTCGTCGTGTTGAAGGTAACGGCGATTGTACTCAAGCATTTCGCTCTCTCCGAGGAGAACAAAATTCAATTCACCGACACCGATGCCGTGGTCCTTTGCGACAGAGTGGACCCATTTGCGGAGTCGTTCCCGATCCCGAAAAATGTTCGGCACACGGTGAGCGCTGAACGATATGGCGGGCATGGTCAATCCGTGACGGGCTGCCTGCTAAACGCAAGGGCCACCGTTGATCCATTGTCGCGGAACTCAATGGAGTCCGCCAGCGCCCGCATCAGGAAGACGCCACGGCCGTGTGGTTTTTCCAAGTTCTGCGGGTCCGTAGGGTCGGGGAGGTGGTTGAAGTCGAAGCCTGCACCTTGGTCCTGGACCATGAACACGATCCGATCATCCTTCACTTCATAACCGAGTGTGACCGTTTTTGTTGGATCAAGCGCGTTGCCATGATGGATCGCGTTGTTCACCGCCTCGGTGAGAGCGATCAGGATATTACCATAGAGGCTCTCGTGAACGCCATAACGCGAACAAGCTTCATCGATAAGCTTTTCCGCCAATGCGATGTTCTCTGCTTTCGCGGGGAAGTCGATCCGCTCGGTGAACGCCAGCTCTTCAGTAGCAGCCATGATCTTCAGGGTCGGTCAAAAGTACCGAAATAGGCGTTCACGCGATCCCGGTAGTATGGCTTCAGCCCCGGAGGAAGGGTGCGAAGCAATTCTGCTTCGCGGGCTTTGCGTCGTTGTTGCTCGAATACTCTTGCCGGATCGGTGGGTGGTTGTTCGTGCCCCTCGTTGCTCGTCCGCTTTTGATCGAGTTCGCGCTCCCGCTCGGCTTTCTCATGCTCCAGGAGCCTTGTCATGATGTCCTGTTGGCGACGCATGGTCTCCGGAGTGATGTTGCGGTTGACGATGTCACGCTCCTGTTGTTCCATCTGTTGTGCAAGCCGATTCAACTCATTGCCAGCGCCGCTTCCATCCTTGTTCATCTCCTGTCCCATGCGCTGCATCTCCTTCCTGATCGCCGCTTGTTGGGCAGCGAGTTGTACCAGCTGCTGACTCATCCCCGGCATTCCCATGCCACCGGGGTTCTCCCTGCCGGGTTTTTCGCCCTTCGCCTTTCCCTCCTGCATGGCTTTGCGCATTTGCTCCAACTGCTTCTGTAGCGCTTCTTGTTGGGCTTTCATCTTCGACATACTGGGCTTCTTCCCCTGGCCACTGCCTGTGCCCCCGGGCTTTTTGCAACTCCCACTGCCGGGCTTGCTCTGGGCCATCATCTGTTGCATCATTTGCTGTAGGGCCTCATCCAGCAGCAGCGCCAGATTGTTCAGTGAGGTCATGGCGTGTTGTTGCTTATCCGTCGCCATGGGCTTGAATCGCTCATTGGCACGGGCTTCACCAAGCATTCTACGCGCCTCGTCCATGTTGTCGTTCACCGCGTTCATCTCCCGGTTCACGATGCTCTGTAGTTGAGGAACGCGCTTGCTCAGGGCGAACAGGGAATCCTCGATCACTTTCGCATCATCGCGCAGCTCGCGTTGCGTCCGGCTGTGCTCCGTGAATCGCGGATCGCGAACACTTGTGCCAGCGAGGTCATTCATCAGGGCCTCTTGATCGAAGCTGAGCTGTACGATGTTCTCCAAGAGCTGGCGCAATGCGTCCATGTCCTCTTCTTGTTGCTCCTGCTCCCCGCCACCCATAGCGCTTTCCATCTGAAAGGCGAGCTGTTCCATTTTCTCGGAGGCGCTTTTCTGCGCACCACCCGCCTTCTGCTTCTGGCCCTTGCCTAACTGATCGCTACTCTGCTTCTGGTCCTCCTGGATCCCCTGCTCCTGGACGTCGGTATCCGGAATGTTCATGGGTTCCTCCAAGGCCTCGTTCTTCTTCTGCAACTCATCCATCTGCTCACGCAAGGCCTCGAATTCCTTGTTCAGCTCATCTTGTTGTTGCTTGAGAGCTTCGCTTTCCTCTTTTCCCTCTTTGCTCTTCTCGGATAATTCCTTTTGCCGCTCCGCCATCTCGCGCAATTGTTCGGCAAGATCCTCGGCCTTCTGCTCCACCTCCATCCGTTTGAAGAGTTCCAAGGCACGATCCATCTCCTTCTCCATGTCCTCCTGGCCGAGCTTCATCTCCCGGAGTTGGTCCTGAAGTTTCTCCTTGTCGACCTGCTGAAGCATCTCCTCGACCTTGCGGTACAACTCCTTCATCTCATCGCTCAGAACGTTCTCGAAGAGCTCTTGGATCTGCTGTTGTTTCTCCAGTAGTCGCTCATCCATCGGATTGAACTCCCGCTGTTCCTGCTGGCTTTGGCGTAGCTGTTCGGAATTGTGCTCGATCCGCTCCTGCAATTGCTTTTGCCGTTCCAGGACCTCCTGCAATTTCTGTTTGTCCTTCCAGTCGGACTCCTTCTTCTCGAGGAGTTCACGCCGGAGCTTGTCCAATTCGCGCTGAAGGTCCTGGGCCTCCCGGATATTCTCTCGAAGTGTCCCTTGAATGGCTTCGCTGCTGGCGTCGCGCTTCTCCATGAGTTCCTTGCTGGAGGGTGCCGCAAAGACTTGCGCAGCGGTGCGTGTGCTCTTGCTGCCATTCACGCCGTCGTTATCCCACACCTCGAACCAATGCTCGATCCGATCCCCGGGCATGATGGTGAGGTCGTACAGGTCCCAGCCATGAAAGAACCCCTGTCGGGTGACGCGCTGATCGACCGGAAGTTCCATCACCCCACTGCGCCGATCAACGGGAACACTATCCCCGCCTTGGACGAAGCGGTAATGGAACAACAGCCGACGAACTCCGTGGTCATCACTGACCTCCCCATTGAAGAAGAGCCGCTTGAGTGCGGAGCTGTCGGTACGCGAGGCAACCTGTATGCTTGGATAAAGATCCGGTATGACCTCCAGTCGGTGGCGCACAGCCTCGGCCGCGATTCGACCACCGAAGGAAGGAGTGAGTTGGTATGTCCGACTTTGTAACAGGCGCCGAGAGAAACGGAAAACAGGTGCATCGTCGGAGCCTGCGGACGGTGGGGTGGAGTAAGAGGTGTCGTCGAATGCCAGCTGCATCCGGTCCGCACTACGGGCTCCGATATTCCATGTGATCCTGGTCCCAGCAGGAATGGTCAGGTCTCCTGAGTTCCTGACACTCTCCTCCGGCATGCCGAGGTAGGGCGGATAGGATAGAGTGAGGTCAACGCCGAGCAATAGCGGATGTGGAACGGCCTTCAACGTGTATCCTTCAGAATGGAATCCTTCCGCCGAAACACGGAAATCAACATCCTTCCGAACGTTGCGGAAGCGGTGCAGGAATCGAACAGTGCTCTGCTTCACGAGCGGAATGTGCTGACCACCGACCTCCAGATCGACCTGCTGCGGAATGGCGTCACCAGTGAGTTCAACCACCAATTCGAAGTCCTGGTCCTCGGCCACCTCAAGCGTGTCATTGAGGATCACGAAGCGGAACGGCGCCTCTGCGATGAACTCCTTTCCGTGTTCGATCAGGCGCTTGGCGGAGCCGGTAATGAAAGACGGGGCAGCGAACAATAGGACTGCGAGAACCGCTAGCGGAGGCAGTGCGTAACGCAGGTACTTGGTATTCCTCCGAAGATCGATGGCATTGGTGAACGGGACCGGCCCAAGCTCCTTGCTGCGCTGGGCCACCGCAGCCTCGATCAACGCACGACTACCACTTTGAGCAACCCCTTGGGAGCGCAGTTGAAGCGTGTTCAAGAGCTTGTCGCGCACGTCGCCGAAATGCTCACCAACGATGCGTGCAGCTTCGGTGTGTGAAATGATCGAACCCAGGCGCATGAGCTTGATCACCGGAAGGACCACGAAGCGACCGATGATGATCCCCATCGCGGCGACGGAGACCCAGAAGAGCGCGGTGCGCGCTGAAACCCCGAAATGCCCGAAGGCTTCCAAGGACGCGGCGAGCAGGAAAACCACCACCACCAAACCCACGCTGTAGAGCGCGCCCCGGATCAATCTGTCCTTGTAGTACTTCCGGATGAAGGTGTCGAGCTTGGCCAGCAGGTAATCGTAATCGCTATGCATGATGCGCCTGCGTTACAACGCTCACGCCGGAGCCTTGTTGCGGAACAAAGCTACGGAAGGGGGTAGGGGCGACAGCCGGTACACGCGGGCTCTCGCGCGGTTCAGATCATCGGATGATACACCGTGTGGTACGAATATGATCACCATCATGGAGCCAGACCGTATAGGCTCCGGCCACAGCATGCACGGTCGCATTCACACGGACCAGACCCCCGTTCGAATTCGATCGCGTTTGCCAGATCACGCGGCCGGTCATATCCATCAGTTCGATGTAAGCGCCTGATGAACCGACACCCTCTGCCACGATCGTGAAGGCACCATCGTTCGGATTCGGAAAGAGTTCCATACGAGGAACAGCGGAGTCCGCCTCGCCAATTCCAACGGTGCTCCACACGAAGGAGGAAACAATGATGCAGCCATTGCCGGCATCAACCGTAACGCCATAGGTGCCGTCGCCCTGAAGGAAGATGAATGGATCATTTCCGCTGAGGGGCGAGCCATTAAAGGTCCAGGCATACGCGAGGTAACTGCTTGGAACGAAGAGCACGTTCCCGTTCCGAACGATCTCGAATACCGGGCAGACCACGACGACATTGCTGGAGTCGGTGCAACCGAACCCGTTCGTACCGACGACCTGCCACAAACCGGGTCCGGTCGGCATGTAACACTCGGAGGTGACATCGGGAACCACCACCCCATTGAACAGCCACGCGTAACCTACGAGGCCTTCGCCCTGGGCACACAGTTCCCCGGTCGTCGCGTTCTCGATCAACGACACATCCGGCACGGAGAACACCGTGACCAACGCGCTGTCCAGGAATACCTGCTGCGGTTCGTTGGTGATCACAAGGCTGCCGGTGGTGCCGCCAGCCACATTGATGAAGTAGGTCCCCACGCCATTCGCGGGGATGTTGTACGTGCCGAGCAGGTCATCGCCACTGACCACATCCTCGTCGTAGATCGAGAGCGAGTACGGCGGGCTGTTCAACAGGATACCCAGTTCCGACCAGCTAGCCGTGGTGGTGTTATCCACCGTGCTCGATGCGTATGCGCCGCCGCCACTATTTGTAAGAACGAAATACAGATCCGGCGACCCTGTACACCCGATGATGGGCAAGCTGGGCTCTTCGACATCACCGCACCAGTTGGTATTGGTGCCGGTGACATTCACAGCGTTCAATACATAACCACCGATCGTGGTCTGGAGGAACACCTCATAGCTACCCGCTCCATTGTAGGTCTGCGCAGGTGGGTTGGGCGATGTACTGGTGACGCCGTTGCCGAGATCCCAAGCGTAGCTCATCGGAGCAGGGCTGGCGTCGATCAAGGCTTGAAAAGAAGCGGTCACACTTCCGCAACCAGCCGTCGGCGTGTAGGAAAAGCTGGTATTGCCGCCGCTTCCGGGCAACACAGTGATCACGGTGGAAAGCGTCTGCGGCACATCGAGCTCGATCCCGCTGGCACTCACGTGAGCAAGGACCGCGATGTCCACCGTGTAGATGCCGGGGCCGATCGGGGTCCCGCACACCCGTGCACAGCCATACTCATTGTCCGGTGGATAATACACACCGCTCGGTTCACTAGCGGTGAAGGCCAGCCCGAACGGAAGACCAGAGACGCCGGTGATCGTAAGTTGCAACAGGTCCACGGTAAAGCCCGACCCCGGATCCGCGAACGTCGCGGGCATCCAGAAGGTGAAGTCCACCTGGTAGTATTCGCCCGCTATTGCGTCCGGCGCAGTTGCAGGACACAGCGTAGGGAAGGCCGGACTTGAGGTGCAACTCAGATCGGGCACACAGCCATCACATTGTGCCATGGAGGGATCAGCGAGAAGGGCGGCCGTAAGGGCGAGCACGAGTGCGCGTAGGAATGGTGTCATGGGCGAGCTTGGGTTGGAAGGCAAGGTAGGTCGACTACAGCTTACGGAACAGACGGCTCAGGCGTGATCTCACCAAGTAGGCCAAACGACCACCGGGCCATCCACCCATCAGCCACAGGTGCGTGAGCGAAGGCCATAGTACATGGTCTGCGAGCACATAGTACCAGCGCCCCAACTCTTGGTCCAGGCGTGCTTCGAACACAGCGCTTGTGAAAAGCCGGTGCTCCTTGTTGAAGGTCTTGAGCTTCGCCGCCCAGCGGAAGAGTGATCGGATCGTCCGTGCGTCCGGAAGTTCGCGGTAGAGGCGGTGGAAGAGCAACTGAAGCGCGATCTCCTCCTCGCTCGCCGGGATGTTATAGAAACGGAAAACCTCCCGGTAGATCTTTGCGCGGACTTCAATGAGGTCGTGGCCATGACGAAAATTCTGATCACCCAACCGGTAGCTCATCAAGGGTTCCGGAATGGTCGCGGTGTGCGTGTGTTTGGCGATGGCGAGTAGAAAGAGATAATCCATGCCAGGCGTGCGCCAATCGGAGAGGCACCTGATCCCGTTCTCCTCCAGAACACTCCTGCGGATCATCGCCGATCCATACAAGAGCGGATCCTGAAAGAGCAACAGTCCGCGCGCCTCTTCATCCGTGGTCGGCCATGTGGCCACATGATCACGAACCCCGAAAGTTTGTGCATAGCTCCCGCAAACACCGATGTCCGGATGCGCGTCGAGAAAGGCGATCTGTTCCGCCAAGCGCTCGGGATGCGCGACGTCGTCGGCGTCGAGCACTGCGACGTATTCCCCGCGTGCCGCATCATATCCACGGTTGGCCGCCGCTGCACGTCCGGTATTCTCGGCACTCGTCAGTATCCGTATGCGCGGGTCCGTGAAACGGCGAACCCGCTCGAGCCCATCATCGGTACTCGCATCATCCACGATGAGAAGCTCGAAGTCGCCGAATGTTCCGTCCAGGATGCTGCGCACCGCCCGCTCCACGAAGGGTCCCTTGTTGTACAAGGTGGTCAGGACGGTTACGCGCGGGGAGGACATCGAACCACGGGTCAGCCGTGAAGTCGGCGAAATTAGCCGAGTGGACGCAGCGGGTTTTCTAGTGCGGGCGGACCACGAAAGACCTGGTCAACTCACGGGTACCGTCATCCACGCGCAGCGTGTAGGATCCGGCGGCGACACCAGAGAGATCGACAACCGACCCACCCTCCGGAATAGCACCATTCACGCGCTCTTCATATACCAACGCGCCAACGGCGTCGAAGACCCGCAACAGGATGCGTGCATTCGATGTTCGATCACGCAAACGCACGGTGAATCGTCCGCTGTTCGGAACCGGGAACAGATCGAGTCCTGATCCTGCTCCGTATTCGCTCAATCCCATCCCGATGACCTGGTAATTCGAGGTGGATGTACACCCGAAGGAATTCGTTCCCGTGACCGACCATTGGCCGTTGGACGCAAGCACACAGGGTCCTTGTTCGTCAAGGAGCACTGTTCCGTTCAGGGTCCACTCGTACGCAACCAATCCTTGGTCGTAAGCACACAGCACGCTTCCGTTGAAGGTGATCGTGGTGTTCGGGGCGGGGAGAACGGTGATGGTATCCGAGTAGTTGAAGACCTGTACGGTCTGTATTTGAACAACACCCTGACCAGCGGTGCCGCCTTGGCTGAAAGAGAAGTTCCCGGAGTTTGTGAATTGGAACGTGCCCAGCAGATCATCGGCGCTCACGGCGTCCTGATCATACACGCGCAGCGTGAATGGAGGGAACGTGAGCGGGATGGACAGGTTGTTCCACGTGTGGCTCTGTACGTTGTTCACCGTGATGCTTGTGCTCAAGCCGAATTGGGCATCCGTGATGGTGAAGAACAGATCGGGCTGGCCCACGCAACCGATGATCGGAATATTCGGCTCGTCAACATCACCGCACCATGCGTTGTTGATGCTGGAAACCGTGAGTTGCGTCAGTACCGGAACGGACACCGTGGTCTGAAGGCTGGCGATGTGGTCGCCGACGCCGGTATAGGTCTGGTCGGGTGGCGTTGCTCCGACGTAGGCGTTGCCGTTGCCGAAGTTCCAATTGTAACTGCTCGTCAACCCGGGCGCGTTGATCAAAGGGTCGAAGGACACCGTGAGCGGTGGACAACCAGTGGTCGCGGAAATGCTGAAGTCCGGAGCGGTGTCCAGTGCCGCTGGGTGGATGAGGATCGGGATCGGTAGATCATAATCCTGGGTGGTGCCTAATCCACCAACCGTCGCAGTCGCTGTGGCATGGATGAAGATTGTATCCGAACCGGCGACCATCGGGGTTCCACAAACGCGCACACAACCAAAGGGGTTGATCTGAGGGTAGTACGTCAGGTCGGGGCTGCTGGCTTGATAGGTCAGCCCGAGAGGCACATTCTCCAAGCTGTTGAGCACGATCTGGCTGACGACCACATTCAAATTGGTGGTCGGCTCAGGGAATGAGGGCGGGATCCAAAAGGTGACATCCACCTCGTAGGGGACGCCCACGGTTCCGTCCGGCGTGATGGCCGGGCACACGGTCGGGAAGGGTGGATCGACCGTGCAGGTGTCGCCAATGGCGCAGGCGCCGCATTGAGCGCGTAGAACGATATGAAACACCAAAGCCAGCGGCAGAAGTAGTGTTCTGTACATGCGTCCAAAGTACTATCGGACCAGCCCATTTCTCATCCCGCCTTAAGCCCATCCTGAATTGGAATGCGTGGTACCGGGTAGGGGATGTTAATTTTGTGCCGACATGGCAAAGACGACCCCGACCGAGACCCTCGACTTTTCGACCATCCACTTGGAGGACGAACCTGATTCACGTCAGTTCGTTCTGCGTGTCAATGGGCACCGGGCGCGTCTCGAATACGACCGCGATGGGGACCGGATATTCCTGGGCACTCTCGATGTACCGCGGCCCATCCAATCCTTGGGCGTAGCCGATGTGATGATGGAGAAGACCTTGAATTGGGTGGAGGAGAACAGCTTGAAGCTGATCCCGACGCACCCGACGATCAAGGGCTATCTCCGCAAACACACCGCTTGGCAGCGACTCCTGCTGAAGGGGGTACAGGTGTGAATCCCGCGCGTATCGCCGGATAACTTCGCATTCCATTCAACCAGCAGACCGTTGTCCGCTGTCTACCCAGCACACGTTCGACCATGTCGGTAAGAGTCCGTTTCGCGCCAAGTCCCACAGGACCCCTGCACATGGGTGGCGTGCGCACAGCCCTGTACAACTACCTGTTCGCGCGCAAACACCGAGGAACCTTCCTGCTTCGGATCGAGGACACCGATCGTACGCGCTTCGTGCCGGGCGCGGAGGAGTACATCAAGGCTGCGCTGGAGTGGTGCGGCCTTGATCCGGATGAAAGTCCGTGGAAGGGCGGACCGGACGGACCGTATCGGCAAAGCGACCGCAAAGAACTCTACAGGCAGTACGCGGATCAGTTGATCGCAGCAGACAAGGCCTACTACGCATTCGACACCCCGGAGGAACTCGACGCCATGCGCGAGCGGTTGAAAGCCGCAGGAGTAGCTGCGGCAGCGTACACAGCAGTGACGCGTGAGCACATGAAGAACTCGCTCACACTTAGCGCGGACGACGTGAAGGAGCGGTTGGCGCGGGGTGATGAACACGTGATCCGACTGAAGGTGCCTCGCCAACAGGAGATCCGCTTCGAGGACCTGATCCGCGGATGGGTGGTGGTTCACAGCGCGAACATTGATGACAAGGTGTTATTCAAGAGTGATGGCATGCCGACCTACCACTTGGCGAACATCGTGGATGATCACCTCATGCACATCACACATGTGATACGCGGAGAAGAGTGGTTGCCGAGTGCCCCGCTGCATGTACTGATCTACGAAGCCTTTGGCTGGGAGCGCCCGGCTTTCGCACACCTGCCATTGATCCTGAAGCCGGACGGGAACGGGAAGTTGAGCAAGCGCGATGGCGATCGACTGGGTTTTCCGGTGTTCCCGTTGGATTGGATCGACCCGACCTCCGGGGAGAAGAGCAGTGGTTATCGGGAGAAGGGCTATTACCCGGAAGCGTTCATCAACATGCTTGCGTTGCTCGGATGGAATCCCGGTGGCGACGAGGAGTTGATGAGCATGGAGCGCATGACGGAACTCTTCAACCTACAGCGGGTACACAAAGGCGGTGCGCGGTTCGATCCGGAAAAGACCAACTGGTTCAACCAGCAATACCTGCGCGCCCGCCCGGATGCGGCACTAGGGCAACAACTCCAGGCCGCGTTGAAGCGCAAAGGGATCGATACGACAACCGACCGCGCGACCACCGCAGCGAACTTGTTGAAGGAACGAGCCACCTTCGTGGAGGACATGCTCGAAGGCGCCTATCTCTTTACCTCAGGTTCCCCGCTGAACGGGAACGCGGAAGCAAATGAGGAATTGAAGAAGCGGTGGAAACCCGAAGCTGCGGATGGCTTGGAGGATTTCATCACCAAGCTCGAAGGGCTTCCGGCTATCACAGCAGCAGCGATCGAGACCGCGTTCCAGGAAGTCCTGCAAGCGCACGGAATGAAGGTCGGGCAGCTGATGCCTTTGTATCGCCTCTTCGTAGCCGGGAGGATGCAAGGTCCGGGCATGTTCGATGTCAGCGCATTGTTGGGCAAGGAAGAAGTCATTGCCCGCCTGAAAGCAGGACTTGAACTATGCCGCACATGGGCTTGATCGAGGTGAAGGACATCCGGGTGTTCGCCTTTCACGGATGCTTGGAGGAGGAAGCGCGGATCGGAGGGCACTATCGTATCGACATCACCGTCACCGGCGATCTGAGCCATGCGGAGAACTCGGACGACCTCACCGATACCGTGGACTACGGACGCATCACCTCCATCGTGAAGGAGCAGATGGCCATCCGCAGCAAGCTGATCGAACATGTGGCCCGAAGGATCCTTACAGCCCTGAAGGAGCAATGGTCGCAACCGTTGAACTGGCGGGTGCGCGTGGTGAAGGAGCGCCCACCGGTACAGGGCGATGTGGCCGAAGTGACCTACACCGTGGAGGGATGACGACCAGGACCAAGCAAGGCAGGCGGACGGACCCGGCCACCTATCTTCGCCGCCGTTCTTACAAGGTCGCGTGGCCGAGTGGCTAGGCACAGCTCTGCAAAAGCTGCTACTGCGGTTCGAATCCGCACGCGACCTCGGAAAGCCTCTGCATATGCAGGGGCTTTTTCCTTCCCGGATCTACCTTGGCCCATACGGATCGGCCCGATTTGGCGTTGAACGCGTGCCCGAACCCTTGAACCGAACGTGATGCATCGTTATCTCTCCGTCCTTTTCGTGACGCTCTCCCTGGCCGGTTTTAGCCAGACACCCATCGGCGCCTGGCGGGATCACTTCCCGTACCTGCGGATGATCGACGTGGTGGAAGGTGATGGAAAGGCTTATTGTGCCACGGCCAACGGCCTGTTCCGCTTCGATCCATCAACCGGCGAGATCGACCGGATCAACAAGACGAATGCGCTGAACGATGTGGACATCCGCGGGCTGGCGTGGAACCAGGAGCTGCATACGCTGATCGTGTATTACGGCAATGGGAACTTGGATCTCGTGGAAGGCGAGCGCAGTTTCAACATGGGCGACATCAAACGCAGCTCGATCCTTGGCGACAAGGCCATCTATTCGGTGCATCAGGAAGGAACCACGGCCTACTTCGGCTGTGGCTTCGGCATTGTGGTGGTGGATCTGGCGCGCCGCGAGGTGAAGGAGACCTGGTTCATCGGCCCCAATGGTGGGCAGTTGCAAGTGAATGCGATCACCTTCAGTGCGGACTCCATCTATGCAGCCACGAGCACCGGACTCTACACCGCAGGACGGAATTCCCCCAACCTGACCGCCTTCACCAGCTGGCGTAAGCGGACGGATATGGGCGATGGCATGGCCAATGGTCCGTTCGATCTGGCCCAGACCTTCCAAGGACACCCCTTCATCAACTTCCGGAAGACCAGTGATGACACCGACACCGTGCTTGTCCTTCGACCCGATAACACGTGGCAACGGTTCTCCCAGATCCAAGGGCGAAGGAACCACGACATGCGTGTTTCGGCGGATGGACAGTTCATTGTCTTCTCCCACGAATACGACATCGGGACCTTCGGCCCGAACGAACAATTCATCAGCCAGACCACGGCATATGGATCGGTCCCGGCCATTCCTGCGCGTTCGATCCGCTCTTCCAATGGCTACCTCTGGGTCGCTGACCGGTTCGC
>Ga0138256_10001219_pt1 | contig 27767 bp, 23 predicted proteins | sample KNB2016incub_MG_FD_105486 | JGI IMG/M metagenome (GOLD analysis project Ga0138256, IMG submission 105486) | Active sludge microbial communities from wastewater in Klosterneuburg, Austria - KNB2014incub_MG | ecosystem: Engineered > WWTP > Activated sludge > Unclassified | place: Austria...
AGATAACGGCGATTCAGAAGGCCGGTCAGCGGGTCGGTCACGGAAAGCTGTTCGTATTCACCGGCCTTGTCTCTTAAGGCCGTACGGTCGATTGCTACTGCGATCTGCGGCGCGATCGCCTCGAGGATCTCGAGGTCCGCTTTGTTGAACGCCGAACCGCCCGCCTTATCTGTAAAGTTAAGGATCCCAATCCGCCGATCATCGATAATTATCGGATAGCTAAGAAATGATGATGTCTTATAGCTCCATTCGGCCGGAGCTCGGTCTATGCCGACACCGGTCATATCGGAAACCACGACCGGCTCACCAATTTCCAAAATGCGGTTTGCTACCCGCGAACCGACGGCAGGTTCGGAAAGAAGATTGATCTTTGCACCAATGGCTGCCTTTGCCTGAAGGCTGTTCGATTTTTCGTTTCGCACGAGCATGGATGCCCGCTCGGCCCCAATCAGCTCAGCCGACACCTGGGTTATCCGCAGCCAAAAATCCTCTGAGTCGAGCCGCCGCAGATTCTGGTTGAATTTGATGACCGCCCTCGCAAGCCAATCGCGTTGGGCGACCTCATCGCGAAGCCGAAGTATTTCAAGCTGCGAAACAAGTGTTTGGGCAAACCGTGATATCGACCGTTTGTGCTCAGGGTCGGCGATACGCGAATTTATCCCGATAGCACCTCTTATCTCGCCTCCGAGCGTTACCGGAAAGACCGTCAGTATTCGTTCCCCGCCAGGGCCTTCCTTATGCCGTTCGCGAAACTCAAGCGGAACTTCACGCTTAACGGCGTCGGCCAGTCGTTCGTTATCTGCCGCAATGCCGATCTTGATCGACTTATCGACAAATTCACCATTCGCCACCAGCACTTCCAGCTTTTCGCCGCGTCGTTCCAGCCACACAAGCGAATCAAGGGAATAGCGGTCCTTCAGATATTCGATCACCGCTGAACAGGCCTCGCGATACTCCATTGTCATCAGTGATCCAAAGAGAGCCCTCCATTCGGCGGCTGATTTCCTGTCCCTCTCAACGTCATAGGCAACGGCCGCCTCCAGTTCACTGGCGGCCTTTTCAGTTTCTTCCTTAAACTTGTGAATGAGTTTGTTGATCTCGTCCGGATCCGGTTCGATATTTTCCAGGATCGGTTCTTCGCCGGATGTCGGCAGGGCCGCGGGAGCAACCTCGAGCCGGTCCAATTCGAGAATGTCGTTGCGGTCTCGATCAGTAAATTTCCCTAGCCGGGCCGCCGCTCTGTCAATTCCCTGGGTTGATCCGGATATCAGAACATTCTCGAAAAACTCTGTCGGCCTGAATTGCCGCCATTCGCCGGTAATCGCGTTTCCGGTCGCCGCTCTGTACTTTTCGGCCCTTAAGAAGGTTCGGCCAACGATCGCGACAAACTGAATGCCGCGTTCCCAAACAGGCACGGCACGGCAGCTGAGCCCGGCGTAGCATTCGTAATCGACCGGTTTCCCGGTTTCAGCGGTCCTCTCGAATGCACGTCCGCAAAACTTGCCGCATTCCGGTGCAAACTCTTTTGAGCCATAAAGGCACTCGCACATCGAATTATTGTTCGAAACCGAGGCCGTGTTGTTATCGGCATCCATCACTACGATGGCGATCCCATTCTCATCGGCCAAACGGTCGAGGAATTTCCCTTTTTCTTCAGGACTTGAGCTCATGCGGTAATTACAAGTTCATCGGTCCGCGTTGATCGCGCGTGCTGCCATGTTGCGATAGGCGTCCGGTTCTTAATTGCTTAATAGGTTCAATCGCCGGATGCTTTCAACAAAAAGTCCGGCGAAGGAATATATGTTTTTGTCGATTATTGCACATATCGGCGATTGTTCAGTAGGGAAGAATACATCACCGGAAATGTCAGCCCGCCCATGCGCATCAAATCAATGCGGACTTGTCCTGACCGCTTTCGCTTTTTCTTTACCTTGATCGCCGAACTTGCATAGATCAATAGAGTTATCCCTTTGGCACGATGGTTGTATGTATCACGTCAGACATTGAAATTGTCGATATTTGATTAATGGAGGCAGATGTTTTTTATGATCAATGATTATGAGGCTACCAAGCCAATGACCCAGGACGCAGTGCCGGTCGGCGGCACCCAGATCTCGAACGACGATGTGATCTCGACGCTAAACGGCCTGATCGAAACCTGCAAAGACGGCCAGGAAGGATTCAAGACCGCCGCCGAAGGGATCGAAAGATCGGACCTTAAATCACTTTTCTACGAGTTTTCTCAACAGAGGTCGCAATTTGCCGGCGAACTGCAGCCGCTGGTACGAAGTTTGGGCGGCGATCCTGAAACCACCTCAAGCTTGGCCGGATCAATTCACCGGGGATGGATGAATATTAAATCGGCTGTTACCGGAAAGGATGAAGTTTCGATCCTGAATGAATGCGAACGCGGCGAGGACAGTGCCAAGAAAATGTACAAAACTGCATTGGAGCAGGTACTGCCTGAAGACGTTCGCGAGACCGTGCGTCAGCAATTTACTTCGGTGCTGGCGGCCCACGATAGGATAAAAGCGCTTAGAGACTCGGCAGCCGGCGATAGATCATCTTCCGCCACATCGAGCTATTAGTCGATCCTCTTCATAGCTCCAATAGCTTGTATGTGAAAAAAGGCCCGCGAAAGCGGCCTTTTTAATTATCGGAAATTCCCGTTTAATAAAGTTACTAGGCTCGCCGCTCTGCACGATCATGAACCGCGGCTGAAGGCCCGACGCCAATAGCCTTATCGATGTAAGGCCGCTCAGGGCTGATGCGAATGCAGGCGGCGGAATGGCCGGACCTTATTTCGACCAGTTGCGGAACTGTCCGGGTGCAATCGTCTATCGCGTAAGGACATCTGGTATTGAAACGGCATCCTGACGGCGGATCGGCTGGTGATGGAATTTCGCCTCGCAGTACGATTCGGCTTCGCTTACGCTCCGTTTCGGGATCAGCGGCCGGGACCGCGGAGATAAGGGCTTGAGTATATGGCATCAGGGCGTTTTCATAAAGATCGCGGCCGGATGCAAGTTCAACGATCTGACCGAGGTACATTACCGCTACGCGGTCTGATAAGTGCCTAACAGCCCGAAGGTCATGTGAAATGAACAAGTATGTAATTCCCCGTTCGGCTTGAAGCCGCTGAAGCAAATTCATCACCTGTGCCTGAATCGAAACATCCAGCGCGGATATGGGCTCGTCGGCAACGATGAATTCCGGTTCGGCCGCGAGTGCCCTGGCGATGGCAATTCGCTGCCGCTGTCCGCCTGAAAATTCATGGGGCAGCCTCAATGAAAGTTCACCGCTCAGTCCAACGGTTTCCATCAATTCGTCGGCCTTCAACCGGGAGCTTCTCGCACTTTCCTGATTAAGAACACGAGCTGGTTCGGCTATTATTTGCCCGGCGGTCATTCGAGGATTCAGAGAACTATACGGGTCCTGAAAGATCATCTGCATCCGCCGCCTCTGTTCGCGAAGGCGTTTGCCGGATAAACTTGAAATGTCGGTGCCGTCAAATACGATGCGGCCGCCAGAGGCATTGGTGAGCCGTAGAATTGCCTTGCCGAGCGAGGATTTTCCACAACCTGATTCACCGACCAGGCCGAGGGTCTCGCCTTTCCGTATCTTAAGTGAAACTCCATCGACGGCCGTCACGGGCCGGCCAGCCCGGAATAGTGATCCGCCGGTGCGGTAATCCACGCGGAGATCGTCGATCGCAATGAGATCTCTCGACATAAGGTATTTGAACGGAATTAAAAACTACTTTGAGTAGCCCGGATTTACCCGCCTTGCTTGTGCCGGAAGCTCGATAGTGACAGGTGTTTCGAAATCATATTCGATGGTGGTCGTTCCGATAATTCCCGTCTTATATACGGATTCCAGTTTCAGCGGCAACCCGGTTGTCTTGGCTATCCAGAGCTTAGAATCATTCTCGGCCCCGACCCGCGGCGCCCGGCCGTTGTAGGTATATAGATATGCCGGGCGTCCGTTTAGGGTCTCGTCACCGGCATATTTTACATTGCTCACATCCTTCATATTTTCGGCCGTGAATGCGCCTCTGATCTCTCCGACCTTCGGGTCGAGCGGTAATGACATCAGCTTCCATTCATCACCGACCTTTATGAGTGTGGCCCGGCCAACGTAAAGCATCTCGAGCGTGCCGGTGGACTTTAGCCGGTAGCGGTCAGGCGCTGTAAATTCCAGTTCGGTCGTCATCGGGGTAGTGCCGTCCAAAAGCATCATTGCCTTGAACGATTTGGCCGCAATGACCCGGTCGTTCATCTTTACAAGGTCGGCGGCCGCGTCGCCGGACGGAGCAAATTCGGGCGGAACAGCCTCGTCCGCTCTTGGCTGGTTCGGAGTCGTCGTCGAGTTTGACCCTTCACTTTGCTTGGAACAGCCCGCACCCAGGGCTACGAATAGCAATAATACTAATAAAATGTACTTGTTCATTTACTTTTGCGATCCTTATCTCAAACCTGAAACGAAATTAACGGTCGGCATTGCGTTCGCAGAAGAGTATATGTCGTTGGCAAAGTGACATAGAGATCCATGGCCCGGACCTACTTCGACGAATGGCGGAAACTGGCGTCGGCAAACATCTTGTGCACGATCGCAGCGTTCCGCGAATGGACATCCGGAAACCGGGTCAGCCAGGTTCGGCGGCATTCCCGGAATTTGGTACAACGTGCCTCCGGCCTCGGCCGATGGGTCCGGCATGCTCTTCAGAAGCCCAACGGTGTATGGATTGGCCGGCCGGGCGAAAAGATCGTTAACCGGTGCTGTTTCGAAAACGCGGCCCGCATACATAACTATCACACGATCGGCCATCCCGGCCACGACCCCAAGGTCATGAGTAACAAGTATTACACTTGTTCCAAGCCTGGACTTAAGGTCACGCATCAGTTCCAGGATCTGGGCCTGCACGGTTACATCAAGTGCCGTTGTCGGCTCATCCGCAATGAGCAGTTCAGGATCACAGCTCAGGGCCATGGCTATCATTACCCTTTGCCGCATCCCGCCGGAAAATTCGTGCGGATAATCGTTCACCCGGACCGAGGCGTCGGCTATCCCAACCTTTTCGAGCATCCTTATTGCGTGTACATGCGCTTCCCGCCCGGAATGCCCAAGATGTAGCCGTGTTATCTCGGCGAGTTGCGTCGATATCTTGAGATACGGATTGAGCGACGTCATCGGATCTTGAAAGACCGCCGCGATTCGCCGGCCCCGAAGTTTTCTGACATCGCTTTCATTTACGGCCCTGATGTCAATTCCGTCGAAAATGATCTCACCGCCAAGGATCTTTCCGGGCGGCGGCACGAGCCGCATTATTGACAAATTAAGCACTGACTTTCCCGAGCCTGATTCCCCTACCACACAGAGCGTTTCGCCTTTCTTTACATCAAAGCTAACGCCGTTGACGGCGCGGACCGGGCCCTTTAAAGTCGGGAATTCGGTATGCAGTTCGTTAACTGAAAGTATTGGTGTCTCGGGTGTCATTGCCTGGCTTTGGGCCGCCACTCACTGTTGATCGTAACATTCGCAAGGTTAAGCACATCCAGGCTGTTCATATCGAACCCGGCAACGTAAGGTTTCACGAGTGAAAACGACGTAGGAAAGTAAATGGGTATCGCACGCAGTTGATACAGTGCTTCGTCCTCGGTCAGAATTCGTGTCGGAGCAACCTCCGGACTAAGAGTTTCTGCCTTGCCCGATGGAAGTTGGGCGCCCGGCTGAATCATCTCCGGCGTGGACAGCGACGGCTTTATCTCGGGACTAGCCGACGCGGCGGGCATGGCCGCGGGCGGGCTGGGATAGTCGAAAACCTCCATGAAATTTACGGCTTCGTCGGCCGTTGGAAAAACGACGCCGCGTCGGACAAGGTCAAACTCACCGGCCTTGCGCGCCAATTCCAGATCAGAGGCCTCCTTTACGACGATCTCGGTATCAACATTCAGATTCTGTTTCCACATCCGGGCAACCGAGCGGGCTACTTTCTGCTGTGTCTCGTTTCGGTTGATCACCAGCTGGATCACCGGAAAACCCTGGCCGTCAGGAAATCCCGCTTCATCAAGCAGGTCTTTAGCCTTTTCCTTGTCCTGGGTCAATTTGGCCTTGGTACTCGTCCTAAAAGCAAGAAAACTGAGCGCCGGCCGCGTCAGTCCTTCCATCTCGCCTTCTGTCAGTCTTTCCCGTTCTATCGCATTTGACAATGCCTCGCGAACACGGCGGTCAGAAAACGGCTTTCGCGCCGTATTGACCTCGTAAAGATTGAGTGCGCTGTGCGTGGTCTTTCTAAAATCCTCGTAGGGCGAAAGCAGTTTCAAGACAAGCGGTGAAAGATCCGCGTTAGTTATCGCGTCAAGTTCGCCCGCCCGGTAAGCGGCAAGCGCAAGCTCAGGCGATTCTGACGCGACTATTCTTACACGTTCGAGCACTATCTTGCCGCGGTTCCAATAATTCTTTGAACGCTCAAGCAATACGGTCTGCTGCCCGATTTCCGACAGACTGAAAGGCCCATTGGTCACGATCGTCGGGTTTAATTCCTTGCCTATGAACTCTTCGCCGTTGCTAAAGATCGGCCGAAATATCGGATGCGCGACTAGTTTTGGAAAGTCCGGGTCAGGATGGATAAGCGAAACTCGCAGCGTGTGCTGGTCCTCGGCAACGATTCCAAGAGATTCGACGGGAGCGGCCGGCCATGCGGTATTTGAATTCCCGGTTGCCGATCTTGTGTCAGGCCGAACATTCGCATTTGCAGGCAAACGCTCGAACCGCTGTTGGGCAGGTAAATTCGCCGGGGCCTGATTTGAATTCGCATCCAGAAATTGTTCAGCCTCGCTGCTGGTCGAACCGTGCGAAGCCGGATTCGGAACGCCTGCAATATTTGACAAAAGGTCGCGGTGGGCGGTCTTTTCGCCGAGTTTGATAAGCCGTTTCCATGCGCGGACAAAGTCGTCCGCCGTAACCGGCTTGCCATTGCTCCATTCCGCGTCGCGACGAAGCCGAAATGTCCAAATGCGCGAATCCTCGCTCGATGTCCAGCTTTCAGCAACTCCGGGAATTTCCTGAAGCGTTGCGGGATCGGTCTCGGTCAATCCTTCGTAAAGGGCCCTTACAATATCAGTTTCCGGCGGAGCGGCTGCAAGCGCCGGGTCGAAACTCTTTTGCATTTTGCCGTTGTTCCACCGCAATTCCTGCACTTTCGGCGGTGGCGACTCGGCAAAGTATGGCTCGGGTTCCGGCTTATTTAGTTGTGTGCACGAAGTAGAAATTAATATGAAAAGGAATGCAAAAATTGCGGCAGGCCGCCGTCGGCCGACACGGCCAAAATTGGGTCCGGGTTCGGGCGAAACAATTTTTGCAAGCGTCTCCATAACAACCGATCGCCGCTGACTTCTACGAAAAACGATCAGTTGGCGGTGGATTTCAGTTTTTCGTAAACTTCTCGGACCTGGCGCCGTGTATCCTCAAAACCGTTTGACGTGTCGATCAAACATTTCGCATACCGCTTCTTCTCGGTTTGCGGCATCTGGGCTGCGATTCGTTTTTTTGCTTCGGCTTCGGGCAGTGCGTTCCGACTCATTAGACGTTCCAATTGTATCGTAGGTTCGCACCAAACGACAATTAATTGGTCATACCGCTTATAACCGCCCGATTCGATCATCAATGCCGCATCCACAATCGCAATTCCGCCGGGATCTTCGGCCTCGCGAGCGGCCAGCCAGGCATTCTGCGATTCGAACACAAGAGGATGGATTATTGAATTGAGCAGCAGACGCTTTTCTTCGTCCGCAAAAATGATAGAAGCCAACTTTGACCGGTCAAGGCTGCCGTCGGCTGCAAGCATGGCCTCGCCAAACTCCCGAATTACCGCTTTCAATCCACGCGTTCCGGGTGCAACGACATCGCGTGCCACCTGATCGGCGTCAAGAACATAACAACCAAGTTCGCGAAATACATCGCAAACAAATGATTTACCTACCGCGATCGATCCTGTTAACCCAACCTTCAACATTTTCGGCCTTGCGTTCTCAGTTCTTTCGTTCAAGCTATCAGTTTTTACAGCTAGATCTCATCCGAAAAAACTGAAAAATGAAAACTTGGAACTGATAATGCGGAAGGCATACCGTTTCGTCAAATCTAGCCGATTAGAGTTCCGCGCAGTGATCAACCCTTTCTATTTACCATGGCGTTTCGCCAGCTTTTCAACGTTAAATGCGGCGATCTCGGCAAGCGTGAGGCCCAGTTCGTCGGCACAGGCGGAAATGTACCAGAGGACGTCGCCGAGTTCATCGCGAAGTTTATCGCGGACCTGATCGGTCAATACGCCGTCATGGTCCCGCTGGATCTTCTTGACTATATTCGCGACCTCACCCGCCTCACCCGCCAGGCCCAGTGTCGGGTATTCAAGGTTGTTCATTCGCCGAGGGTAAAGGGCGGTCCTTCCCGCCGCCGTCTGATAGTCTTCAAAATTCATAAATTATTGGATAGCAATCCTAATTCTTTTGGCATGATAGGCCTGAGGTCGAAGAAATGAAGTTCGGCTACGCGATGAAGCTTCTTTGCTTGGGACCATCGGCCGCATTCTCATTAACTCACGCAATACCTCTTCTCATTCTCGCCGCATCGACTGTGTTTTTCATCAACATCGCCACGGTCAGAAGCCCGATACCGCCCGGAACCGGTGTGAAATTTGCTGCTTTCTCGACTGCGTCTCTGGGATTTACATCGCCCACCAGCGTAAACCCGCGATTTTCGATCGCCCTAAGCCGCTTTTCCAGGTCTTCAGGGGAAAACAGTTCGGCTGCAAGGCCGCTGTCAGAAACATTGTTTATTCCGACGTCAATGACGGTCGCCCCTTGTTGAATATGCTCGGCCTTGATAAATCCGGCCCTGCCTATCGCAGCGACAAGGATGTCAGCCTGTTTTGTTATCGCGGGCAGATCCGCCGTTCGGGAATGACAGATCGTGACCGTCGCGTTCTCTTTCAAAAGCAGCATCGCCATCGGCTTACCGACAATGTTGCTGCGGCCGACAATGACCGCATGCTTTCCCGCAACTGGTATATCTGAACGCTTCAACACTTCGATGACCCCGGCCGGCGTACATGGAACCAGTGCCTTTTCACCGAGGCTGAGTCTTCCGACATTTATCGGGTGAAAGCCGTCAACATCCTTTTTCGGATCGATCGCTTCGAGCACGGCGGTTACGGTGATCTGTTCGGGAAGCGGAAGCTGCACTAGAATGCCGTCCACATCGTTGCTGGAATTCAATTCGCCGATCAGACTCAAGAGTTCATCTTGTGACACGGTTGACGGCAAGTGAATATGTTCGGACCTTATTCCAAGTTCCTCAGATGTCTTTACTTTGCTTCCGACATAGACCGCCGACGCCGGATCGTCACCGACACGGACAACGGTCAGCCCCGGCTGAATACCGTATTCACCTCCAAGACGTTTTACTTCATCGGCAACTTCCATTTTGATCGCTTCCGCGATCGGCCTGCCGCTCAAAATTCGTGCGTTCATAAGTTTGAAAAGGTCAATTTTACAGGAACCCGGGCCAAAATGTCAGTCAGCAAAAAAAATACAAAAAGTTAGGCAAAAAGCCGAATAAGGTGTCGTCACTCTATTACCAAAGACAACTGTAGGCGGGCGGATGGCGGATAGGCGATCTTGCTCACTTTGAGAAGCCATCCTGAGGCTTCTCTTTTTTTCATTGAAAGAACCGACTAAGATAAAAGAAGTGAAGATCGTTGCCGTCTTATTCGTATTAGCTGTCTTGTCCTTGCCGCACTTGGCCCAGACAGTCGAGGCATTGCATTCCGCCGCGCGTTCTGCGGCGGACGAGCGACGATATTCAGACGCGCTGAAAAGCCTCGCGAACCTCGAACAAACGCATCCTCAGGCCTTCACCGCTAACAATTATGATTACCTCGCGGCACGGTTGAGCGAAATTACCGGAAACAAGGCCGGCGCATCAGCTTTTTACCTGGCGGTGATAAAGCGAGGTTCCATTCTCGGCCCTTATGCTCTTTTCCATCTTGCCGCGATCGCCCGCGAATCGGGCAATCTCGTTTTGGAGCGGACATATCTGGACGAGGTCACCGCTTTTCATCCCGGATCATTGGTCGCGGACGCCGCCCGGAATCGGCGCGCCAGAAGCTGGTTTGAATCCGGCAACTATGACCAGGCGGTGAAAGCGTTTGGAACTCTTGCGGCAGGAACGGTAAAACAATCGTCCGCAAGGTCTGAAGATCTCCTCGCGAGAGAAAATAAGCTTCTGCTCGCCAGATCGCTTTTGCTTACGGGCAATACGGCTGGGGCACGCGAGATATTTGCAGCGCTAATCTCGACTCTTGCAAACCCGGCACAGCCTGACGACATAGCACTCGCTTCCGTAAAGATGCTCGACAAACTTGATATTGATGCGTCAAAAAGCGATAGACGCGTGCCAATGTTGAATGATTTCGAACACTTGCGGCGGGCCTCTATCTATCAGTTCAATCGGGATTTTAGCGATGCCCGGCTGCACTATGCGGCAATTATCGCAGAACATCCTGCAAGCGGGATCCTGCCGGACGCCATATTTCAGACAGGTCGGGGATTCGTTCAGGAAGGCAATTTTCCCGAGGCCGTACAGTGGTTTGAACGCGTTGCCGAGCAGTTTCCGGAACATCCTGTCAGAAAAGACGCAATGCTTCAGGCAGGATCGGCATACGCCCGGATGGTAAAGTACCGCGAAGGCATCAGGCGTTATCAGGAATTTATCGCCAAATATCCGGACGACGAAAAAATTGACCGCGCGTATTTGAACATCATCGATATTCTTCGCGACAAGGGCGAGGAAGCTGAAGCAAAACTTTGGGCGACGAGAACTCAGGAGGTTTTTCGCGGCAAGCCCGCCGAGGCACAGGCGCTTTTTGCCGATGTCAAGATCGACCTGGCAATGAACAACTGGAGTTCGGCACTTGCGGGCTTGAGTAAACTGGCGACACTGCCCGAACTAGGCGGAAGTTTGCCGGGCGGGACGAATAAACCTGAGGTTACGTTCCTTCGCGGATTTGTGCTCGAACAACTTAGAGAATTTCCAACCTCGATCGAAACCTATCTTGCGGTCGTTGACGGGCGAAATGAATATTACGGTTGGCGGGCGACCGAACGTCTTCAGGCTATGGCAATGGCGGCCGAATCGAAACCGGCTGTCGAAGCGAAACTTAACTCGCTTTCGGCTCAGACTAACAAAGACCCGGAAGCGAACCGTAGAGATCTGCAGTCGGCGATACGCTTGTCCGCCAACCCGGAAGTCAGGTCGAAGCTCATTGAATCACTTCGAAATACCTATTCCGCTTTGCCGGCATACAAAAACATCCCGACTTTCAAGTTTATAAATGCAGGCAGGGCCGAGGCCAGAAAAACACCGGTTGTCGGCCAGGTTACCGAAATACACAAACTGCTCGCCGAAGAACTCGCCTTTCTCGGCCTTTTCGATGAGGCCGCCCCCGAGCTGATGGCCGCGGCCGGGACGGACGTTCCGCCAAATGCAGATCAAGCTTATTCACTCGCGTTAATGCAAAGCCGGGGCGGCCGTGCATATCGTGCCGCTGCTTTTGCTGAACCTCGGTGGCGTTCGGTTCCCGCTGATTATCAGGTCGAAATGATACCAAGGCAAGCGATCGAATTGTTATATCCGGCCCCTTACGCTGATAAGTTTCTGAAATTTGCACCGCCCAGGAACATCGATCCGCGCTTTCTGCTGTCGATCGTCCGGCAGGAGTCGCGCTATCGGGCAGATATCAAGTCGTATGCCGCGGCCCGCGGAATGATGCAGTTCATTTCAACTACGTCCGAAAAAGTCGCGGCAAAACTCGGATTGAAGGATTTTGATCAGGATGAGCTTTACGACCCTGCAACGGCCGTCCTTTTCGGATCGCAGTACACCGCGGACCTTTTCGGCATATTTCCGGACCAGCCGGATGCTGTCGCCGCAAGCTACAATGGCGGCGAGGACAATATGCAGCGTTGGCTGAAGCGTTCGAGATCAAAGATCTCCGGTCTGTATGTTCCTGAAATTGCCTTCTCTCAAACCAAGGATTATGTTTATAAAGTAATGGCGAATTACCGTATCTACCGGTTATTTTACGATGAGAATCTGAACCCGAGGCAAAGTGTGATCGAAAAGTCCCGCTAGATCCGACGTCAAGTGCCAATGATCGCCATTTCCTAAAATTCGAACCAAAATCTACATTTTGAAAATGCGTTATCTATACATTTTTCTCGTGCTGGCATTTACGTTTGCCGGCTGTCAAAAACCTCCCGAAACCAAGACTTCGGACACCGCGAAACGATACCCGCTAAAGGGAAAGGTCGTCTCAGTTGACAAGGCAAACAAGAAGGCAAAGATCGACCACGAGGCGATCGAGGATTATATGCCGGCAATGACAATGGACTTTCCGATCCATGAGAAATGGGTCTGGGAAAACCTTACGCCCGGTGCCGAGGTACACGCCGAACTTGTTGTTGACAATACCGCGGCAGAGCCTTACTGGCTTGAGAAGATAGCGATCGTTGCACTGCCCCAACCGGGACAGGAGCCGGTGGCGGTAAATGAAAACTTCGCTCAGGCCGGAAAGGAAGTGCCCGACTTTTTGCTCACAAACCAGGACGGCAAGAAATTCTCGCTAAAAGACTATCGCGGGAAGGCCCTCGCTATCACATTCATTTATCGCGAATGCCCTTTGCCGGAATTCTGCATAAAGATGTCGAAACATTTTAGCGATATGGCAAACCGCATCGCCGCCGACCCTGAAGCCAGGAAAAAGGTGCGGTTGCTTTCGATATCATTCGACCCGGAACGCGATACGCCCGAAAAACTCAAACAATACGGCCTCGGATACCTCGGAAAAGGGGCGAAGGACGATTTCACCGTATGGCAGCTGGCCGTCGGGCCGGACAAGGATGTGAAAGCTGTCGCCGATTTCTTCGGGCTTCGTTATGAGGCAGACGGAACGGATAGATCCCAGATCAATCATTCGCTTATCACCGCCGTTATCTCGCCTGACGGCAAGGTCACACGCATTTTCTCGGGCGGTGATTGGACGCCTGATCAAGTGATGAGTGAATTGGACGCTGCCGCCGCGACGGCAAAATAATGAGATGATGCCCGTCTGTTCTTTGTGCTGCGGGCTGAAAGCCCGCAGCGTCAAATTCGTGCGTTTCTGATCACAACCATGCAGCAGTCTCACAAAAATGCCTTTTTCGCCGCCGCTCAGCAATTCACCTGCTGGATCGGCCTTCGAGAGCCAAATGTCCTTTCTGAGAAATGGATCGGACGCCCCGGCCACGTTCCTAAAGGAGCGGCATGTAAGGCAAAGACAGCGGACAATCCGGGCCACCGCTTCAGCGGCCTCGTGATGGATCCGGTCCTTTGTCCCGACGCATTCATTGGAACAAGCCTGTCAGACGCACTAAAGAAATGGAAGAACGATTTTGCCCGCGGCGGCAACCTGCCATTGGGCTTTTCCAGGGCGGAGTCCGGTCCGGAAAAGGGCCTCGTCAAGGAAAAGGGTTCAGCGATCTATGCGGATTTCGATCTCATGGCGATAAACAAATCGAACCCTGAAGGCGAATTCTTGTTTACTGACTTGCCGGAACAAAGGGCACTTTTTGCAAAGGTCGAACCGATGCTTAACGGTGCACTTGGAGCAAAACTTATCCAGCACGGCGCAGAGTTCATGTGGGATGAAAAGATCGGAGCTCGAACCCGCGAGAACGTCATTTGGTTCGGGCCCGGCAGGCGAATGTTAATCGGCGAGTCGTCGATCCAGGACAAACCGATTTGCCCACAATGCAATGTGTGGCACGAAGGTGCACGCTGCCCCCACATGCTTCTGCACTAGCTGCAATTTCGCTCATTGTCCGGGATGAGACCTAAACACTTCTTGCCCCGCAACCATCGTCACTTCAACATCGCGGGCGCCTGAAGAAAAGACCAATGAGGCGTGAATATCGTTGACCGGCTGCTGTGCCAAATGTTTTAACGAGACAATTGCAAGATCGGCATCTTTCCCCGGTTCCAGCGATCCTATCCGGCCCTCAAGGCCAAGTGCACCGGCTCCGCCAAGTGTTGCAGATTTCAAAACCTCGCGGGCCGAGATGAATCTGTTCGTGCCGCGTAAATTCCGTGCCGCCAATGAGGCAAAACGGGCTTCCTCCAGCAAATCGCAAATATTATTGCTCGCGACAGAATCGCTGCCCAGTCCAACCGCAATTCCGGCATCGAGAAATCTTTCAAAAGGCGCGTACCCATGCCCGAATTTCGCGTTAGATTTTGGACAATGTGCGATCGATGCACGACTGCGGGCAATGCGTTCGATGTCGGTTTCTGAAGCGGTAACGCAATGAGCAAGTAGCGGCCTGGTCGATAGAACGCCGAGTCGTTCAAGATATTCGATCGGTGTGCAAAGCGGGCTTTGCCATTCCAGACCGAACTGCTCATAAAGCCCGTGAAAGAAACCCTTACCTTCTGTAAGCAGCTCCATTTCTTCTGCGGATTCAGCGGCATGGATCGAGAGCGGAACGCGGTTGAGAATCGAATACTGAGCTATAAGCTCGAAAAGCCTGGATCCGACCGTATATGCCGAATGCGGCGAAATCCCAACGCGGACCAGATCGGTCTCTTCAAGCTTTAGCTGTTCGAATTTTTCGCCGAGCTTTGCAAAATCTTCATCCGCCGTCCGATTGTCCGGCGAAAACTCGGTCTCCTGGAACACGAATCCGCGAAGCCCTACTTGCTTAAGGGCCCGCACACCGGAACTCCCATTTCTGCCGATATCTCCAAAGGTTGTAACGCCGGCCGCCGCTCCTTCCCTTGCTCCCAGCAGCGCTGCGTCATCGATTTCCGGCTCGCTCAAGTTTTTGCGGAGGTCATTGATCTTGAGCAGCCATGAACGGAAATCGTGCTCAACATCGTCCAGTGCTCCGCGCATCGCCGTCAGTTCAAGATGCGAATGGCAATTCACAAAACCGGGCAAGATCGCGGCCTCGCCAAAATCCTCAACGTCGGCATCAGGAAATTGGCTCCGCACCGAGTCAAATTCGCCGACCGCAGCTATCTTTTCACCATCTACGACAAGCCCTCCGTGTTCGATCGGCAGGGATGAGATCGGCAATAGATAATCGGCTTTTAGTAATCTCATTGGGGCGAATTCGCGAATGGTTCAGGCAGCGGCCGCGGCGGACCGATAACGGCCGAGAATGGATGTGACGTATGCCTTTGTCGAAGAGATACCGATCCTGGAAATGAACTCGGCCTCAGTTATTGACTGTGGGTCCGATTCACGCAGCCACTCTTCGACCCGGCTTGGGCCGGCGTTATAAGCGGCAAGGGTCATCGCCGTTTCCGCGGGGCGGCCGCGGTATCGCTCGCGGGTCTTTTCAAAATACCAGCAGCCGATCTGGATATTTCGTTCCGGATCGCGCAGCAACTGAACAACACTTTCTGACGCCTGACGTTCGAATACCTGAAGGCCCGTTTCTTTTGCCCATTCACGTGCCACTGTCGGCGTCACCTGCATTAAGCCGACCTCGTCCGCCGCGCCTATCTTCCACGCCTGAAACCAGGATTCTTCGTAGATCAGGCTCCAGACCAGCCGTTCATCAATGTTATAGACGCGGGCATGCCGCGTTATCAGGTCATCGTATCGATGCTCCCAGTAATCGCGGAAAAAGAAATATCCGGACGCCGCCGCGACCGTGGCGATGATCGCCAGGGAAATCAGGTATCGGTACATCTAAGAAAGGGTGAATAGGCGGCGGCAACATTCCGCCGTCTAGGTTATTAGAACCTTTTAGCCCGATTTTCTCAAGGTATTAAGAAATGTGTGCCAAATGACGGGGCATCAAACGGCCCTTGACCGCTTTGCTCTCAATTTTTCATTGTCGTAGGGATCATCAGCGACCGAATGCCTCACAGGTTTGCCCTTGACCTTTCCAGACCTTACAAGTTCCGCGAACAGATCTGTATCATAATCTGCTTCGCGGGCCATCTCTTCGCGAATGCGGATCAGGACCTCAAGAAATTTTGGACGTCGGTACATAACCTCAGTATCAAGTCTTGTACTTCAGCTATTCGATAGTCAAGGCAAGAAATGTGAGACGGCTAACTATGAACTAGAAACTCAGGTGTGATGATCGCGGGCGAGAAGAATCCGGCCGCGGTATTGAAGAGCCGTACCCTGGCCTGTTTGCGAACATTAGCGAGGTGTCCGAAATTCCACGTCACAAGGTAATCGACCTTGTGATATGACGCGAGAGCAACGTGGATAGCATCGGCTATAAATTTTCGGTGAAAGATACCCCGGGAGATATAACCTTCAGCCAGGATCGCCACCTCTTCCGTAAGCTCAAGTCGGTCGATCCCTTTGATTATCTTCAAATAACCGGTCCGGTGCGGTTCATCGATCCGTTCCAATTCCCGCTGGACAAGCATGGAACTATATGCCTGATATTCTGAAAGTTCGTGCTCGAACCATCGGATGGTAAGATCGCGCCGAAACGGGTCGCCGTTATCGAGGTAGGCGCCAATAACTGACGTTTCAAGATAGATGCTCAACTTCATCGGACCCTAAAGCGAAAAGACTCGTCCACGGACTCTATTGCCGGACCGCCAACGGAAAAAACGTCACCTTTGAGTTCTTAAAGTCAAAGGTCAGCCGATAGTTCATCAAAAAGTTTCCGCCAAGTATCCCGGCCTGCTCAAACCCGGACGCCTCATTTATCATATCGAGGTCGAGGGCGATCGCGGTCACGTCTTTTCTTGAATGTTTGCCGAAGGTAACGCTTGGCAGCTGAAAAGACTTGACGCCCTCGGTTACACCGGCCGAACCAATTACCCGCATTCTTTCTGTGTTTGCAAATGGAATGATCGATTCCATCGCGGCGACATCATCTGATATTACCGAAATACTCGCTCCTGTATCGACAATAAAATTTAACGAATTCTCTACGCCGCCGACCTGCACCTCTCCGCTCAGGAATCCGCTTGAGGTAAGCCGAAGCGGCAGGGCCATTGATTCTGCCGATTCGGGTACCGGTATCTGCGGCTCTTTTGACAAAGCAAAGGTCTTTTCACCGTAATCCAAAGTAGTCAGAAATTTCGAGATCAAAGACAGGCCGATATAACCGTCAGCGTGATTGCCGTCGCTATGAAAACGACGAATGTAAACCGGAACATTTCTAACGCCGACATCGCCGATACGTACTTGCCGCAAGAACCCGTAAACTATTTCGAACTTTCCTTCTCCTCCGATGCCTTTGGCATATCCGCCTTTGGTGATCGGCTCGATATCCAGCCTTTTCGCGGTTTCCTCAGAGATCACCGATATGCCTGAACCAGTGTCAAGAACGAAATTCAACGGCTGTTCATCTCCGTTTACTTTCACCTGTATGACCGGCCGGTTGCCGACGACCGAAATAGGGACCTTCGTTTTCTCGGCACCTGTCGTGACGTAAAGCTCATCGCGGCCGCCGAGATAATTCAAGAAATTTATGAGCCCTTTTATCCGGGCACGGCGTTCGTCATCGGTATCGCGTGAAAGAGCAAGGAAGCGATTATAAGCATCGGCCGCTTCCTTATACCTTTCGGCACGTGCCGAAACCTGAGCGAGCGCAAAATAGTAGTCCGGTTGGTTTGGTTCGTGGAATACCGCTTGATGTAGATTATCCAGACTTTGAGTGATCCGGTTTTCGTAAAAGTCCAAAAGCCCGTAACCGGCCCATGCATAACCCTGTCTCCGGTTCAGCTTTATTGAAGTGTAGAAAAGCAGTTTTGCGTCCTCAAACCGCCCAGCGCCAAGCATTGTCGAACCTAAAATTGCGATCGCATAGGCGTTTTTAGGCTCGGCCTTGGCCACCGGAAATGCAAGCTCGTACGCGTCAAGCAGCCGGCGCTGTTTTACATAAAGAGCAGCAAGCCGCAGTTTCGGCAATGAATTATCTCCGGCGATCTCGATAGCCCGCTTGAGAAGCTTTTCGGCCTCATCAAGCAAGCCCTTTCGTACCAGCTTGTCAGCTTGTTTGACAAGCTGACGGGCGGTATCCGCCCCGGCCAACTGCACGTCGCGTGTCTCGGGCCGCACCTGAACCGGCATTAAACCCGTCATAAGAACCAGCAGCGTGATCGATACAAGCAAAGGCCCGTAGTGACGGAGATAGCCGGAAACACGATGTTTCATGATCAGTATTTCCCGGGCAATTGATAACAAGAAAGGCGGTCGAGACATTTTACTTGAGAATTTCGCCGGTTTTCATTGACCAAAGCACAAGGTCAAGCTCGTCAAAGTCGATCCGTACATCTTTCGCGAGTTTTTTGAGCTTATCTTCGACCTTTAGATACTTCGACCGCGTATTTGGTGGCTTAGGGTCCTCAATTATTTTAAGCTCATGCAGACAGCGTAGAACGTGCTTATCAAGTATGGCGTAACCGCAAAAACCAATATTCCGGAGAAAATGACTGGCTTCCTTATATCCTAGACCCTTAATTCCCTTTTCTTTTACCAGCCAATCCCGCAGCTCGTAACTGCAATCAAAGCTCTCGATCTTTTTACGCAGTTCCATTCCGCAATGTTCTCGCAGAAAATTCCGCGATTGGACGACATAGCGTGACCGCGCGTTGGGATATCGATGAACACCGGTAAGTGCCTTGGCCAACTCAGTCTGTTCGCCGTCGGCCAAGAGGCCCTTTATCGCCTCGACCGACCGCAGGCCCATTCTTGCGGAACAGCCGCCGGTAAAAAAGCAATAGACCATTTCCTCCCATAACCGCGCGTCGGTACCCGACAGCCGCACCGATTCGAATTCGGCAAGACGCCGGCGAATCTCGCCCTGCTTCTCCGCGTGCGCCCGGCGTATCGCGTTGATATCCAGGAGGATTGAAACAGCTTTTTTCATCGGGCAAGTATTATACTAGGAGTGCGGTTATTGCCTGTCAATCAATTTGTTCCCAGCCTCGCCGGCAAAAAACCATTCCAATTTCAGTCAAAATATCGTATAAGCAATTTGGATGGATGCCATAAGCAAAGTTCAAATTAGTTTGCATCTAAATTTTGGCCAAGTACATCGGATAATTGATCGTTCACCTGATCCATAGTCGGCAGTGAAGAATGGGGATTGAAAATTGGGTTGGTTTTCGTGCTATACTAGCGGATGCCTTACCGGCCTCCCAGAACGGTCCGGCACCAACCGACCCGAACCAAAGTAAATTTAATGAAGTCATTGATCGGAAAATCGGCCATTTTGGTATTTGCTATTGTCGTCGGTACGGCCCTAAATTCCCCAGCCGCGGCACAATCGGTCCAGCCGTTCCTTCAAGACATAAAGGTACAGCATGAAGGCCCGGCTCCGTCGGCAACTCCGTTCGTTAAGAAAACCGGTTCGGCCGCCCCAACTTCTCTTTCCGCGGCGTCATCTATAAAGACGTCGATTCCTGTACTGGCGGAAACGGCCATTCCCGGCTACTCAGGCGTGCTTGTTGAATCGCTCAGCGGTGATGTCGTCGTTGAAAGCGGCTCCGACACTCCGTTTAATCCGGCCTCCAACGTCAAACTTGCGACTGCATATGCCGTCCTAAAGACGTTTGGGCCCGATTACCGCTTCCCGACAAGTGTCTGGACAGACGGTGCTTACGATGAAGCCACTCAAACCTTACATGGAAACATATACGTTTCCGGCCGCGATCCGATCTTCAGCTTTGAGCATGGCGTTTTGCTCGCCAGCGAACTGAACCGGATGGGCATACGCAATGTGAAAGGCGACCTCGTGGTGACGGACAATTTTTCAATGAATTATTCCACGTCGCCGCAAAACTCAAGCAAGTCGTTGTTCGCAACGCTGGATGCGACAAAACGTTCGGCGTCCGCCTCCCGTTCGTGGTCTAATTTTCTCGTCAATTCGGGCAGGCTGAAGCCCGATGCTGAGAATCCAAGCGTTTCATTTACCGGCAATGTTTACGTTCAGCCGATGCCCGGCAATGTAAATCTTCTTTTCTCGCATGAATCGGCGAGGATGCGTGACATTCTAAAGGCGACACTTTGCTACTCGAACAATTTTTTGGCAGAAAGATTAGGTGACATGGTTGGCGGGCCTTATGCCGTCGCCCGCCTTGTTCAACAGCATGCCGGCGTTTCGCCGAACGATTTTTCGATCCAGACATCAAGCGGCCTCGGTATTAACCGGGTCACGCCGAGTGCGATGATGCGGCTGCTTCGCGGTCTTCGCCGTGAACTGGATGCATATAAGATGAAATTCGCTGACATTATGCCGGTGGCCGGAATAGACAAGGGCACACTTGAGAACCGGTTCGATTCCGATTTTGCGATGGGAAGCGTTGTTGGCAAGACCGGAACCCTCGGCAACACCGACGGCGGGGCCAGCTCGTTGGCCGGCGAGATCAACACACGTGCCGGCAGATTGCTTTTTGTGATCTTTAACCAGAGAGGAAGCGTTTCCCGATTCCGAAGTTTCCAGAACAACTACGTCGCGCTCATCCAAAGCCAATTTGGCGGCGCCGCGGCGTTGACATATAACGAGATCCCTTTGAATGCGAGACTTGCAAAGGTACGCATTTCATATCCTGACGGAAGAAAGCCGAGCGACTAATGATCCGTCAACCAAATTCAAAAAATTAAACGGGAGCATCAATTGGTGCTTCCTTTTTGTTTTTGCCTTACCGAAAGCCGTAATATAGTGCGGATGAAGGCGGCCGTGTCGCCGCGATTCCAAATGAAGGAATTAGATATTGAGCCTGCCGCGGCGAAACAAGCGGAAGAACTGGCCGAAGCCGACGCGGCCGACAAGGTCGCGGCCGCCGCCCCAACGAAACAGACCAGTGTTGCCCGGTCGGCCGGCGTCGTTTCGATCGCCGTAATGTTTTCGCGCATCCTCGGGCTCGTCCGGGAACTTGTATTTGCATACTATATCGGCGCCGGCGTACTTTACGATGCATTTCAAGTCGCTTTCCGCATTCCCAATGTTCTTCGCGACCTCTTTGCCGAAGGGGCCCTTTCCGCCGCCTTCGTAAAGGTCTTTACTGACTATCAGATCACCAAAAGCGAAGAGGAAGCATGGAAGTTGGCCAGCCTAACGCTCAACGCGCTGGCCATTGTGTTGAGCATCGTTACAATTCTCGGAATCGTATTTGCCCGCCAGTTCGTTACCCTTATCGCAGGCGACTTTTCGCCCGAAGCGATAGCCTTGACCACCACGCTGACCCAGATTATGTTTCCGTTCATCCTATTGGTGGCACTGGCGGCATTGGCAATGGGCGTACTGAACACCAAGGGCGTTTTCGGCGTACCGGCATCGGCCTCGACGGTGTTCAATATCGTGTCGATCGTTGCCGGACTGGCCTTTGCATTTTGGCTGAGCGGCGGAGGCTGGGAAAAAACGACCGACCCAAAGGCATTTCCCGACATTCCGGCGCAATGGGCCATAATCGGTATGGCGATCGGGACGCTGATCGGCGGCGCGGCACAGTTTGTGATGCAGGTGCCGTCGCTTTACAAAGTCGGCTTTCGATTTCGACCGCTGTACAATTTTGCCGACGCCGGACTGAAACGGGTCATGTCGCTTATGACGCCGGCGATACTGGGCACATCGGCGGTCCAGATCAATGTTCTCGTGAATACGTTTTTCGTCACGAGCATAGTCGGCGGTGTTTCGTGGCTCAGTTATTCATTCCGGCTGATGCAGTTTCCGATCGGACTATTTGGCGTGGCTGTCGGTACGGCGTCGGTGCCGGTCCTGTCCCGGCTGGCAAGCGAAGGGAAAACCGGCGAATTTCGAAATACTCTTTCTTCGTCAATAAATTTGGTTTTTTTGATGACGCTTCCGTCCGCATGCGGCCTGATCGTTTTGGGCGAGCCGATCGTCCGGCTGCTTTATTCGCACGGCGGGGCGTTTAAGGAATCGGATGTCCCGATGACAGCCTGGGCGTTGTCGGGCTACTCGATAGGGCTAACCGGATACGCGGCCATCAAAGTGCTTTCGCCGGCTTTCTATGCAATGGACGACGCCCGGACCCCGATGATCATCTCGGTCGCGTCGATACTCGTAAACATCGTCGCCTGTTATTTTTTTATGCAGGTCTTTTCAAGTATCGGTGTTACGGACGCTCATCCGAACGGCCTCGGGCACGTTGGCGTTTCGCTTGCAACTTCGACGGTCGCATTGGTAAATTTCTTCGCCCTCGCGTTTCTGATGCGGCGAAAGATAGCGCGCCTGAACGGCCGGGAAATTGCGGCGTCCTTTTTCAAGATCGCGGCCGCCAGTGCCGTCATGTCCGCCGTCGCGTATGCCAGTTTTCATCTTTTGACCAAGATATTTGTCCATAAGACATTTGCGGTCAGCTTTGTCGAGGCCCTTGTCCCGATCGGCATAGCGGCGGCGGTCTTTCTCGTTTCAGCAAAACTGCTTCGCATCCGCGAGGTGGAACAGGTTATCGCAACGCTCAGGCGAAAACTCGCCCGATGATGGTTCCAGATAAATGATCATACGTTTCAATGAACAGGTGCCCCGAATCCACGATTCGGCTTTCATCGCAAGTGACGCAACCATCATTGGCGATGTCGAGATAGGCGAGGGTGCCAGCGTCTGGTTCGGTTCAATACTGCGCGGCGATGTGAATTACATCCGTATCGGTGACCGCACCAATTTGCAGGATGGAACGATCGTCCATGTAAGTTCAAAAACCCATTTTACGATCGTCGAAAACGACGTGACCGTCGGCCACCGCGTCACGCTGCATGGCTGCTGCGTTGAAACCGGCTGTTTGATCGGCATCGGAGCAATACTGCTTGACGGCGTTCACGTCGGCCGCAATTCGCTCGTCGCGGCGGGCAGCTTGCTTACGCCCGGGACCGTTATTCCGCCCGGCTCAATGGTAATGGGCAGCCCGGCAAAAGTGACCAGACCGCTGACCAATGACGAGATCGAAGGAATCCATAAAAACGTAGCAAGCTATGTCGAACTCGCCGCCGCATACCGCCTGATGGCAAAGTGACCGATCAATTGCTTTTGCAATTCGCCGGATTCGTCGTAGAATTCAACTCGCTCGCATTCATCTACACCTATGAAACAATTCCTGCTTTTAGCGTTCTTGTTCGCCGCATTTGCGCCCTTGATGTTTGCCCAGGCAGATGAAATGGGCAAGAATGAATTGGCCGTTTGGGGCGGATATTCGCCCGATTCCAGCACACTGGTCAAAGGCATCGGCCGGACAGAAGACGCCCGGTTCGGCATAATTGCATTCAGATATTCGCGGCGGTTCAACAATAGCGATACTTATAATTTGAAATATACCGCCGATGTCGTTCCGGCTTCATTCCTAAACTATCCGGACAGTGACGGCATTCCGATTTTTGTCTCACCCAGCGGCCCTATCGCCCCAAGCCCCGTGCGGATCAGGGAAACTCGCTATGCATTCGGAGCCGCTCCGCTTGGCCTTCAGATAAATTTCCGCCCGCGAAAAAGAGTTCAGCCATTCATCGGTGCGAGCGGCGGGATGCTTTTCTTTAACAAACGAACGCCAAATCTTGTTGGAACTCGTTTTGCATTTACTGCTGACATTGGCGCCGGCATCGAATTCCGACTAAAGGAACGACGCTCCGTTACCGTCGGTTACAAGTATTACCACATCTCCAATGGTGACCGCGGCATCGAAAATCCCGGTTTCGACAATAACCTCTTTTACATTGGCTATACATTTTTTAGCCGATAGCTTCGAATTGTGTAGAATTATTGAAGCTGCGATTTAACGAAGACCCGCAACATCGCTACTTATCCGGCATGAACGCTAAACGGCGATTCGGCTATCGGATTCCGCGACCTTGCGTGAAACACCTTATGCCATCAACTAATCCGGCACGCGGGATGCGCGATTTTCTGCCCGCCGATGTCCAAAAACGGAACTACGTCATCGACATTATCAAGCAAGTTTACGAATCTTACGGCTTCGAACCGCTCGAAACGCCCGCTGTAGAGAATCTTGAAACGCTCACCGGAAAGTATGGCGACGAAGGCAATCAGCTGATGTTCAAGATCTTAAAACGAGGCGAGAAGTTAAAACTGGAAAAGGGTGACGTTAAGCAGGAGCTGCGCGAGTCCGACCTTGCGGACCTGGCACTTAGATATGACCTGACAGTGCCCCTTGCCCGCGTCGTGGCCAATAACAAGAACGATCTGCCGAAATTCTTCAAACGCTATCAGATACAACCGGTCTGGCGGGCCGACCGCCCGGCTCGCGGCAGGTTCAGGGAATTCTATCAATGTGATGTAGATGCTATTGGCTCTTCGTCAATGGTCGTTGAAGCTGAATTGATCTCCGCGGTTACCGAGATACTGAAGCGACTGGGATTTAGCGATTTTGTCATCCGTCTTAATCACCGCGAGGTGCTGCGCGACATATTGGACACTGCGGGCGTCCCGGCGGAGAATCATTCCGACGCCTTGGTTGCTATCGACAAACTGGACAAGATCGGCAGCGACGGGGTAAAGGCCGAACTCGAATCTCGCGGCATTGCCGAGGTTGCGACGGCAATGCTCCTCGACATTTTCGAGCAGACCCAAAAAATAGTTGAAGAAGGTAAAGATGTTAACCGGACGATCGTCAGCAATCTGATAAATATCGTCAGCAATGAGGTACTTACCGATATCGGCACTGTTTTGAGATTATCGGGCGACGCTCCCGTCCAACTCGACCCGTCACTGGCTCGCGGGCTCTCATACTACACGGGGGCGATAATCGAGGTAAACGTTGCGGATCTCGCCGGATCACTGGCCGGCGGCGGCCGATATGATGGCCTGATCGGAATGTTCGGCAAGGAACAGATACCCGCATGCGGCGTTTCGCTCGGCCTCGAACGCATTCTCGTCGTTATGGACGAACGCGGTATGTTCCCGCCGGAGATCGCCGGATCGACGCCCGCCGATGTGCAGGTCACATTATGGAGCGATGAAACGGCGGCGGAATCGCTGAAACTCGCCTCGGAACTTCGTGCAAGCGGCCTCCGGGTAACCGTCTACCCCGAACCCGATAAACTTGGCAAACAGATCAAATACGCCGATACGATAAATATTCCGTTCGTTTGCGTCTTAGGTGAGACCGAGATCGCGGAGAATACAGTTACCGTTAAAAATATGCGAACGGGCGAGCAGCAAACTTTGCCTAGAGGCAACGCAGTCAGTCTAATGAAGAAATTAGGAGAATAAAGTACAGCTATCAGCCTTCAGCTATCAGCTTTCAGAAACTGATGGCTGAAAGCTGACATCTGGTGGCGGGTTTAGAAAGACGCTCATGTGAGGTTTAGCGAACAGGCCATGCCCAAGCGGGAGCCAATATGTTAATCTAAACCTCAGTATTTTCGGTATGAAAGGCATCTCCATCCTTGGTTCCACCGGCTCTATCGGCTGCAATTCGCTAAAGGTAATTGAGCACCTCAAAGAGTTTCGCGTTGTTGCGCTTGCGGCTGGGCGGAATATGGCAAAGTTTGCCGAGCAGGTGGCGCAGTTCAGGCCGGAGATCGCGTCGTGCGAGAACGACGAATGCGCCGAATTGCTGCTTCGCGAACTTCGCGGGCTGGGCGTCGAACCGCCACAGATACTAACGGGTGAGGCCGGCCTTGTTGAGGCTGCGGTTCATCCTTTGGCAGATATTGTGATCTCTGCAACCGTGGGTGCCGTTGGCTTTGTTCCGACATTGCGTGCCATCGAAGCAGGCAAGCGCGTCGCTCTCGCGAATAAAGAAACACTTGTTATGGCGGGCGAGCTAATGACGGCAGCCGCCGAAAGGTCTGGTGCCGAGATATTGCCTGTCGATAGCGAGCACAATGCTATCCACCAGTGCCTTAGAGGCGAGCGTCGAACCGAGGTCAAACGGCTTGTCCTGACGGCTTCGGGCGGCCCGTTCCGAACAAGGGCCAAAGAAGATGTCGCAAATGCGTCAAGATCGGAGGCCCTCGCCCATCCGAATTGGAAGATGGGCGAGAAGATAACCATCGACTCGGCGACCCTGATGAACAAGGGCCTGGAAGTTATTGAGGCCAAATGGCTTTTCGGCTTCGACGCAGACCAGATCTCGGTAATAGTTCACCCACAGTCGGTCGTCCATTCGATGGTTGAGATGATCGACGGTTCAATTATCGCTCAGATGGGCAAAACTGACATGCGTCACCCGATCCAGTACGCATTAACATACCCCGACCGGAAATTGAGTTGTCTTGAACCGCTTGACCTTGGAAAATTGGGCAGCCTGTCTTTCGAAGAACCCGATCTGGATCGTTTCCCTTGTCTTGGGTTGGCGTACAATGCACTGCGTATGGGCGGGACGAGTGCGGCAGCATTGAACGCCGCGAACGAAGTGGCCGTACAAGCGTTTCTCGATGAAAAGATCGCATTTGGCGAGATCGCCCGGATAAATGCCGCGGTAGTCGAGGCCCATGAGTCACGTCCGGCGGCGACGCTTGAAAATGTTCTTTTAGCCGATGAATGGGCAAGAACACGCGCTATAATGTTGTTGGGCCGGAGAGCCACGGCTAATTGATTGCAACTCAAAAGGGGCGTTCGCCGCTCTAAACCAACGGTAGATTTTATAGATTTTTCCAAGTTATGCCAGATATTCTGATCGTCATTCTAGCCGTAGTATTTGTTCTCGGAATTGCCATTAACATTCACGAATTCGGCCATTTTATCGTGGCAAAGCTTTTCGGAATGCGGGTCGAAGCCTATTCATTCTTCGGCCTGGGGCCGCGTATTTGGGGTTTTAAGGTCGGGCACACCGATTATCGCATCAGCGCAATTCCGCTCGGAGCTTATGTAAAGCTGTACGGCGACGAAGTCACGGCACCGCTCGAAGGCGGGGCCTCGACAAGCGAAAAAGTGCCCGAATCGGAACTATATGAGCTTCGTCCGCGCTGGCAGAAATTTCTGGTCATGCTCGGCGGCCCATTCATGAATATCGTGCTCGCCTTAGCGATCCCGTTTTCGGCGGCAATGATGTATGGAATACCGTCAATGCCGGCACCGGTTGTTGGGGTCGTCAATGCCGGAGGTGCGGCAGCCGCGGCCGGGATCCAGCCAGGCGATCGCATCGTGTCATTTAATGGAATTGACAACCCCACTTGGGAGGGCATACGTGACGAAGCCCTTATTTCGCCGGACAAGGAAATATTGGCGGTTGTGGATAGGGGCGGCAAACAGGTTCATTTATCGGTCAAGCCGGTAAGGACCATGATGGACGGAAATGCGGTTGGCGAGATCGGTCTGTTGCCGGACGTTGGCGTTGAACCTGTCGAGGTTGGAACTATTAAACCCGATGGCCCGGCAGCAAATTCCGGCCTGCAGCCTGGAGATCAGGTCATTGCTTTCAACGGCAAGACGGTCCGGAATAGCCAGGAACTAAGCAATCAGATCAAAGAGAATAAAGATGCACCGGCGACCATGACGATCGGGCGGAACGGCCAGCGGAGCGAGATACAGACCGCCGCAAAGCTTGATGACGACGGAGTTTATCGAATTGGCATAACCTTCGCCGCGGCCAATATTACCACGCGTGTCCCGGTCGGCATTGGCGGTGCGTCGTCGTTTGCGTTGGAATCGAACCTTCGCATCCTTCGCCTGACCGGCTTCCGGATAGGAGGGTTTGCCGCCGGTGTAGAAGGAGCCGGTCATGTCCACCTTCAGGCTGCCCGAGACGCCGAGCTGGAGCTGGATCTTCGG
>Ga0138256_10001220_pt1 | contig 27765 bp, 19 predicted proteins | sample KNB2016incub_MG_FD_105486 | JGI IMG/M metagenome (GOLD analysis project Ga0138256, IMG submission 105486) | Active sludge microbial communities from wastewater in Klosterneuburg, Austria - KNB2014incub_MG | ecosystem: Engineered > WWTP > Activated sludge > Unclassified | place: Austria...
CACGAGCTGAACAACGCCGCCGCGACGGTGTTGGCGTTGATCGCCGTGCAGAGCGAGGTGCACAGCTTGCTGCTCGTCTTGTCTTTACAGCACTTGTTCGCGCCGTCGATGAACGGCATGGCCCCGTCGACGCCGCCGGCACACTTCGCGCCCGAGGCTTCTTCGGAAAAGCAGTCGAGCACGCCGGTGTCGTTGGCGCCGCCGGCGCTGGCATCGGCTTCGCACTTCGAGAGGCAACCGCCGCACTGCAGATGCTTGTCCCCGCCGAAGCCCAGGGTCTCGAGCTGGGGGCCCAGCACCGGCTCGACCGTGGCGTTCTCGACCGCGCAGTCGCCGATGAACTGGCAGTACGTCTGGCACTTGGCCGTGGCGGTGGACCCGCAGCTCACCGCGTTCGGGTTGACGAAGGTCGCCGCGCCCTCCACACACTCGAACTCTTCGCTCGCGGCGGGCGCCGCGTACTTCCATGGGCTGCCCTGGGCGAGGCCCTTGGGGTGCGCCAAGAGGTAGTCGATCATCCACGGGTTGGCGCCGTCGAGCCAGGCGTGCCCCAGGTTCTTTCCGCGGCAGTGCACCTGCTCGGCCTTGGCCTCGTAGTGCTGGCTGGCCAGCGCGGCTTGCTCCACGAAGTTCACGCTTGGCACGGTCTTGCCGCCGGCGCTGCCGCTGTAGGCGTCGTTGTCGCCACCCCAGGTGACCAGCACGGCCACGCCGTCGATGGCGGGTGCCGGGCTGGGTGCCGTGAGGTCGAAGATCCCCGAGGCCGGAATGCCGCCGGCTACCAGGCTGGACCGGGCGCGCAGCACGCGGTTGGTGAAGATGCCGCCCGCCGAGTGCCCCGAGACGTAGATGCGCTTTGCATCGACCGGGTGGTGGGCGGCGATGCACTTCACCAGCTGATCGAAGTACTCCAGGTCCTTGTTGGGCAGGCTCTCGTCTTTCGCCTCGCGCATGCCGTCCCACACCGGCCAGATGGTGCCGTGCCCCGCGCTGTCCGGCGCGACCACGATGAAGCCTGCGTCGACGAAGCTCTGGAGCTTGGCGCGGTTGTAGATCGCCTTGCCATTTTCGCCGGTGCCGTTGAAGGCGACCATCAGCGGGCGTGGCACCGGGACGCGGTCTGCTGCAGCCGCCGAGAGCTGCAGGAAGAAGCTGCGGGGCTCCCCGCCGACGTCGAAGCCGGAGTGCTGCCCGCTCTCGGGAGCCGTCTGGAACGCTGCCGGGCAGTCGGCCAGCGTGGCGTCGAGCGCCACCGGGGGCACCAGCACCAGCGGGTCGTTGCTGCCGCCGCCCGAGCCGCCGGCCCCACCGCTGCCGCCCGAGCTGCCGCCCGAGCCACCGCCGCTCGAGTCGTTGCCCCCGCAGGCGGTGGCGGTGAGACCCAGCGTGAGAACGACCGCGACCCAGCGATTCATGGCGGCGGAAACTACGGCAGAACCGCGCCGTGTCAAATCCGAAAACGTGACGCGCCCGTCTCGATCTACGATGAACCAATGGGGACCGAGAGCGCCGAGCACTTCGATCTGGTCGTGATTGGCTCGGGGCCCGCCGGCGAGAAGGGCGCTGCCCAGGCGGCCTACTTCGGCAAGCGCGTCGCCGTGGTCGAGGCCGAGCCCGAGCCCGGCGGCGCGGCGGTGCACACGGGCACGCTGCCCAGCAAGACCCTGCGCGAGACGGCGCTCTACGTCTCGGGGTACCGGGCGCGGAACCTGTACGGCGTTGCCGTCGAGCTCGACTCGGCGGCGACGGTGCCGGCGCTGATCGCCCGCAAGAACGCCATCGCCGAGCTGGCTTCGCGCACCATTCGTGAGAACCTGGCACGCCATCATGTGACCTACGTGCGGGGCCACGGCAGCTTCGAAGACGCGCACACCGTGCGGGTGAGCGGTCCGGAGGGGGAGCGCAGGCTGCACGGTGAGTTCGTGCTGATCGCCACGGGCTCGCGCCCGCATCGCCCCGCCGACATCGACTTCGCCGACCCCGGCATCGACGACAGCGACGAGATTCTCGGCATCGAGAAGCTGCCGAGCTCGCTCACCATCCTGGGGGGCGGCGTGATCGGCTGCGAGTACGCCTGCATGTTCGCGGCCCTGGGCGTGAGCGTCACGCTGGTGGACGCCCGCCCGGACATCTTGCCGTTCTTGGACAGCGAGATCGTGGGCCGTCTGCGCGAGGCCATGACGAACCTGGGTGTGCGCATCGTGCTGGGGCGGCGCTGGACCCGGGTCGCACGCGAGGGGCAGGTGATCGTGGCGGATCTGGGCGACGAGCGCATCGCGAGCGAGTACCTGCTCTTCGCCGCAGGGCGCATCGGCAACACCGAACGGTTGAACCTGGACCGCATCGGCGTCACGGCGAACGTGCGGGGCTACCTGCAGGTCGACGCCGCCTACCGCACGGAGGTGCCCACGGTGCTCGCCGCCGGGGACGTGATCGGGTTTCCGGCGCTGGCCTCGGCCAGCATGGAGCAGGGGCGGGTGGCCGTGTGCCGGGCCTTCGGCTTCGAATACAAGCAGGCAGTCGCCGAGATCGTGCCCTATGGCCTCTACACCATCCCCGAGGTGAGCGCGGTCGGCGAGACCGAAGAGAGCGCTCGGGTCAAAGGCCTGGAGGTGGTCGTGGGGCGCGCGCTCTATCGCAACAACGCCCGCGGTCAGATCACCGGCGACGTCGAGGGCATCACCAAGCTGGTGGTGGAGCGTGCGACGCGGCGGGTCGTTGGCGTCCACGTGATCGGCGAGCGCGCCACCGAGCTCGTCCACATCGGGCAGACCGCTCTGCATTGCGGCGCGAGCGTCGATCTCTTCATCGAGATGGTGTTCAACTATCCGACCTTGGCCGAAAGCTACAAATACGCCGCCTACGAGTGCCTCGCGGCGCTCTCGCGCAGCCCGGCGTAGGGCTCCTCTTTTTTTCCTGCCGGTTCCGCCGCCGGAACGAGGTATCATCGCGGCTCTACGTGTCGGAGGGATCTGCGAAGCTGCCCCTGGCCGGCGAGGTGCTCGCCGGCAAATACTCGGTCGTGCGCGTGATCGGCGAAGGCGGCATGGGTGTGGTGTACGAGGGCCGCCACGACCGCCTTGGTCAGCGGGTCGCGATCAAGGTGCTGCGGGAAGAAGAGCGGAAGAACCGCGAGGTGGTTGCACGCTTCGAACGCGAGGCCCGGTTCGCCGCCAAGCTGAAGAGCGCCAACGTGGCGCGTGTCACCGACGTGGACCTGCTGGCCGACGGTACCCCGTTCATGGTGATGGAGTACCTCGAGGGCGTGGATCTGGACTTCGAGCTCTCGGAGCGCGGCCGGCTGCCGATCGCCGAGGCGGTCGGCTACGTCTTGCAGGCGTGCTCGGCGGTGGCCGAGGCCCATGCTCTGGGAATCGTCCACCGAGACCTCAAGCCCCACAACCTGTTCTTGACCGACGATGGGGACCGCCGTGTGGTCAAGCTGCTCGATTTCGGGATCTCGAAGACCACCACGGACGAGCCCGACTCGGTGACGCTCACGCGCTCGTCGCTGGGGACACCCCTGTACATGTCGCCCGAGCAGATCCGGTCGGCGCGTAACGCCGACCAGCGGTCCGACCTGTGGTCCCTCGGCGTGATCTTGTACGAGCTGGTCACGGGACGCCCGCCGTTCGACGGCGACGGCCCGGCCGCCGTGATCGCGGCCATCACCGCCGACGCCCCATCGCCGCCGTGCGAGCTTCGACCCGAGATGAGCCGCGTGCTCTCCGACGCCATCGTGCGGGCGCTGGAGAAGGACCCGGCGCGGCGCTACGCGACCGTCGCGGAGTTCGCCGAGGCCATTCAGCCCTTCGGGGTGACCGGCTCCTGGGCGCCGCCGCCGCTCACCGCATCTCAGCCGCGCATCAGCTTTCCCGACCTTCCGCGCATTTCTGCCGACGCCATCACCCTCCTCGACCCGCTCGGAGGCCGAGAGAGCGTGGCCGACCTGGGCGAGTCGCACGCGCCGGTTGCCGCGTCGTCGCGGGCACCGCTCGGAGAGCCCGCGCCTCGGCGCGCCCCAGCGCTGGTCTGGGTGGCCGGCGGGGTCGCGCTGATCGGAATCGGGGTGGCCGTCGGTTGGTCCGGCAGCCGCTCACCCGAACCCCAGGCGCCGGCGCCAACGGCTGTCGAGCAGCACGCCGCAGCGCACGTTCCCTCGGCGTCACCGCAGCCAGTCGTGCCGTCGGTCGTGCCAATCGCCACGCCGAGCGCGGCGGCGTCGTCCGCGCGCGCGCCGCGGCTGCGAGTCGGCGGTGCGATCTCGGCGCCGCCCGCGGCCCCCTCGACCCCCGCGGCAAAACCCAGTGCCGCGCCGCCTGCCCCCAAGAGCACCGAGAACCCCTTGCACCTATGAAGCACTTCGTTCGTCTGCTCTGTTGTGTCTTGCTCGTCGCGCTCGCGCCCGCGTTCGCGCAGGCGGAAGAGGCGCCGCCGCCGGTCGCCAGCGACGCAGCGCGCTTGAAGAGCGAGGGCGACGACGCGATGCAGCGGCTGGACTACGGCCAGGCGCTGGCGCTGTACGACAAGGCATACGCGCTGGAGAAGAGCCCAGCGCTGCTCTACAACCGCGGGCGAGCCCTGCAGGCGCTGGGGCGCTTCCCCGATGCGCTCGAAGCCCTCGAGGCCTTCGACGCCCAGGCGCCAGAAGAGCTGAAATCACGGGTGCCGAAGCTGCGTGAGCTGATCGCGGACGTGCGCGGCAAGGTGAGCGTGCTCGTGCTCGACGCGAACGTCAGCGGTGCGCGGGTGGTGGTGAATAGCCGCGTGATCGGCGCCACGCCGCTCGGGGGGCCCGTGCGGCTCAACGCCGGGCCGGCGGTGGTCGAGGTCAGCGCCGACGGCTATCACCCGCACCGGCAGAAGGTCGAGCTCACGGGCGGCGGGCAGGTGAGGCTCGGGGTGGTGCTGCACTCGAAGACCACCAGCGGGGTGCTCGAGGTCCGCTCGCCGGTGGTGGGTGCCCGGGTTTGGGTCGACGGCCGACGGATCGGCACGGTGCCCGCGCAGACCATCGTGGAGGCGGGCACCCACGACGTCGTGGTGCGCCGCGAAGGCTACGAAGACGCGACCACGCGGGCGGTGGTGCACGTGGGTGGCACCAGCCGGCTCGACGTTCCGTTGCGCCAGCCACCCGGCATCACGTCGCGGTGGTGGTTCTGGACCGGGGTGGGCGCGGTCGTGCTGGGCGGTACGGCCCTCACCGTCGCCCTCTTGACCGAGCGCGAGCCCGAGTCGGGCAGCATTGCCCCGGGCCAGGTGTCCGGGCCGCTGGTGAGGTTCTGAGCCATGCGCGCCCTCCGCGCCAGCGCCTTGATCTTGCTCCTGTCGGGCCTGCTGGTGCCCGCCTGCCGCGAGCCCACCCAGCTCACGTTGCACCTCAGCACCGATGCGAAGTGCGTGGACGTGAAGGGCACCAGCATCACGGTGGGGGCGCACGGCAAGCTCGAGGACAAGGATCCGGTCGCTCGCACCACCGAGTGCAGCGCTGCCACCGGCCAGGTGGGCACGCTGGTCGTGGTTCCGAGCGGCAGCAAGGACGACCAGGTCTCGGTGCGGGTGGTCACGGGCGTGGGCAAGAGCGCCGAAGCGTGCGTGAAAGACGGCTACGTGGGCGGCTGCATCGTCGCCCGTCGCACGCTGCGTTTTCTGCCGCACACCTCGCTGGACCTGCCCATCGCGATGAGCGTCGACTGCCTGGACGTGCCGTGCGAGGCCACGCAGACCTGCCTGGAAGGCAAGTGCGTCTCGGCGGCCACGCAGTGCACCGGGGCAGGGGACTGCAAGCTCAGCTCACCGCCGGGCGACGGCGGCACGATCGACACCGGGACGGGCGGTGCTGCGGGCAGCGGCGGCAGTGCGGGCAGTGGCGGGACGAGCGGCAGTGGCGGCGCCGGTGGCACCGGCGGGGCAGGCGCTAGCGGCGGCACGGGTGGCGCCGATGCCAGCGCGGACGCGGACGCGGCCAGCGATGCCTCGGACGCCGGCAGTGACGTGAGCGTGACCTGCACCGGGACCATGGGCGAGTGCGACGGCAATCCGACCCAGCCCTGCGAGACGGATCTTTCGACCAGCGCGACGCACTGCGGGAAGTGCGGACACGACTGCCTGGGCGGGACCTGCGTGGCCGGCGCATGCCAGCCCGTCACGCTTTTTTCGAACGCCATCAACGGACCATCGCGGCTCGCGCTGGACGCGACCCACATCTACTTCGTCGACTACAAGGGCGGCACGGTTCGGCGAATGCTCAAAGACGGCACCGCCCAGCAGGTGCTCGCCACCGGCACGGAGTGCAATCGCATCGCGGTCGACGGGACTCACGTCTACTGGACCGAGCAGACTCCAAAGCTGGTGCGCCGCGCGCCCAAGGGGGGCGGCGCGCCCGAGACCCTGGGGACCGGTCTGAGCTCGGCTCTGGGCCTTGCCCTGGACGCGACCAACGCCTACTTCAGCGACATGAGCGCCACCGGCGCCGTGAATCGAGCGCCCAAGGCTCCGGGCAGCGTGCAAGCCCTGGCCTCGAACGTGCCGTGGCCTCTCGAGATTGCCATCACCCCCGCACATGCGTACTGGACCACCTTCGCCAACAACGGCGCCGTCCGGCGCGTGCCGCTCGCGGGCGGGGCGACCGAGGTGGTGGTTCCGAACGTGGACAACAGCTTCGGCATCGCGAGCGACGCGGCCAACGTCTACTTCACCGTGCTGGGCACCGGTGCCAACAAGGGGCAGGTCCAGTCCGTGGCGCTCGCCGCGACCCTTCCCGCTACCCCCGTGGTGCTGGCGGTGTCGCAAGGTGGGCCGCGCGGTCTGGCGGTGGATGCCACCCACCTCTTCTGGACCAATTCGGACACGCAGAGCGTGATGCGCATCGCGAAGGACGGCAGCGACCTGCAGAAGCCGACGCTCATTGCCACCGGCGGCATCGAACCGCTGGGCATCGCGGTCGACGACCTGGCGGTGTACTGGGCGGACGAGAAGGCGGGAACGCTGCGGCGAGTGGCCAAATGAGCCGATGACACTGCTGAAGCGCCGTCCGCGGCTTCAAGTTCTGGTCCACGAGCGCGCGCATCCCGGAGCCGCGTTGGACGTGACGTTCGAGCTCGACGTCGCCCGCCCCCTGGAGATCGAGCACCTGGACGTGACGCTGCTCGGCACGACGCGCGTGGCCATCAGCGACAAGGTCGTGTCCGAGGTGGGTGTTCCGATCGCGCTTGGTGCGCGCCTGTCGGAAAAGCGCGAGCTGCCGGCGGGCAAGCAGCGCTTCCCCTGCAGGTTCGCGCTGCCCGAGTGGGCCCCGCCCAGCTTCAGCGGGCGCGTGGTGCGGGTCCAATACCGCCTGGCCGTGGAGCTGGCCATCCCGTGGTGGCCGGACCTGGACCGCGAGTTCGAGCTGGTCGTGGTGCCACGCAAGGTCCAGGGCCCGCGCGAGCCGCGCCCGCTGCTCTTCTCGACGGCGCCAGATGGCCCGCAGGGGCGCGAACCCCACGCCGAGGTGAGCCTGGCCAACGCCGAAGCGCGCGCGGGTGAAGTGCTGCGCGGGGCCGTTGCGCTGGGCAACGTGGACGGCGCGCGGTACTCGGGCATCGTCGTGCGGTTGACGGGGCACGAGCGCGCGGTGGCCTCGGGGCGCACCGCCGAGCTGGGGCGCTGGCAGATCGAGCTGCCCCTGAAAGACCCGCGCGAGGGCGAGCCCATCCTGTTCGACTTCGCCGTGCCCGACGTCCCACCCAGCTTCACGAGCGAGGTGTTCAGCGTCTGGTGGTCGCTCGAGGTCGTGGTCACGCGCCGGTTCGGCAGTGACCTGTCGATCGCGGTCCCGATCACGCTCTTGCCCGGAAGCCGGCGCGCGGGCAGCCGCCCGAAGTATGCGCCGCCCACCGTGGGCAACGCCCGCGTACAGCGCGTCTGGCAAGAGGTCGCCCATCGGGTCGGCATGCAGTTCCTGGACGGGCACCTCGTTGCTCGCGTTGGCGAGGTGGACGTCCGCGTGCGGCGGGAGCACGCCGAGGGTCGGCCGATCTTGCTCGCCGAGATCCAGTTCCCGAAGCTGGGGCTCGAGCTCGCGGGCGAGCCCGTGGGCGGGCTCTCCCGCCTCTGGGGCTCCGACGGTGTCCCGCTCGGCCGGCGCACGCGGCTGTCGGGGCGCGACGCACTTCAGACCCGAGCCGTGGCCCAGTTCCTCGAGCCCTGGCTGGCAGACTTCGAGGTTCGCCGGATCGACGACCAGCAGATCGTGCTCGAGCGTTCGGGGGCGGGGCTCACCGCCGAGTCGGTCACCCAGATCGCGGAAGCGGCGCTGGTCGTTGCGCGGCGCCTCCCCGAGCTCGAGCGAACGCTGCCGGCGCCGCGCGGGGTCGAGCTGGGCGCATGGCACGAGCTGGCAGGGCGCCTGTCGGGTACCGTTTCACCCGCCCGCCCCTCGGTCGTCGGCGAGCTCGACGGTCGGCGCGTCGAGGTCGGTCAGCGCTGGGCGCCCGGCGCCGTGCCCGCGGTGCACAGCGTGTGCGTCCATTCCCGCGCACCCTTCGCCGAGCGCGCGGGCAAGCCTCTGCCCGCCGACGCGCGCGCGCTGATCGACGCCTGGGCGGCCAAGGCCGCCGAGACGCTCATCGAATCCGACCGCGTGACGCTTCTCTTGCCCGGCGGCCTCACCGACCCGAGCGCCGTCGTGGCTGCGGCGGTCGACCTCGGGGTCCTGGTGGACGCGCTGTCCCGCCGCGCCGCGTATCGCTGAGGGGTGGCCGAGTCTCGCGCACCGGGCCGCCTTTTTGGGGTAGCCTGCCGCCGATGTCGAAGCGCGCTTTTCTGGTCCTGACCGCCCTCGCGGCCCTCGCAGGCTGCGATGAAGAGAAGAAGCCCGCGGCCGCCACCGCGACCGCCACCGCCACCGCCGCGAAGCCGCCACCGCCGCCACCGTCGGCCAGCGCCGAACCCCCGAAAGAGGCGAAGAAGCCCCGGGTCAAGAAGAGCGCCGCCGACTGCCCGAAGGGGCCCGCGGTCGCGTTCGACGACAAGGCGGTCGAGGCCGAGGTGCGCAAGAAGCTGAGCAAGGCCGACGGCGACATCACGCAGGCAGATCTGGGCAAGCTCAAGAGCCTCAACCTGTCCCAGGTCGAAACGCACCAGCTCGACCCGTGTCTCATCCCGCACGCCAAGAACCTGAAAGAGCTGTTCCTGGGTCCGGGTGATCTCGACGACCTCAGCCTGCTCTCGGGCATGACGCAGCTCGAGTCGCTGCGCGCGAGCATCAACAAGGTGAACGACCTCACGCCGCTCGCGAAGCTGACCAAGCTGGACCGGATCGACCTGGGTCGGACGCAGGTCACGGACCTCACGCCGCTCAAGGGCCTCAAGAACCTGACCGAGCTCGCGCTGGACGACACGTCGGTGCGCGACCTGAGCCCGCTGGCGGGCCACCCCAAGCTCGAGCGGCTGAGCATCCAGCGCACCCAGGTGAAGGACTTCAGTCACCTCAAGGACATCAAGACGCTGAAGTTCTTGTACCTGGCGGGCACGCCGGGGAGCGACATCAGCGTGCTGCAGCCGCTGCGCGACAAGGGGCTGAAGGTCATCGATCAGTGAGTCACGAGGCCTGACCCGCGATCTCGGGGGTGGCTGCCTTCGCCCGGGGCGCCGCCCGCCCGCGTAGCCGTGGCAGCTCGACCCACTCGTCCCACTCGGCGCCCCAGCCGGTGTAGTGGATCTTGTAGAACCCGTTCTTCATCGCCACCACTTCGGCGGGCCACCAGCTGCCGTGCCACTCGACGTCGACCTGCTGGCCGACGCGGACGCCTTTCAGCGGCGCGACCGGCGCGGCGGGCGCCACGGCCCGGATCCGCTCGGGGCCCACCCACTCGTCCCATTCGGGCCCCCAGCCCGTGTAGTGGATGCGCGCGATGCCAGCGCGGGTCTCGATCACCTCGGCCGCCCACCACTGACCACCCCAGAGCACCTCGACCGACCGACTGCCCTGCGGCGCCACCGCCAGGGCAGGGCGGGTGGGCCGCGCGACCACGGACGCGGGGCGGGCGGGTTTCGCCCGCTTGGGCTGGGCGGCGGCGGGCAGTGCCACCAGGGCCAGACTCAGGATGATCAGGAACTTGCGCAGCATGGCTTCGGCCTCCCGACGAAGACCCGAACGCGCGGGCCCTTGGGCATCTTACGCCCGAGAACGAGGAAAGATTTCGAGTCAGAGCTCGATCTGCGAGCCGACTTCCATCACCCGGTCCGAGGGGACGTTGAAGAACGTCGAGGCGCGCTGCGAGTTCCGGCTCATGAAGGCGAACACGTGCTCGCGCCAGATGGCCATTCCCTCGCGCTTGGTGGCGAGCAGCGTCTCGCGCCCCAGGAAGAAGGTGGTGTGCTCGACGGACCAATCTTCCAGGTGACGCTCGTCGAGCAGCTGCGGAATGTCCGGCTGCTCCATGAAGCCATAGCGCGCCACCACGCGGCGGAAGCCCTCGGGCAAGTCTTCTACCGTGACCCGCTTGTCGGGCATCACGCGCGGCTCTTCGGTGGTGACCACGGTGAGCAGAATCACCTGCTGGTGCACCACGCGGTTGTGCGTGAAGTTCTGCATCAGTGCCGGCGGTGTGCCTTCGGGGTTGCTGGTCATGAACACCGCCGTGCCCGGCACACGAGCCGGCCGCTCGATCCGCAAGAGCTCGAAGAAGTCGATCAGCGGGACCATCTGCTCGCGCATGCGCTGGCCGAGCAGCGCGCGGCCGTCCTTCCACGTGGTCATGAGCATGAAGATCACGCCGCCGATCACCAGCGGGACCCACCCGCCATGGGCCACCTTGACCACGTTCGCGCCGAAGAACGCCAGATCCACGGTCAAGAACAGCGCGGTCAGGCTGAGCGCCGCCAGGGGGCTCCAGCCCCAGCGGTGGCGCGCCACCAAGTAGGCCAGTGCCGTGGTGATCACCATGGTGGTGGTGACCGCGATGCCGTACGCAGCCGCCATCTTGCTCGAAGAGCGGAAGCCCAGCACCAGCGCGATGGTTGCGATCATCAGCATCCAGTTGATGCTGGGCACGTAGATCTGTCCGATGGCCGTCGACGAGGTGTGTTTGATCTCCACGCGCGGCCAGAAGCCCAGCATGGTGGCCTGCCGGGTGAGCGAGTAGGCCCCCGAGATCAGCGCTTGCGACGCGATGATGGTGGCCGCCGTCGCCAGGATCACCATCGGAATGAGCGCTGCGTCGGGCACGGCCTTGAAGAACGGGTTCGACGCCGCCTTGGGGTCGCTGAGCAGCAGCGCGCCCTGGCCCAGGTAGGTGAGCATCAGCGACGGCGCCACGAGCACCAGCCAGGTCAGCCGAATCGGGCGCGCGCCGAAGTGCCCCATGTCTGCATAGAGCGCCTCACCACCGGTGACCACCAGGAACACCGACCCGAGCACCAGAAAGCCGATCTTGCCATTTTCGAGCAGGAACGTAGCGGCGAAGGTCGGGCTCAGCGAGACCAGCACCCCCGGTTGCTCGACGATGTGCCGGACTCCGATCACCGCGAGCGCGCTGAACCACAGCAGCATCACCGGTCCGAAGACCGCGCCGACGCGGTCCGTCCCAAACCGCTGTGCGAAGAACAGCACCGTGAGGATCAGCACCGTCAGCGGCACCACGAAGCGGCCGAAGGCCGGCGTGGCGACCTCGAGCCCCTCGACGGCGGACAGCACGCTGATCGCTGGGGTGATCATCCCGTCGCCGTACAGCAGCGCGGCGCCGAACAGGCCGAGCACCAGGACCACCGCGGACGACTTCTTGGCCTTCTCGCCCAGAGCCAGAGCCATCAGCGCCAGGACGCCGCCCTCGCCGCGGTTGTCGGCTCGAAGCACGTAGACCAGGTACTTGATGCTGACGACGATGGTCATCGCCCAGAAGATCAGCGACAGGATCCCGAGCACGTTCGGCGGTGTGACCGGCAGCGCATGCTCGCCGTGAAAACACTCGCGAAGGGCGTAGAGGGGGCTCGTGCCGATGTCGCCGTAGACGACGCCGAGCGCACCGAGCGCCAGGGCTCCGAGCCCGCGGCCGTGATGGTGCGGGTGCTCGACCCGGCGGCTGACGGGGCCGGCCGCTCGGCGGCTGGGAGGGGGCACCCGGTCGGTGTGTCTCGGCTCGGCCACGGCCGGCGGCTCGGCGATCGCTGCGGGCTCGGGCGCGGGTTCGGCAGCGGCCGCGGCCTCGGCCGCGAGCTCGGGCTCGGGCGCGGGTTCGCCTGCGGCCGCGACCGCGGGCTCCGGTTCGGCAGCGGGCTCGGGCGCGGGCTCGGGTTCGGCAGCGGGCTCCGCTTCCGGAGCCGCAGCGGGCGCTGACTCGCGCTCGGGCTCGGGTTCGGCAATCGCAGCGGGCGCGGGTTCGGCCTCGGCAGCGGGCTCGGGTTCGGCCTCGGCAGCGAGCGCGGGCTCGGCCTCGGCAGCGAGCGCGGGCTCGGCCTCGGCAGCGGGCTCGGACGCGGGCTCGACTTCCGGAGCTACCGCGGCTTCGGGCGAGGGGCCTGGCTCGGGCGCAGGCGAGGGCTCCTGCGTCAGCGCGGGCTGCCGCACCGGATCGGGCTCCACCGCCGTCGACTCCGGCTCTGGCGGCGCCTTCTTCTCGCTCTCCGAATCGGTCACCGGCGGAACCGTTACTAGGGACCCTGGGTGCTTTCAAGCCGGGGTCCTGATCGTGCCGCATTCCTTGGCCAGGTCGCGCACCACGCTCGGAGCACGCTTCATGCATGTCGCCCCCGACCGCTGGCGCGACGCGTGGAGGCGCTGGAAGCACGGTGGATCCCGCTTCCCGGTTGACGCTGGCCGGCGCCACGAAAAGGCTGCGCCGCTTCGAGGAGATGCCATGGCGGTCGAGCGGGGAATGCGTGCGCGGTTTCGCTATCGATGGGAAGAGTTCCTGAGCGGCGGCGCCGGCAAGCAGCTGTTCTTCTTGTTCGTGCTGACCATGGCGCTGGTCGTGGTCTTCACGGTCATCTCGCTGTTGGGCGGCGTGGCGGGCGTCGAGCTGGCCGAAGGTGGGCTGCTCGACCGCGCCTGGTTCTACTTCACGCGCTTCCTGGACGCCGGCACCATGGGGGGCGACGCCGGCAATCCCAACCGCTTCGTTTCGACCATGGCCACGGTGGCCGGGGTGGTCGTGGCTGGCCTGCTCATCTCGTCGTTGGCCGGTAACTTCCAGGAGCGCCTCGAGGCCATTCGCCGGGGCATTTCTCCGGTGCTCGAGCACGACCACTTCTTGATCCTCGGCTGGTCCGAGAAGGTCTTCAGCGTCATCGACCAACTCTCCGAGGCGAACATCGAGAAGGGTCGCATCGTGGTGGTGGTGATGGCCGAGCAAGAGAAGGTCGCGATGGAAGAGGCGCTTCGCGACAAGGTCCAGCACCCGAAGCGGGTGAAGCTCGTGGTCCGCAACGGCAGCTCGGTGGCGCTGAGTGACCTGGCGAAGGTCAGCTTCGAGCGCGCCCAGGCCATCGTCGTCTTGGTGGATGACACGCAGCGCGATCAGCCCTACCGGGCCGACGGCCGGGTGATCAAGACGCTGATGGCCCTGTACAACCACCCCGACGGGCGAGGGCGCATCGAAAACGTGAAGATCACCGCCGAGGTGATGCTGTCCGAGAGTCGCGAGATCGCTCAGATCGCCAGCCGCGGGCGGGCGCAGGTGATCAACACCAACGACATGATCTCGAAGGTCATCTTGCAGACCTCGCGCATCAGCGGCCTCAGCTTGATCTACGACGAGCTGTTCCGCTTCGAGGGCAACGAGATCCACTATGCTCGCTTCCCCCAGACCGTGGGTCGTCGTTTCGGCGAAGTCGTGCTCGAGTTCCCCAACGCGTGCCTGATCGGCGTGGGTAAGGCCGACGGCTCGGGTCACCTGCTCAATCCCCCCGCCGACCACGTCATCGCGCCGGACGAAGAGCTGCTCTTGGTGGCCGAAGACGACCACATCGCCTGGCAGCCGTACCCGGGGCCGCTGCGCATCGATCAGATCCAGATCCCTTCGCCCCCCGCCACCGACAAGCCCGTCGAGCACCTGCTGGTGCTGGGCTACAACGAGAAGCTCTTTCCGATCCTCAAAGAGTTCGACTCGTACGTCGGCCCTGGCTCCACGGTGACGCTGATCAACTCGGTCTCACTCGAGGACCGACAGCGCGAGATCGCCGACAAGTGCGGCGAGCTGCACCTGAAGGTGCAGCACCTGGTGGGCGATTTCACCAACCGTCACATCTTGGAGCAGGTCAACACCGAGCGTTACCCCACGGTGATGGTGCTGGGCGACGCCTCGGACTCGCACGGCATGGACGAGAGCGAGGCCGCTGACACCCGGGCGATCATCGCGCTGCTCTTGCTCCGCGACTTCCGGCACCGTGCCGGGGTTCACGGGCAAGAGGTGTGCAGCGAGATCCTCGACCCCCGGAACCGCGATCTTGCCGCAACCACCGAGATCAACGACATCGTGATCAGCAACGAAATGGTGAGCATGGTGCTGGCGCAGGTCACGCACGAGCCCCGCGTCCGCCCCGTGCTGGAAGATCTGTTTCAGTCCGAGGGCAGCGAGATCTACTTGAAGGACCTCGCGCGCTACGTTCCTCCGGGGCAGCCCACCACGTTCGAGTACCTGATGCTCGCCGCCAAGGCACGGGGGGAGGTGGCCTTCGGCGTGCAGATCCACGTGAACGATCCGGCTCAGCGCTATGGCATCCACCTGAACCCGTTCAAGTTCCGTCACATGCAGATCACCCCCAAGCCGGGCGACCGGTTGATCGTGCTGGCGGAAGACGACGGGTGATCGGGGCGCGGCCGGCGGAACCCGGTGCTAGGCTTGCGGCTGCGCCGCGCGGGCGCTGCTGAACCATGCGCTGTTCCTCGATTCTTGCTCTTGCCTGCGTCGCGCCGCTGACCGTCGCCTGCGGCGGGGAGCCGGACGACTGCGCCGACTGCGGCGGCACCCGGCTGGTGATGGACCTGGGCGCCGACCTGACCACGCCCGAGCACTTCTACGACCTGCCGTATCCCAGCGATCTGCGCGTCGACGCCGAGGGCCACCCGATCCTCGACGGGTTCCCCAACCCGAGCGAGGTCTTCATCTTGAGCGGGCTGGTGGAGAACGCCGAGCAAGCCCGGGGGTTTCCCGTCATCCCGGTGGTGCACCTCCGGTTCACCGCCCCGCTCGCCGCCCAGAGCTCCGAGAGCGTGATCGTCGCCGACGCTGGCTCGCCGGTGCTTCTGCTCGACGTCGACCCCGAGTCGCCGGAGCGCGGCCGGCTGGTGCCCACGCTGGCCGAGACGGCCGAGCCGGACGCCTACACGCCCCAGAACGTCCTCTCCATCGCTGCGCGCCCCGGGTTCGTGCTCCGCGCGAAGACCCGCTACGCGGTGGTGGTGCGCCGTGAGCTGGGGGGCGCGGACGGCGCGCCGCTCACGCAGCCGCCAGTGCTGACCCGGCTGGCGAAGCGCGCGCCTGCGGGCGAAGCCGAGCAGCGGGCCGACGAGAGTTACGCGCCGCTGTGGGAGACGCTCGACACCCTCGGCATCGAGCGGGCCTCGGTGGCGGCGGCGACCGTGTTCACCACGGGGGACGTGGTCGCCGACCAGGCGGCGCTGAGCCAGTCCGTCGTCGACGCCTACGACGTCACGCTCAGCGGGCTGAAGGAGCACGTCGATCCCGAGCTCGGCGAGCTCTGCGTGCTCGAAGGCACGGTCGACTATCCGCAGTTCCAGCTCGGCAAGCCGCCCTACAACACCGACGGCCGGTTCGTGATCGGGCCCGATGGCCTGCCCACGCTGCAGCGGACCGAGACCGCGCCGATCAAGATCGTGCTGCCGAAGGCCCCGATGCCGGCTGGCGGTTATCCGCTGATCGTCAACATTCACGGCTCCGGGGGTTACAGCATCGCCATGGCGCGGCCCGTGGCGGACGACGGCAACCCCGGCGCGCCCATCGGTCCGGCATTCCCCTACGCGGTGCAGGGGTTCGCCATGGCGGGCAGCGCCATGCCGCTCAATCCCGAGCGCTTGCCCGGCGCCTCCGAGACTGCCTACCTGAACCCGAACAACCTGGCGGCCATGCGCGACACGTTTCGCCAGGGGCAGATCGAGCTGCGGCTGTTCATCGAGGCGCTGTCGAAGCTGGTCATCCCGCCTTCCGCGCTCGGCGCCTGCACCGGGCCCAGCCTGCCGCCGGGGGCGACGCATTTCCGATTCGATCCGAAGCAGATCCTGGTCACCGGCCAGTCGATGGGCGGCATGTACACCAACATGATCGCTGCCACCGAACCCAGCTTGCGCCTGGCGGTGCCCACGGGGGCCGGCGGGCTCTGGCCGCACTTCATCGTGCACACTCCGCTCCAGGGCGGGAAGTTCACCGGGTTCTTGAAGCTGATCTTGGGTACCGAGGTGAAGCTCACGCACCTGCATCCGGTGCTCGGGCTCGGTGCCGCCGCGCTCGAGGCCGCTGATCCGTTCGCGTACGCGCCCCGCATCGCGCGCCGACCCCTGCCGGGGCATCCCGTGAGGCCGATCTTCGACCCCGTGGCGCCCGACGACAGCTACTTCGATCGGAGCACCTACGACGCCATTGCTCTCGCCTATGGTCATCAGCAGGCTGGCGCCGCGCTCTGGGCCGAGATGCAGCAGGCCCTCGCCCTGGGCGGGCTCGATGGGCTCTTGCCCTTCCCGGTCGCGGACAACCGCAAGAGTGAAGGGGGCGCCGCGTACACCGGCGTGATCGCGCAGTACGCACCCAAGGCGCTGCCTGGCGAAGCGAAGGCCGATGGCCACGCCATCTACTCGCATCGCGACGATCTGAAATTCCAGTACGCCTGCTTCGCGGCTTCGTTCCTGAAGACCGGAAGCGCTCGGCTGCCCGCCCCGCAAGACGACTGGAAGAAGATCTGCCCCTGAGTCAGCCCTTGCCGCGCTTCGAAAGGTCGAGAGGCACGGTGCGCTCGAGGGGCTGGGTCCTCTCCATCAGGAGCGTCTTTTCCGCCTTGGACAGCGCTGCGACCTCGTCGGCGCCGGGCTCGCCCGGGCTCTGCTTGATCTTCATCAGGCCGAAGCCGGCGGCCACGACCCCGGCCAGCTCGATGGCCAAGAACACCAGCACCATGGCGCCGGGCCAGCCTTCGGCCGTGAGGGCGTAGATGCGCGCGCCGAACACCCCCAGCAGCGACAGCAGCGCACACAACAGGCCGGGCAGCTGCCATTCGCGCCGCATGGCGGCCACCGCCAAGAACACTCCGAGCCCGATCTGGACGCCGCCGTAGAACGCGCGCAGCTCGACCAGGCCCAGGCGACTGGTGGTGGAGAGGTCGGCGTAGGCCGCGAGCTTCTGCGGGGCGAGCAAGAACGCCACCCCGAACGCGATGAAGCTGGCCGCGAGCGCGAGCAGCACCGCGCGCGGGGTTCCCGAGGTGGGCTCAGATTCGGCCATGGCGGGACTCTAAGACAGCTTCAGCTGGGGTGCGATAGCTTGCCTCGGCGCCCGCCCACGCTTCCCGGTGGCGGCTCGGGGATCCTCGCCTCTGCTACACTCCCCGCCGGCGATGACTTCGGACCAGAAGAAGCGCGAGCTGGTGAGGCACGTCGCGCGCCTGACCCAGCTTCGGCTCGCCGAGCAGCAGCGCAAGCACCAGTGCTCGGTCTCGCCTTCGCTCGGGCCAATGGTGCTGGCCCAGCGGCTGCGCGCCGAGCGCCTGCCCGACGGCGACCAGCTCGAGGCGCTGGCGGCTCGCTTGGTCGATTGGGCGCTGGGGCTGGCGCCCGGGGCGGCGCGGCCATTCTCCGACGCCGATCTGGACTCTTCGGGATGACGCTCGCGGATCTGGGCTTCGATGCGGAATTCGAGCGGGCGCTCTCCGCGCTGGGCATCGCCGACGGTTTCGCCGGCAGGGTGACGCGCATCGACGCCGATCGGGCGCAGCTTTCGACCGAAGCCGGCGAAACCATGGCGCGCGTCCCGCGCCGCGTCGTGCGGACCGAGCCCGGGCGTCCGGTGACCGGCGACTGGGTCGCGTGCGCGCCGGGCCCGGAGCCCGTCGTCCAGGCGGTGCTTCCGCGCCGCTCCGAGCTCGTGCGGCGCGCCGCAGGCCGACGCGTGCAGCCGCAAGTGCTGTGCACCAACGTCGACGTCCTGTTCGTGGTGATGGGCCTCGACGGTGACTTCAACCTGCGGCGTCTCGAGCGCTATCTCACGCTCTCGGCCGAAGGCCGCATGACACCGGTGGTGCTGCTCACCAAGGCCGGCCTGTGCCCCGACCCCGCGGCGCGTGCCGCCGAAGCCAGCAGCGTGGCTCCGGGCGTGCGTGTGCACGCCATCGACGTGCTGGCGGGCATCGAGTCGGGTGCGCCGGCGCGCTACCTGGGATCGGGGGTCACCGCTGCGGTCGTCGGCTCGTCGGGCGCAGGCAAGTCCACGGTGGTGAACTTCCTGCTCGGGCACGACCGCATGCGCGTTCACGCCGTGCGCAGCCACGACGATCGGGGCCAGCACACCACCACCCATCGCGAGCTCATGGCGCTGCCGCAGGGGGGCGCCATCATCGACACCCCGGGCATGCGCGAGCTGGGACTGTGGGCCGAGGGCGAGGCGCTCGAAACGGCCTTCCCGGAGGTGATCGAGCTGTCGGCGGGTTGCCGGTTTCGCGATTGCCGGCACATCACCGAGCCGGGCTGCGCGGTGCGCGCCGCGGTCGAGCAAGGCACTCTCGACGCCGCCCGAGTCGCGAGCTACATCGCGCTCGGCAAGGAGCTCGAGCGCCGGTCCAAAGACACCCGGCGGGGCTGACGTCGCATGGCAGAGAACCAGTGGCGCTGGATTGGGACCGACGGGTTCGAGTACACCGGCAACCTCGAGAAGCTTCAGGCGGCCGTCCGCGAGGGCGGCGTGTCGCCCACGTGTATGGTGTCGTCCGCCGCCCTGGGCGGCTGGCTGCCAGCGTCGGAGGTGCCCGAGCTCGCGGTGCACGAGGCTCCACTGCCGGCGTTCAAGGTCGAGGACGAAGCGCCGACCATGCGGGACAACCCGCTGCCCGATCCGCCCGAGGCCCCCACCGAGCCAGCCACCGTCCGCCGGGGCCCGACCCAGCGCTCGAACGCGCCGCTGGTCATCGGCCTGTTGGTGCTCGGGCTGTTCGTGGTCGGTGGGCTCGGGGGCGTCTCGCTCTGGCTCGCCGGTCGTCCCGAACCCGTGCCATCTCCGTCGGCATCCGCGGCAGCGTCGACCTCGGCGGCGCCGTCCTCCGGCGTGGCCCGGGCATGCGCTGCGGGCCGCGCGCGGCTGATCTCGAAGCCCGCCCACGGCAAGGTGCCACTCGAAGTGGCGGCGGCGGGCAAGGGGCGGGTCGCCGTCGGGTTTGCGCGCACCCGGACCGAGGCCGAGGTGGTGGTGCTGGCCGCGGACACGCTGGACGAGCAGAGCAAGAAACGTCAGCCCAGCAAGGCTCCGGTCACCAGCGTTCAGCCGCGACTGGTGGGGGACAGCGTCGAGCTGGTGGTCGACAGCGAAGAGTCCAACCTGGGCGATGCGCGCACCCTGCTCGGCGACGAGCCGCTGCGCATCGGCGCCGCGCCGCGGGGCATCGCGCGGCGTTCCGGGGACAGTGAGCCGGACGTGGTCTGGCCGCTGAACGAGAAAGAGCTGACGCCGGCTCGCGTCGACAGCCATCCCAGCGCCGGTCACTTCGTCGCGTTGCGCAGTGGCGGGCCAGCCGGCAAGGTGCTCGCGGGTTGGCTTGCCGCCAACGGCGACAAGTCCACCGAGCTTCTGGCGCCCGAGCTGCCCGCGGCGATCGCCGGGACTCCGGTGCCCGTGGTGGGCAGGGCCAGTGCGCTGCTGTTGGTTGCCGCCAAGCCCAGCGAAGCGGCCGACTACCAGCTGTTCGCTGGCAAGTCGGTCGCCGGGAAGGTCCCCGAGCGGCTCTCGTCGCTGGCCTTGGGCGACGGCGGCGCGCGGATCTCGCCGGCGGCGGCGGCGCTGGGCGACCGGGGCTGGCTTCTGCAATGGACCGCGCGGACGCCTTCCGGTCATGCGGTCGAGGTGCGCGTGCTCGACGACGCGCTCACCCCGGTGGGGTCGACCCTCACGGTTTCGCCCCAGGGCGCCGACGCAGGTCAGGGCCGCGTGTGGGTCGAGGGGGAGCGCGCGGTCTCTTTCTTCTTGGTCTCGACCGGCGAGCAGCACGAGCTGTGGGCGGCGCCGCTCAGCTGCAAGTAGGGCTCACGGCTTCGGCGCATAGAACCACTTCGGCCCCTTGCACGACGCTCCGGCGGGGTCGCAGGCGGTGACCGCTGCGGTCTTGCGGAAGCCATCGAAGAGCGTGGCCTGGAGCTCGGCGTCGTTGTTGCAGACGTGATAGTCGGCCAGCGTTTCTTTCGCGGCAGCGACGATCTTGCCCAGCGCGGCGTCGAAGCCCGAGGCCCAGTCGAAGCCCGAGGCCCAGGTGCAGCTGGGCAGCACCGCCAGCACGCCGGCGATGTCACCCGCCTTCAGCTTCTGCACCAGCCCCGGGGCGTCGACCGCGCCGCTACAGGTCAGGTGTGCCAGCACGTAGCCCTCGACTTCTGCCACCAGCTTCTGCACCGCCGCGTCGCCCAGCGCGTCCATGCTCAAGAACTGCGTTCCGCACTCGCACTCGTCGTAAGCGGCGAGCAGCGATTCCATCGCGCTCCACTTCCCGCTGGCCTGCATCGAGCCCACGCTCACTAAGAACACCTCGCCGTTTTGGTCCTTGTCCCCCGGCTTGGTGCCGTGGTTCTCGCGAAACGCCGTCTTGATCAGCTGGCCGCCGCAGCTCACGTCGATCTGGGTGGTGGTGTGGGGCGGCCAGAGATCGCTGCTGCGACCTGCGGTCTCTTTGTAGGCGTCCTTCTGGAGCCAGGTGAAGGTCGCCGTGCAGCTCTCGGTTCCGGCGACGCCGCCAGCACCCCCCGTACCGCCGCTTCCCCCGCTGCCGCCGCTGCCCGCGGCGGCGCCCCCGCCGTCGTCCGACGAGCAGCTAGCCAGGGTGAGTGCGGCCAGGACCCATGCAGGCCAGAACGAAACGCGCATGCCCCGAGCTTAGATCGGAACGCCGACGCTTGCTCGGTGTCGGGCTCGGCGTGACACTCGGTGCGTTGGCGCGCCTTCTGCCGATCTTTGCTCTCGCCCTGGCGGCGTGCACCGGCCCGGCTGCCGTCGCGCGCCGCCCACCGGTCGCGCCGCGGCCACCGCCCGCCCCGGCGGCGTGGCCCGCCTTCCCGGTCTCGGTGCCCGGCGCCCAGGAGCTGCTCGCGGCGCACACCCGTCGCCCCGCGCGCACCGAACCGGTGCTCACCCGGGAGTTGCTCGAGGCGAGCCTGCGGGCGGCGGCCCGGGCGAATCAGCTGGTGGCCGGCGACGACGCCATCGGGGCGTTCCTTCGAGCTCGCACCCCGCGCCAGAGCTTCGTGCTGTTCGGGACGTACCACGATGCCCCGGCGCAGATCGTCGCGTTTCGTCGGCTGGCGGGCGCCCTGGGGTTCGGCGCCACCGACGCGGTGATCGAGCAGTTCCACGCGGCCGGACGGTGGAGCGGCGTGCCGGCGCAGCACCAAGCTGGCGACGGTGCGGCGCTCGTCCGCGGTGCCGGGCTCGGCGGCGTGATCGCGAGCCAGCGCGATCACGACCACGCCGCCTGGAAGTACGACTACCTCGAAGAGCTTCCGGCCCTGGTGGCCACGCTCCAGGCGGGCGGCGTGCGCGTGCACGGCTGCGACCTGCCCACGTCGCTCCAGGCGCGCGCCCGATCCGTGGGGGATGTTTCGCTGACGGGGCTCCGCGAGCTGCACTGCGTGCTCGCGCTAGCCGAGCAGGTGCGACCGCCGTCGAAGGTCGCCATGCTCTGGGGGGCGCGCCACGTCGCCGCCGACGGGGTGCAGCGGTTCTTGCCGCCAGACGCCACCGTGATCGCGATCGAGGTGTTCGGCGGGCGGCCCGCCGGCGACGGCGTCGAGGGGCAGCTCGGCTTCCGGCTCGCCGGACCGGTGCTCTTCCCGGTTCCGGGCAGGGATCGCTTCGCGCTGGTGCTCCCGGCGGGCGCGCTGGCCGTTCGTGTCGATCGGGCGCGCACGGCGCTCTCGGCGGGGGAGCCCACGGCAACGCTGAGGGTGAGCAGCGAGACCGAGCTCGAGCTGTGGCTCGACGGTAGCGCCGAGCCCGTGGGCGACAAGCCGAGAGACTTGCCCCTTGCTGCGGGGCAGCACGCCTTTCTGGCCAGGGACGTCGCGGGGGGAGTGCGCGTGCCCGAAGGCGGGTTCACGGAGCTGCACCTGGCCGGTGGCGAGGTTCGGATCGTGGAGCACCGGCCGGCGCCGTGACGGGAATCGCGCCCGGAGCCCCGGGCGTTTCAGCCGCGCATGCGGCTCGGGATTGGCCTCAGCCTGGCGGCGCTGATTTCGGCGGCCGACGCGGCCCCGCGGGTGCCGCCCCTGGCGCTCGCTCGGGGGCCTCGGCTGACTGCGCCGCACGTCGCGGTGGAGCGCGCGGCCGCCGCGCGCCGGCTTCCTGCTCGGGTTCAGCTCGCCATCGAGCGCGAAATCGATGGCGCCATCGAGCGCGGTGACATGCCTGGGGCGGTGGTGATCGTCGGCGGAAGCGCGGGGGTTTCGTTCCGGCGCGCCTTCGGTGCAGCGCGCGTCGACCCGGTGCGCCGCGCCATGACCGAAGACGCGATCTTCGATCTGGCCAGCGTCACCAAGGCGGTGGCCACCGCCACCGCAGTCGCGGCCTTGGTCGAAGATGGGCGGCTGCGCTACGACGATCCGGTCCGAAAGCACCTGCCGGCATTCCACCCGGGCGTCACCGTTCGCCAGCTTCTCACGCACACCTCGGGCCTGCCGGCGGTGCTCGCCGTGGCAGACAGCTCGCCGGCCGCCGTGGCACGCGCTCCGCTCGCCCACGAACCCGGCGTTCAGCATCGCTACAGCGACCTGGGCTTCATCGTGCTCGGCGAGCTGGTGGCGCGCGTGTCGGGCCAGCCCCTCGACGGCTTCGTCGCCCGTCGCCTGTTCGAGCCGCTCGGGCTCTCGGACACCCGCTTTCGTCCCGGGCCGGGTCCGCGCGTCGTGCCGACCGACGCGTGGCACGGCGTGGTCCACGACCCGCGAGCGCGGGCCCTGGGCGGCGTGGCAGGCCATGCCGGTCTGTTCTCGTCGGCCGACGACCTGGCCCGCGTCGCCCGCATGCTGCTCGGCGGCGGCGCGCTCGACGGGCGACGGGTGCTTCGCCCCGAGACCGTGCGCGCGATGACCGAGGTCCACGAAGTGCCGGGGGCGAGGGTCACGCTCGGCTGGGACGCGCCCGACGACCCGACCGGGGCGGTGTTCTCGCCACAGAGCTTCGGTCACGAGGGCTTCACGGGAACGTCGCTCTGGGTCGACCCCCGGCGCGATCGGTTCGTGGTGTTCCTGAGCAGTCGCCTGCACCCGGATGGCAAGGGCAGGGTCGCGCCGGTGGCGCACGCGATCCGCGCGCTGGTCGCCGGTGTGCGTCCCGAGGTCGACGATCCCGTGGTCGAGCTCGGCATCGATCGTCTGGCGCGAGAGGGCTTCTCTCGCCTTCGGGGGCGTCGCGTGGCGCTTCTGACCCACGGCGCGGCTCGCGATCGATCGGGCCGGCGGACGCTCGACCGAATCGCGTCGGCACCCGGTGTCGAGCTCTTGCGCGTGGTCACTCCCGAACACGGGCTGTCGGTCGCTGAAGAGGGCGCCGTCCCCGACGGTCGCGACGTGCGCACCGGGCTTCCGGTCGTCAGCCTGTATGGCCCGGACGACGACCGGCGCGCCTGGGTCGACGTCGACACGGTGGTGGTGGATCTGGTGGACGCGGGCGCGCGTTTCTACACCTACGCCGCGGCGCTGGTCCGCGCCCTCGAGTCGCGGCGCCGAGTGGTGGTGCTCGACCGCCCGAACCCTTCTGGCGGCGTCCCCGCTGGCCCCGTGTCCCGCGCCAAGCCGCGCTCGTGGATCAATCCTCATCCGCTGCCGGTGATGCACGGCATGACGCTGGGCGAGCTCGCGATTCTGATCGCGCACGAGCGCGCCCTCGACACGCCGCTCGAGGTCGTGCCGCTCAGCGGGTGGCGGCGCGACATGCGCTTCGACGACACGGGGCTCGCGTGGTTCGACCCGTCGCCCAACCTTCGCAGCCCACGCGCCGCGCTGCTCTACCCGGGCGTGGCGCTCTTCGAGCACAGCAACCTCTCGGTGGGGCGCGGGACGCCGACGCCCTTCGAGTGGGTGGGCGCGCCCTGGCTCGATCCCGCCGCGGTGATCGCCGCGCTCGGCCCCGCCCAGGGCGTGAGCCTCGCCCCCGACGAGCGCGTCCCCCAGAGCGGGCCGTTCCGTGGCGAGCGCTGTCGCGGCCTGGCCATCACCCTCACCTCGGCGCGCCGGCTGTCACCGCTGTCGTTTGCCATGGCGCTGGCTCGTGCGCTCCGCGCCGTTCACCCCGCAGACTGGGACTTCCGGCGTCTCGGCGTGCTCCTGAGCAGCCCCACCACGCTCGAGGCCCTGGGCCGGGGCGCCCCGCTCGAAGAGTTGATGGCGGGCTGGCCGCTCGAGCTCGAGGCCTTCGCCGTCCACCGCCGCCCGTTCTTGCTCTACTGAGCGCCGCATCGCTGCGAGCGGCAGATTGTCGCTCGCGCGGCATTCGGGCTTCTGGCAGAGTGGACCGAGCTCTGCGCCAACGGCGGGGGAGGAGAGGCGATGTCGATGTCGGTGCTACTCAAGGGGTGCGCGTTCTTGCTGGGGGCGGGCCTGCTGATCTCCACCGGCGCCTGCGATGGCGGCGGTGACGACGGCGGCGGGGGCACCGACGGCGGCGGCAGCGGCGCTTCGGGCGGCAGCGGCGCTTCGGGCGGCAGCGGCGCCACCGGCGGGGCGTCGGGCTCGACGTTCTCGTGCGACACACCGGCCAAGTTCGCGTGCATCGAGATGGACATCCCAGCCGGGCCGGGCCGAGACGCGGCCGCCGACCAGTGCACCTCGGACGGCGGGACACCGGGCACGGCCTGCCCCACGGCCTCCGTCATCGCCGAGTGCAAGAGCTCGATTCACTACTTCTACTACAGCGGCTTCAACGGGCTGTCCCAGGCCCAGTCGGTGTGTGGAAGTCTGGGCGGCACTTGGTCGACGCCGTGAGCGCCGTGTGACGGGTCGCCGCGCGGCCGCCCGGAAATGCTAGCCTCCGCGGCCGCCATGCCGCTCTTGTTCCATCGTGTGCTGATCGCCAACCGTGGGGAGGTGGCCGTGCGCATCGCCCGGGCCTGCGACGTGCTCGGGGTCACCCCGGTATTGGCCGTGAGCGAGGCCGATCGGGGCGCGGCCTACACGCATGGCCGACAGACCGTGTGCCTCGGCCCCGGGCGCTCGGCCGAGAGCTACCTCGACGCGGTGAAGCTGGTGCAGGCCGCCAAGCAAACGCGCTGTTCGGCGCTGCACCCGGGTTGGGGGTTCTTGTCCGAGAACCCGACCTTCGCCGCGCTGTGCGAGGCGCACGGCGTGACCTTCATCGGTCCTCCGGCTCACGCCATGCACTTGATGGGCAAGAAGACGCCGGCCAAGCGGGCGATGGGCGCTGCCGGCCTCACGCTCATCCCGGGTAGCAGCGGCGTGCTCTCGGGCTTGGCCGAGGCGCGCCGCGTCGCCGACGAGGTCGGCTACCCCGTGCTGTTCAAGGCCGAGAGCGGCGGCGGCGGCCGCGGCATGCGCATCGCGCGCGGGCCGAGCGAGGTGGACGAGGCGTTCAGCGGCGCACAGCGCGAGGCAGAGGTCGCGTTCGGGGACGATCGCGTCTATCTCGAGCGCCTGCTCGAAGGCGGCCGGCACGTCGAGATCCAGATCATGGCGGACCGCTACGGCAACGTCTGCCACCTGGGCGAGCGCGACTGCACCGTGCAGCGCAAGCACCAGAAGCTGATCGAAGAGTCGCCGTCGCCCGTGCTCTCTTCTGACGAGCGTGCGCGCGGTGCCGAGCTGGCGCGCCACGCTGCGGCTTCGATCGGTTACGTGGGTGCCGGCACCATGGAGTTCTTGCTCGACGAGGGTGGCACCCTGAGGTTCATGGAGATGAACACCCGCCTGCAGGTCGAGCACCCGGTCAGCGAGATGCGCACCGGAATCGATCTCGCGGTCGAGCAGATCCGCGTCGCCGCCGGCTGCCCGCTGTCGTTCTCGCAGGCCGACGTTCGCTTCGACGGCCACGCCATCGAGTGCCGCATCAACGCCGAAGATCCCGAGCACGACTTCCGCCCCAGCCCCGGCACCCTGACCCTGTGGCAGCCCCCCGAGCAGACCGAGCACGTGCGCGTCGACACCCACGTGTGCCAGGGCTACAAGGTGCCGCCGTTCTACGACTCGCTGATCTGCAAGCTGATCGTGAAGGGCAACGACCGTGAAGACGCCCGGCAGCGCATGATTGCCGCGCTCTCGGCGCTGCGTGTCGAGGGCATCAAGACCACGGCGCCCATGCACCTGGCCGTTCTTCGGAGCGAGCAGTTTGCCAGTGGGCGCTACGACAACCGCAGCATTCCTGGCTGGAGTCATTCCTGATGGCCCACGTTCCCGTCGTTCCCATCGGCCGCCCGCGGCACAGCGTCACCGACGCGGCCACCTTCCAGAGCCACCGCGACGCGCTCGACGCGCTCGAAGCCAGCCTGCGCCAGCGGCGGGCCGAGGTCCACGCCGGCTGGGGCGAGAAGTACCAGAAGCGGGTGCACGACAAGGGCAAGCTCACTGCCCGCGAGCGGCTCGCGCGGCTGTGCGATCCCGGCACGCGCCCCTTCGAGGTCGGCACCTTCGTCAATCACGGCATCGAGTTCGAGGGCGGGCTCCGCTCGCCCGGTGCCGGTGTGGTCACGGCCTTCGCCCGGGTCGAGGGTCGCTGGTGCATGGTGATCGCCAACGACAACACCGTGGCCAGCGGGTCGTGGTGGCCCAAGACGCCCGAGAAGATCCAGCGGGCGCAGAGCATGGCGCTCAGGTTGCGCATCCCGGCCGTGTACCTGGTGGATTCCAGCGGGCTGTTCTTGCCCGAGCAGTCCCGAGCGTTCCCGGGGATGCGCGGCGCCGGGCACATCTTCAAGATGAACAGCGTGCTCAGCGCCCACGGTGTGCCGCAGATCGCCGGCGTCTTCGGCGACTGCATCGCCGGCGGCGGCTACATGCCGATCATCAGCGATCGCGTGTACATGACCGAGCAGGCCTACATGGTGATCGCCGGCGCAGCGCTGATCAAGGGCGCCAAGAGCCAGAAGATGACCTCGCTCGACATCGGCGGCCCCGAGGTCCACGTGCACCAGAGCGGCTGCGCCGACGTGCGGGTGCCCAATGACGAGGTGCTGCTCGACTGCATCCGGAGCGAGCTCAGGCGTCTGCCGACCTCGGGCGCGGACTACTACCGCGGCGACGCCCGCAGCATCGAGCCCGCACACCCCGCCCACGAGCTCCGGGGGCTGCTTCCGCCCGACCACCGCGAGGCCTACGACGTGGTCGAGATCCTCGCGCGGCTGTGCGACCAGAGCCTGTTCTGGGAGGTGCTGCCTGGGGTGGGTGAAGAGATGGTGTGCGGCGTCGGGCGCGTCGCCGGTTTGTGGGTCGGGTTCATCGCCAACCGCCAAGGGCTGGTCGGCGATCCCGAGCACCCCGGTCGCCAGCGCCCCGCGGCCATCCTCTACCGCGGAGGCATCGCCAAGGTGTCGGCGTTCAGCCGGGCGTGCAACGACGACGGCATCCCGATGGTCTGGCTGCAA
>Ga0138256_10001222_pt1 | contig 27746 bp, 26 predicted proteins | sample KNB2016incub_MG_FD_105486 | JGI IMG/M metagenome (GOLD analysis project Ga0138256, IMG submission 105486) | Active sludge microbial communities from wastewater in Klosterneuburg, Austria - KNB2014incub_MG | ecosystem: Engineered > WWTP > Activated sludge > Unclassified | place: Austria...
GCGATCCCGGTGCTGTTCCCGGCCGAGGGCATCGGCGGGAGCTATTTCGGTGACGGCGCGCTGCGCCAGCTGCATCCGCTCAGCCCGGCGCTGAAGTTCGGCGCGACACGGCTGTTCGTGATCGGCGTGTCGGCGCCGTTCGCGCCGCCGCCCGGCATGACCGAGCGTCGCCGCCCCGGCATCGGGCAGATGGCCGCGCACCTGCTGAACCGAGAGTTCATCGACAACCTCGGCGCGGACATCGAGCAGGCGCGGCATTTCAACGAGGTGGGCAGGGCGCTCGCACCGCCCGATCGCCAGCGCCACGGCATGCAGCCCATCGAGACGCTGGTGATCACACCGTCGGCGCACTTCAACGAGATCGCCGCGCAGTACCTGCACAAGCAGCCGCGCACGATCCGGCTGCTGCTGCGCCTGCTGGGGACCACGTCTCGCGGCGCCGGCGCGAGTTTCGCCAGTTACCTGATGTTCGACAGCGGCTTCTGCGCGCGCCTGATGGACATGGGCTACCGCGACGTGATGGCCGAGCGCGGGCGCGTGCAGGAATTCCTGGACGCGCCGGCGCAGGAGCTCAGTCGCCTCCCGTCAGCGAGTTGAGGCGCTCGAGCGCATCCACGTATTCCTCCATCAGCCGCTGCACCACGCCGCGCGCGGTCTCGACGTGCCTGATCTGCCCGACCACCTGGCCGATGGGGTGGAACGCCACCTTGCGCGTGTCGCCCTGCGCGACGTAGCGATGGGTGCGGCGGATCGCGTCGGCGGTGACCAGGCCCTGCAGCGGCATGCCGAGCGGCTTGGGGTTTTCCGGTTGCGCCCAGGCGTCGGTCCAGTCGTTGCGCAGCATGCGGCAGGGCTTGCCGGTCCACGACGGCGAGCGCACGGTGTCCTCGCTGGTGGCGGCGAAATAGCATTCCTTCTCCTCGGGTTCGGCGGCTGCTTCCGCGACGCTCAGCCACAGCGAACCGGCCCACACGCCCTCGGCGCCCATCGCGAGTGCCGCGGCCACCTGCCGGCCGTTGCCGATCCCGCCCGCCGCGAGCACCGGCGTGGGCGCCACCGCGTCGATGATCTGCGGCCACAGCACGATCGAGCCCACCTCGCCGGTGTGGCCGCCGCCCTCGGAGCCCTGCGCGATGATGATGTCCACACCGTTGGCCTTGTGCTGCTTCGCCTGCTTGACCTTGCCGCACAGCGCGGCGACCAGTCGTCCGCTGGCATGGATGCGGTCGATGATCTCCTTTGGCGGCGTGCCCAGCGCGTTGGCGATCAGCTTGACCTTCGGGCGCGTGAGCGCCTCCTCCAGCAGCGGGGTCGCGGTGGCCTCGGTCCAGCCCAGCAATCCCATCCTGTCGTCCTTGTCGGGCCACTCGGGCACGCCGTGATCGCGCAGCAGTTTCGCGGCGAACTCGTGGTGTTCCGGCGGCACCATGGCCTCGAGCTGTCGTTCCAGCTCCGCGGGATCCACGCTGCCCATGCCCTCGTATTTCTGCGGGATCACGATGTCGACCGCGTACGGCTTGTCGCCGATGTGCGCGTCGATCCAGTCGAGCTCCTCGCGCAACTGCTCCGGCGTGAAGCCCACGGCGCCCAGCACGCCGAGGCCGCCGGCCTTGCTGACGGCCACGACGACGTCGCGGCAGTGGGTGAAGGCGAAGACGGGGAGGTCGATCCCGAGGCGGTCACAGAGCGAAGTGCGCATGGCGGCTTACCACTGGTTATTGCGAAGGCGCCAATCATGGCTCCTGCAGCGAGGCGCAGGCAATGCAAATGCGGGTCAACGGTCCGTGTCCAAAGCGATCAGGCGCCGTCCCCGGCGGTTGCCGCTCGGCGGGGGCAGCCCCTACACTGCTCGCCCCATAACCCGAAGGATTCGTGCCATGGCATCGACGTTGACCCGGCGGCTGGCCCTGCTCGCCATTGCCGCACTGCTGGCGGCGTGCGCCGGCCTTTCCGGGCGCATCGAGAACCCGCGCGTCACCGTCACCTCGCTGCGGGTGCTGCCGGCCGAGGGCGTGGAGCAGCGCGTCGAGGTGGGGCTGCGCCTGCTGAATCCCAACGGTTTCGATCTCGACGCCAAGGGCCTGGTGATCAGCCTGGGGATCAACGACGTGCCGCTGCTCAACGGCGCGACCGCCGACGTGCCGCGCGTACCGGCCTATGGCGAGGCCGAGGCGACGGTGCTGCTGTCGGTCAACCTGATGAGCGGGCTGCGCCTGGTGAGCCGCCTGATGCAGCACCCGGAAGATGCGCTGCAGTACCGCCTGGAGGCGCGCCTCGATCTGCGCAGCCCGATGTGGAAGCGCCTCACGCTGATGGAGCAGGGCGAGATCTCGCCGCGCCCGCCGGCATCGGTCCACGACAGCAACAAGGAGAAGACATTTTGAGCACTGCGAACACCTTCGGCGCCACGACCACCACCGACGACGTGCTGGCCGGCACGGATCTGCGCGGCACCCGCGTGCTGGTCACCGGCGCCTCGGGCGGCATCGGGCTCGAGACGGCGCGCGCGCTGGCCGCGCACGGTGCGGCGGTGACGCTCGCGGCGCGCGACGCGGCAAAGCTCGAGCGCGCCGCGCGCGACATCGCCGCGCGCACCGGCAATGCCGACGTCGACTGGCTGCAGATCGATCTCGCCTCGTTCGCGAGCGTGCGCGAGGCGGTGCGCACCTATGCGGGCCGGCACGATCGCCTGGGCGTGCTGGTGAACAATGCCGGCGTGATGGCGAGCCCGCTGATGCGTTCGGCCGATGGCCACGAGATGCAGTTCGCCGTATGCCACCTCGGGCATTTCCTGCTCACCTGCCTGCTGGTGCCGCTGCTCGAGCGCGGCGCGCCGGCGCGCGTGGTGAACCTGAGCTCCGGCGGCCACAAGCTGGGCGGCGTGGACTTCGACGATCCGGATTTCCGCGCGCGTCCTTACGACAAGTGGGTCGCGTACGGCCAGGCCAAGACCGCCAACATCCTGTTCTCGGTGGAGCTCACGCGCCGCCTGTCCGGCTGCGGGATCACGTCGAATGCCGTGCACCCGGGGGCGATCGGTACCACCGACCTCGCCCGCTACCTCGAGCCGACGGACTTCGCCGAGATGATGCGGCGCACGAAGTTCAGCGACCGCATTCCGTTCAAGTCGATGGAGGCGGGTGCGGCGACGTCGGTGTGGGCGGCCACGGCCCCGGAGCTCGCGGGGCGTGGCGGGCTCTATCTCGAGGATTGCCACGTGGCCGCGGTGAGCGACGATCTTGACAACGGCCAGGACGGCTACCGCAGCTATGCGAGCGATCCGGCCGCGGCGCGGCGCCTGTGGGCGCTGTCGGAGCAGGCGGTCGGCGAGCATTTCGCGTGGGGCGGCGATGACTGAGGAGATGTTGTTCGGCGCGCTGCTGGCACTGGCGGCGTGGCTGTACTACGACGGCATGCGCGTGCGCGAGCAGGCGCTGCGCGTGGGCCGTGACTACTGCCGCAACGTGGGGCTGCAGATGCTCGATGAAACCGTGAGCCGCCAGCGCATAGGGCTGGCGCGCGACGGCGGCGGGCAGGTGCGTATCCGGCGCAACTACGGCTTCGAATTCACCAGCGACGGCGAGCGCCGCTACCACGGCGAGATCACGATGCTCGGCATGAGCGTGCAGGGCGTGCAGGTGGAGCTGCACCGCATCCTGCACTGATGTCGTGGGTCCGTTGCAGGAGCGCGCCATGCGCGCGATATCGCGGCCATGGGCCGCTCCTACGCCCTGATCGTCGCGTTGTCGCCGGTTGCCAAAGCGTTTTGTGACACCCTCTGAAGCCGAACCTACAGGCGGGTGTGCTCGCGCTCGGGCGAGGCGTAGAGCAGGCAGTCGCTCAGCGCGATCTGCGGGTTGGTGGTCACCATGAACAGCCGCAGCTTCTGCGACGGGTAGAGCCGCCCGTCGCGGGCCGTGAAGTACTGCGCCAGCACGTCCTCGCCGCGGGCGTTGCGCACGCGCAGCGCCGCGGTGCCGCGCTCCCCCAGCCAGCCGATGGGCGTATCGGGGCCGGCGCCGCCGAAGTTGCAGTGCTCCAGCGCCGGCGCCACGGTGAGGTCCATGCCCGGCAGCGGCTCGTCGCAGTAGGCGATGCTGGCGCCGGGCTCCAGCTCCAGCCGCACCGGGTGGTGGTAGACATCGAGGCGGCGCTCGCCGGCCAGCGTGCCCATCACGTCCTCGTCCATCAGGTAGCGCTCCAGCCCCTCGCGCGCGATGCGGTCCGCCACCGGGTCGCGCGCGCCGCCGCATTCCACCGTGACGGCGGGGCAGGGCGAGCCGCTGATCTCCATCAGGGAGCCGAGCCTCAGGTCGGTGACGATCAAATGGCTGCAGAAGCGCGAGACGATGGCCTCGTGCGCCAGGTCCTCGTGCGGCACCACGCCGAAGGCCGGACCGAAGCCGGAGGTGTTGTGCAGGTCCAGCAGGCATTCCGGGCGGTGCTGTTGCAGCAATTCCAGGAAGTGTCCGGCGATGTGGCCGGGCGCATCGTCGAAGGGCGGACGAAAGCAGCGGTTCTGGTCGCGCTGCCCCGGCATGAAGCGGTGGCGGAACGCTTCCTCGTGCAGCGCCGTGTGCACCGAGGCCACCAGGCAGAGCAGGTTGGTGCGCGGGCGCCGCCCGCCGAGCAGCCACTGGTGGATCGCGCGCGCGCCCGAGGGCTCGTTGCCGTGCAGCAGGGTTGCCATCGCCCGCGTGCGCTCGCGCTCCTCGCCGTCGAGCACGATCAGCGTGGGACCGCCGAGCTTGCGCAGGAAGGCGAGGAAATCGGCCGGGATCCGTGCCGGCTCCGGATTGCGCAGGAACTGTATCGGTCGCTTCATTCGATGTCCGGCCATTCGGCCACGGGAGTGTTACCGAGTGCGTGGCGGGCGTAGTGCCCGACGAGCAGCGACAGGGCGCGCGATCGCCCGTGCCGCGCTTCCAGCCTGGCGAGCTGGGCGAGCTGCCAGGTGGCACCGTTCGTGCGCCGTTCGAGCCGCGTGCGCATGATGCCCAGGTAATGCGCCGATTCCGCGTCGTGCACCCCGAGCAGGCGCAGCCCGCGCGCGGCGACGGGCAGCAGTTCGCGCGCGATATCGGTCGCGTTGCGCCGCGCCAGCGTGCCGTGTGCGTCCGGCCACAGCAGCGTGGCATCGAGGCCATGCTCCGCGGCGCGGTAGAAATTGCTCTCGGCGATGGCGAAGGGGATGCCCGGCAGCCAGTCGTCGATGCGATCGCGCAGCCCGCGCGCCAGGCCGAGCGCGAACGCGGCATTGGCCATCATGTCGGCAGCGCTGGGGCCCGCCGGCAACGCGCGCAGCTCGATGCGCAGATGACCGCCGTGCGCGGGATCGTAGACCGGGCGGTTCCAGGGCCACAGCGTGCCGTGGTGCAGGCGCAGTTCGTCCAGCGCGGGGATGCGCTGCGCGCGCAGGCGCGAGAGCGCATTCTCGCGCGAGCAGATCGGCAGCAGCGGCTCGTGCAGGTGCACCGCGGCGGAGAACAGTTCGTACGCGCCCTCGCGCACCCAGCCGGTGCCGAAATGCACCCGCGGCGGCAGGTGCAGGGCGCGGCTGTCGCGGTCGCGCCCGTCGACCGCGAGCTTGAACAGCGGCACGCGCGTCTCCTGCCAGGTGCGCCGCCCGAGCAGCAGCGGCGAGTTGCAGGCGCTTGCCAGCACCACGGGCGTCACCAGCTGGATCGCGTTGAAGCTGCGCGCGAATTCCCGCGGTGGCACGCGGTAGTGGATCTGCAGCGAGGTGTTGGCGCCCTCGAGCGTCACGTCCTCGACCACCAGTCGCAGCGGTTCCGGGCCGCCGATGCGGATCGCGAACCGCTCGCCACGCGAGCGCGCCAGCGCACCCGCCAGCGCCTGGTAGCGCAGCTGCGGGGTCATCGCGTGCGGGCCGAAATCGCGTGCGCGCAACGTTGGCAGGATGCCGATCGGGATCACGCGTGCCTGCGCGGGGGCCGCGGCCGCGTTCACGCGCGCCAGGGCATCGCCGATCTGCGCCTCGATGCGCGAAAAGGGGCGTCCGGTGGCCGCGACCGGCGTCAGGTTGTACTCCAGGTTGAAGCGGTTCAGCTCCAGCGTGAGCCGTGGATCGCCGCTGCGCGCGAGGATCTCGAGGTTCACCGGCTTAGGGCGCCCGCGGGCGTCGATGATGAAGAGCTCGACCTCGGCGCCTATGCTCGAGGGCCCCGCCCCGAAGCCGGGCTGCGCCAGCAGGCTCTTCAGTGCGTCGAGGTTCTGGCGCAGCTTGCGGGCGAAGTTCGCGTGATCGCGCGCCGAGAAATCCGTGCGGTCGATCGCTATCCCCAAGCTTCAGCTCCAGCGCGAGTGTGGCGAGAACTGCGTGCGCAGGAATTCCATCTGGTCGCCGCGGATACGGTCGCTGTTGATCAGCGCCAGCCACTCGGCCGTGTTGGGCTGGTAGGGCACCGCGAGCATCTCCATGCCGGCTTCCTCGGGCAGGCGATTGCCCTTGCGCTGGTTGCAGCGCTTGCAGGCCGCCACCACGTTGCGCCAGTGGTCGCGGCCGCCGCGCGATTTCGGCAGCACGTGGTCGCGCGTCAGTTCGCGTTCGCCGAAACGCACGCCGCAGTACATGCACAGGTGCAGGTCGCGGCGGAACAGCGCGCGGTTGGTCAGCGGCGGCACCAGGCGCGGCTTGCACGACACGTGGCCGGCGCAGGCGATGATGCTGTGCAGCGCGATCGATGATTGCAGGCCGGTGAGGCGCGACATGCCGCCGAAAACGGTGCGCACCTGGTCGCCCAGCGTCCACGCCACCATGTCGCGCGCGTAGAGACAGGTTGCTTCCTGCCAGCTCAGCCATTCGACGGGCTGGCCGGCGACATTGAGGCGCAGGATCCGGGGGTTCAGCATGTGCCTCCCCGCTGCGCAGTTCGAGGGTTCACGGTAGGGAAAAGCCGTCTCCTCCTGCTGGGGCGTTGCGCTGGTGTCAACGCCGGGTGCGAATTACAGTAAACCCATCACGGTCGCCCGATCAACAGCTGCGACGACACGATCCTGCCAATGCTGCAGGTTTCAGCGTCCGCGCGGGGAGTTACAGCTTCATGACGATGCCCTCGACGATGCGCGCGATGGTGCTGCACGCCCCCGGCGAGCCGCTGCGCGCCGAGATGCGCACCGTGCCGGCACCGGGGCCCGAGGGCGTCCTGCTGCGGGTGCTGGCCTGCGGCATCTGCCGCACCGATCTGCACGTGGTGGATGGCGAGCTGCGCGAGCCGCGCCTGCCGCTGGTGCCGGGGCACCAGATCGTCGGCGAGGTCGTGGCCCGCGGCGATCGCGTCAAGGGCTTCGCCGTCGGCGAGCGCATCGGCGTGCCGTGGCTCGGCGGCAGCTGCGGCGACTGCGACTTCTGCCGCGCCGGCGAGGAGAACCTCTGCGACGGCGCGGTCTATACCGGCTACCAGGTCGATGGCGGCTTCGCGCAGTACTGCGTGGCCGACGCGCGCTACTGCTTTGCCATCCCGCCCGGCTTCGATGCCGTCCAGGCCGCCCCGTTGCTGTGCGCCGGCCTGATCGGTTATCGCAGTTATCGTCCCGCGCGCGCGGCGCGGCGCATCGGCTTCTACGGCTTCGGGGCCGCGGCCCACATCCTGGTGCAGGTGGCGCGCCACCACGGGCAGGAGGTCTATGCGTTCACGCGCCCGGGCGATCAAGAGGCGCAGGATTTCGCGCGCCGCCTCGGCGCGGTGTGGGCGGGCGACAGCAGCGCGCCGGCGCCGGTCGCGCTCGATGCGGCCATCATCTTCGCGCCCGAGGGCGAGCTGGTGCCGCGGGCGCTGCGCGCGGTGCGCAAGGGCGGGCGCGTGATCTGTGCCGGGATCCACATGAGCGACATTCCGTCATTCGCGTATGCCGATCTGTGGGGCGAGCGCCACATCGAGTCGGTCGCGAACCTCACGCGCCGCGACGGCGAGGAGTTCCTGCCGCTGGCGGCCGCGCTGCCGGTGCGCACCGAGGTGCATCGCTACGCGCTCGCCGACGTGAACCGGGCGCTCGACGATCTGCGCGCCGGGCGCTTCACCGGGGCGGCGGTGGTGATTCCCTGACCATCCGCGCGACCTGCCGCCCGAGCGCGCGCGCCGTGGTCCACTTGCCGCCGTAGATGCTGAGCACGCGGTCCTGGCGCGCCAGCGCGTACTCGCGGCTGGCGCGACCCGGGTCACCCTCGAAATGCAGCAACGGGCGCACGCCGGCGAACACCTCGGCGACGTCGGCGCGCGTCTTCGCCGCGCGGAAATAGTGGTTGCGGGCCGCGAGCAGGTAGTCGATTTCCGCCTCGCTCGCCGCGATCGGCTCCTCGCGCGACTGTGCCACCTCGGTGGTGCCCACCAGGGTGCGCCCCTGCCAGGGCAGCACGAAGAAGATGCGCTTCTCGCCCGGGACCTGCAGCAGGCAGGCCTGCGCGAGCGGTTCGTCGAACACGATATGCGAGCCGCGCACCCAGTCGATGCCGTGGGCCGGTTGCAGCCCGGAGTCGCGCAACAGCACCTCGGCCCAGGGGCCGGCCGCGTTCACCACCAGGTCGAAGCGCTGCTCGCCGGTTGCGAGCCGCACGCCGCCACCCGCATCGATCCCCAGCACCGGCGCGTGCTCGCGGATCACCACGCCGCGCGAGCGCGCCACGCCGGCCAGCCATAACCCGAGCGCGCGATCGTCCATGCGGCCGTCGAAGAAGTAGAAGCCCCCGCGCAGCCCGTCGGGCTGCAGTTGCGGATTCAGGCGCGCGAACTCGCGCGCGCCCAGCCACTGCGATCGACCGAGACCCTGCCTGCCGGCCAGCAGGCCGTAGAGCGCGAGGCCGGCGCCGAGCAGCAGCGGTGAGCGCGACACGCCGGCATACACCGGCAGCGCGAGGCGCAGCGGCTGTGCGTGCTGCGGGCAGTCCGCGAGCCAGCGCGAGCGTTCGCCCAGCGCCTCGCGCACCAGGCGCAGCTCGCCGGTCTCGAGGTAGCGCAGGCCGCCGTGCAGCAGCTTCGAGGAGCGGCTGCTGGTCTCGCCCATCAGTTCGCCGCGCTCGAACAGTTCGACGCGGTGCCCCTCGGCCGCGAGCTCGGTCGCGCTGCTGATGCCATTGATGCCGCCGCCGATCACGGCGATGTCCAGATTGCCCCGCATGCCTGCCCCGGATGTCCGCGTCGTGGATGTGGCGGGCCGATGGTGATTCGCGGCGCAAAAAAAAGCCACCCCGGGGGGTGGCTTTGAGCGGGTTGTGAGACCGTGAACGGGGATCAGGCTGCCTTGTTGACGCGAGCCGTCAACTTCTTGACCGCCTTGGTGAACTTCGTGACGCGGGTTTCGATCGGCGCCGGAATCTCGAGCTTGTTGACGCGCTTGCGCAGGTCCTTGGTCAGGTCCTTCTGCACCTTGTCGAGGTCCTGTTGCACGCGCTCGCCGCGCTTGACCAGGTCGCTCCATTTCTTCGGAGCCACCTTGCGCGCCTTGGTCACGCGGGTGTTCACCTCGTCGTAGACCTTGCCGCAGATGCCGAGTTGCACGTAGGCAACTTCCTTCGCGGTCTCGGAGGCCTTCTTCAGCGAGATTGCCGGCTTCGCCTTGCTCGCGGCAGTGGCCTTGCGCTTGTAGGCGCGCTTCGGTGCCGCGGCCTTCGTAGCGGCGCTCTTGCGTGCCGCGGGCTTGCTCGTTGCCGCCGCCTTGGCGCGGCGCACGACGCGACGGGCCGCCGGCTTCACGGTTTCTTCGATGATGTTCGCTGCGTCTTGAGCCATGGTGATTCTCCTGTGGCTGGAATCGGGGATTAGCCGTGAACCCTTGTGTTCACGATGGCGCCAGAGTAGTCCTCGGGATTAGAAAGCTCATACTAGAAAACAGCGTCGCTTGCCGCGTCTGAGCACATGGATGGACCGCGCGGCGCCGGCGCCATTACCATGCCCCGGCAGCGAACTTTCGAAGTTTTCCGGGAAACCGCCAGTGGCCGAACTCTATCTCGTCAGGCACGCCCAGGCCTCGTTTCACAGTGCCGATTACGATTGCCTCTCCGCGCTGGGCGAGCGCCAGTCGCGCTGGCTCGGCGAATACTTCGCCTCGCGCGACATCCGCTTCGACGTGCTGGTCACGGGCACCCTGCGCCGCCATCGCCAGACGCTGGCGGGAATACTCGAGGGCATGGAACTCGATACGGGCGGTGATGCGATCGAGCTGCCCGGGCTCGACGAGTACGATTTCCGCGCCCTGGTCGCGGCCTTCGCCGTCGCGCACCCCGACGATGCCCGCGTGGCGGCCTGGCGTGCCGAGCCCGCCGCGAAGCCCGCGTTCTACCGGCTGCTGAAACTGGCGATGCTGGCCTGGGCCGCCGGGGAGCTGCCGGGCCCCCTGCCCGAGACCTGGGGCGATTTCATGCGGCGCACTACGGACGCCGCCGCCGCGCTGCAGGCGCTGACGGCGCGGGGCGCGCGCCTGCTCGCGATCAGTTCCGGCGGCGCGATGTCCGCGCTGCTGGGGGGCCGGCTCGGGCTCTCGCCCGCGCACATCGCCGACCTGAACATGCAGGTGCGTAACACCTCGGTGTCGCATTTTCACCTCAACCGCGAGCGCTTCCTGCTGTCGAGCTGGAACGCCGTGCCGCATCTCGAGCGCGCCGGGCGCGAGGATGCGATAACCTATGGCTGAACCCGGGCAGCGCTACAAGGATTCTGATGACATGAGCAAGGCGGCACCGACGGATTTGCCCGTGGAGAAACTGGGCGCGTGGCTGGAACAGGCGGTGGGGGATTTTCACGGCCTGCACACGGCGCGCAAGTTCGCCGGCGGGCAGTCGAACCCGACCTTCCTGCTCGAGGCCGACAGCGGACGCTACGTGCTGCGGCGCAAGCCCCCCGGCGCGCTGCTGGCCTCGGCGCACGCGGTGGACCGCGAGTATCGCGTGCTGCGCGCGCTGGCACCCACCGATGTGCCGGTGCCGCGTGCGCTCGCGCTGTGCGACGACGACACCGTGATCGGCAGCATGTTCTACGTGATGGAGTTCCTCGACGGGCGCATCCTGTGGGAGCCCACGCTGCCCGAGCTCGATGCCGCGCGACGCGCGCGCGTCTACGACGAGATGAACCGCGTGCTGGTAGCGCTGCACAGCGTCGATGTGGGGGCGGTGGGCCTCGCAGACTACGGCCAGCCGGGCAACTACTACGCGCGCCAGCTCAACCGCTGGACGAAGCAGTACCGCGCCGCCGAGACCGAGCGCATCGAGGCCATGGAGGCGCTGATGACGTGGCTCGCCGGGCGCCTGCCGGCGGACGACGGGCGCGTGGTGCTGGTGCACGGCGACTACCGCCTCGACAACCTGATGTTCGACGCCACCGAAGACCGCATCGTCGCGGTGCTCGACTGGGAGCTCTCGACGCTGGGCCACCCCTTCGCCGATCTCGCCTTCCAGTGCATGCAGTGGCGCCTGCCTCATGGCGCGGCCGCGCTGCGCGGGCTGGGCGGCGTGGACCGCGCGGCGCTCGGCATCCCGAGGGAGGAGGAGTACGTCGCGCGCTACTGCGCCGCGATGGGTATCGGGGCGATACCGGACTGGACCTTCTATCTCGCGATCAGCTTCTTTCGCCTCGCGGCGATCTGCCAGGGCGTGTACAAGCGCGGCATCGACGGCAACGCCTCCAGCACCGAGGCGCTGCGCTTTGGCGAGGCGGCGCGGATGATCGCTTCGGCCGGTGCCAGCGTACTCGATTGACATCCATGCGTCGTCCAGACGCCGATCCGGAATCCGCACCATGAGCACAACCCCGGCAATCCCGATGCCCGCCGACCCGTTGCCCGGGCGCGCCGAGCCCATGACCGTGCCGCCGCTGCACTTCGTGAACGGCGCGCGCATCGTGCCGCCGTTCCCGCCCGGACTGGAACTGGCCGAGTTCGCGCTCGGCTGCTTCTGGGGCGCCGAGCGTCGCTTCTGGCAGCAGCCCGGCGTCTACTCGACCGCGGTGGGCTATTGCGCGGGGCTCACGCCGAACCCCAGCTACCGCGAGGTGTGCTCCGGGCGCACCGGGCACACCGAGGCGGTGCTGGTGGTCTTCGATCCGGCGCGCACGAGCTACCCCGAGCTGCTGCGCGTGTTCTGGGAGAGCCACGACCCCACCCAGGGCATGCGCCAGGGCAACGACATCGGCACCCAGTACCGCTCGGGTATCTACACGCATTCCGGGGAGCAGCTGCGCCTCGCGCTGGCCTCGCGCGATGCGTACCAGCAGGTGTTGCGCGCCGCGGGATTCGGCCCGGTCACCACGGAGATCCGCGCCGCGGGGCCGTTCTACTACGCCGAGGAATACCACCAGCAGTACCTGGCCAAGAACCCCGGGGGTTACTGCGGCATCGGTGGCACGGGGGTGGCCTGCCCGGTGGGGGCTGCATCTGGGGCCTGATGTGGGCCTGATGTGGGTCCGGTTTTAACCGGACATTCGTCCGGATGAATCCGGACCCACAGGGGGAGCTTGTCCGGATGAATCCGGACCCACGGGACGGGCGGTTTACCGTGCGGGGTGCGGCCCGTATAATGCCGCGCCTTCAGTAAACAAGCCCTTGCGGAGTTGCCATGCTGCGGGTCCAGGAAGAAGCGCTCACCTTTGACGACGTGCTGCTGGTGCCCGGCGAATCGGAAGTCGTGGCGAAGGACGTCAAGCTACAGACACGCCTGACCCGCGATATCACCCTCAACATTCCCCTGATGTCGGCGGCCATGGACACGGTCACCGAGTCCAAGCTCGCGATCGCGATTGCCCAGGAAGGCGGCATCGGCATCGTGCACAAGAACATGACGCCCGAGCAGCAGGCCGAAGAGGTCCGCGCCGTGAAGCGTTTCGAGAGCGGCGTGGTGCGAGAGCCGGTCACCATCGACTCCTCGCGTTCCATCCGCGACCTGATCCGCCTGACCATCGAGCGCAATTTTTCCGGCGTGCCGGTGCTCAACCGCAAGCGCGAGCTGGTCGGAATCGTCACCAGCCGCGACGTGCGCTTCGCGACCAACCTCGACGAGCCGGTCTCCTCGATCATGACGCGCAAGCGCGAACTGGTGACGGTGCTCGAGGGTACCGACCTCGCCGACGTGAAGAAACTGCTGCACCGCCACCGCATCGAGAAGGTGCTGGTGGTCGATGACGCGTTTCGCCTGCGCGGCATGATCACCGCCAAGGACATCTTCAAGGCCGAGCGCTATCCCAACGCCTGCAAGGACGCCGACGGGCGCCTGCGTGTCGGCGCGGCGGTCGGTGTGGGCGGCGGCGCCGCCGACGAGCGCGTGGTGCGCCTGATCGAGGCGGGCGTCGACGTGCTGGTGGTGGATACCGCGCACGGGCATTCGCGCAACGTGCGCGACACCGTGCGCAGCATCAAGAGCCGGTATCCGCAGGTGCAGGTGATCGCGGGCAACATCGCCACGGCGGAAGCCGCGAAATACCTGCTCGATGCCGGCGTCGACGGCGTGAAGGTGGGCATCGGTCCCGGTTCGATCTGCACCACGCGCATCGTGACCGGTATCGGGGTGCCGCAGATCACCGCGGTCGCCAACGTGGCGGCGGTGCTCGAGGGCACCGGCGTGCCGCTGATCGCCGACGGCGGCATCCGCTTCTCGGGCGACCTCGCCAAGGCGGTGGCGGCCGGCGCGCACGTGATCATGGTCGGCAGCATGCTCGCCGGCACCGAGGAGGCGCCGGGCGAGATCGAGCTCTACCAGGGCCGCAGCTACAAGGCCTACCGCGGCATGGGCTCGCTGGGCGCGATGGCCAAGGGTTCCAGCGACCGCTATTTCCAGAACGCCGCCGAGGGCGTCGAGAAGCTGGTGCCCGAAGGCATCGAGGGACGCGTGCCCTACAAGGGTCCGATCTCGGCCATCGTGCACCAGTTGATGGGCGGCCTGCGCGCGGCGATGGGCTACACCGGCAGCCCCGACATCGAGACCATGCGCACGCGGCCGCGCTTCGTGCGCATCACCTCGGCGGGCGTCAACGAGAGCCACGTGCACGACGTCAGCATCACCAAGGAAGCGCCCAACTACCCGGTGCGCTGACAGGCCCGAATTTGCAGGAGCGCGCCATGCGCGCGATGTCGCGGCCATGGGCCGCTCCTACAGGGGTTGCGACGATGCCAGATGTAGGAGCGGGCCATGCCCGCGACCGCAACTGATTTCCCGCGGGGCCGAGCAGGCCCCGCGCTTGTTTCCGGCACGGAGAAAATGACCGCGATGAACACCGATATCCACGCCCAGCGCATCCTGATTCTCGACTTCGGCTCGCAGTACACGCAGCTCATCGCGCGGCGTGTGCGCGAGCTCGGCGTCTACTGCGAGATCTACAGCTGGCGCACCCCCGCCGCCGCGATCAAGGCGTTCCGCCCCAGCGGCGTGATCCTCTCCGGCGGCCCGGAATCGGTCACCGGCAAGAGCACCCCGCGCGTGCCCGCGGCGCTGTTCAACATGGGCATTCCGCTGCTCGGCATCTGCTACGGCATGCAGGCGATGGCCGCACAGCTCGGCGGGCGCGTCGAGCCCTCGAACCGGCGCGAGTTCGGCTACGCGCAGGTGCGCGTCACGGCCTCCAGCCGCCTGCTCGACGGCATCAGCGACCACGTCGACGAGGAAGGCGCGGCGCGCCTGGACGTGTGGATGAGCCACGGCGACAAGGTCGTGGCGCTGCCGCCGGGCTTCGAGCTGCTCGCGGCCACCGACAGCGCGCCGGTCGCGGCGATGTGCGACGAGTCGCGTGGTTTCTACGGCATCCAGTTCCACCCCGAGGTCACGCACACGCACCAGGGCGGGCGCATCCTCGAGCATTTCGTGCGCGGCATCTGCGGCTGCGAGGGGCTGTGGACGCCGGGCAGCATCATCGACGACGCGATCGCCTCGATCCGCAAGACCGTGGGCAAGGACAAGGTGCTGCTCGGGCTCTCCGGCGGCGTCGATTCCTCGGTGGTCGCCGCACTGCTCGCGCGCGCCATCGGCGACCAGCTCACCTGCGTGTTCGTCGACCACGGCCTGCTGCGCCTGCACGAGGGCGATCACGTCATGGAGATGTTCGCGAAGAACATGGGCATCAAGGTGATCCGCGTGCGCGCCGAGGGCGAGTTCCTGCGCAAGCTCAAGGGCGTGGCGGATCCCGAGCGCAAGCGCAAGATCATCGGCCGCACCTTCGTCGAGGTCTTCGACCGCAAGGCCGCGCAGATCAAGGGCGTGAAGTGGCTGGCGCAGGGCACGATCTACCCCGACGTGATCGAGTCGGCGGCCTCCAAGCACGGCAACGCGCACGTGATCAAGTCGCACCACAACGTCGGTGGCTTGCCCAAGCGCATGAAGCTCTCGCTGCTCGAGCCGTTGAAGGAACTGTTCAAGGACGAGGTGCGCAAGATCGGCGTGGAACTCGGGCTGCCCTTCGACATGGTCTACCGCCACCCGTTCCCGGGTCCCGGCCTCGGCGTGCGCATCCTCGGCGAGGTGCGCAAACCCTACGCGGAGATCCTGCGCCGCGCCGACGCGATCTTCATCGAGGAACTGCACGCCGCGGATCTGTACCACAAGGTCAGCCAGGCCTTCGCGGTGTTCCTGCCGGTGAAGTCCGTGGGCGTGACCGGCGACGGGCGCCGCTACGAGTGGGTGATCGCGCTGCGCGCCGTCGAGACCATCGACTTCATGACCGCGCGCTGGGCGCATCTGCCGCACGAACTGCTGGAGCGCGTCTCGCGCCGCATCATCAACGAGATCGCCGAGGTCTCGCGCGTCGTCTACGACGTCTCCAGCAAGCCGCCCGCGACGATCGAGTGGGAATGATTCCGCGTCTGGCACAGCCAGGCACCTGATGGCATGAAATGCCGCTAAGCCCGCGTAATTGCGGGCTTTTTTTTGTTTGTGTTTGGCACGATCTGGCAACGGGAGGAAGCGCCAAGCACCGTTTGAGCATGGCATTAAAGCTGGTATTATGGTTTGGCGATGCCATGATTGATGCCGATACCATGCTGCGTTCTTTTGTGTGTTCATGGTATTAATATTCTATAAGTTACTGTTTCGTAAGAAAAAATACGATAAATTCGAGATTTTTTCAGCATGGTATCGGAGACGAAGAAGGACAAGGTACATGCTGACCGATACCAAGCTGCGCAATCTCAAGCCCAGGGACAAACTCTACAAAGTGAATGACCGGGAAGGTCTCTATGTGGCAGTGACTCCAGCCGGCTCCATCTCGTTCCGTTACAACTACTCAATCAACGGTCGGCAGGAGACCATCACCTTTGGGCGTTATGGTGTCGGTGGCATCACCCTGGCCGAAGCCCGCGAGCTGTTGGGTGACGCCAAGAAGATGGTTGCGGCGGGCAAGTCGCCGGCCAAGGAGAAAGCCCGAGACAAGGCGCGGGTGAAAGATGCAGAGACGTTCGGTGCCTGGGCGGAGAAGTGGCTGCGTGGCTACCAGATGGCCGACTCCACCCGCGATATGCGCCGCTCGGTTTATGAGCGTGAGCTGAAGCCGAAATTCAGCAATCAGAAGCTGGTGGAGATCACCCACGAAGACTTGCGGGCGCTGGCTGATGCCATTGTTGAGCGAGGCGCACCGGCCACCGCCGTTCATGTGCGTGAAATCGTGTTGCAGGTATTTCGCTGGGCCATCGAGCGTGGGCAGAAGGTCGAAAACCCGGCAGAACTGGTGCGCCCAACAAGCATCGCTCGATTCGAGCCACGTGACCGAGCGTTGACGCCAGAAGAAATTGGGCTGATGTACCAGTACATGGAGCGAGTGGGCACAAGCCCAACAAACCGTGCGGCGGCCAAGCTGTTATTGCTGACGATGGTGCGCAAGAGCGAGCTGACCAATGCGACCTGGAGCGAGATCAATTTCAGCGAAGCGTTGTGGACGATTCCAAAGGAGCGGATGAAACGCCGTAACCCGCACCTGGTATTTCTGTCCCAGCAGGCTCTGGATATTTTCATTGCCATGAAAACCTTTGCCGGTGGTTCCGACTTCGTTTTGCCATCACGGTACGACTCGGATGCGCCGATGAGCGCTGCCACACTTAACCAGGTGCTGACGCTGACTTACAAGGCGGCGCAGAAAGATGGGAAGTCACTTACCAAGTTCGGACCGCATGATTTGCGGCGCACAGCCAGCACGCTGTTGCATGAGGCCGGCTACAACACCGACTGGATCGAGAAGTGCCTGGCGCACGAGCAGAAGGGCGTGAGGGCTGTCTACAACAAGGCTGAGTACCGCGAGCAGCGGGCGGCGATGTTGCAGGATTGGGCCGATATGATTGATGAGTGGACTTCGGGAGGCAGTAAGGGTTGATGTTTTTGCTATCTTTGATAGCATTGAAGTTGATGCCGTGAATTTATAAATAAGGCCGCCATTGGCATCGGGCAGGTCAATTACCGATTAGCTGCTTCGCGCAGCTACTCGATGAATAGCAACTATTCATTTGAGAGGTATTGACCCATGCAAAATATAAAGACCCTCATCAACAGGAAGAAGCTCCTGGAGATGATCCCGCTTTCGACACGAACAATTTATAACCTGGAGCAGCGAGGGGATTTTCCACGCCGTATCGCGTTAACCAGTAGAAATGTCGCCTGGGATTTGTCAGAGGTCGAAGAGTGGATTGAGGCACGTAAATCATCGGGTGATCAAGCTGCGCGACCTGGCCCTATAGAGGGCTAGTTATATGGCTCTTGATCTTATGGCGGCTTTCACGGAATTGCCGCCACCCATTGATTATGTTCTGCCTAATATGGTTGCTGGCACTGTTGGTGCTCTTGTGTCGCCTGGTGGGGCTGGTAAATCCATGTTGGCCCTTCAATTGGCTGCACAGATTGCAGGCGGGCCTGATTTACTTGAAATAGGCGAGTTTCCCACCGGGCAAGTGGTCTATCTGCCTGCTGAAGATCCACCGGCCGCTATTCACCATCGTCTGCACGCCCTTGGGGCACACCTCAGCGCAGCGGAACGGCAAGCCGTGGCTGATGGTTTGCTCATTGAACCCTTGATCGGTAAATGCCCAAACATCATGGCTGCTAGCTGGTTCGATGCTCTCAAACGAGCCGCTGAAGGTCGTCGCTTGATGATCTTGGACACTTTGCGGCGCTTCCACATTGAGGAGGAGAACGCTAGCGGGCCGATGGCGCAGGTTGTTGGGCACATGGAGGCCATAGCCGCTGATACAGGCTGCTCCATTGTGTTTCTGCACCACGCGAGTAAAAGCGCAGCCATGATGGGGTCGGGCGATCAACAGCAGGCCAGTCGTGGATCGTCCGTACTGGTTGATAACATCCGTTGGCAATCGTACCTATCCGGCATGACGCAAGGCGAGGCCGAGATACTGGGGGTCGATGATTGTCAGCGTGGGTATTTTGTCCGCTTTGGCGTCAGCAAGGCCAACTATGGCGCACCTTTTCAAGAACTCTGGTTTAGACGGCACGACGGCGGCGTGTTGAAGCCTGCTGTACTGGAGCGGCAGTGCAAGGTGAAAAGGAGACAGCGTGAAGAAGCCTAAGCATGACCTGACCCACGTCCGACATGATCCCGCGCACTGTTTGGCACCTGGCCTGTTCCGCAGCCTCAAGCGTGGCGATCGCAAACGCTGCAAGCTGGACGTGACCTACACCTTTGGCGAGGACGAATCCATGCGTTTCGTCGGATTCGAACCTCTCGGGGCCGATGATATGCGTCTTTTGCAAGGCATCGTGGCCCTTGGCGGCCCGAACGGCATCTTGCTAACCCCGGAACCGACCAGTGAGACGGGGCGACAGCTACGGCTATTCCTTGAACCCCGTTTCGAAGCCATTGAGCAAGACGGCTTGGTGGTTCGTGAGAGCCTGACCAAACTGCTCTCAGAAACGGGCATGACGGATAGCGGCGACAACATCAAGGCGCTCAAAGCCAGCCTGCTGCGCATGTCGAACGTCACCATCCTTGTGACGAAGGGACGGCGGCAAGCCGCGTTCCACCTGATGAGTCATGCTTTTGACGAGACGGACGGCAGGCTATGGGTTGCCCTGAATCCGCGTATTGCCGAAGCGATCCTGGGGCATCGTCCATATGCCCGTATCGACATGGCGGAAGTGCGGGTGCTACAGACTGATCCGGCACGGCTGATGCACCAACGGCTATGCGGCTGGATCGACCCCGGCAAATCCGGGCGCGTGGAACTGGACACGCTTTGCGGCTATGTCTGGCCAGATGAAGCCAATGCCGAAGCTATGAAAAAACGCCGTCAGACTGCCCGGAAGGCACTGGCCGAACTTGCCGCCGTGGGTTGGGTAGTGAACGAATACGCCAAGGGAAAATGGGAGATCAAGAGGCCTGGCCCCACGGCAACTGCACCCGTTTACCGTCGTAACGTTCCCTTGTTACCGTCGTAACGCTCCCCTTCTGCCGTCGTAACGTTCCCCGTCCCAATTTGGAAAACCCAGACGGTGCGCTGCTTTGCGGGCAGTTTGGGAAATCCATCCAAGATTATCTAAAGATAATCCATCATGCGCGGTGCAGCTCGCGCCTTGAGGGCGCGTTCTGACCTTGCCAATAAAGCCCTGGCGGGCTTTATCAATCGGCCATAGGCCGATGGTTTAACGCCAAGAAGAGAAGGCGGCTTCAGTGGCCGCTGAAACGCCTTGTGAGAGGGGAAAACAACCCGGAGTCCCTTATTCCATGAGCTGAAGCAGAATCTGCGTCTAACGGTGCTGGAGGGCCGCTGTGTGCACTTGTAGTTATCTGTACTGAAACCTTGGCTCGAAACGTGAAATGGCTAAGCAGTGCCCATTCGTTCGGTAAGAATAATAAGAAGATTATTATTCTTATTATTACCAAGCAGGAATGAGCCGTGTGTGTTGGACGCCCATAACCAGTAACCTGCGTGAAGGTGTCAACATCAGGAAAGGTTGCCCCTCAAGTATCAATACGTCGCCTTAGTGGTATGACGGGAGGGGAGGCAAATTTCTTGTGTTCATTGACACTTGAGGGGCGGGTTATGCCCTTCTTTTTTGGCGTCCAACTCGCCCCATCGGGGCGAATGGTTTGTGTCGATTGTTGGCATTTTAGGTTCCGATTTAAAGCCGATTGAGCAGCGATTTTGAAGCGACTATGTCGATTGCAGGCCGATTTGGTGACGATTACGGTTATGTTGCCAAGAATCGGTGTTTGTTTGACGATAAAACGCTTTACGTTCGATATGCGCTAGATTTTCAATAGTGGGTGAAATGCGGGCAGGATGGGTGAAGTTAGCTAACCGGCAAGCCGGTTATCTATCTTCACTGTCCCTTATTCGCGCCGGGGGCACTCAACGGGAATCCTGCCCTGCGGGGCTGATCGGCTACCGCCGGTTGCAAGAGTATAGGTCTTGCTATTTTTAATATCTTTGATAGCATGGTTGTCGGGTACACCAAAAGGGTATTGATATGGCAAATGTGCTTATCAGGAATTTACCCGCCGAGGTGCACCGTGCGTTGAAAGTTCGAGCAGCGCTCAACGATAGGAGCACCGACGCGGAAATACGCGAAATACTGACGGCGGCAGTACAGCCGCTAGAGCTTGAAGAGATTGGCCGGGAAGTTGGCTTGTCCGAAAGCGATAAAAAAACAGAGTAGTTTTACGTTTGTAAGTCCGGGCCTCAGCGCCAAGGGCAATACCGATCAGCTAGTGGCGTAGCTCTTCGATGAAACGTTGCCGAGAACAAGCACAACGCTTGGTCAAGGCAATGCCTTCTTTTCATCGACGGAGTACGACCATGAAGTCCAAAATTTTAGCGGCTAAAAAAACCGCTCTAGCCGTTGCACTCGCAACCGGCTTTATCACCACTACCACCGCCCCTGTGCAAGCTGGTATCCCCGTCATCGACGGCGGCAACCTGGCCCAGAACATCATGACGGCCATCGAGTCGGTGGCGCAGACGCTCAAGCAGATTGAGCAGTACCAGACCCAGTTGCAGCAGTACGAAAATCAGCTCCAGAACACGATGGCCCCAGCCGCGTATATCTGGGATCAGGCGCAGACTACGATCAACCGGCTGATTGCCGCGCAAAACACGCTGGCCTATTACGAGAACCAGCTAGGCAGCCTGGATCGTTACCTGGCCAAGTTTCAGGACGTGGCCTATTACCGCAGCTCGCCATGCTTCAACGGCAGCGGCGGATGCACGCCGGCCGAAAAGGCAGCGATGGAAGAGAACCGCCGCCTGGCGTCAGAGTCGCAAAAGAAGGCCAACGATGCCCTGTTCCAGACCGTTGCCGACCAGCAAAAGGCTTTGAAGGATGACGCCCGTACCCTGGAGCGGCTGCAAGGCGCGGCCCAGGGTGCAACTGGCCAGCTACAGGCCATCGGCTACGCCAACCAGCTCGCCAGCCAGCAGGCCAATCAGCTCTTGCAGATTCGCACCATGTTGACCGCCCAACACAACGCGGAGGCAGCCCGGATTGCAGCAGAACTCGATGCCGAGGCGCGAGGTGATGCCAGGGCCGAGCAAATGCGTACCTGGACGTTTCGCCCGAGTCCGGCAGACAACTACTAGGGAGGCGGTGAGATGAAAAAAATCTTTTTTACTACCGCGGCTACGTTGCTGTTGTTGGCTGGATGTGAACAGGAAAGGATGCCCGAACCAAATGCGGCGACGTGTGCCCCCGATGCGTTCCAGGCAGCACTGAATGAAATGCGCAGCGAAGCGAACCGAGAGGCCTTTACCGAGGAATGCAGAGCATTCCAGAAGGCCAAGCAGATGCGTCAGTGGGAGTTCAAGCCCAGCCCTAAAGATGATTATTGAGGTGGTCGCCATGAGAAAGAAAATTGCTCTAGGTGGCTTGATGATGGTCGCCACAATGGTGCTGGCTGAACCTGCAATGGCGCAGGAGCTAAGTAGCAGCGGTGTTATGAATGATGTGCTCAAGCGTTTTCATGATGCTGCCGCAACATGGGGGCCAGCTATTGAGTCCGCTGCATCGCGTTTGTTCTGGACGCTGGTTGTGATTTCGATGGTCTGGACATTCGGCATGATGGCTTTGCGCAAGGCCGACATTGGCGAGTTCTTCGCGGAGTTCGTTCGCTTCACGATCTTCACCGGCTTTTTCTGGTGGTTGCTGACGAATGCGAACCAGGGCATGAATATCGCCGGTACGATTGTTCAGTCATTGCAAACTCTGGGCGCGCAGGCGGGGGGACTTTCCAATAGCAATCTTGGGCCCTCCAGCATCCTTGATCTTGGTTTCGAGTTATACAACCGCACAGTACAGGCCACCTCGGAGCTGGGATGGCGGCAGATGGCAACTGCTCTGGTCATGGAGCTAATGGCCCTGGCTGTTTTGTTTGTCCTGGCGTTGATTGCGGTCAACCTGTTGCTGTTGCTCGCATCAGCCTGGATTCTGTTGTATGCCGGTGTGTTCTTCCTTGGCTTTGGTGGAAGTCGTTGGACTTCCGACATGGCGATCAATTACTACAAGACCGTGCTGGGCCTGGCCGCACAGCTTATGGCAATGGTGCTTCTGGTTGCGATTGGCAAAGAGTTCATCAATCACTACTACACGCAAATCAGCGAGAACATGGCATCCCAGGAACTGGCCGTGATGTTGGTTATATCGGTCATCTTGCTTTTCTTGGTCAACAAAGTTCCGCCGATGATTTCTGGTCTTGTGTCTGGTGGTGGTATTGGCGCAGCCGGTGGAATTGGAAACTTCGGTGCGGGTGCGGCAGTTGGGGCGGCGGTGACGGCGGCCAGTATGGCAACTGGCGGCGCTGCCCTGGCAGGTAAAGCGGTTATGGGTGCCGCAGCCGGTGCAGCCGGAGGTGCAAGTGCACTCCAAGCGGCTTTTCAGAAAGCATCAGCGAGTATGGAAACCGGCGGTGACATGTCCAGCATGGGGTCAGTTGTCAGCAGTGGCGGAAACGGTGGTGGTGAAGCGGGTACTGCTGGCAGTAGCCCATTCGCCCAAGCGGCTGGCTTTGGTGACAGCGGCAGTAGCTCAAGCGGTGGCGGCTTTGCCAAGGCCGCGAAGCTGGCCACAGGCACGGCCTCCGAGTTAGCCAAGGGTGTCGGCTCTCAAGTGAAGCAGGGATTCCAGGAGCGAGTGAGCGAAACCACAGGCGGAAAACTGGCTGCTTCGATACGCGAAAGCATGGAGCCGAAAGAAGCAAGCCAATCTGGCCAGTTCGAGGGCAATAGCTTGGGCGCCGATTCTGGCCCAGATAGTAACGAAGTCAGGAGTTAGCACGATGACGACATCAACATACATGGCCGCATTGGCGGCCCTGGATGAAGCGCCAAGGGAAGAAGTCAGCCAGGTATTTATTTCGCCGCTGGGTGATCAATCGACCGAGGTCGATGCAGAGACAGAAACAGCCGCTTTTGTATCACGGCCAGACCCTATGAGAGAGAGCGAAACTAAGCCGATAAGTATTGAGGTTAATGGCGGCAGGAATGAGCGGTCAGCATTCGCGGAGGCGGCGGGGCTGTACCTGTAGGCGCACCGGGCTGGCCACAACCAGCCCGGCACTTTCAATCAACACCTACTGGAGAGGTGAATTATGACAACACAACATATTATCGAACCAGGGCAAGCAGTGCATCAAGCAGCGGCTATTCTTTCTTCTTTGGAGTACATCAACCAAGCGGAAGCGCGGAGCCTTGGGCCATTGGCCGAAGCCGTCGCTAATGCTTTTATGGTGGTGTACTACCAAGCTGAAACGGGCCGGGCGACACAGGCTGATTTTCAAGAAGCAATGAACGCCTTGCGCCAAGCGTGCAGCTAATGACGAAAGGGCGGCCACTCGAACTGGCCGCCTTTTTCAATCTTCACTGTTTGGCCATTCCCGACCCACAGACGGCGCATCCATCCATTCGCGTTCCTCCGGCGGCAGCGGGTAAGCCCCGGATGCTTCCGCGTCGGCCAGTAGTTCGGCCAGTGTGTAGCGCACCCGACCAGTGGAAACGGCGCGGGCCGGGTCGGCCTTCTCATGCAGCCTGTTCTCTAGGTTCTTTGGGTCTGTCATCGGGCGACCTCAGCAAGCATGGATACTAGGTGTTCCAGGTCAGTGATCGAATGCGCCAGGAAGCGGCCGGCGCGGCAATCTGCAATCATTTCCTCAGTTTTTTCCTACTCATGTTCAACCTCGTTCGTACCAGCTCTTCGAGCGATTCACCACGCGCACGACCAGCAGCATCACCGGCACTTCGACCAGGACGCCGACCACGGTTGCCAATGCAGCGCCGGAGTGCAGACCGAACAAGCTGATGGCGGCCGCCACGGCCAGCTCGAAGAAGTTGCTGGCACCGATCAGGGCCGAAGGACAGGCGACAGAGTGCTTTTCCCCCGCCCGCTTGTTCAGCCAGTAGGCTAACCCGGAATTGAAGAACACTTGAATCAAGATCGGCACGGCTAGCATGGCGATCACTAACGGCTGCCGGATGATGGCCTCGCCCTGGAAGGCGAACAGTAGAACCAACGTCAGCAGCAGCGCGGCCATCGACCACGGCCCGATCTTCTGCATGGCCCGTTCAAAGGCGGCCTGTCCTTGCTTGAGCAGATGCCGCCGCAAGAGCTGCGCCAGGATCACCGGCACGATGATGTAGAGCACGACCGAAATCAGCAGCGTGTCCCAAGGCACCGAGATCGAGGACATGCCCAGCAGCAGGCCGACGATGGGCGCGAAGGCCACGATCATGATGGCGTCGTTCAGAGCCACTTGCGAGAGCGTGAAAAGCGGGTCGCCGTTGGTAAGGCGGCTCCACACGAACACCATTGCCGTGCAGGGCGCGGCGGCCAGCAAGATCAAGCCCGCGATGTAGCTGTCCAGTTGATCGGCCGGCAGGAACGGAGCGAACACTTGTCGGATGAACAGCCACCCCAGCAGGGCCATCGAGAATGGCTTGACGGCCCAATTCACGAACAGCGTGACGCCGATGCCGCGCCAATGCTCTTTGACCTGGTGCAGCGCCCCGAAGTCGATCTTGACCAGCATCGGGACGATCATTACCCAAATCAGCAGGCCCACCGGCAAATTGACCTGGGCCACTTCCATGCGGCCTATGGCCTGGAACACGTCAGGAAGGCCCTGGCCGAGCGCAACACCGGCGACGATGCACAGGGCCACCCACAGCGTCAGGTAACGCTCGAAGCCGCTCATCGGGGCCTGGCGCGGCTTCGCGGCGATGGCCTGTGCGCCGGCGCTCATGCTTCCTGCTCGGTCTTGCCGATGTTCGCCAGCTCGCGCTTGATGGCCGTCTGGTCAAGCATTTTGAGAGGCAGATTCACGAACAGGCGGACGCGGTTCATCATGTGCCGGAAGGTTTGTTCGAAGGCCCGGCGCTTCTCGGCGTCAGTGCCTTCGACGGCGGCCGGGTCTTCAAATCCCCAATGCGCCGAGATCGGCTGACCAGGCCACACCGGACACATTTCGCCGGCGGCGTTGTCGCAGACGGTGATGATGAAGTCCATCTTCGGTGCGTCGGGCGTGGCGTACTCGTCCCAGCTCTTGCTGCGCAGATTCTCGGTCGGGTAATTCACCGACTCCACCTTTTCGACGGCGAAGGGATTGACCTTGCCGGTTGGGTGACTGCCGGCGCTGTAGGCGCGGAAGCGCCCTTGCCCCATCGTGTTGATGAGAGCTTCGGCCATGATGCTGCGCGCCGAATTGCCGGTGCAGAGGATGAGGACGTTATAGATTCTTTCGGTCATGATGTTTCGCTTTCTGGTAGTGGCTGGGGAGCAATGGCGATGGATGAAAGATCGGTGGCCTCGTCGATGACGTGGCCGGCCGCTTTCCGTTCGGAATAGCGGTCTGTCAGTGCTTCACGGTGCGGCCGTACCAGCGCCGTGAAGCGCACCAGTTCTTCCATCACATCGGCTATTCGGTCGTAGTACGGCGAGGGCTTCATGCGGCCCGCCGCGTCGAACTCTTGGAACGCTTTGGCGATACTCGACTGGTTCGGAATGGTGAACATTCGCATCCAGCGGCCGAGCAGACGCAAGGTGTTCACGGCGTTGAAGCTCTGCGAGCCGCCGGATACCTGCATCACGGCCAGGGTGCGGCCTTGGGTCGGCCGGATGCCGGCCATTTCAAGCGGCAGATGGTCAATCTGCGCCTTCATGACACTGGTAATCTGACCGTGGCGTTCCGGGCTGCACCAGACTTGTCCCTCTGACCACTCGGACAGGGCGCGCAGCTCCTTGACGGCCGGGTGATCGTCGCTTTGCACTTGATCGGGCAACGGCAAATCGGACGGGTCGAAGATGCGTGTTTCTGCGCCAAAGAATTGCAGCAGCCGGGCCGCTTCCTCGACGGCCAGCCGTGAGAACGAGCGGGCGCGCAGCGAGCCATACAGCAGCAGGATACGCACCGGCGGGGCGTCGGGTGCCAGCCCGAGCGCCGGGCGCTCGATGGCAAAGGATTTGTCCAAAGCGGGCAAAGAATCGGGGTCGGAAAGATGGCGAAGTCTCATGCCAACACCTTCCCGGCTTCCGTGGTGCAAGACAGGTTGCACACCTGGCCGCCGCAGCAGTTTTCCGTGAGAAAGGCCACCAGGTTAGTGGCCGTCGAAAAGTTCGCCTCGTAGATCACAAATCGGCCTTCTTGCCGCGACGTGACCATGCCGGCGTGTGCCAGCTCTTTCAGGTGGAAGGATAGCGAAGACGGCGGGATGCCGGCCGCTTCGCTGATTTTTCCGGCGGCCATGCCGGCGGGGCCGGCCTGGACGAGAAGCCGGAACACCGCGAGGCGCGATTCTTGAGCGATGGCCGCCAGGGCGGCTACAGCATTTATCGTTTCCATGTTTCAATAATAGTCGAAATATGGAGTGTGCTCAATAGCTCATTTAAGCTGTAAAAATGAGCTAGGCGCATTTAGATCGATATGTGATAAATTGGCCTGCCAGTTTAAGATGGGTGCATTTGAGTATGCCCAAAGGAGCCCGCAAGTATGCGCAGGACGAAGCCAGTAGCCGCGCCGATGGTGGCGCGGGTCTATCTGCGCGTCAGCACCGACGCGCAGGACTTGGAACGCCAAGAGGCGATCACTACGGCCGCGAAGGCCGCCGGCTACTACGTCGCCGGCATCTACCGTGAGAAGGCATCCGGCGCACGCGCCGACCGGCCTGAGCTGCTGCGCATGATCGGCGACCTACAGCCCGGCGAGGTGGTCATTGCCGAGAAGATCGACCGCATCAGCCGCCTACCTTTGCCCGAGGCCGAGCGCCTGGTGGCCTCGATACAGGCCAAAGGCGCACGCCTGGCCGTCCCTGGCGTGGTCGATCTATCCGACCTGGCGGCCGAGGCCCAGGGCGTCGCCAAGATCGTGCTGGAAGCCGTGCAGATCATGCTTTTTCGCCTGGCCTTGCAGATGGCCCGCGACGACTACGAGGACAGGCGCGAACGCCAGCGCCAAGGCATTGAGTTGGCCCGCCAGGCCGGGCGGTACAAGGGCCGCCGTGCTGATCCGAAGCGCCGCGCCCAAGTTGTCGCGCTGCGCAAGTCCGGCTACAGCATCAACAAGACCGCCGAGCTGGCCGGGTACAGTGCGGCCCAGGTGAAACGGATATGGGCCGAGGTCAGCCAGGCCGAAGCGAAGCAGCACGGCGCGTTCGTGGAGGACGCATTGACGGAAGCCGATGCCCTGGCCGCTGTCGGCCAGGATGAGCGCCAGGAGGAAAGGGCATGAAGAAGCCGAACCAAGACGACGAGCCGTTTTTCATCACCGAGGAGATTGCGGCCGAAATGATCGCCGGCGGCTATGAGTTCGAGCTGCCGCCCATTCCTTGCACCATCCGCCTAC